>ERZ1031719.88-NODE-88-length-49020-cov-7.408639_pt1 | contig 49020 bp, 53 predicted proteins | sample MGYA00516702_ERZ1031719 | MGnify/ENA primary metagenome ERZ1031719 (study PRJEB33719, sample SAMN04261227) | wastewater metagenome | biome: rural village; feature: human; material: feces | host: Homo sapiens | place: El Salvador | collected 2013-01-07 ...
TAGCTCGCCAGGCTCATAACCTGGAGGTCGCATGTTCGAGTCCTGCCTCCGCAACTAAGAATGGTCGAATTTCCTTTACACAAAGGGATTTCGACCATTATCAGTTATATAGCGTTGCGGAGACTCACTCGGACAGTAGCTCGGACGCAAGTTGTTTAATAACATTGGTTGCCTAAAAAGCGAACAATGTAAAAAAATGTACACTTCAACAAAAAAACTTTTATCTACAAGAGAAATAGTAGGTTATACCCTTCCGAGATTACATAAGGGTAAAAGTTGCTATGTAGATTTCTGGGCCTACGATCCTCTCACAGAAGGACTCAAGAGGAAAAAATTCATGCTCGATCACCTCAAAAAAGGAGAACGAGAGAAAATTGCCACAGTACTTATAACCAAGATTTCCAACCTGCTAATGGCCGGATGAAACCCGTTCGTAAACAACGAGACATCACGTAGCTTCGCCGAATGGGAAGTTGTTGTTGAGAGATACAACGATTACACCAAGGCCGCAGAGAAAAAAGGCATCCTCAAAACCAAGACTGCTGTAGATTACCGCAGCAGAATGTCTGGTCTGTTATCCTACATCGAAGAGGCAAACATCCGAATCAAGTATGTGAATCAGTTTGACAAGATTTTAGTGGTGGATTTTTTGGACTATATTCTTCTCGATATGGAAAGGTCGCCCAAAACGCGCAATAACTACAGGACTTGGCTGTCAACATTCGCCGCATGGCTTGTTGACAGACAGTACATCACAGAGAACTTTGTTGAGAATATTAAAATGATTAAGGAGAACGAGAAGTTCAGAGACCCGATGACCCCCGAACACCTTAGAGCACTGGGAGAGTACACGAAGGAGAATTGCCCGGAATTCCACCTTGCTTGCCTTATGGAGTACTACACATTTATCCGACCTGAAGAGCTCCGGCACATTAAAATAGGCTACATATCCATCAAGGACCAGACTGTCACCATACCAGCCGAAGTAGCCAAAAACCGACGACAGCAAACGGTTGCGCTTAACGACACCATCCTCAAGACGATGATAGAGCAGGATGTATTCAAGTACACATCACAAGACTATCTATTCGGCAAGGACCTCAAACCAGGCGGTCAGCAGATAGCAATCAACAGATTCAGACAAGAGTGGGTAAAAGTCAGGAAAGCCTTAAGCTTCCCTAACTCTTATCAGTTCTACAGCCTGAAGGACTCTGGAATCAGAGACCTTGCTAACGCAGAGGGCATTGTTGCCGCACGCGACCAGGCAAGACATAGCGACATATCAGTCACAAACAATTACCTTAAGCATACCAACGTCGTCAACGAAAAGACGAAACATTTCACGGGAGAGCTATAGAATCTCATAGAAATAGCCTGTCTTCAGACGGCTTATGCCATCATCGGAAACGTTAAGTTCCAACTTTTGACAGATGAAACGACGGTTGCGGAAGATGAATATATTGGTAGGGTCAGGTATCTCATCAGTCAAGAACTTGATGTAATAGAGGTTGTGAGAGTCGATATCGACAGTCACACCTCTATTGTGTGGAAGACTGTCAAGCGATAGCGACACAGACTCCCCCACTCCTGTAAATGCAGGATACATGCGGTGGTCTGTCAGACAAATAGGGTAACGATAAAGAGGATCTTCATTGCCCATAGACGCGCGAACAATAGTAACATTGCTATTGATATTGCGCACATAATTGCCGCTGAAGAAGAGACGCATTGTATCATCAGCCGACTCCTCATCAGATGTGAGTTCAGAACCTTGCATAGCATCCTGCACGGAAATGTAATAATTGCCGTCGTCGTCCTTTGTCATGGCATCAAGCGATGCGTCCTTAGTGTTTGACATAGATGGCATGATGACAACAGCGTTGTCCATGCTGTCTGCGAAATGGAAAGCACTCTTGTCGGTGTAGCGTTTACGCTGCACCATAGCCACCGGAATCATCTTGAGGTCAACAACATTGTCACTCTCTTTATCACGCACAATTGGATTGAACAAACCACATAGTGTGCGCTGCTCAGAACCGCCATCATCGTTGACATACCATATATAATAAGTATTGTCAACTTTGAAGATGGTGGTACGACGCTCCTTGGCGGTCATAGATTGAGCTGCAGTAGCCATAGAGTCGACTCTGTCATAGGATTTGACCGGGAAGTTCTTGAGAACAGAAAGAGGGATGCACTCACGCCAGTCACGGCCAGTTGAATCGTCGAACTGAAACTCCACGTTAGATGTAGCAAGGTTGGCCAAGCCATCCTCATCGTACTCACTCGAGTACTCATCGAGGCAGTCATAAGAGACTGCCTCGTTGCTTGTAAGCTCGTTGGTTGCCATAATACTCACTGTCTTTGACACTTCGTCGAAGACAAAGGATGCGTTGAACAGCTTGCGGAACTCCTCAATGAAGGTATAGACAGACCAATGAGGCAAGGCATCCTTGATACTGCAGGAGCGCCGAGCTGACGCGATATAGAGCCGCGACCACGGCTCAACGTCAAAGTCGTTGCGCTTGATGCTGTAGCCCTCAGATAGCAATATACGCTCCAGGACATATAGCAGATTAGGCTGCACGGCCAACCACTGCATGTATGCCATAGTACCCTTAGGATAGACAACACCATCAACCTTAAGTTTGGACCATGTGGAGACCTGCAAGTAATTAGACACGCAATCGTTAGTCTCATCGTATATCGGATAGAACAAAGCCACACCTGGCTGACCGACTCGCACACTATTGCTGAGATCAACCATCAGCAGAGACGGATTTTTGCTCGCATCGACATAAGACATGCTCAATTGCGCATATCGCTTAGCGTCGATGCCGCTGACTATCTGCACTGGCGGATAGTCAATCTCATCGATATAATGTGACTCAAAACGAGAATTATATTTAATCCTTGACTTGCCTCCAACAATCTGCAGCTTGACAGTAGACTCAGAGACAGCAGTAACAGTACCCTTACCACTGATGATGAGACGGTTGTCGGCATAGAGCTTGCAATCCTCGTAAGCTTCGGTGCGCTTGTGCACATCGAATCGGTTGAGATTAGCGAACACTACTTGATTGGCATGTAATGACATCGGGAAGGAAATCTCATAGGTATAAGTACCGGAATCCTCGATGAATTGATTGGCATAGGTGACCTTAATTTTATCGGCAGTGGACGGATACGCCACCTGAGCATTGATAGAGCACTGTATCATTTAAGTACGGGAATTAAGTTGATTGTAGCGGTCGAGATTCTTGGCCACACCTCGATCACCATCAATATATACATCTGCATGAATACCATCGGCAAGAATAGCCGACAGACGGGAAATGACATCGCGAGCCTCGCCGAGAGTAGCACTAAGCTCCGAGTTGTCAGTATTGACAGTAACCGAGGGAGCTGAGACCACCGTAGCGTTTGCTTGGCCAAGAGAGCGAGAAATGTCCGCAGCCGTAAGTGAAGAGACTGTATTGTTGCGCTGTGCCTCGTCGATGAGACGTAGAGCAGGAAGTACCTGGGGATTGTTGACAGCCTTGTGGTTGGCGACGAACTCACCCTCATGGACAACACCAGCTTCACGACGATAGCGAGAGCCACCAGTAAAACCACCCTCGTAGTAGCCAGCCTCTTGAGCTTGCTGCTGCTTCTTGATTGTTGCAATTTGGATGGCACCCGCAGCTGCAGCAATGCCAGCAGCGATAGGAGCAAGCACCATGTTAGCAGGGTAAGGGACTCCCTTCATGGCAGAGCTGTAGGCAGCAATGGCAGATAGAGCAGTCTGAGCAATAGCCTGGGCAACCTGCATGGCAGCTTGCTTGCGCGCATACTTAGACTTTATCTTGGCGACTTCTTTCTCCTTCTGTTCCTCAAGCTTCTTGGTCTTAGCCTTGTTGTTGCCGGCAGCGTTGATAAGCTTCTCATACTTCTTCTCAGTAACGGTCACCTCGTAGTCAGACTGGGCTGAGTAGTATGAGGACATCGCGCTCATCAGCGGTGAGATGGCATCCATAGCAGCCTGAAACTTGGCGACAAGACCGTTGCACATATCAGCGGTAGCCTCGCCCATGGCAGCCATAGCTTCCTGATGAGAGACAAGACCATCCTGCTCCATAGACTTGATGTTGTCAAGAGTTGACTTGTATATGTCAACATCTGAGGTGATAAAGTCCATGACACCAGAACCTTCAGGATGATCGTTGGACCAAGACGCTTTAGCAGTTTTATGAGCCGTGTTATAAGCAGAGGCAGCATTACTATTGAACTGCTCGCCCTTGGAATTACGGAGATTCTCGGCAGACTGTTGTTCGGCATAATGGAGCTTTATCTGCTGCAACATTTCCTGGTACTCCTTCTCCTTCAGCAGACCCTTGGAGTGCAAAAGGTCGAGACCAGAAAGAGTAATGCGCTGCTGCTCGGCAATATCCTTAGCAGCCCATTGCTCCTTGTACTGGGATAGAAGCTCATCGTAATGCTGACGAAGATACAAATCATGTTCAGTTTCGCGCTGAGTCATCTCAGCACGGGTATCGAGCCACTCTTCGGAGCCTTCCTGAAGGGCAGCTACACGGTCAGCAAGCGCAGTCATATCAATCTCGTATAGACGCTCATTGAGAGCCTCTTCGTTGTGGTATATTTCAGAGCTAACATCATGATAATCATTATACGCAGCATTAATATGACGCTGACGCTCCTGCTCGATGTCGCTAAGCAGACCCTTTGAATGATCCTTGCTTCGTTGTAGTTGCTCATCAGCAATCTTCTCCTGCCACTGCCCATACTCCGTACCATATTTCTTGTAGATAGACTCAAGAGCCTCGTAGCCACGAATAGCGATATCATGCTGGGCATCAAGGAACTCTTTGTAAGATTTCTTTTGGTCTCGATAAGCGATAATATTATACGCTTGCTCTTGGTCAGTCTTATCCTTAGCAGCCTTAATCTCAGCCTGGTATGCAGCCTTAGTTGCAGCCTTCATCTCACGCTCTTTTTTCTTGGCAGCAGCTTCACGCTTCTTTGCCACCTTGGAGTCGACATAATTGCCGACTTTGGAAGTGTTAGGATTCCAGTCGGGAGAGACGGTGGAAGAGTCAGAACCACCCTTAGCGACGATAGCATTAAACTGCTTGGCCACACCTACATTCTGCTTGAGATACCTATTGATATTCTTGATACGTGCCTCCACAATGGAGGCACTCTGCTCAGACTCCTTGACAACAGCGTTCCACTGGTCAAGCTCCTTGTGCTTGGCAATGTTAGCCTGTGTCGCCACCCTTTGCCCTGTAGGCATCATTGTGCCGAAACTTGTGTAAACTGTCTGCTGTTGAGTGCCATTGTAATAATCAGGATGGCGGTTAATCTCAGCCTGCACGGCTTTAGCAGAATGCTTATGGCGAGCAATCTCCTGGTCGAGATCAAACTTCTTGCCCTGCAGTTCCACCATTTTGTTATAGAGAGCTTGTGCCATGGCCGCATTGTTGAGGTTATCAATATATTGCTTGATAGCCTTGTTGTTGGATTCCATAAGCCCTGCCTCATTGGCCAGATTGCGATGATAACCAGGAACAAGCTTCTCAAGAGCAATCATGGCACGCTTCTTCTCGTCGTAGCTGTAGGCGTTAGAATTGACGATATTGGTAAGCTGAATAAGACGGGTCTTCTCCTCAGCTATACTCTGATTCGCCTCTTGCTGCACTTCCACCATGTCCTTGTGTGCTGCACGCATTTTCTTCACTGCAAGCAAATTCTCATAAGCAGCCTTGTTATGCTGTCGAACAGCCTTAATAAGAGTATAGATGCCAGCGCCGAGAGCCAGAACAACTGTCAATAAGACAGCATACGGATTTGATATCGATGCAGCTCTCATCTCGTCCATGGCAATCTTAGCTTTCTTTACTTGAAAAGTAAGAAGGTAATATACAGCACTTAGTGATTTCATAATACCAATTCTTGCCAATTTTAGTTTATTACCTATACTAATAACAGAATTGGCCATACTCATAGCTGCAGCATTAATTTTTATCTGAACAGTATTAGCAGCATACACAAGAGAGACAGCAGCTATGGAAGCTGCGACTGCTGCAAGTGTACCAACATGACCTTTAGTAAAGACTATCAACTGATATAGCGTCTTCACAAGAAGAGCCGTACTACTAATAGTATATTTTACGACAGGTTGCAGTTCTTTGCCAAGCTCTATGCTAAGATCTTTAAACTTCTTCTTAGCCATATCAAGTTGAGCCTGTTCTGAAGTCATCTGAGTATTAAACTCATTGATGACAGAAGTACCCTTAGCGTAAGCGTCATTAGCAATATCCTGCGCAGTCTTGATGTCTGCAAGCTTGTCAGCCATCACAGAGAACACAGCCGCACAACGTGAGCCATCCATGCCCATCTGGTCGAACATAGGAGCAAGCGAATCAAAGCCACCACGCTGCTTCATAGCACCAAAGAACTGAAGCAGAGCCTCATTTGCATCATTTTTAATAAGAGAGGAGAACTCCTTGACACTTTTACCGGCAAGCGCAGCGAACTTGGCTGGATCCTGGAACATCTTAGCAATGAGATTCTGCATAGCTGTAGCTGCAGCTTCATCCTGCTGCATATTCTGATCGAGGACAGAAGCAAAGCCCATAATCTGCTGTTGAGTGAGACCCGCCTGTTTGCCTACACCTGCAAGGCGAGCTGTGAAGTCGACAAGATAACCAGCCGATGCGCTGCTGCTCTGAGCCAACTCATTAACAACGGAACCAGTTGCAAGCATTGCACCACGCAAGCCCTTGGTTTTGTCGTCACCGAACATCTGAGCCAATTTGCCAATGTTCTTTACAGCATCATCGCCGAGATCGTCGCCAAGCGCCACATTTATTTTATCAGCGGCATCGACAAATTCCACTGCCATTTCCTGAGAAGTAATACCAAGACGACCTGCATCGCCAGCAAGTTGATTGAGTTTCTCACGCGATGTACGAGTTTCCATCCGTTTAAAAGTCTCATTAAGTTCCTCAACTTGAGTTTTGGTAAGACCTGTATATTTAATTACATCGACCATCTCTTCGTCCATCTTTGCGAAATCTGCAGAACACTTACGTATTGCAAAAGAGACACCAGATAACGAAGCTAATCCTTGTGTAATAGCGCCCCAATTAGTATTGAAGAAATTGACAAACTTATTCCATTTACTATACGAAATATCCTGCTCCTGGCTTATAGCAGCTATCTCCTTCTTCAGTAGTTTAGCCTTCTGACTAAGATTCTTGAAAGCTTCAGAATTATGGTCGGTATCTTTAAGTTGCTCGTTAACGAGCTTAAGCGAGGTCTCTAATTGACGAAGCGAAGAACCGCTGATATTATTGAGAGTGGCGTTAACAAGTTTGTTCTCTTGTTCCCAATCTACAGTGCGCTGTTTGGCTTCCTCAATAGCTCGGTTATATTGAGACATGGTCGCATGAGCAGAGCGTTTGAGTTCGTCAAGACGAGCAGTACAATCAGCAAGATGTTTCTCAAGATTCTTATATTCCTCTTGAGACGTTACTGCCTTCATCTCGCGCCTTAAAGCACGCTGCACTCGCTCGATATCACCGATTGAAGCGTTAGAGAGATCATTGAGAGTCTTTATTGTATCACTGACATTAGAGCGGTAGGCATTGACATTAGCCTCCGCTGACTTAATTTCCTTGTTAATCTCTCTAATGTCCTTGACAGTTGATTTAGAATCGCTCAAGGCATCAGCCTTTTTCTTCTTAAGATCTTCGAGAGTTTTCTGTAGAGCCGTCAACTCGTTCTTTGCCTGTTGGGCATTGAGGGTTACAACGGTCTCGAACGTTTGGGTTGTTGCCATAAAAAAATGCTACTTTTGGTTGATGAGACCAAAAGTAGCACTTTATATCATTAGTATAAAAAACAAGATAAGCGATTGAAAAACTTATTTAATTTTATTCAACCTCTCACGCTCTTCCATGAGTTTCTCAAACTTGCGTAAATACCTCTCTTGCATTTCATCGAATTCCCTTTGCAATTGCTCTTTAGACTTATTACCACGTGAAGGACCTCCACTAAAGGCTTTGAAAGCAGCTATGGCAACGACAATGATAAAATACCACAAAAAAATAAAGTAAAACATATAGCAGACGATTTAAAATTATTATATCGCAAAGATACAATATTTTCCGCTGATTATGAAATTTTAAATGTTAATTTTTAAATGTAAGACTGTCTATCGCGTCGACGATAGACGAGCCAAATGACAGTCACAACGACTGCAACTATAACGATGATAGAAGACATGATACCTATGCGGATGAAGAACTGCTCCCACTTCTCCTGCTTGCGCTCGACGAGGACCGGAACCTCAGACTGCTTGACCTTCTGTTCGAGAAGAGCCTGGTATTGAAGACGCAGGTCGCGGATGGAGTCACGAAGAACTGACTCTCTGTCTGAGGATGTGGCTGTGTGTACTGTGCGATTGTGGTCTGTGCGTACTACACGGCCAGAGGTATCGACTACCGTAGTGGTGGAGTCGACAACTGAGGAGACGCTGCGCTGGAAGTTACGTATGATGGACGCGATAGATCGAGAGACAGACGCTGTATCGATGGACACAGAATGCTGATTGATAGTCGAGGTGTGCTGAATAGTCGGTATAGCAGATGATGTGACGACCGACGTATGACGTGACGACGAACACGCAGAGACTAATGTCATGATAAACAGCAGGAAGAGAAAGAGGAGGAGCGCGAGGGCGCGAGAATAGAATGTTGATTTCACTTTGAACAATTATTAATTATATGTTATTAATTATTGGGCGAAGCGGTTAGCTTCCCAGATACGGCGATTAAGGAGACCTTTGAGAGGCTTGCCGTTGCTGTACTTCCATTTTTTGAACTCTGCTTGGATTTGCTTGAGAGAGGCTTTCGCAAGGATTAGACGGTACAAGGTGGATTTGCGGAAATTGGTGATGCCACAATTAAAGCAAAAATCGACGCAAGCATCGAACTTGCCTTGAGTGTCGAGCTGCTTGATGGAAGAACAGAAGGTCTCGCACGGTGCGAGATCCTGACGAAGCCAGGCTTCGGCTGTAGCCTTGTTGCAAACGGTCTTAGCGGTAACACCTTGTGTATGGCCATAGCCACAGGTTAGCTTACCTGCAGGACAGACGTAAGCGCGAGAACGGTAACTCTCGCACTGCTTGATGTAACGGATAAGAGTATCAGACGCTTTCATGTTTTGTAAAATTAAGATAATCAGACATAAACGGAATGCGCTCAACGAACTTGAACTTAAGAACGTAGTAGAGGAACGAGACAATCATATAGGGTGCAGTGTCTCGACGGAATACCTTCTTGAGATTTTTGAGGATGTTGAGCGAATAGCAATAAATCACCAACCAGGTAATGCAGCTGACGCACTGTAGAGCACCATCGTGCTGTTGCTTGAGGTTGCCGACCGCGTAGATAGCACAACAGAGCACGAAGAAAACTGTAGCTTCCGCTATACATCTGAACGCCTTCTTGAGATCGAAATCCTCATGATTAGCTATCATGCCAGCCATGAAACCAACGAAGAAGTTAAGAACGAAGACAATAATGAGAGAGAGCAGCTCATCTCCGATTGGGCGAAGAAAGGCAAGCAATGCTATAGCGATGCCTGCTAAGAGGTGACGAATGTGTTCAATCATTTTTTCAGTTATTAATTATTAATTACGAGGCAAAGATATATATGGATAGTCGAAAAATAAAATACGGCACGCAACTGCATGCCGTATTGAAAACATTAATAACAAATAAAATCATAGAGGCACTCTGAGCCATTTTTTTGCCTTAGTTGTAGCAGCATCGGCAAACTCACAATAAGACTGCCATTCCGCCTCATAAGCATCAGGGTCAGTCTGGTGATGACGCTGTAGAGCAAGCTCATCAGACACTGTATACTTGGTGCGGATGATGGCATTGGCAAGCTCATGATAATCGGTAGGGTCAGCACACTCGACGATGAAACCACCATCGACCTCCTCACCAGTGTAGACGTAAGCCTTGTATGGAGAAGGAGTAGGTTCATCAGCATTCTTCTGGGTAGGCTGATAGTTGTCAACAACATTCTCGTTAGGATAGATGATGACACGATTGGAGTCATAGCGCAGGAAGGTGCGCGGTTCAGTATAAGCAACTGTATAATACATTTTATTCATATTACGTAAATTTGAAAAATGTTTGTCCTTTTTTGCCCTCGAATTGTTTAATCACCGTAGGTGCAGGAAGATCCTCGCGAGAGAAATCTTTTTGAGCCTGATTGATAAGCACCTTAGACCCTGTATAGGCATAGTACTCAGCATCGAGCAGAGTAGGATTGCCATCGCGGTCACGAGCCTTCTCAAACACATAAGATTCTTGCATAGAACCGTCGGGAGCCTCGATGCGAATCGTATCCACTATCTTCTTGAACTTGATGGCAAGCACCTTGGATGCCACCACCTTAGTAATCTCCTGATAATTACCGGACGAGTCAGGCACCGAAACGGTGACCTTGCGCCTATCAATCTTAGAATCCTCTATTTTAAAATCCTCTAACAAAATCTTTTTATTCCAGGTATCTGGTTTACCCCCCCCCGTTAACATTTGTTAAGTTATCGCATATCATTGAAAAGCTGATTTTCTGGGAGCCACGCATGTTTTCGAAAGGTGACTTGATGCGGTGAGACTTGATAATCTTCCCTAACGATTTTTCCATTCCTAATTTTTTAATCAAATTTATGCAGTCGGCATGCTTAGCGTAGCCGAAGCGAGACGACTGTCTAATACGTATTTCTTCTTCGCAGAGACCTTTTTTCTTGAGCTTTGTCACATGTCGCGCAAGCTCCTGCTTGTTGTGTTTGCCAAGCAAGACGCGGTCATGGTAAAACACATAGCCACAGATGCGGATGCCCATGTGTGTAGGTCTAATATTATAATCGCGGTTGATCTGAGCGTGATAGTCACGCGAAAGGATAGCAACCGCAAGAGTGCGCACAATGCCGAGCACAGTCTTGTCGGCATGACGAAAGATGATGTTGTCGACAAAGCGCGAGTAATGTGGCAGACCCGCTGCCACATAAGCACGGAACTTGTCTGCGAGATAAGTAGGGCCACGGCAGAGGTCGGCAAAATCGTCGGGCGTGCGAGCCGTGATGATGCGCCCCTCGACATATTTGCGGGTCCAGTAAGCAAGTTTTTCGGGGTCTTGGCCAATGTCGAAGAACCGCATTGCAAGGCGGTCGAAATCGGCAAGATAAAGCATACCAAAAATCTGAGATACCTTGATACCCAGGGGCGCGCCTTGAAGATAAGAATCAACTACCTTAAACAGAAGACGCTGCAACTTACCCGGCTTGACCTTGCGTAGAATCTGGCGCTTGAGAATAGCATGATCCATCAATGGGAAATAATGATGAATATCCATGGACAGATTGTAGGCAACCTCTTGCTGACTGCAGCTATACAACTCGTTGCGCAGGTGTCGCATAAGAGCGTGCTGCCCCATGTTAGGGCGAACAGCAGGACATTGCCACGCAATGTAATCATACAGAGTTGTCTCGTATGGCAAGATGGCAGCTGCCTCAAGGACATGGTCATGAATGGGTGCGCGTGCTAACTCACGACGCTTGCGCTCCATGACCGTCTTGGGACGGTAAGGAGAAGGAAACCAAGCCTCGTCTGTAAGCTCCTGGAGAACACGCTGAAGGTTGCGCTGAAGATTGGACTCATACTCCTGAATCATCATGCGCTTATGCTTGCCATGCGAGAAATTATAAAAAGCGGCCTGAATGTTGGGAAGGTGTTCGGCTTCGCCACAATCTCGTATTCTATGCACTGCTTAAATTATTAATTATCAGTTATTAATTATATATTGCGGGATTATGGTCGAGATCTGTAAGGGAAAGGCAAGGGCCTTTCGGTGGGTAGTGGTCTGCAATTATAGACCGTCGGGTATGTCGCTCGCCTAAGGCTACGAGACTCGCCGACATCATGCGATATTTTTCTCCGATGGGAGAGGCTCACTCCTACGCAAAATTGTTGAGGAACGCGCCGTAGTTCACATTGGAAACCGTGAGACCGTTGTTAGCATTGAGCGCACAAGAGCCAGCATTGGAACCATAGCTCGCATTGCAGAACGCAGCGAGACCACGAACGCCAGATTAAGGAGATCCACCTGCAACCCTTGCGGATTGCAGGTGCAAAGATAATGAAAAATGGTGATAAACAAGTCAAAGAGCTACATTAATCTCAAAAAAATTAACGCGACGCCGCTTTTCGCGGCGCGACCGCCTACGGCGGTGGTGTCCTTTGGTCCGCTTTAGCAGACTTAGGCGACATAGAATGCCTCTGTGTCCCAGTCCTCATCTGCTTCGCAGAGGAACGCGCCGCAGTCCACAGCGGAAACCGAGAGACCGTTGTAAGCAACGAGCGCACAAGAGCCAGCAGTGGAACCATAGCTCGCACCGCAGAACGCAGCGAGACCACGAACGCCAGATGTGATAGCTGGATGATAGAAACCATCGGTATAGTAAGTAGAACCCGAGCCTCCGAACTCAAGCGGATAAGCAATCATGTTGTCGAGATTCATACGCTTGCCATAAAGCCAAGAAGCCTCCGACGCTGAAGTAGCCGGTATAGAACCAATCTTGGTGAACTTGCTGACACCAGTCGTGTCGACTGGAGAGGAAGTCCATTTTTTAAGCGCGTACACATCGAGAGTCTTACTTGATGTTGCTTGCACAGCACAACCGTGCATCATCATATAGATATACTGATACCAGTTCTTGAGACCGAAGAACATAGGTATATTGTTAATGGTCTTGTTAGTGCCATCTCCTTTGGGGATAGTAACAGAGAAAACTCCTGTAGCATCGCCACGTTCTGCAAGAGCATCAATGTCGAGAGTAGCATACTGTTTACCGAAATCGTCAACGACATAATCAATTCCATTACCAAGACCGCCTTGGCGCAGACCCTCTGCAGTAAGAGCAGCCTTGTATGGAGCCTGTATATTGCGGTTGTGGAAGATAATGCGAGTGAGAGCACCAAGCGCGAATACCATCATGTACATAGACGCGCCCCAACGCGCACCATTCTTCTCGGCATACTGCTGCAGCTTGTCCTCAGCTACACTCACGACTGGCTTGCCAAAGAGAGTGTTCCACTTTGCATCGTTGTCAGGATTGTTGTCGCCACCACGATACTGAGCTGTGCGCTTGCAGAATGATACGAGAATGAGGTTAGTACGGTCAAGAGCAGCTGCGCCAGAACAAGACATGGATGCGACAGGAATTTTATAGTTCCAATGCCCAGCAATAGGAGCAGGAGATATAGCCTCACACTCATAGATATCATCCTCCCAATGTGCGTAGTACCAAGGGATGTTCCAACCCCACTGATAGTGGCCCATAGAGCCATCGAGAGCAGCCACCCCACCACTTGCAAACAGCTTGTGGTTGTTTGGTGAGAGCTTGCGTCGCGAATGGTCGTTGCGCACAAGATAGCCGCCCAAGCCAAGGATAGACGGAAGGTTGGCCAACATAGTAAGGTCGCCGAACGGCTCACCTTCGGGTTTAGACTCAGCCTTCTTCCATCGGCAGCCACAGTAGGCTGTCTTGGAAGTGATAGCGCTGAGCGGCACAGTGCCAACCTTGTTGGACGACGGATCGTAGCCAAGAAGACGGATGGAAGAGTTCTGGTTGGAGAACTCCTCGATTTCAGAGATTTTCTTTCCCATGAGAAATATTTAATTATTAATTGGTAATTATTAATTGAATGGGGATTATAGATCCCAGCCATTGGGGTCGAGAAGAACGAAGTTGAATCCACCCTCATTGAGAGAGTTATCATCGGCTGTGAGCACGGTGAACGAGCCTTTGGACTTGGCAGCTACGCAAGCATAGACTGCCTTAGCATCGGTAGTAGTGCCGGCGATGGAGCCAGTGACTATAGGGATGTAATCATCATTAGGCACAGCCGTCACCGGGAACTTAATGGTGTATTTACCAGTCTCAACCCTTGTAACCGTGACATCATCCTTTGAAACGCCGTTGCTACTACTCCATCGAGTGAGAGTAACAGTACCAGTAGTCTTGCCTGTACGAACTGCTGTGACAGAACCCATGCAAAAGACCATTGACGGTTTAGAGTATTTATACTTGTTTATTGGCACCCTATTAATGACGATCCAGCCATAGAAACGATTGGTATCGCCATAGCCAAGCAACTCCACTATCTCACGATTTATGTAGAGATCTTTATATATGCGGCCACCCTCATAGAACTGACAACCCAGAGGAGCCGTCGCCACATAATTGTCGCTACCTCTCACTCCCAACCATTCGAAGTTGGCTATAGTCAACTTACGGCCGATGCAGCTCATAGCCCAAGGAAGCTCGAGCGCAATATTCCACCCCGACGAACTCATAGGCAGCGACACGTTGTCAAACTTATCAAGAGCAGAATAAGAAGAACCGTCTGCATTGAGAACCGTGCCCTCGTAGAGGACAAACGGCTGTCGGCAGATACCTTTGAAGATGCCGTCGTTGGCATTGACTGTACCGTTGAACGTGCCAGACTCGGCATTCACCTCGCCATGGAAGAAGCCCTGCTTGCAATGCAGCTCACCAGTACGAAAATTAATCCAAAGCGACGGAACAAACCTTGTAGAATCCTCAGGATTGTCGGCATTAAACTGGGTATAAGCGGTATCCTTCTTTGAGGAATTCTCGTCGATGGTTTCACCGTTGAGTTTGCCGAACTGCGAGAAAAGATAGTCACCAACCATAATGGCCGAACCGAATTTGCCGAAGTCAGACATAACAATCCGGGCGAACACCATGTCATCCTTGGAAACAAGTTCCCAATCATCGTTGTCCGCCGACGGCTCGATGTTGAGAATACTAATATCTCCATCAGGTCGCCAATAAAACCCTTTGTGTGAGACAACTGGAATTAAATCTTCAGTACGTGTATAGGTGACCCCACTCTGCCACTCACCCGCAAGATAAGACATAGGACCTGGCGAGCCTTGCGCACCCCGTGGACCTTGCGCACCCTCAGGACCACGGAACTGACCAAGATCCTTCCAAGCCTTATCACCAGCCACCCAAATATCCCCATTAATGATATAGGCATCACCTACAGCAGCAGAAGAGCCACCTAATTCTTCAGGATACCACAGTGCCAGGCCACCAGCAATAACACTATCAAGAAGCCACAGACCTCTAGCTCCGGCAGGCACATCCTCCTCAGAAGCTGCATGCCCATTAGCTGTGCCCTTGACAACGAACGAAGTGCCATCCTTGCCATTGGTACCATTAGAGCCATCGCTGACATAAGGGATGGAGATGGCGGCAACCACATTGCCGCTGATGATGAGACGGAAATTAACAAGCGAATACTTGGCAGCGTCGCCGGCTGAAGGCGTGAGTGTGGCAGGATTGAGGACTGGAACACTCTTGACAACAGAACCTCCTGTATCATAGTAAATCATGACTGACGCGCCACCATAAGGAGACACCTCACCACCGACGACCTTGAAAGCAGTCACCTTGACCGACTTGACAGTCGGCTCACCTTCGGAATTGAAATGCACGACGGAAGGTTCTGCAACAAGATAATAGCCCACAGCAGGCTCACCATCAGCCCCGTCCTTAGGAGCTGGGATGAGATGGTCATAAGCAACTATACCACCCATAAGCTAAGATTTTTTAGCCTCGATACGTACAGCGATACCCCCATACTTGCTGATGACATCGTAAGTAAGATTGCGCTCGGTAACGTCTTTGAGCACCTCGCCCTGCTCATTGGTGAAGGTAAAGGAGAAGGTAAAGCCAGTAACGACATTGCCCGTAGCACGTTCAATGACACGTGGGTTGTAGGTGACAGTAGAACCCACGGCAACAGCATTAGAAGCCTGAGAACGCCCGTGGATGATGTAGTACGGGTCATGCTCATCTGTGACCTCGGCAACGCCATAGTATTTCTTGCCCGAGTAAGTAACCTCACATCGGAAGACTTCGACACCCTCAACAGCGGCATTGTAGACCTTGAGATTGTTGCCCTCGAATTCATAAACCTTGGCTACTGCAGTAATGTCCTGCCACACATTGTTTACAATACGCTGCCACTTGTAAGTGGCGTCACTCTTAACAGGATCACCAGACCGCTGAAGAGTGGGGACCATTTTACACCAGTCGTTGTCGTTGGAGAGGACATTGTCACCCGAGCCATCCTGACCAACATAGCTGATGTTGACCTTGTATGACTCGCCAACAGCCTCCATAATCGGTATGAGCTGCTGACATGTGAACTGCTTGCCCTGCCAAGAAGACTTGTAATATATATACTTGTCCGTATGGTCAGCAGCCGTGGCGAGATTACCCTTGATTTTGAGAGCAGGGAACACCTTTTTGTTGAGTTCTATAGTAGTAACCTCGAACAGCTCTACGAATTTCTCTTTGACCTTACCATTCTGAAGGATGCCACCCTCATCGGATATATTGCCATAGTACCATTGCTGACCCTCAGACTCTGGGACAACAATACTACCCATCTTCGAAGAATAAGGCTGCGGAAAGAGGAAGACAGGATGTTGTTTAAAATCTGTCTCAATAACTGCGTTGATGGTAGGGTTCCAGTATTGCTGCAGGCCATAGCCAACATCCTCTGGTTTAACCCAAGAGACACCCATAGCCGGTGTGAGCACATCGCCATCCTCAAAGGCATAGAGGTGGTCAATCGCGGTAAATGTATTACTCATTGTGCTTAGTGATTTTTAAGTTTATTCATAATGTTCATTGCTTCGGCTTCGGTAAGCTCACGCGCTCCTTCTGCCAATGCCGACTCAACTCCCACGGCAGCCAAGTCGCCACTTGTAGCGATATAGCCGATGGTGGAATTGCCATGACGGAAATCGGTAATACCGAGACGCACGGCAAGCAGATATGGCAAGAGATAATATTTCATATATCAATATTAAATTAATTAGACACCCTCCTTGTCGGAGGTGGGGAACTGGCCACAAATGGGCGTGCCATCGGGAGACACAATGTAATCGCCGTTAGGCATGGTGATGGGGACAAAGGCAGACAGCTCACGGCAGATGTCGCCCACCTCATGATTGTCGGTCATCTGGTCACGGCTGATAACAGCCTCCGTGCCGTTGCCAAGCGACTCCCAAGCAGCTTTAGCAGACGGCCGATAATACAACTCAATATCGAAATATCTCTGAGGCTGCGAGATGATGCCATGTCGGTTAGCGACATTGACCTCCACTTTAGCCTTGCGCAAGTCCTTGGTTATAAATCGGGCGAAGGCAAACTCAGGCTTATCCTCCCATTGTCCGTACCAACGACGCAGAGCCACAGCTTCAGACAGCTGCATATCAACTTTAGACTTAGGGTACGCCGTGACACGCAGCAGCACCTTCTGCACAAAATCGACATCAACGACAATTGTGCCAGAATCCTTGCCTTTGACATACCACACATCTGTAGCATCAACAATGTCAACCCAATTGCGGGCATCGTAGTCAAAGCGTTGCCATTTGTAGACACACTTATCAGCACTAACCGGCAGAGAGCCGTTAGTAAGAACAGCCTCGATGGGGAACTGACCGTAACGCTTGAACGGCGAGAAGTACACCTTGGAAGTAGACCTAAGCTCAAGTGAGAGACTTAGCGAGGTCTCCTCAAGAGTGGTGAGAGTTTTCGACCATTTGAAATTCTGCACCTTGCCACGCGTCTTGTCAAGATAATCCGCGCTAAAATTGATTTCAACAACCTCGTTTGAAGCGACATTGCGCGAGAACGTGAGCGAGTTGTCGGAACCAAGCGTGTAGTCAGTACCAGCCGTGAGCCTGCGTTTGACAAGCTTGTTGGCAGAGTAGACAGTCCACACGACATTGACCATGCTGCTCGCATAGTCGCCCTTGGCAATAAGATGCTCAGGATCATCGATGATGAGCTGCGGCTTAAGCATGTAAGGCGTGAGCTGGCGGTTGGGTACGTATGAACCGCTAACAGCGTTGAACTTCTGCACGCTGCTACCTCCAAGCTCAAGCATCGTAAAACTGAATGATAGCGGCTCATGTACCACATTACCGCCGGTTGAATTGATTCTCATTTTACATCATTTATTATTAATAGGATATTGAGTACTGTGCGGCATACTGCGCGCCGTCGGGGAAGGTGACGATAACACGGAAACCAACCTTAGAACCAGACTGCCAAGTTGACGGCAGGTCGGTAGTGGAAGAGACGGTAAGAGTGAGACCTACGGAACCCGTGGGATGAGTGAGGTTCCAAGCCATATCTCCATCCTTATCATTACTCTCACGTAGCCAGGTGATGGACGCAAGACCTATCTCAGACTCACGCAGCTGCATCTCAGCATTGTAGACGGTAGCGATAAGGTCGGTTGTCCACTCCTCACCTGCCCTGAAGAAGTTTCCAGCCGAGGAAACAAGACTAATCCACATGTTGCCTCCACCGATGATGCAGACCCAGTCGGTATTGTTGAAGCGAGGCTCAGAACCTGAACACTCCGGCACGGCACACTCCCAATAGCAGCCACCCCACCAGACACGATCGACATAATAGCCCTTGTTAAGCTCGTCGTAGCCCTTGATATACTTGCGTGACGCAGACCATTGTCCACAGTCGCGGAACTGATAGACTGGGTTGCCGAGATAGTCAACCTGGATGAAGTCCTGCGCAAGGATACCCTTGAAGTAGAGGTAAGGCTGAGACTTGGATAACACACCACGATTGATGAGGTCGCGAGTCGCCTCGATGTCTGGAGGCAGACCGATGAATCCCGCATAGTTGGAACCATGCTCATTATCCTCAACAATAGGCTTGTTGACACCCTGCAGGAAGAGCCAGCGTCCATCGTTGGATGATACGAACCACACAGACTGGCGTGTTTCGTCGACGGTATTGCCCCAACGGATGACACGAGCAGCAGAGACGGGAGCCGAGTTAATGCCACCCGGACAGTCGGCACCAGGATACATGGTGCAAAGAGCTGAGTTGGAGTCGGTATCGACAGACTCCACTCGGAGCCAGAACGAGCGGTAGGTCTTGGCCCGGTCGAGGTTGTTGACCTTGCCGAGGAGGATGTCATTGGCATGAAAAGTGACATGATCGTCGTCATACTCCTTGCGGAAGGTGAGTCTGTACTGATTGATGTCGGTATGCTCAACACTCTCGACGATGCCACGGTCGGTGAAATAGGTGTCGCCCTCAAGCACATTCTGATGGTTGATAACCAGCTCATCGAATATGGCCGAACCATTGACACGGATAGAACCGCAGGTGATGGAGCCATCAGGATTGAGCTTGATGTCGCCATTCTCGCCTACGACAGCACCCTTGAGGAGCTTGAGCAGAAAGCCGTCGGTATCCTCCATATCCTTGCGGATGAACGGAGCATCGGCAAGATAGTCGAGCAGGGCAAGGAAAGCCGAGCCTACACGCGTAGCTGTGTTGGCATGGGTGCGACGCTCATCACGTATTGTGGTGAACATCTCACGTAGGGCTGATATTTCTTGAGCAAAAGTCATAGGGCAAAGATAGAGATATGTGACGAAGATTGAAAATACAGACTAAAGCTGCGAGACCGTGCGGTCGATAGTGTTGGAACCGCTGCCAAAGAGCTGATAAAGGAACGAGGAGACAAGACCATTGTAGGTTGTGCCGTAGAAGCTTGCCTCAAACTCATTAAGTCGATGTATAGAGTAGAGATACTTCTTAGAGAACCAGTCGCGAGGCTGACGGTGGTGGGGATTGGTCTTCCAGTCCTTGAGGAACTTGAGGTCGCCACCATTGCCACGGCTGTAGCCATTGCCCACTCCACGCGCCACATAGATGCCATACTCAAGGAAGTGGTGCTCGATGGTGGTGACGGGTCCGGGATGCACAATACCCTGCACCGAACTGGCGAGAGCACCAGTACGGTAGACAGGCGGAGCGAACTGCATCATGCGCTCGCGCCACATCTTGATCATGAAGTCGCTCCAGCCTTGAATCCATTTCTGATGCTCGGCATCGGTCATGCCAGGTTTAAGTCCATTCTGATTGCTCATAGCTTATATCAATAGGCTGCTCATTCTGAATCATAAAGTAAAGCCCCGTGACTCCGCTGTATGAATAGCGAGGCAGCTCGGTGGAATATATGTTGTTAAGGTTAAGGAAGGTGAGGCGGTCGTCGCCGAGCGTGTCACGGTCGTGGAGCAATCGCGAGTGGAACTGTCGGAATATCTGTCGGCAGAGGTTAAGCTTAAGCTCACGGTCTGCCATATCGTCCTGACGGTAATGAGCCACGATGAACACCGTGTAGACATCACGACGGAAGAAGCCGACACCATTGCCGAAGGTCTGTTGCGAGGTTGTATCGTCGACCATGACGAAATTCTGGTACTTTCGGAAGCCCTGCATAATGCCATCGATGGAATCCGGTCCGCTGCACAGACAGGGATGGAAGCCATTCTCCTTGGCAAGACGGTTGGACTGCGCAAGCTGCGTGAAGTAGTCGAGTGCTGGAAAGAGGGAGTTCATAATGTGGAATGTTGAATGTGGAGTGTTGAATGGTGAATGTTAGGATTTGGGGAACTTGCGACGAAACTCTTCGGCCTCCTTGGCCTTAGCGTTGAGTTCGGTAAGGGCGCGCCAACAGTCAATCTGCTTGACTGATTGCTCCTTGGTGACATCGCCATCCGTAAGGGCGCGAAGCTGGACGTTGATGCTCTCAAGTATCGAGATATCTGACATGTCGGCATCGGCAGAAACCTTACGAAAGAAGTGCGTAAACGCCTTGGACATGACGAACTTGATGTGGCCATACCAGGCGAGAGTGGCAAGACGCTCACCAGGCGTGAGGCTGATTTCATCCGGAACCGAGCCGTCGGGCTTGCGGTAGAGAAGAGCAGCAAGGTTGTCAATATCCTCCTCATTGCGCGACTGCATGAACCGCTGATAGCGAAGCTCCATGCAGAGGTATTCGTTGAAAGTGACGATACGATGAGTATTGACATCCTCCTGCAGTAGTTTGTGGACAGCGTGGAAACCACCGACAACCTCCAACCGATTGTCCATGTTTTCGGTACTGTCCACAAACGATAGCTGCGAGAGGAGCGAATGAATCTGCCACGACTGCAGATAGAACACCTTGCCATCCTTGACACACTTCCACCCAAACCGGTTGCGCTTGACGACTCGGATGCCCGTAAAGCGGACGAACATGTAGGTCTTGACAACCACCATGTCGGCGAAGGTGGCGAGAAGATAGAACACATAGCGGAGTTGGTCTTGTGTAAGCTCGCGCCAAGTTGTAGGTGAAGACAGATCCATTTGTCAATTATTTATTTGTAATTATTAATTATGCGTTGAAGACGAAAGCGGAGGACTCCTTGGTATTGGCGAACGGCTCGACGTGAGCTGCCTTGTAGGCCTCGCTGCCATGATAGAGAGCATAGGTGGTGGAGTCGCTCTCAATCTCGCGGACGAGGCGGCGGTACTGGGGAGTAGCGAGGGCAGACTTGCCCATGGTTGACCACCGCGAGGTGAAGTCGCAGCAGAGCTGCAGGACAGACGCATAGGGAGTGAGGCGGTCGTGGTCGCTGCTGCGGTAGGCATCGAGGAGGTCATCAACCTGCTCGTCGCCGAAGCGCAGACGCAGCTGCTCATCTGTATCGACTATAGCCGGCTGCATGTTCAGCCAATCCTGATAGGAAAGCGAAGCTGTAGCCTGAGGATTGAAAAAGAAGTAGTGCTCTGTGAAGATGTAGCGTATGAAGTTGCGTGCTGCAGCTGTACAGCCCCACTCCGCCGAGCGCAAGAGATGGACGGTCATGGCTCTGGCACGGCAGAGAGCTGTGCGCAGCGACCCCTCAAGGGCATCGACACGCTGCTTGCTCGCCGGAGATATAGTGTCGTTGCTGACGATGCCGAATCCTGTAGGAGTGAGCACCAGGTCGAGCTGGCGGAACACAGAGAGGAAGCCATCGATGCAGACAAGCATGTTAAAGTAACGCTTCAACTGACTATCCTCCTCAGACTCTGTAACTCGCTTAATGCCAACATCGCCGAGCAACATGCTACAGTAATTGTCGAGGGCTGTGGCGATAGCAGGAGACACAGCCTCGTATACTTCATCGTGTGCGCTGATGCCTACGGGCAGGGCAAGCTCGAAATCTTGCTTAGTCAATTTCATGAGACGTGAATGTTAAATGTTGAATGTTAAATTATTCCTCTGCTTTATTGCCGTTGGAGTCGGCAGACACAGCCTTGGCATCCTTGTGCTCATCGAGAGTGGTGAGGACTATCATGGGGACATCGACGGTGGCACGCTCATGCCATCGGTTGTAATGCAGAATGACATGATAAGGCTTGCACATGACATCGTGGCAAGGCTTCTCAATAGCCTGCTTCAGGGTGAAGAGCTCGCGCTTGTCGGAGCCGCTGTTGTTCATCTGGCTCTTGCCAGGTGTCGCTCCAACAAGGTTGGGATGGATGCCGAACTCAAAGCAAAGAGCGTTGGAAGCCTCCGACATGTCATCGCTCCAGTTGCCACCCTCCTTCTTGCTTGCATCGTTGAGAGGCACGATGCGCACCATGCGGTTCTCCTTGCCGTTGGGGTCAACGTAGTAGCCGCTGATCATCGCCTTGCCCGCATTCTCGATGCCCGTGACGAAGTCGATGATGTTGCGCTTCTCCTGATTCTTGCGCTTACGACGCTCTGTCTCATCAGTAATGCCCTCGTTGTCGCAGACATTATCCCAGTAGTCATCGTGCACCTCAATCTGCACACGCGGAGCAGACGTGTTCTTAATCATATAGCGTTTGCCTATGCCTATCAGACGGTAGATGTCAAACCACGCGTCGCGGAAGATAGAGTAATAGTAAGGCACGGGATAGTACTGACAGCCCGGCGTAGCCATGCGGCTGACGATGGCAAACTTGCGGTCGGTGGTGGGCTTGCGGTTCAATCCGGTCATGGGGTCTGGCTCCTTGCCCATGCGCACAAGCAGGTCGCCGAGAGGATTCCAATAATCAAGGAGCGGTATAGACTCTATCTTGGACTCGTCGAAAAAGCCTATGCGGAAATCGCCGTAAAACACGTGCTCGATGCCTCCGCTCCGTGTGCTGGGCGCATACTCGAAACGGCAATAAGAGGCATCCTTGTTGCGCACGGTGACTATCTTCTCGCCATCGCGCGAGAGGATGATGACAGTAACCGAGAAGGAATAGAACTTGATGTCGGTTGTCTGCTCCAGGAAAACCTCCTGAAGGGAGTTGCGCAAGCAGAAGTCGAGGATTTCCTTGTCCGACACGTCGCTCTTGGTCTTGCGGTCAACGAAGCGCACGCCCTGGCCGTAGCAGCTAACGATGTTGAACTGCTGGCATTGTGCCGTGACCATGTTGCCCATCAGCTCCTTGCGCACACGGTAGGGCAGCTGGTCGTCGACACCCCATTGCACATACTTGTAGGGCTTGCCCTTGACTATGATGTCGCGCACGGACTGCATGCCCGGCAGGTCCTCATCGTCGAAGATGGTGCTCGAGTCTACACCATATTCGGAGTTGACGGAGTTGACGGAAGACGAATCGTCGACACCTGACGGCACGATGCGGTAGCGACGAAACCCGTCTTTATCTGGAGTTGGAGACGCAGACTCCATTGAATAGCCATTATTTTTGCTCATAAGTAGATTTGTTGGTTGTTGATGCGGAATATGAACACCTGTGGTACCGTGCGAAGCAGACGGTTGCCCCGCGCCTTAGGATTGCGAAGGCGGACGTAACCTCCACGCCAGTTGATATGATGTACGAGCCATCCCTTGTAGTGTATGACTTCGCCCGTACCGCCCTCCCAGGCGTAGATGTCGACGAGTGAGCGGTATTGATAGGCACGGTCGAGGAGACGGAGCATTTCGGTGAAATGGAGAGCCATTTTGAATGTTGAATGTTGAGTGTTGAATGTTGAATGATTGCGTAATGCGCAATGTTGATTGTCCACATACTACATTAATTGAAGGTGTTGTCGAAAGTATTGTCGAAGATGCGGCCAGAGCGCAGCACGTCGACGACGTTGTGATTGCGCTGGGCATACTCATAGCTGAAGGTGAAGCGAGGAAGCTCATCATCGTCGTTGGTATACTCCGACTTGGAATCAGTTATCAGAATCTCCTTGCCAATGTTGGGGTTGCCATCGCGGAAGTTGACGACGTGGATGGACTGCGAGCGGAACAGCTCATCAACCCAGTTGGCCATAGTGAAGGAGAGGATGCCCGTGTCAGCCTTGAAAGTGCGCGTCTCGCGGATGTTGTAGTTGCGGTTGTATCGTCCTACGAATCCGCTTTCGCGCTTGTAGGTTGGCGCTACCGTGTGAGTACCGGTACAGTAGAGGAGCTCCTCGACGCCAAAGCTGTTGTCGAAAACCAGGACAGGGGCGCAGTCAGGCTCGTCAAAATCGATTGAGAACCGGAACGTGCGCTCACCTGCCTGGATATCAAAACAGACTAACACATGACCATCTAAAACAAATTGGCCGGGCGACACATCGAGTGTCGTATATTTGGAGTTGCCCGCTACGGGCAACAGCTTGAACGCCTTGGTGCTACCATCGGCATAGTGAGCGGTGGCTGTGGCTGAGTCAGTACCTATATAGTGGAGATATTCAAGGCGGTTGACTGCTGTAGTCTTCTCGCCATCGAGGGTGGTGAGGAAGTGCGACGAGATGAAGTCGGCTGCAGACGTGCCAACGTCGGCGGCACAATAGATGATGTCGGCGTTGAGTGTAACCGTGGAGGTAGCAGTCGAGGTATCCTCTGCCTCTTCGCTGATGACGATGCACAATGCAACCTTAAGACTCTGTCGGGCGTATGGAGTGAGCAGAGTGTCAAGCTCCGTGAGAGCAATCTTGCCATCGACGGGATACATATGCTCGGAATATATCTGAGCGCCATCGACGGAAATAACTACCCCTGCACGGTAGCCAGTAATGGAGAACTCCACGTCGGGAATGCCCGACGAGAAGTATGAGCCTGAGATTGATTGTAAGACGGTAATCATTGCGCTTGTATTTAATTTTTACAAGTGCAAAGTTAATAGTTGATTAAAGGAAATAAGAATACAAAACGAAAGCCCCGATGCTCGCAAGAACACCAGGGCAGAGAAGACGCGCCACAAGCCAGTGGCGACTAATTGTTCAATACGGAATATACCCAATCCGTGGCTTAATGTATATTGTCAGCTACTCGCCTTATTTAATACTTTTATTCGTATTTATACAAAAATAGCCGACACTACAAGGAGTGCCGGCCATTTATTCAAGCTTGTATGTCCAACTACTTAAGCAATCCTTTAAAGGCTTTTTGTATCCCTGCACGTTTAACTTCATCAGACGGATGACAATAAGTGTCCATTGTTATCTCCACACCAGCATGGCCGAGGATGGAAGATACAGTCTTTACATCAACACCTTTCTCTATCATCTGAGTTGCAAATGTGTGTCTCAAGCAATGATAATTCAGGTAAGGAACGTTCGCCGCCTTGAGCATCTGCCCATACCAAATGCGCAGTGTTCGTGTGCACGTGGGTTCAGCCGATAGTGTGGCAACAAAATAATCTCCAGGATAAACTCTCGCATAAGACTGTAGTATCTTGCGGAGTTTTGGTATCATCGGTATGTAACGGTTGGATGAAGCGCTTTTGGGAGGTTGCAGACATAGTGACCTTACGTATTCCTCATCCGGATGAAGCATTTTCTGAATTGTTTTGACGATAGACACACACGTACGCTGTATGTGTATTACACCTTCATCGAAATCAATATCAGAAAATTTCAATCCGCATGCCTCTCCAATTCGGATTCCGGTAAACATAGTCACCACAACGGCAAGTCTGCCAGGAGTAGGATGTTCTTCAAATGCCTTTATCATACGCTCATATTCAGCGATTGTGAACCTTTTCACACGTTGCCTCGTTGCGTCCTTGACACGACCTGTTACCACATCCCTTATATTCCAATCGGTAGATGGCAAATTGCTTATACCCAAATCCTTGTCAGCATAGCGCATAACCATCCTAAATACGCGTATCAAATCCGCTATGTAGTGATTGCTTGCTCCACTTTCACGGAACCGTTCAAAAATGGCCTTCATCAAATCTTCATCAAGAGTACATATATCCGCATTAGGATCAAGAATACGGGAGAACGTCTTGCCATGATTATAATAAGCGGCGACCGTAGATTGTTTCACCTCATCCTTATGCTTGTCAAGCCATTTATCAAAAGCTTCCAAAAATGTCATTGTTTACATAACCTCCTTTCATTTACTGTTCTACGATACGGTCTCCAGGTTCTGCCTTTACAACATCACTAAACCCAAGAGCGTCATCTTTTTGGTTAAGCAATATATAGCGAGCCTTAACCGTGCGTTCAAGGACATCTCCGTGATAGACATACCCCATGATGCCACGTATACTGAGGTTTAGCAGCAGCAGGGGGATTGCACGGCCAAACAGCTCCCATACCGTTATCATGTGCTTCGACGGAAAGTACTCCCACGGTATGACACGTCGGCATTGCTCCCACCACGCGCTTATTATAAGACCGCCCGTGCCCGCAGTAGGTTCGTGTATAGAACCTACTGTTGGTAATGCCAACATCGCCACGATTTCAGACACTTCCAAAGGGGTAAAGTCTTGCTTCTGCTTCTTGCGTTGGGCAAATTCCTCTTCATAAAGCTGCCTAAACCAGTCGAAACTCATGTCGTGGTGGTTGACAGAGAGTAGCTCTTTATATATGGCATCGCGCTGCTCCCTGTCTCCCATAACAACATTCATTACTGATTGCGGGAGATCCATTATATCTTCCACATGGAAGATTCTGAAACAATCCTCTTTGTTCATAATAATGAATTTGTCTACCTCAGGGTTATTCTATGAATCGCATGTCGCGCCATATTTCCCACCGTAGCGTGCCATCGGCAACAGTCTTGAGACGATAGCCATGGTTGCGGAGATAGATTACGATCAGCCGCGTTGGAACCGGGTTGATAGGCTCAAGGTCATCATAGATGTCTTCGGTGGTCTTGTACTCAGGCGTGTAGCTATCGCCGGTGATACCCTTCTTAGGCTCTGGCGAGCGGCTTGCAAAGTAATTGTCGAGCAGCACAAGATTAAAGCCTTCAAGAGGGTCTTGGCGCTGCTGTTCATTATCGAGATATTCTTCTTCCATCATAATGTATCTAATATGTTTTCGAGTTGTTTACTAAGTTCATTGAGATTGCGCATCAAGTCAAGCACATCCCTCATTTCTGTCGGGTTGTCCATTTCGGCCGTCTCAGCCAGCAGGTGGCTCATGGTGTCGTGGATAAGCTGTATCTTGACTTCGAGGTTGTCCTTGTCGGTAAGTACTCCGATAGGGTTAGTGTTGTCGATCATCGCTCACCTCCTTCCTTCTCTACATAGCTATTGTAAGCATCAGCCCACATAATACGGTCGGAATAGAATGGTGCGGCGAAGAGCTTAGGTTCTCCCACCTCTGTCTTGACAAATGTGCCCTGGATAGGCATGAACTCGACTACGCAGACCCTCTCGAATATGTCTTTAGACTGTACAATCTCGCCGATGTCAAGATTGTTGACATGCTTCAGTCTGCCCGTACTATCTGTGCCAAGCTCGCTGTATATGGTTGAAATACGGCGGTTTTTGCGCGGATTATACTTGTCTATGTGCTGTAGAGCCTGCAATATGTTGCGCTTGAGCAGCTGAAAATCGTCGGTCGGGAACACAAGTCCGTGCAGACCATATTGCAGCACCTCGCAGACTTCCTTCTGGAAGTGGTTCTTGGGTGCCGGTGTAGCCTTGACCAATACAATAGAGAACGAGTCGATGTGTCGCTCTGTATAAGCCTCTATTTCCTTGTGCTGAGTATTCATAGCTTGCCTCCTTCCTTCTCTGTACCCAAAATAACATTCATGGCAGCAACACCCATTTGCATGCGAAACAATCTGGCTCTCTTGACCTCATACCTATAGCTTGTATGTATGAATTTACGTTTTGGGGTTAGTTTAACTTCACAATAAGCATTAATCTTGCGGATTAGAATCTTGTTCAACTCGCGATGCCTGCGGTATAATCCATGATTTGCATTGAGTTTCATTGCTCACCTCCTTCCTCTTCCAAACGTTCCTCATCCTTAAGCCAGTTGTCATCGTCCTCCTGGTTAAGCTTATAGATTTGGTAGCCCGCAAGGGGTACACAGGCGAAGGCAGCAAGCAGAGAGACCTGGGAGACTGCTGCGCCTACGATCATGATGAAGAAAGCGAGATTGACGCGGATGACCTCACGACGGGTGACGCAGAAACCGCTCATGTGGGTGAATAACTCGCTCTTAGCGTTGAGCCATGCCTTAATGTCGGCGATGCTAATGGTCAACGGGCGCAAATGAGCTGTGCGCTGAATTGATGCAGTTGTTTGCATAATACACTTTAGTTGTAGCCTTATGCCCGAATCCGTCGGGTACGGGTTGACGTAGGGGTACGAAAAAAGCGGCTCGTCCTTCCTCGTCTGCTACAACTAAAGTGCTTTCCGCCACAAAGGGCAATAAAAACACGTGGAAGGCGAACCGCCGTATATTTTAATTTGCATCTCCACACTATGCGGAGTGCTCCGCATAAACAAAGGGCGAGCCCCTGGCTTAATGCGGAAAGGTACGGGCAAAAAAATAAGCCCACAACCTTAATAAAAATGTTGGTCGGGCTTGAACATATATCCTCGCCCTTTGTTTATGCGGAGTGCTCCGCACTTTAATTGTAGCGATGGCAAAGGTATGCAATAAGATTGAAACGTGCAAGGATTTCGCCGAAAATTTTTGAAAAAAGTGCTGTCAAGGAATGAAAAGGAATAAATTCCTTGCAAATTCGTCGTAATTCCTTGCAAATTCGTCGTAATTCCGTGCAAATTCGTTGCAGATTCCTTCGGGATGGGTCTCAACACGAAAAAGCCCCGAGGCAGAAGCCCCAGGGCAGGTGTCTGTGATAAAAAACTATCGCTATAAAGCAATGCTCATGGAGCTTAGCTTGTTCGACATATCATTGAGCGCGAAGCGAAGGGTCTTCAACTCTTCATCAGAGAACTGCGATGGTTTGCCGTTCACCATATTGCCGTTGAGCTTATGCGCAAGCCATGAGCGCGACTTCTTAAAATAAGTCTTGGCTATGTAAGCCATGGACACCATGTCTGTAATCTCGCCAAGACGCTCAGCCATGCGCATCTCCTGCACATCATCGGCAGTCGTCTTGATAAGCCCCTCCAAAGCTTCAGTAAAAGCCTGTTCGTCCTCACTCCTCAAAGCGTTCATCTCAGCTGCTACTGCTGCACGCTCCTCGTCGGTTGTTGCCAAGCGGTTGCGCTCGGCAAGAGCCTTAATCTTATCCTTATAATCTGTCATAATAATATATCTTGTTAGAATTATTTTAGAAAGACTCCCCCTCCCATGGAAGGGAGAGGAGTCTTTTTTAGTCATTCTTGATGTCATCCTCAAGTTGGTCGATTTCCTTTTGCGCTATCTTTTTGAATGTACTGGGGAACTTGTTCCAATACTCAAGATAGAAAAGCAAATCATCCTCTTTGTCTTTAAGTTCCTTTGATTTTCTTTTTTTACTCATAGGCGATATGTTTTTATCACAATGCAAAGGTAATAAACTTTTGTTGAATACACAAGAAAAACAACAATTATTTTCAACAAAAGTTTAAAAAAACGGCAGAAATCCTCACAGACTCCCACCGCTATATAAATGTTTTAAAATTTTGATGCTGCAAAGTTAATCATTTTCGTGGAGACACGCAAATGAAAAATCCCCCGATGCGTCACGCACCGAGGGCTCAACGAGTTCTTTCAATCATGAAACGTTGCGAAGTCATAACTTGCAGCGGTCATGGTGCCGCATGGTCGGGCGGCGGTGTTGAATTTATTAAACAGTGACCATTTCAATATCTTTGGCAAGTCGGCGCAAGCCAGACTTGATTTTGTCAACCTGCTGCTTTCGCGGTTTGGAAATGCCGCTCGCATAGTGTGAGAGTTGCTTTTGGTTGATGCCTGTTATCTCCTGAAGCGCGGCAAAGGAGAATATGCCACGATAGTAGTCGAGCAACGTAGCCACGTCGAAATCATAGACAAGATGGTATTCGCCATCGAAGACAGCCGGATAGACATCACCGTCTTTGCGCCGACCTTCGAGCCAGAAATCGACACTCTCCTGAACATATACCTTAAAGCCATCAAGGTCGCCATCGTAGGCAACGACCCAGCCCGGCAACAAGTCGCAGACGCAACAATAGCCGTCTTCAGTTCGAGCCGCTTTAATCACAACATTGTTCATAATATATCTTTTTATATGTTAATCTTAAAAATAGGTGGCAGCATGACCGCCACCTTACTTTGCTGAACACCAAACCACGCTTCTATTTAATGTTAAAGGTAGGGCGGAGCGTTAGCTCCACCCCGATTTGTTAGAACCTAAGCCCCGACTGCCGTTCAATACTACTGAGGAGCCATCCGCAGATAGATGTTGAAGGCTTGCCGTTGACAGTCACAACACCCTTTTTGGTAGGATGCTTGAACTCTCGGTGGTCCCCGCTGTAACGGTCTAAGTACCAGCCGTCATCAGCCAAGATTCTCAGAATCTTAGAAACTTTTACATTTTTCATAGATCGCTTGTTTAATAATTCAACACTGCAAAGGTAGTAATTTTACTACTAATAACCAAACAAAATAGTAACTATTTTACTATGAACAACAAAAAAAAGGTTGGGAGCTTCACAGCCCTCAACCTCCGAAGAAATATAAAAAAATTTGACTTATTAGAAATGATGTCCGTTAGAGACGGTCACCTAATATTATTCAAAGCAACTACTTCACAGCAGCAGACTGAATATTATACACTTCAAACCTAATTAAGATCCTTCTGTAAATTGCAATTACTTTTCCACTACAAAGGTACAAAAAAATGCTGATAAACAGCACAATAGGAGAGACAAAATCCATAAGGATTTTACCAAAACAGGGGCGGGCTGGGCGTGACATCAAACAACCACCATTTTGTTGACGTCAACAAAATGGTACCAAAAAATCCCGACCTTTGTTTAAAGGTCGGGAAATGCCTTAAATCTTGCCTTCCTCCGCATAGCTGTAATATTTTGCATCTGTAACGATAACGTGGTCTACCATATATATTCGCATTGTCTCACAAGCCTTTTTAAGTTTTAGCGTAACGTTGTCGTCGTCTCGGCTTGGTCGTGTCGTTCCGCTCGGATGGTTGTGTATAAGGGTGAGCGTGGTGGCGTTGTTGAGAAGAGCTTCGCGAAGTATCACCCTAACGTCTACGGCTGTTTCCGATAGTCCACCGCTCGAAATCCTTACGGTTTTGATGAGTTTAAAGCGGTTGTTCATCAGAAGAACGTGGGCTTCCTCGTGGTCGGCTGTGCCCAAAATGGGGCGGAAATAACGCCAAACACTATCTGCGCTGCAAAAGTCCGTGCGCTCGGCTTGCGCTTCATGCTCGATGCGCTTGGCAAGCTCCAAAGCTGCCTTGAGCGCAATAGCCTTCTTGCTGCCGATACCTTGCACGACTTCAAAATCCTCGGTTCTTCGGCTTGTCATGGCTCTAAGGCTACCGCCACACACATTAATGAGCTGCCTTGCCTGTCGTGTGGATGTGGTTGGGGCGTTGCCTTGCCCGATAATGAGCGAAAGAAGTTCCACAATGTCAAGAGACTGGAAACCGTTGTTAACTGCCTTGTAGTCGGGACGCTCCTCACGTACCATAATTGAGTAATCATTCATAATGTATAAGTTTTTAGTTGTTAGTTGAGGTTCGGGTTCTTGCGAGAAACATAGCACCTATAACGGTTGCGCCTACGGCTTCAAGCTCCTTGGCAAAGCTGTTGGCGGTCTCGCCTGTGGTTATAAGGTCATCAAACAGAATGACGGTCTTGCCTTGAAAGAAATCGGGGTCGGCTGACACGATATAACCATACGACTCGCTTACGATGTGTCGTGCGTTGGTGTGCTTGGCTTCACGCTGCCCAAAGATATTCACGTGAGCCGTGCCGTTCTGCACGCCTGTCAGCTTGCTCACTTGCTCGGCAAACCGCTTGAACCTTACTATATACTTGTAGTTGTTTGCAGACGGCACACAACACAAGACATAGTCCTCGCAACTTGCGCCATACCACTTGTTAAGGGTGTTAGCCACAAGACTGATGGCATAATCTGTAGCCTTGCGCTTGCCGTCCTTGAAAGCATAGATGAAATTACGCACACGGTTAACAATTTCGTCAGCGGTACGGATGCGCTTCGGAATGTAGGAGAAATACGCTGCTGTTCTCATAATAGTCAAATTTTAAATATTTCTTAATGGGGTTCTTAATTCTCCGAGGCGAGAAAGGAGCTTTTTACACCTCCCATCTGTAGCCCGTTTGAGAGTTTTTTTTTAATTCACGTCGGGTCGAATTTCGCTTTTTACGCCGCAAAAAGACGACGAAAGCAAGGCTAAAAGACAAGAAAAAGAGACTGAAATTTCACGGAAAACCGAGTTTTTAGAAGGTAGCCGTAGGAAGGAAAAACTCGGAAGGCTGCCGTGAAATTTCTGGTACTTTAGCTTGCGGTTCTTGGCTGACAGCCGTTCGTCGTAAATTCGCGGAGGAAAAACGGATTTCGATGCGATGCGCTTTTAAAAAAAGGCTCTCAAGCGGATAAGCGGAAGATGTAAAAAAATCCATTCTCCCCCGGAGAATACCCCCCGATAGCTCGCTATCGGCAGCGCTTTTGCTTCTTTTCCGTAATGAAAAGAAGTTTACAAATCAAAAAATGTCGCGTTTTCGCGTACCTATTCCATACCTGCAAAATTTAGCCGTCTTATTTTCAATGAGTTATGTGGCTAAATTTTGCAGGGTGCAAGACTTTCGTCTTTGCAGCACTACACCGCCCTACGCCGAGACGGCAATTGCCTCCCTCCGACAAAGCGGAATATGCAGAACGATGTCCCCAAGTATGTGATTTCGGCTTGCGGTCGGGCGACCTTGTGTGAGGAAAAACAGCTTGGCAATTGCCAAACCAAAAAAGCCACCTACGCATCACGCGCAAGTGGCAAACCCTAAACTAAATAAAAACTAAACTAAAAATGAAACAACGAAAAAAGCTAAAGACATAAAGCTAACCGTATGTGTTGACTGTGCCACCAGAGCCTTGGAACACGGGCTTGGTCTCGGCACCTATGCAGAGCACGTCGAAAGCGTCGGAGCCATCGGTACGCGCCTCCAGCTTGTCCTCCTCAGTCTCGGCAAGCTTCTCACCTCGCTTGTCCTTCTTACCATTGTAGACACCTGCAGAAGTGATAGAGATGAAGAGGTCGGGATTGTTGTCGCGGTTGATGAACACCTGAAGGCGGGCACGTCCGCGGAACATATTGTTGATAAGAGCATTCTTCTCGATGTGGTTCATCGGGTTGCCCAGGTATACGTCGCGCACAGCCCATCCCATTGAGCGCAGGGACTTGATGACCTCCTTGTGCGGGTCGTTGTAGTGCAAGCCCCAGTTTGTGCCAACCATGGTGGAGTCGTAGTAGAATATCACCTGATGACGCCGATGGAAATGATAGTAAGCATTAAAGTCCTCAAGCAGCTCAGGAATCTTGCGCTCATACTTTACGAAGAACGACTTGAGGATGCGTAGCTTGGAGCCTTGTACCTGCCCCACCACAAGCCAGTTGATGAGGTTGTTGGAGTCGAAGGCTATGAGCAGAGGAGCACGATCGTCGCGGTCGGCATCCATTCGGCAGTCGTTCGGGATGACTCCACCCTCAGCCTTGGCAAGATTGTGGAGGTTAAGAACAGACTCGTTGGGAGCCGTATAGAGGTTGACATCCTCACGCAGACCACCATAAAAGCCGTCCGCAGCAATGCCTATGCGCTGGCACATGATGGATGTGGCGAAGGTAAGCGGAGGGAGGTCACGCTTGGCACGACGGATGAACTCCTCGCCGAGAAGTGCCAAGTTTTCGATAGATGAGTACTCCTTGTATAGGAGACAATGAGAGCGGAAAAAATTAAGCTGCCGGTTAAGCTCCTCAAGACGCTTGCTTATAGCCTCATGCAGCTCAGGGCGCTTGGCCATCTTGGCACGCAGCTTCCAAACCTGGTAGATGATGCCCTCGATGACCTCGACAAGCTCAGGATCCTGCTTGTCCTTGTAGGACAGAAACCATGAACCTTTTTTAGTGACTGGCATATCTGAGGTAATAGTCATGCCATGATGCAGAGGAAAATGCTTGAAGTACATCTCATTGCCACGGTTAGCCTGAAAAGTCTCATCCTTGAGCTGCTCGAAGTCGATGAACTTAGCCTCGTCGATGATGAGGTAGTCGAGCGACATAGAGTTAGACGTACCCGAGCGGTCCTGCGAGATGATGTTGCAGACAGAGCCGTTGTAGAAGCTGATAGTGTTCTCCCAGTTGGCAGGTGTGAAGATGGGCGACTTCCAATGCAATTTCTTCCATGGTCGGCGACCAACAACATAATGCAGGTCACGCTTGAACCCCCAACGCTCGAGATGGATGAGCATTGAGGGAAGGATATTGGTGAGACAACGCTTGACAGAAGGAGCGACAAAACCACCCATCGAGCCGGGCATGCCCTGGAAACACGACTGCAAGCGTCGGGCCTGAATAGCACCCTTGCCGATACCACGACCTGCCACAATCACCTCGTCGCGAGTATTCATGGCAAGCGAGTAGTACTGGGCATCGTTGAAGTATTGTCGGTTGGGTTGTTCTGTGTTATCAATCATCTTCATCGGGTTTAGGTTCATCCTTAATCTCCTCAAAGTCAGCGTCCTGCACCATAGTATTGGAGTAGCGCTTGTAGAGAGCACGAATCTTGCCACGGAGGTCGGGGATGCGCTCTATGCCAAGAACTGTAGGATCGTCAGTCGGCTCAAAGTTCTGCGGCACAATCTTGTCGAACTCAAGGTCAGGTTCATCATCCTTGTCTGTGCGATTGTTAGCCACAAGCACCTTTGAGAGAGCAGCCACAGCCCGCCACTCACCAGCCTTACGAGCTGCAGCAATGTCCTGCTCGACAGACTTGTTGATCTTCCACCTCATAAACTCCTTGGTGGTCTGCTGCATGTTGCCGAGCAAAACCTTGGTGAGATGCAGATCCTCATATGCAAGAGAGCGCGAAGCTTTGAACATATTAATGTCGTACTGCACAAGGTCGTTGTCGCTTTTCGAGGGGAACTGCAGCCAATAAGCATATAGCCCACGAATGCGATGCAGCCTATTGAGGACAGAATCGGAGACACGCAGGTCGCGAAGCTCAGAGTCGTCGAGAGTGACGTAGCGCGAGTATTCATCGAGGTTGACGGGAAGAGGCATGTTGAATGTGGAATGTTGAATGTTGAGTGTTGAATGGTTGCGCTATGCGCAATGTTGAATTGCTAACTGACAGCCGACTGTGCGATGGAGAGGAGACGCTGGCACTCCTGGACAGCATACGGAGAGCCAGCCAGAGCCGTGTCGTGGAGAGTACGGCGAAGCTCAAGGGCAGTAGCAGAAACACCTTTGAGGTAGGCAGTACGGGCAGGATGGCCGACAGTATTAATATCGTCGGACAGCTGACGCTCATCAATACCCAAAAGGGCGGATATCTCCGGAGGAGTCATCATCTCCTTTGCATGAGCCTCTATCTCGGAGAGCAAGTCGGTTGAATAGTCCATTAAGTTCCAAAGATTTATCGACGATGCCTCTGAGACCGGCAAGAAGCGAGAAATAGGCTTGAGGGTCGGTGGTGAGCATGGTACACTCTGCGCGGTCGCCATAAGTCTGATTCTGCGAGCTAATGACCGACACGGTATAGTCGGCAGTCTTGACGAGGACAATCTTGGAGTGATTCTGCGCAAGATGCACATGGTCGAAACAACTCTGCATAAGCCGATAGAGCTGCACAGTCTTACGAGCAGCCTTGAGGTCGGCCACCAGAGTAGCATGTGCAATCAGGTTGCGACGTCGCAGACGCAAGAAGCCAGAGAGGAAAGCGTCGGAAGTTGAGAATGTTGACACATATACGTCGGCACGCCCGGTCTGCTTCAGAATCCAACTGAGCAAACCGAGCGTGTGTAATCCAGTACCGAGATGATACTGAGCAGTAGCATCACTCAGCGGACGGAAGGGACAGACCTGCCTCATTGAGTTTAGCTAAGATGTCATCGCCGATAGGGGCAGCATTTTCGAGGAGCACGGTAACGCGCTGCTGCACCTTGGCGAGCAAATTGTTGTAATCGGCGAGAGCCTTGGTGTTATCATCAGCAGAGAGAGAGGAGCGACGAAGCTCCACAAGGCGGTCGATATACTTAGTAATGTAAGAGCGAGCGTTGGAAATGTCCTTGGCAATGTCAACTGGCGAGGGAGCCGCGTCATCAGCGGCAACCTCCGAGTCAGAAGGAGCCACATAGTTGTCGTAGCGTTCGAGCTCACGCTTGTAGGTATACCATGTCTCCTTGAGCTGCTGCAGATACTCGTAGCGGTCACAAGGCTGTGTTAGAGGCAGCAGGGTCATGTAGAAACGCTTGATGTTGTTCCAACGTTCCTTGTTCTGCTGCCAGATGCTGCGCACGTCGGCTGGCAGCTTGTCATGGTCGGGACGGATGCCCGACGCGCGAGGGAGGAATGACATATCAGCAGGAGCATCAGAGTCCTCCGAGTCCTCAGCAGCCTCCTCTTCTTTATTGTCGGTCATGAACTGCTGCTCCTCGTCGATGGCCTCCTTAACCTCAGGTGTGACCTCGGCATCGAGAGCCTTGACATCCTGCAGAGTCATGCGCTCGAGTCGCATAGGCAGGAACTTGTTAAGCTCATAGCGCACCTTTGACTCGAACTTAAGCGGACGGCGGATTATAGTCTGATACATAGACACATTGCGGTTGAGCTTAAGCACAAGTTCGGCACCATGAATGATGGACGCGCTATCGTGAGACTCGGCAGCAAGCCACGACTGCAGATCTTGAGTTAACTTATCGTCGTACATAGAGTAAAGAAATTGATTGTTAAGTAAAAACGGCCAGCACAATCGCTATGCTGACCGCCCCTAACACGTTAATAAAATCAAACCTATTATGATATAAAGAAAAGCCTATGCAGCAACAGTAAGAAGTTGGCCAGTCTCACCTGAAAAATCGCCGTCGGCAGTCTCAATCTTGCCCGGATAGAACGGAGCAGGATACTCGTCGTCGGCAGCAATCTGTATAGAGGTAGAGTTGGCATCGGTTGGAGCCTTGCCAAGATCTTGCGAGAGAGTAAGCTCGGGCGTGAAAGCCTCGGAACCGAGCATACGAGCCTTGCCGTTGCGCTGGATGAAGAGATAGACCATCTCATCGTTGTTGGCCTGTGCTATGTAGCCGGTAATCTTTTCCTCTGTACCAGGGGCCACGGCTGTGCCAGTAGCCTTGAAGGTCTTGGAACCGTAAGAACCCTGCGACTCCACCTTAAGCTCCGACTCGTTGGGGATAAGAGCAATCTTATGCCATTTCTTGTCGGATGCGAGGACGAAATCGCCCGTATATTTAGCTACAGACTCAAGATCCTTAGGAGCTTCAGCCCCGATGGTAGGCCATTTGACAATGTCGCGCTTGGAAATGCCGTAAATCCAGCCACGCACACCCGGCAGAGACTTCTGCCCTGGGCAGAAATTAATGTCTGAGTAGCTAGACTCAGCGCCAGTACACTTTGTCATAGTTGTAAAATTATTAAATTATTAATTGGGGAACCCCACGAGTGGTGAGGAACCCCTAATCACTATACATAACCCTGCTTAAGCCTTCTTTTTCCAGTAGCGGAGAACTTCAGGAGACACAGACTCAAACTGAGTGCCAAAGAAGTAGTTCATGATGAAGTCAACGTCGTAGTGGTTGCTAAGCGACTTCTCGACAAGGAACTTATCATCATCCGTCTTCTGGTTGAAGAGGAGATAAGCGTTGTTCTTGGGCGTGAGAAGCAGGAAGTCGTTAGGCACGCAAGGTAGCGGAACGAACTCGACATTGCTTGCGCCATCGAGCGACTTCTTGTCGTAAGCCTGGTTGTAGGGCAACGAACCGTGGTTGGTCTGATATGACTCAGTATAGAAGTGATAAGCCTGGTCGCTCATAAAGAGCTTGAGCTGCTGCGAGCGAAGCTTGGCAGCAGCTGCAGGATTGCCCACCTGATTCCAGTAGAAATCTTTAATAAGGTCCTCGGCGTTGTCGGCTGTGATGGACTCAGCACCCTCGACAAGGTTGCCAATGTCAGCAGATATGAGCACCTTGTTAGTATAATTAGTACCAGCGACATCATTCTCGAGGATGGTCTGGAAACCGTTGAACCACTTTGAGGTGCTTGTAGTGTCTGTAGAGTCGTGCTTAGCCGTGAACGAATTCATAAACATTTTCTCACCAATCTTCTTGACGAGATAACCGCACACCTGCACAACAATCGGAACATTCTTGAGACCGTCGCCCTTGGTGACGTTGCTACCCCAAATGGACTGATAGATAGCGTTAGGGTCGATGCCCTGCACGATGTTGCCGAAGAAAGTTTCGAAGACGCGAGGGTCGATCTTCACATCGGCATCCTGATGCTTAGTCTTAGAATAGTTGCTAATCTCAGCATCGGTCGACATCTGGCTGACAGTCTCACGGTAGCGAATGCCGGTGCGGACATTCATGTGCTTCGCAAGCTGCTCCATCGCGAGGAAAGGCATGATGACGAACTCCTTGCGGTAAGTCTGGAAGGTCTTGGACAGCTCCTCGGCACCATAAGTGACATTACCTATTTTAATCGAAGCCATAACAATTACACATTTTTAACAAGGTTAAACACATCCTGAGCTGTGAACGACTGCTCAGCAGAATCAGGCTTATTATTGGTAGAGTCGCCAGCCGAACCCTTAAGGGCTGCAATCTGCTCATCACGCTGCTTGACATCGTTCTGAGCCTGGGTGAGCTGATCCTTGACACGTTTGAGGGCAGCACCTGCCTCGTTGACAGCCTTGGAGTTGTCCTCCACCTGCTTCTTGAGCGAGTGAAGCTCATCATCGATAAGCTTCATCTGTTCCTGAGTAAGAGTGACATTGCCCTCGTCGTTGGTGGCGAAACCTTCAGCGACGTTGAGCAATGCCATGACAGAAGCGAAAATCTTAATCATCTTATTACTTTGAGAGAATTTTGGTGCGTGTTGGTTACGGAAGAGGGACTTGAGACCTTCACACGTCTTTTGAAGGAAGCTCTGAGTTGGATTGCCATCACCATCAACCACAGATGCCACCTTAGAGGCGACATCATCCGAGGCTTGCGGTTGAGGTAACGGCGGTATGCCTGCATCCTTGAATTGGTTAGAGATATCGTAGTTGTTGACGAACTGGGCAGAGAACTCGGCAGCAGCCTTCTCAGCCTGCTCATCCTCGCGGATGGAGTCGACAAGGCCGAAATCGAGAGCTTGCTGAGCAGTAAGCCAGTTACCCCGCTTCATCTGAGCGAGGCATTCATCGACGGTCTTGCCCGTCTTGTCGGCATATAGCGAGGCAAGCACCTCGTCGAAGTTCTTGAGGGAGTCGCGCTGCGCCTGAAGCTTGCGGACGAACGCATCAATCTGCTCCTTGTTGCTCTGCTCATATTTATAGATGAGAGTAGAAACATTATGTATCAAGAAGAAGCTGCCTTTGACAATGTCGATGGATTTGCATCCGAGCATAGCAATAGTAGCGATTGACGCGTTCATTCCGAAGGCGTGGGCATGGACGTTACCATGATCCTTGAAAGCCTGGTGCATCTCAAGGCCATCTTTGACGAAGCCACCGAGCGAACAGAATCCGACATGAACCTCCTTGCCCTTGTTATTGTTGAGCACGTAGCGGACATAATCGGCAGAGCAACAACTCCACCAATCGCCGATAGTGCCAGATATTACGAAATTATATTCCATAGCTATGAATTTTCGGCAAAGATAGAGCTAAGATAGAGCGGATGAAAATACTGAGGCAAGTGAGACTAAGCCCCAAAATGAGCACGGAGACGGTCATCAACCATATACATTCTGAATAATATAAGGTGGAAGGTGGTCGGACTTGAAGGACACATTAATCTCTGTGAGCTGATTGTCGGTTATAGACTCCGGGCAATTCTCAGTCACAACAATCTGGGTGTAGGGACGACCATTGATGCCAACAAGATATTGCCTGTCATCGGTAAGGGTGACGCGGAATACCATGTGCCGTTGGCGGATAATCTTGAGTGTTTCGGGCGTGAGCAGCTTGAGAGTGGTTGTTACTATAGTATTATTGTCCTCGGTCTTGCTCGACGAGACGAGCGAAGGATGATTGCTCACGCAGATGGGAGTCCAGACGACAGACGACGGGATGTAGACCTTGCGCGAGCCTCGCCGCTCAAGGGACTTGATGTCGGTAGTGTAAGCATACTCGACAGACTTGACAATTTTGATTGATTTCATAGGAGTGAACGGTATTGAACGCACGTGAACAAAAACGGGGTTCTTGTCCGTACGAATTATAGATTATTTAACACAATTTACTTGCTGTGGTCACGCGATGAGCGCCGCAGGTCGATGCCCGACTTGAGATAAGCGTTGCGCATGCGTTGGAAACGCATCTTGACAGTATCCTCATAATCTATGCTGATGCCATTGTTCTGACACCATGCCCGGACAGCCTTCAGGAGTGGGCAATGCAGAGTCTCAAAGCCGTTGAGGTCATGCCAAAGCTGGAGCCGGAACGTGTCCTCGATACAGTCAGCCACGGCAGCACGTGCATGAGAGCCGAGGTGATTGTAGGTGACCACCGGCTTCTGCTTGCTGTCAGGTATACAGATAGCAATCTCTCCAGGCTGACACACAGCCGGCATGGACGTAGGCTGACGGGTGAGGAAGCGACGGATGCAAGCATTCTCGGCACTCTGGTCCGGGAAGCGGACTGGAGTGCCGTAGTGGAATGTCAGCCATTGAACGATGAAGGGCTTGAGCTTGAGATATACGACGAAGTTTGACACGACTGCTATATTATTAGTTATTATTTATTAGTTGTGGATATTTCCCTACAAAATTAGGAAAAATAGAACAAATATCCTTATGTTTAAGGGTGGTTTTCCGTGTTTATTAGGATTTTCTTTTTGTATTTCTGAGTTTCCGTTGAGTCTGTTATGTTTTTGTACGAAAAGTTTGTGACAGAGTGAAAGTTTGTGACAACGCTGTAACTATCTGAATATCAAATGTTGCAAAATTAAGTCGGGGCTTATCACAAGTTTGTGACAGAGACCGAAGTTTGTGACACACCAAGACTGTTGAAATGTCGTTGCAAACTTTGTAAGTTTGTGACAACTTTGTGATGTAAGTTTGTGACAGTTTGTGACAAGCCGAAACCCCTTTATTTACTATGTTTTTAGACTTTTTTGGAACATCTTATACAAAATCACAAAGTTTTAAGACAAAATAAGAGAGGGGTGTCGGGGAACAGCAGAAGGCCTCGGCGGGAGTCTCAGAGAAATGCCTGTGGAAATTTGGAACACCCTGCTACAGGTTGTTGGAATATGGGACAACGAAAAAGCGGACCGCACAGGCAATAAATACCTGGCAGTCCGCCACCCATTGAAGATTAAAGCGAAATTATGATAGAAAAAAGATTAGAACGGCCGATTGTCTTCCTCGCCATCGAACTGCAGCTGTTGCTCCTTGGGAGGCTCAGCTGCTGCATCTGTAGACATAGAGCGCACATAGAGCATATCCTTGGTCTTACGCAGCTCAGGAGTGATCTGAACAGCTTTCTGGATGCGTCCGCTTGAATTACAATACTCCGGAGGGTTGATACAGTCAATCCAAGGGCAAAGCTTACCGAAAGCCTTGAGCTTCTTGGTGAAGGCTTGCATGGTGATATGCTTGACATTGGCGAACCTCTGATAATCGGTGAAGACATCGTCACGCGCGATGAACTTGTCGAGGTTGTCACCTTCGGTCGAGAAATAGCCATTGGCCCAATCCTCGAAGTTGACACCCATAGCCGCCTTCAGACGGCGACGCTCCATGTTGGACATAGGAGGCTGCGGTTTGATGCCGGAATCCTTGACAGAGAGATAGTAGCGGCAGCATTGAATCCAAAAGTTGAGGTCACAGTTCCACTCCTCCTCGCTGTAGTCGTAGGCATAGAGAGTCTTGCCGAAGTCGTCGCGGATTGAGCGAGTCTCATGATAGTCATTATCCTCAGTCTTCTGGTGATACCAATCGGAGAACACCATGTACAATGATCGAGCCTCGGATGACGGGTCGAAGTCCTGTGGCACATAGTTAGTGGTGAACGCCATCTTTGGCGACTCATCGAAGCTGATGGTGAAGGAACGGTTGTTCTTCGGGTTCACATTCATGTCGGAGGTGATATTGTCGTAGAAGAGACCGAGATTGAGATAGCGGTCGCAATCATCGACAAGCAGCATGTCTGTAAACTGGCTCACCTGGTCGAACACATGAGGGTTGTCCATCAGTTTCGGGTTACGGCCAGACAGTTTGACTGTCTTCATCAAGAAGGACAGCACCTTGAAGAAGAATGATTTGCCGGAGCGGCCATTGCATTCGTCCTCGTCGCCTATCTTATTGTCCATGGCCAACGGGGCCCAAGCCCGGACGGAGTCCTTGTAGCGATGCAGCATGTAGCCGAAGGTGAATATCTTGTTAATGAGGTTACGCTTCTGTTCCTGGATCTCATAGGCAGTAAGGCCATCACCATCGATGCGGAAGGGATGAGCCTTGACATACTCCTCTGCAGACTTGCGGTCGTCCTTGAACCTAGTCTCAGTCTCAGCACGCCAATACAGACGTGACGTGTTGATAAGATAACCGAAAAAATGGCTCTTGACATTTTTAATCTTTATATCGAGAGTAATCTGGCCATCCTCGTCCTCTGACTGTGTAATCTCAAACATATCATCCAACGCCTTGAACCGATGCGGAATGACATCCTCCTCCCACACGTAGTTATGCAAGTCGTCGGCACCAGGGTCATATTCCTTGATACCATTCGACTCGCCTACAGGCTTGCACACCTCAACCGTCTTGTTAGGAAAGAAGAAGTATTGCGAGTTGGGCGTGAAGTTGATAAAGTTAAGGTCAACCTCCTGAAGCGACTCAAGAGCTGCAGGAGAGAGTTTGGTGGTATTAAGCACCAGGTTGAGGATGTTGCGATCCTCGAACCTATCAACCACCCATCGACGGATAAACTCACGAATATCCTTGACATTAACACGCTTGACAATATTGCCCTCGACACGGACGAACTGTGTATTGGCCGAGTTCTCGTCGTGCAAGGCATAGAAGCCGTTGAGCTGGAGGAAATTGTAGAGACACGCTGTATCAATCTCAGTCTTAGGTTTGCCATCCTTAGCGAAGTATTGCACCCAAAACTTAGCCGGCATGGCTATCTTGAGCAGGTTGCGGAAGTCCTTGCGCTCGCTATGTATCTCAAGCCAGTCGCGCAAGTCCTTGCGAGGCTTACCGCGGTTATCCTTGAAGGTCTGCAGCTTGTCGGGAAGCCAAGCTGTATGGATGTCGATGAAGCGCAAGGCAAGCTCACGGCCTTTGCGACGGCCAGTCTCATCGATGTCCGGAATATTATACAGCACCTCGACATATTTCATTATCTCCTTGTACTCATCTACGGAGAGTTGGTAGGTCTCGGAGTTAAACCACAAAGGAGGATAGCCCATAGAGCGGCAGCATAGAGAGTCACGTTCGCCAGAGCATATGACAGCCTCAGGTAGCTTCTTTATTTTGTATGGTTTATCGTCGCTATGCTCAGCATTCCACAGTTTTTCCTCTTCATCGTTGTACTTCTTGTATGCTTTAATAAGTTCCGACAGTCCATTGATATACGAACGAGGTTTGGCACCTGCAGGAGTGTATGAGAAGCGAAAGCCCTTGTCGCAGTTGAGAGGCTCATACACCTTGTAGAACTTCTTCTCTGGCTGTGTAGAAGTGGCTTCCTCAACGACACACTCACGCATGAAAATCGGATAGTTATCGGTAGAGTATTTTATGGTAGTCTTACGATCCTTGACGTTGCTTATCCATTTGACCGAGTACCAATGCAGAGCTTCGACATCAGCTTGAGTGACACGCGGGCCGAGTACCTTAAGTTCCCGTTCCGTAAACTTGTCTTTAAGCTCCCATCTGCGTGTACCATCCTTTTCATCAGCCTGAGCATCACGCTGTCGAATATCCGGTTTATTGAGAGACCGATTAAGTTCATCGCGTACACCATATTCAGCAGCCATCTGTAGTATGGCCTCGTTGAAGCGTGAGCGGTCGAAGCCCTTCTCACGCATATATAAGTCGACGGCGTTCTCGCCTCGGCCATCACCACCGAAGTCTGTAACCTGCCATATCCGACCATATTTCTTTGAGTCGTATTGACGTAGGCAAGCCGACGGCGTGCGTTCGTTGCGAATGGCAAAGTGCTTGTTCTTCTGACCTATACAATCCTTAGCTTGCGGAAAGAGGTCGAGGATGATGTTCAAGCCACCATTTGTTTCGCTTAATATTTTTTCTACTGTTATCATTTCGCTTGTTGATTTTGTTCTTCAGGGTGCAAAGTTAAAGCGTGCCACGCTCATGGGGAAAACACGCGGAGCGTGGCATGGAGTTGCAGAGTCACGTTGTCACGATTCCGTGGAGAGTTTTTCAGATTCTTCCTCGTCGACTAATCGCATAGCCTCCTTTACAGCAGCTCTAAATTTATCATTTTTCCTCATACTTTTAGCTAAAGCCATGCTAAAAACACTACATTTACCTTCCGCCCAAGTTTTTATTGGATAAGCATCCTTTGCAGATGAGCACATGAAGAATACCGTACGGTTATCCTTACGGCACATATCGAACACAGCATCAACATAGCTGAATACAACCTCATTTAGATCATAAATTGCTTGAGGGTGATTAAAAGGAGGATAAGGAACCAACTGAGGAACCTGCTGTATAGATACACCATCCTCGCCAATGACCACACCAGGGCGCTCGCTATCAAGCGTACGGTAGGCAATGCCGAACTTATCCCACAGGATATAATCAGCATTCTCCAAGGCTTCATCCTCAAACTCTTTGCTCTTGCCATCGACACCGAGGCAGCAGCCTTCAGAGTATTGTATGATGTGAAAATCCTTAGACAAAGCCCCGGTCTCTTTGAGAGAATCGGTAAATTTAGTATAACTTTCTATTGTCATCATAATCGCATTCTATATTTTTAAGATATTCTACATATTTATGAAGTAAACTGCACCATTTGCCGTTAAGGCAGTGGCGCATGTGAGGGCATGAGTCGCATTTCATTCCGTAAGAGTGAAATCATTGAATAACCTCTTGCGTAAGCGACAGCGCTTAAATGCTTCAGGTGGCACATTCTTATGTTTTATCCAACATCTAAATTCTCCAAATTGAAGAAATCTTTGTGGGCCACATGTTTCACAGTGGTCGAGCAGAAAAACTCTACTCTGAAATTTATCCCATTCACAAAGATATAATGCAGTATATTTTATAATTATTTTCCACTCTGCGGGTCTCCTTGGGTCTGTTTTAACTGAGAACTCATATTGAAGATGTGTATTGTATAGAAACTTTCTCACCCAATCAAGCGTCATAGGACCGACAAAAGTTGAAAATGTTATCTTATCCCCCAATCTCTGCGCCATGAAAGTTACACCCTCTTTCCAGGAATCCATTTGAGATTTCATATTAATAATTTTTTAACCTTAGTACTCTGATAATATCGCGGCAATGCTTAACGCCACACTTCTCCTTGATTCGTCGCAGCTGCACCTTGACAGTCTGTGCGTTTTTGCCAAGCCGTTCGGCAATCTTGGTAAAGGTAAGTCCCTCAAGGTAGAGGTCAGCAATCTCACGCTCACACTTAGAGAGCTTGATCATTGACTTTGGCTTGCATATAACGCCCTCATGCTCACAGATACCTCGCAGAGGACAACGGACCTCCTCGAAGTGCATGACACCATTGTCGAGGTCTTGAGAGAGATAGTCATGCTCGCCGAAGTTGCAGCGTATGAAACGGTCTGCGATACGGAAGACGTCGCGCTTGTACAACAAGGATAACGCTGAGTAGCACTCCGGCCAATTCTTTTTCACTCGATTGTTAACATAATCGATAATGTCTGTGTTGAACTTGGTCAACCGTCTCGACTCCTTGCCTGGCTCCTTGTAGTATACGGAGCCATCGGGGGTGACGTAAAATTCTAATGTCTTTAATTTTTCCATATTTCTTCGTTTTTAATAGCTTCATTGCAAGCAATACGCTCGACCGTACTAAGGAAAAAACCATCGACACCTGTCAGCTTGCGACGAATTGTACTATAGTTCATATCGTAAGCAACAACCAGATATTTCAGGAAAAGTCCCTTATTCTTCTTTGACAGGTTACCATAGTAATCCTGCAGGTTCAATGAATCGATTTTATGTTCAATTTTCTTGTTCATGTCGGATTTAGTCACTAATTTTGACGCAAAGATATAAACTATTTGCTAATTATCCTTATGTGTCAGGATAAATCTTCCTAATTCGTAAGGATTTTAACACTAATTAAAAATGAAGTACGAAAATAGCATGGTAACGAGCCAAAGAGTTAAGGAATTACTTTCCAAAAGCGGAATGACGTTCTCAGAGTTAAGCCGAAGACTATGGGGCCCAAAGTCTCACAACAGTATATCATATTTCGATTGTCGACCAGACCTAAAGGTATCTACACTAATCAAGATGGCAGAAATCTTCGGTTGCTCTTTAGATGATCTCCTTATCAAGTCGGACAGTAGCTCGGACACTCCGAACATACAAGGAAATAATAATGTTGTTAACAGTAACTATGTCAACACCGATGTTACTACACTCAGAGCTGAAATAAAGGCCCTGAAAATGGTAATCTGCGAGAAAGACCAGAGGATTGAAGACTTAAAAAATACTAATAAAGAGCTTGGTCAACGCTTAGACTACGTTCTGCAAATAGGACGTGAAAAGGACCATAAATAAGAATATTGACCCCAAAAAGTGATCAATGTTATTAAGAATTCTGTCTAAAACCCGGGAATATATGGAATCGCCCATCCTGCCTCCGCAACAAAGATTAAATTTTATGGTTAATATCGCGGAGTGGAGCAGTTGGTAGCTCGCCAGGCTCATAACCTGGAGGTCGCATGTTCGAGTCCTGCCTCCGCAACTAATAACGACATAGCAAGTTGTAAAGCAACGAGTTATGTCGTTTTTTTGTTTTATGCTGCGACAAATCTGCGATAAAGATTTTGTAAGTCGCCATCAACCATGACCATTATGCTGAAAAGTCTCAGAAAATAATATGAGCATATACTATGTGCTTGCATTGGCATGAACAATCTCAACTATACAAATGGATTATAGTATGAAAATGGTTAAAGAAACATATAAAAGTCAAGTTTATGACGTAAAAAAACAAGACTTTTATTAACTTCGCATTTGTATTAGCATGGTTATAGCAAGACTGATAAAGGAAAGATAGCAAAGGTGAAATACTATATTCCGAAGAATACCATTTGGGGAAATCTAAAACCTGCAGATTCTGAACTTGTAAAAGACTTTCTTAAGCAAAACTGTAAGATTGTAGGCAACATTACTGAAACTACAGCATTTGTATCCAAAGGAAATGGCTGGGAATATTGAAAGAAAGTGGAACAAATATAAGGACGATAAGTAACAAATGATTTTATCTGAAAAACCAATAAAATATGAATCTAAAAACAATAGAACAATTACTGCAAAACGCTCAGATTATATTACAGAAAGATAAGGCTGAGAAGAAAGAGAATGAGGCTAGAGGTGAATATTTCAATATTTTTGAAAATTTACACTTTACGCGTCCAGAGGAGCATCTGCATACACCTATCCTACGGATGCTTCTTGATAAGAATGCCAATCATGGTGTAGGAGATCGCTTTTTAAAGGCTTTTATAGATATGGTTGTGCGAAAACTAAATCCTAATTTTCAATATGATGTTACCTCAAGCAATATTGAATATAAAGACAAATACATTGGTGAAATAAAAATATCAGAAGAAGGGAAGTCAACAGGAGGAGAGATTGATATCTTTATTAATGATGATAAAGGACATGCTATTATCATAGAAAACAAATTTGACAGATATGGCAATCCTGCACAGGAACAGCAAAGGCAACTTGAACGATATTACAATTACGGAAAGGAACAGTATGGGGAGAACTTTATCTTGATTTATCTCACACCTTCCGGTCAAAGTGCCTCTGAGTATTCTACTGGTCCTAACAAAATAGCATACCATACGCTAAGTTATGATCCTTCTGATGAAAAGCCCAATATTATATCTTGGCTCAATAAGTGTTTGGAAATATCTAAACACTGCCCTCGCATTCATGAAGTAATAAAACAATACATAACCTATATAAAGAATACAAGACAGATTATGGAAGATAAATATCAAAAAGAATTATTGGAGCTGTTGCTTGCACCAAAAAATATAGATGCGACTCTGAGTATTTTATGTAATGTACAAAATATTAAACAGAAAATTAGAAGAGAATTCTGCGATCAGTTGGTGTCTTTGGCTGGTGAATATGGTCTTGAACTTAGAGAACTATATGATACAAATATTGTTACTTGGAATAAAGATAATGGGTGGATGGTTTTCGTAGGAAAAAATAAGCATCAATCACAAGTAGGATTTGTGGTTGGAAATTTCTCAAGAACAGATCAAAACTATGGCGGAATGTTATATGGGTTGTCTATTATTAATGGGGATTATTCAAATATAGAAGAGTTGAAGAATATCTTTAAGATTAACTCAACCATTCCTGATGAGCAACCTTTGTTCTCTGTAGAGAAAGATCCTTATAAACTTGGTGATAAAT
>ERZ1031719.89-NODE-89-length-48282-cov-45.345139_pt1 | contig 48282 bp, 34 predicted proteins | sample MGYA00516702_ERZ1031719 | MGnify/ENA primary metagenome ERZ1031719 (study PRJEB33719, sample SAMN04261227) | wastewater metagenome | biome: rural village; feature: human; material: feces | host: Homo sapiens | place: El Salvador | collected 2013-01-07 ...
TGCCCCCGAAAAGCACAAACGGGCACAAGTCAGACACCACCCGTAAACCCGAAGCCCAGATTTCTATTTTTCAGAGATACAAGTCGCAAGCAAGTCATTTGGGCTTTGCAAACAAGCGATATACTACATTGAAATGACAGGCAAACAATTATATAGAAATGGCATAAGTAGAGAATAAATGTTAATTATTAACGCATTTCGTGGCAATTCCAAGAAATGGCATTATCTTTGCAACCGTTAAATTGAAGAATAATGCTGCAAAATGAAGAATCATACATAATAGAGTAGGATTATCAAAATTTAGCAGGATTATCAAAACAAAGCAGTTTTATCAGAACAAAAGAATCATATAAACTAAATAAATAAGACTATGACAGAAAAAGAAATGTACAATTTCATAAATGAGCAGAATCAGGAGACTGGTTTCGCTTATAATGAGAAAGAGCGCGGTTTAAGCAACGTATTCTCTGCACTTATGCGCAAAGTATATGTATGGATGACCTTTGCACTCGTTATCACAGGTGTTACCGCCTATGGTGTTGCAAGCAGTCCTACACTCTTAACTACGATTTACACCAACAGCACTATCATGTGGGGATTGATTATCGCCGAGTTCGTATTGGTTTTCGCCATCAGTGGCGCAATCAACCGCCTATCATTGGGCACAGCCACATTGCTTTTCATTCTCTACTCCGTATTGAATGGTGCAACGCTCTCCTCCATCTTCATCTACTATGAGATACCAAGCATTGCAAAGGTATTCTTCATCACAGCCGGTACTTTCGGAGCAATGACTTTCTACGGATACACAACCAAGAGAGATTTGACCTCTATCGGCAAGATACTTTTCATGGCTTTGATTGGTCTGATTATCGCTACTGTGGTCAATATGTTCCTGAAGAGTCCTGGCTTTGACTACATTTTAAGTTATGTAGGCGTAGCCATCTTTGTTGGTTTGACCGCCTGGGACTCACAGAAAATCAAGCAGATGCTCCAGATGCAGTACGACATGAGCGAAGGCGCACAGAAATTGGCTTTACTCGGTGCACTCACCCTGTATCTCGATTTCATCAACCTCTTCCTTTATCTGCTCCGCATTTTCGGAGGCAGCAACAGAGACTAAAAAGTAACAAAATACAGACAGAAAGGCGATTGGTTCACACCAACCGCCTTTTTTCATCTTAACTTTAAAATCTCGCAATATTGTAATTTATTAGTATTTATCTCATAGACCTATCATCTTCATACATTAATCATTTCTTGCATTTATCGGAGCCTCAGCTACGGCAACCGGCGCTTTCTTACCTTTGTTCAGCATGGCTGCCCAATTAAAGTTGCGCTTGAGACCCGAAATCGTTTCGATAGTCATAATCAGAACTGAGACGAAACAGAAAATAAGCACACCCGCAATCATCAAACCAAACTTGATACCTAAAATGGCGATATTGGCCGGATTACCCTCATTCCTCGTTTCCACTCTACCACTGGTATAATGATATTCAACGATACTATCCGGCAGAAGCGACATCAGCAAACCACTACCGAAGAAGAAACTTGCCACGGCAAAACCGATTTTCTGAAGCGTACGCATGAAACCATGCTGACGGCGATGAGCAGAAATCATATATCCTCGCGGATAACCTGAAATAATATAGAGTGGTATCAGGATAATCAGATAAATCATCCAGCCAGTCTTCGTAGAAGCAGAATCATTAATATCATCCACTAACCCCTGAGTGTCCTTGAGCGCCATTTTCTGGATTTCATCGAAATTCATATCAGCGACTTCATCAAACTCGTCCAGATATTTTTCCATCTTTTCTTCGCATTCTGCCATGCGCTTTTTATAACTCTCAATATTCTTATCCAGTTTAGCCGTATCAGCACTATGCTTTGCCGTCTTCATACCCTCCCTATAAGACTCCGCATTCCTCTTCAAGTCATGAAGTTTCATCAACTTATAAGCATTTGCAGACTGAACGCGACGTTCATAAAGCTGATAACTGAGTTCCGAACTTGCATCGAGTTTATCATAAGTAATCGTGGTATCAGCCTTTTTCCAGTTTTCCACAAGAGTCACATCCTTGGCATATTTCTGAGCATCCTCCTTATCCTGATTGCCGAAATACCAGAAGATACAAGCAGCGATAATCGAACCGAATATCAAAGACCACTTCCACGTACGATGTTTGCTATAGGAATATGAGATAATCTCGCGCAAATCAGCCACTCGCTCACGGAAGAAAGAGTCAGAAGGATCATCAGCCTTTCGCACAGCCTCATCCACCAGAGCCTTCATCTTATCAGTCTCCTCTTTTGATACAGGACAAACATTATCCCAGTCAGTACTTCCCTTTTCCATGTCCTTAGCCTTGACATGTGAGGAAGTAAACAAAGCCTGGTCCAAACATTCCCAAGCTGCTAAATTTTTCTGTTCGTCCATCATTACTTTTACGGTTTTAGTTATTAATGAATGAGTCCACTTGAAAAAGTAATTTTTGAGAAATTCTTCAAATGTAATCATCTGATAATCAAATGGCGTTTTGTAGGATAAAAAACCAAAAATGACTTTTTAAAGTGGACTCAGTAAATAATTACCTTTCTGTTTTTTTACTTTATTACCTTTTTACCTTTAACAACATACACTCCCTTCTGCGGCTCCACGTAGCCGAGGAATCGTCCGTTGAGGTCGTAGTAGTAGTTCTTGGTGGCAGGAGCGGCTGTGGTGGCGGTGATGCCTGTTGCGCCCTTGGCAGAGATGCGTATCACGCCATTGCCTTGTGTGAGGTCCACCTTTATGTTGTAGGTGCCTGGCTCGCCAGAGAAGAGCCATGCGCCGGGCGAAAAGTCAGGCTCCATGGCAGGAATATCGCTGTCAAGATCGGCGGGGTCACCGTCGGAGTAGGGAGAGAGACGTGTGGCGTTGATAAAGTGCCAATCTGCGCCGAGACGCTTTAACACGATGAAGTGAAGATCGCCCACTTCGCCCACGAATGTGATTTCGCCCTCATAGATGCCAGGCTCGTTGGTGGCAGGAATCACGTCTGCAGGGATGTTGGTGAACCAATTGCCGTTGCAGCCGAGAGTGTAGAGCTCTTTCGGGTAGCCTATTGGATATGACGCGTCGGTGCCGTAGAGCGTCAGACGGCCATTGACAAGGTCTAATGTAACGTATGCAGTGAGTGGGTTATCTGTCGATGCTCCGATGATGAAGTCAGACACCTCGCCCTTCTTTAGACCTATGGTGAGGTTCGGTTCCACGTCGACGGTTGCTGCGTCAGCGCCGATGCGCTTGTCTTTAATCTCGTCCCAGCCATCATATGTAGAGGCGAGAGCGGTAGAGATGGTAAACTTGTTGCCATAGAAAGTCACATAGCCGGTGTAGATGCCGTCTACTTCTTCCCATGTAAGCTCTGCGCCCTGGTAGGCAGCGTTGCTACCGTTAGCACCGATGAGGTAGACATGTTCAGGATATTCGGGCACATAGGTGTCGCTGTGGAGATTCATGGTCATGGTGCGGAGATCTACAGTCACGTCGTAGGTACCTGGTGTGGCGATGTGGAATGACTGCTCTGTGAGCGTCATGACTTTGTCACGGTTGATAACCACCGTGCCGCCACCATAGCGGTAGGGCAGTATGGCTTCGTAGTCGTTGGGGGCGGTGCCGAGCTGGGTGAGAATGTTGAAATAGCATGAGGTGAACTCTACCGTTGCTTTATACACACCGTCGGTCTCGGTCTTGGGCAGTGTGGCAGCTGACAATGTGGGATCGAAGACACCGTTGCTGCCCCATACATACAGCTTGTCGGGAAAGTCGCCGAGCAAGGTGACGGTCAGGTTGTTGAAGTCGATGCGCATACGATAGGTTGTACCGGCGACTGGTACTTTGAAAGATGCGTCCCTACCCTTTACCATGGTCATAGGCTCATTAATAACGAGCATGGCGTCGAATACTGGAGGGGCGAAGCGGTTTTTGTTAAACTCTGTCCAATCGTCATTGTCAGTTGTCAGCTTTTGGGTAACGGCGAAATACTGCGCACCGTTAACGAAGGTGACATCACCCTCATACACTCCTGTAGTGGCGGTCTCTGCCAGTTCTGCCGCAGCAGTGTTGGTTTTCCACTCATTGTCGCTGCCGACAATGTAGCACTGTGCGCTGGCAGCAACTGTTGCCAGCACTGTCAGCAATGCTGACATGATGATTCTGTGTAAATTTTTCTTCATAGGGCTTTAATCTTAATTCCGCAACATTATTAATGAATTTAATTTGGTGCAAAGTTAGGAAAAACAGGACAAACCACGCGTTCAAACCGTAAAACTTATCGCTCATTACGTACAAAGAGCGCCCAAACCATCAAAAAAAAGTGCCAAATGGTAAAAACTAACCATTTGACACTCTACGGCGGTATTCCTGTGGCGAACAACCATATACAGAAGCAAATACTCTGCGGAAAGTAGAAGGCGAATTGAATCCTGCCTTTTCCGCTATAAAAGAAAGCGGATCTTTAGTGGAAGAAAGTAATTGTTCTGCATATTTCACCCGATAATTGTTCACATAATCATAAAAAGTCTTGCCATTCTCCTGATTGAAGAAACGGCTGAGATAAGTACGATTGGTTCCTACCCTCATGGCGACATCCGACAACTTGAGTTTGGGATCGAGATAAATTTTCTGATTCTCAAACAGATCTTTTACCATCTGACTGATTTCGGGAGAAAGAAGATAATCGCCGGCAGACATCCCGCTATTAGCCTCACCTACCATCCCACTTACATCAGAAGAACGGGCATCATCCACATCTCTCAATTCATCTATGACCGATTCGTGCTTATAGAGGAAATAACCAACAAACATCCATGTGGCCAACGACAGAATCATATAGAGATTGTCAAAATTCACATCCACCATCACCGAACTGCAGGTCCAGGCAGCCAGAATAAAGAAGAAGCTGACCAGTATGGCTCTGAGCCAATGAAGATTGATGTTATCCTCATATGAAAACCGCTCTTTCAGTACCCGATGATATTGGGATATGAAAAAGAACGTAAGAACCAGCGTGGCGCTACCATAGAAGACAGCCCAAGCTGCAATGATATAATACCAGATGGCATGTTCTGTGACAATATAGAGGAGAGGCAGCACGACAAACGGCACCTCATGCAAGATGCCCTTGCGCCAGGTAAGCCATCCGGGCTTTACCAATTCCATCAGCACAAAGATGTAAAAAGGAATAATGACAATATCCATGGAAGTCATCACAGCCCACCACCTGCTCGTCATGTCATCTACATAATAATATATTACCAGATCTTTCAGGCTCTCTACCACATAGATGAGCATGATTGCCTTGATAAGACGCGAGAGAACATCCGATCCCTTACGCCAGAAAAACCATGCCATCATGGAATAGAACATGACGCACATTCCATATATAAAATATCCTACAGGATCTATCAGTATCATCTTATTTTCTTAATTTTTAATATTTAGGAGAATTCCCCATTCTGAAAGAAAGTTTTCCACCTTTCAGCAAATCATCATGAGACAAATAATAGCCAGACTTACCATTCAGGTCAACTTGCTGGATGTAGAAATTCTCATCATCGACTCCCTCGGCAACAATTTCGAACTTCCTGCCGTTCTCCAAATTGAATGTAACCTTGTCAAAACTTGGCGTGCCTATATGATAATAAGGTGTAGCCGGACATACGGGATAGAACCCAATGGCAGAAAACATATACCAAGCCGACATCTGCCCCGCATCATCATTACCCGACAGTCCACCAGGAGTATCATTATATTCCGTATTCAGAATATGATGAATGCGCTGCTGGGTTTTCCAAGGAGCACCTGCTTTATTATAAAGGTAGGCTATCTGATGACAAGGTTCATTACCATGCCAGTACATACCGTTGTCAAACATCATGTCCAGACGGGCGATGACATTCTGCCCACTATTGCTGATAACTAGGAAAAGTCCCTCCACATTCTGAGGCACATACCAGGTATAGTGACAGGTAGCCCCCTCGGTAATATAACTCTTGCGATGCACCAGGTCGAGATTATTTTCCCATTTCCGATTTTGATGACGACCATCAGCCCATCCAGTCTTTGGATTGATGACATGACGCCAGTTTTCAGACCTACGCATCAGTTGCTTATAGTCAGCTAATAGCATTTTCTTATCCAAGGACAGAAAATTGCCTTTATTCTTCTGATATTCCAGAGAATCAGCCAACAACTTTGCCATCTGTGCCACGGCAAAATCATCAAAAGCATATTCCAAAGTACGGGAGGTCTGCTCATTCTGATGAAAAGCCTCTTTCACACTATCCTCCATCGGAATAAATCCATATTTGAGATATGACTTCAAAGCCCTTCTTCCCATACCATCCTTATACTCCTCGAAAGACTTCGGACTCTGGAAAGCATTCTTACGCATCCCCTGGTATGCCGTCTGCGCATCAAAGCTACGAATGCCCTTGACATAAGCATCCGCCAGAGCAACACCGGCATGGTCGCCAATCATCGCTGCCGTATAACTGTTCCAACAAGGGAAAATTGGCATCCATCCACCCTCCTTGTACATATTGACCAGCGACTGCATCATGTCACCCGACAAAGTTGGCGTGATGATATTATAGAGAGGAAGTTCGGCACGATAGATATCCCACATAGAGAAATCTCCGTATGCTTTTGGGAGTGAAGAATGAAGAGTGACGAGTGAAGGATTCTCTTGCTTCGTCTCTCCATGAGCAAATGGTGGGTAGTCGCCATTCACATCACTCATCTGGCGAGGCAGGAACGAGGCACGGTAGAAGGCTCCATAAAACTGGTTGACCTTAGCCGTATCCTTGCTTTGCACATCTATCGTATGAAAGCGGTCGCACCATGCTTCGATGGCTCTTTCCCGCATCTCATCAAAACTACTTGCCAAGTTATCCACTTCCTTCTCTAAATTGGAAAGCGCATTTTCCTTGCCTGTAAACGAACTGGCGGTTCTCAATTCCATCGATTTTTCGGTCTGACCTTTGAAAGTAAGCCAAGCCCCGATGCGGGCACCTTTAGCCTCCAATCCCTTTCCTTTCTTACTCTCCTTGGAGAACACGCCGAAATCAACCAGTCCTTCAGGGTATTCCAAGACAAAATGCCCACTGAATCCTGCTGGTTCACCCCATCCTTGGTAGATGCGATGCACAGGATTATAACCATAAACTCTATGATTCAGCGTATCGATCTCTATGTATCCTTCCCCCTCGTCACTATTCGGATTGATGACGATATGAACATCTTGGTCTTCCTGTGGTGTTACACGCAAGATGGCAGTATGGCTCAAAGCTGTAAGTTCGGTTTTGAGATGTTCTTTTCTCAAGTTGATCGCATAGTAATGAGGGTGAGATATTTCATCTGCATGCGAAAAAGGAGTAGCACGTTCCTCTGGCTGCAATCTCAGTTTGCCGCCCAAAGTTGCCACCGTAAAGGAACCGTAATCCTGGGTGCAACCTCCTACTATCCAATGGCTGTTGCGAAAGCCCTGCAATTCAGTATCCTTATAATAATAAGGTGCAATACACTTTTTCTCCGTATCTTGAGTCTGAGGAGTCCAGGAATTCTGTCCGTTAGGCACCAGTACGGCAGGAAGAGTTTGTCCATGTTCCTCACTTCCCTTACCAAACATGCCAGCCGTCTTGGTATTAGCCTGCGCTGTGCCCACCATCGTATTGAGGGCGTGGAGCTGACGTACATGTTCTGCCTTGTCTATCCGGCTTTCCATATACTGCTTGAATTCTTCCCAGGAAAAATAGTTTTTATCATAAGACGGAACATCAGAACCATAGAGCACATCTTCCATGCCTTTGATCTGTGCCTCGTTCACCTCATTATACAACAGTCTTACCACAATATTTTTCTCAGGATGAGCCTCGTCCGGCACATTCTTCTTATAGAAAATCATCTGTAGGTTGGTAGCCATTGGAACCACAACATCCATGCGATTATAGTCATATCGGTCGCAGGAACTTTCAAACATTCCCGTCTCTTCAGAACCCCTTTCATAGCCAGCCCCCAAAAGAGTAAGCAAGCGATAGAGATTGGTATCATGTCCGAAGCGCAAATCAGCAGAAGGCTTACCCGAAGCCAAAGCCCTATCAGCATCATCTCTGATATGATGCCACAAAGAAACAGCAGAACGCATCGGAATCTGTTCATTATAGAGATCCTCTCCATTACAGATCGTCATACGCTTATTGTTGGCTTCATAGAAAGCACGAAATTCCTCATCTGTAAAAAGGGCATTCAACTGTTCCTCTATATCTTTCGGATAAGATTTGAAATTCAAACCCACATCCTGAATAGAGGAAGTGATGGCCTGCATCTCCCCCATCAACTTCATCGGATCATCAATCTTGGAAATATCCTTGAAAAGCAGATGCATGAATCTGTCTGTAGAAACCTTTGACGTAACCTTTGTCCTGTTTTCCAATGCTTTTTCTTCCGGAGAAGTATAGGCAATCCATGCCATATCGGCAGAATCGGTCTTTACATCCATCGTTAGTGACGGCTGCAAATGATGCAATTCATCCGTAAAAGCCAACATACTTTTTGCACAACGGTCAACGACACTTGAACGTGCCGTCACACGATTACCTGTAGCAAAAATATGAGGAAAGCGTTGATACATACGATTGGCAATGCCCCGATGCTGAAGAGCTCCTAATTTCGACAGTTTACCACCATTACCCTGAGCATTATCCCATACTCGCCATAAGATTTTCCTTACCTTTTTTCCTAAAAGAGTAAGATTGGACACATCCTCAAAGTGACGGTTCACCCAGGTATAGCGGTCATCATGGGGCATCCAGCGGGAGCCATGACGACCATAATGACTTATATAGAAAGGAGTGTAACCCTCCAGAACCAGATTATTCTCATCCTCATATTTGTCGATGGAAAGAGTTTTACCGGTCTCTACCTCAGTAAAAGGATAAGCGCAGTACACCCCACCCATCTGGCGACGGGTCTGAGCTTGTACCAGCAAGAGACACATGACAAAACCGATTACTAATATTACTTTCTTCATTAGGCTTTTATATTTTTCCACAAAGTTACAAAATTAATTCTATTATCAGAACAAATCTAAAACAATTTTCTTATGGAAGAATCATTTCCCGTCCGGAAGCATTCCTGTGAGGGTCCAATCAATACCTAAAGGATTGTTTTTCATCCAAAGCACCCATGGCAGTTGGTGACAAAGACTGATACACATCGTTGTGCCATCTATATCCGCCCGCACAACAACGGTCTTTGCATCCCTTGACACCTGTCGCCAAGTAATATCATTATAGATGAAAGTACCAGAATGAAGCAACTGCTGTAAGGCTTTTCTGGAAATAAACAGGAAGGTACCATCACGCATACCTTTATTCTGCGACTTGTTGCAGACATAGATATTCTTTCCTTTCTGCGGACTATCCCAAGAGAAACCAGTAGCCTCATCCACCAGTCTTTCCGGTATCAGATAGACCGACTGGTTGCATTTCAAATACAGGGTGTCACGGTTTCCATTCAGATAAGTTGCCCCGAGCTCCCAATTGCGATACTGACGGTTTAAAACGAAATGAGAAATCCCTTGTGAAGGAATACTTTTCAACAAGTTATCCACATCTTGTTCACAACGTGGAAAACGCTCTTTCTGATTAGAAATCAGCATCTTAGCATCGTTATAAACAGTAGAATCAACAGCAGAAAAACCAGGAAGCACAAGTTTTCCACCATTTGTTAATAACTCATGAGTCAAGAATTTTCTATCCCAGGATTTCATCTTTTCATCCCTTACCACTTGCAGTTTTTTACCATTCTCCAGATGAATCGTATATTCAGGAATCAGCGGCGAGCCTACCAGATAGAGATTCTGTCCTGCCACGGGATAAAGCCCCATCATATTGAAGACAAGCCAGGAAGACATGGCGCCGCTATCATCATTTCCCGGCAAACCGAGCGGAGTATCGTTATAGTTGTCATTCACAATCTGTCTGATACGTGCTACACTCAGATCAGGTCTATCCACCCAATGGTAGAGATAAGGAGTCATAAAACTCGGTTCGTTAGCAACATTATAATGTTTGTTGGCAAAGAATGTATGAAGGCGCTTGATAAAAGCCTCCTTACCGCCGCACAACTCTACCAATCCCGGCACATCATGCGGAATACTGAGACTATATTCAGCCGACAAAGCTTCATAGAAGAAAGTACTCCACCATGGCAGATACCAGGGAGCCACCTTCGTATCAGGGCGATAAGGAATCAGGGGATGATAAACTTTTGATTTTCCCCAAGGCACAGAGTCGAGCCATCTCCCATCTGCATCACGAGGCATGATGAAGCCACGCATTCCCTGCCATTCATAATCACCACGCCAAAGATTGCGCCAGTTACCAGAGCGCTTGAGATATTTCTGATACAGGTCTTGATGTCCTAACCCTTTCGCCACCTGAGCGATGCACCAATCATCATAACTGTATTCCACCGTACGGTTGCCAGCTCTGTCGATACCATAAGGGATATAACCGAGCGTATTGTATTCCTTCAATCCACCACGACCATGCTTTTCATCAGGCACACTTCCCAAATACCCATCATGATCAGTAGGTGGAACTTCAGCATCCTTGATCATAGCCTTGAGTGCCAATTCATAGTCGATGCCTTTCATCCCTTTGGCAAAAGCATCGGCTATCACAATTTCAGCATTGCTTCCTCCCTGGGTTCTTCCATTCCAATTACCACTCCGGGCATCCGGCATATAGCCATCATGCTTATAAATATTCAAAAGCGAATGGATCATATCCCGCTGCTTATCCTCATCTATCAGAGTAAGAAGCGGCATAGATGTACGGTAAGTATCCCAAATGGCATAGTAATCATCATAATAAGGAGTATCAGAGAAATGAGGGTTTTCCCCCGACTTATCCACAGGCATCAGCATCGTATGGTAGATGCCCGTGTAGAACATCCGTTTCTGTTTTTCAGTTCCTGCGATTTCTATCTTCCTCAATTTTCCATTCCAGGTTTCTCGTAGATGCTTCAACTGGGCATCGAAACCACAGAAAGGGATATTCCGCTTGGCTTGAGCGATACTGATATGCGAAATACCCAATTTCAGATTGGCAATACTTTTCATGAAAGTAACATCCAATTTTGCTTTAGATTCTTTCACCTTATTATATAATAGAGGAACATCGCTCTGCAAATAGAAATATACGGTATAAGGGCCGCCATTGTTCCAGCCGCCCCGAACCGTACTCCATCCAGAGACGGCATATTTTCCATCACAGGAAACATACGAATCCACATACTGCTGCGCTTCGCGCTTATCAGGAATCGTATCTATTCCTAAAAAAGTAGCCACATCTATCAAGAGTTTTCCCTTCTGCTTCTTGCCAAAGTCCAACCGATAGAAGGCACAACGATCAGAGGCAGTAATCTCAGTTCGTATTCCATTCTCAAAGGTACACGCATAATATCCCAAGGAAATCTTCTCATCCATCCGTTTCTGTATGATTTCCTTAGAGTCGAGGTAAGGCTGAATCAGAATATTACCATATTTCTGTCCACCACCCGTTCCGCTGACATGCATCTGCGAAAATCCCTTGACAGGTTCAGGTATCGGTGCCCATCCTGCATTCGGCATAGTCACGGCATCCGGTCCCGGCTTTGCCATACCATAAGGCATACAAGGCCCAGGGAAAGTTCTTCCCAATCCCTCACTTCCGATACGTGGGTCCACATATCGGGAATAATCCTTAGCTGCAACCAGCAAGGCCACAGCCAAGAAGGCCACCAAAAGTTGTAAAGACTTTTTTCCTGCCAACCACAGTAATAAAAACAATAGGTTCCTTCTCACAATCAAACAGTTCTATCAAAATGAAACAAACTTCATCTAACAATTAGAAAAAAAGGGAGTGGCAGAACCCGCCACTCCCCATTTATCATCATTCAACCGATTAATAACCAGCATTCTGTTCCCAACCATTCAAGTCGATGTCACTTTGAGGAATAGGGAAGATACGATGGCGCTTGTCGAAGTTTGCATCAGGGAAGTCCTTGTAATGTGGAAAGAACTCATCCTCGTAATGACCGAAACGAATCATATCATTACGACGCCAGTTTTCATCGAAGAACTCACGACCACGCTCGTCATAGATTTCCTTCAATGTAGGCTCAGAAGTAAGAGTTGGAGCACCTGCATATGTACGAATTTGGTTGAAGAGTTCCTTTGCACCACCAGTGCCTTGACGAGTAAGAGCCTCCGCCTTCATCATCAGGATATCCGCATAACGGAAAATCGGGAGGTCATTAGACTGGTTGCGACTATTATTGTAGTCGCTAGGAGTTGCAAACCATTTGATAGAGTGGCATCCCTGCTGATAAGCATTGGCATCATTTCCAACATCAATATCGTTGTCAATTTTGGCAAGAGTTATATCCTCTGTAAAATGCATCTGCACACCTTTATACATAAAAGGTTCCGTCGTTGGACGCAATGTTTTTGGGTCACGAACATAGACATCGCCACGAAGTATACTAAGGTTACGAATATCACCATCTAGGCAGAAAAGTTTGGCAAACTCTGGAGTAACAACCATATTTCCACCAAATGACTGCGTAAACTTATCCGTTGACCCATAAACATTAGGCAACATATTCTTCATATCCTTAAATGTACGAGGGCGTGCATACTGTAATCCATAAGAACTACCATCCTTGATGTCTTGGACAGCATCGTATGGTATGGCATAGATAAAATCCTCTACCGTCCAACCATTATCATAAGAGAACTTATGGAGATAATCTACTGTACCCAAATTGAATTTTCCACTATTGATGATTTCATCGCAAGCAGCAATACAAGCATCCAATTTTGGATTAGCTGCTGTTGCAGCATCATACTGGTCAACAGACTCCGCAGTATAAACTGCCCAATTGATATAGAGTTTGGCAAGCAGAGCCTCAGCCATCCACTTAGTTGGTTTACCGTATGTATTCTCCGTTACATCCTCTGTCAAATAAGGAATAATATCCGTCAACTCACTCTCTATCCACTCCGCAACTTCCTTACGAGGAGAACGAGGCACAGACGTACCTTCTGCAGGAACACTTTCCAAGATAGGTGTGTCACCATAGTTATCTATCAAAATCCATGTATAGTATGCACGTATGGCACGAGCTGGTGCTTTCATCTGTGCAGAAGCCCCACTACCCAACTCTTCCAAAACTTTATTAGCCTTTGTTATGCCTGCGGTTACATCGGAATACCAACCTATAGATGCATCTGTAGGAGAGCTACAGTGAAGTGCTTGATTTGCGTAAGTATGACCATCAACGTAACCACCGTTAAATGCTACAGATGTAAACTCATCAGAGGCAAGACTCTGAGCTTCCATATAACGACGTCCAAGCGTACCTTTAAGATGGTAATACACATCAGCCATCTTCGCCTCTACCACAATCATAGGATCTATTCCTGAATTCTGACTAGGATCTTCCGTATATTGCGAATTTGGAGCCATATTCAAATCCGTACAGCTGGTAAGTGCCATAGCTAACAATCCAGCTGAAATAAACAATCTATTTAGTTTCATATTCTGTAATCTGATTAATAGTTATTACTTAACAGTCACAATAGCAATACGATTAGCATGATTGGTATCCGCACCCTTGGCGATAATACGAGTCACATTCACGCCCTTATTCTGTAGATACTTAGCTACTGCATCTGCACGTTTCTGTGAAAGTTTCTGGTTAGCAGAAGACTTACCTTCAGGAGAAGAGTAAGCCACAATCTCTACATTTGAACCACTCTTAATACCATCAAGTTCTGCCGTGCTAACAATTTCTGCAGAGTTTACAGAGAATGTAACCACGTATGTACTCTGCACGAAAGTTGTCTTTCCAGGAACCTCCTTAACCACTTCCTTGATGACTGGTACTTCCTTGATTACCTCTCGGTCGATATACTGTGGCGTAACCTTTTTCTTCTTGCTTCCACCGAAATTAATCTTAACACCCACCATGAAGGTACGTGTATGTGGATAACGGCTCCAACGATAATCGATACCCGGGTCAATGCCACCCATATTCACCTCAGGATCAAGTCCCTTATAGTTAGTGATCGTAAAGAGGTTATTGGCTGTACCATAAAGAGTCAAGTCCTGAATCCAGTCATTAAAGCAATTACGGAAGGTATAGCTTAGAGAGAGGGTTTGGAGACGAACGTATGACCCCTTCTCTATGAAACGGTCTGACGGAAGCGAACCAGAGGCATCACTAGCTGGGTTGTTAAGAAATTCCTTCAACACGTTCTTACCATCAGAGAACATTTGAGCACTCGTATAATGAGCACGTGCGCTATTATAAACATCATTTCCAAACACACCTGTGATAAATGCATTCAAACTCCAGTTCTTATAAGTAAGCGTATTGTTCCAACCTGCATTGAGTTTAGGCTGCGCACAGCCTGTTATAGAACGGTCTTTCAAACTTGGATTATTGGTAGTTTCGCCTGTACGATTACCATTTTCATCAAGAACGTAGTACTCTGAGCGTCCATTTACAATTCCTGCATACTGATATGTATAGAATGTACCAATAGGTTCGCCCTCCATAATTCTCTGTGTCCAACCATCTGCAGAAACACCAGCTACCATTGGGTCACCCTGGGTGAGATTAGTAGTATGGAATGTCTCATTCTGCATCTTATCGACAGTATTCTTGTTATGAGAGAGGTTGAGGGTAGTACTCCACATGAAATTCTTGGTACGAACAGGCACCGCATTCAACGTAAACTCAATACCCTTATTGGTCATCTCACCCACATTGGCATCTATCCAACCATATATGTACTGAGTTGTTGAAACAGGATAGCTCCAAATCAAGTCTTTGGTCTTCTTATGATAAACCTCTACAGTACCATTCAGACGTCCCTTCAAGAATGCGAAGTCGAGACCAATGTTCAACATACCCGTTGACTCCCACTTCAAATCAGGGTTTGCATTCTTGGTTGCACCGTATGTGCGATAAGTCTTACCATCATATACGAATGTACCAGAAGCACCATACGTATTATAAGAAGAATACACATCAAAGCCCATGGCATTACCAGAAATACCATATCCCGCACGAAGTTTCAAGTTATCGAAGATGTGCTGGTTCTGCATAAACTTCTCCTCAGTGATATTCCAAGCAGCAGATACAGAAGGGAAAGTTCCCCAACGATTGTTCTTGCCGAATACCGAAGAGCCATCACGACGAATGGTTGCCTGAAGCATATATCGGCTATCAAACGAGTAATTCACACGACCATAGAAAGAGATGTTACGCACTTTCTCCAAATAGCCGCTCTGAACGGAGTTCTGAACGCCCAAGATGGTTTGTGCGTAAGACATATTATACCATCCAAGATCATCATTATAATAACCTTCAACACTGAGACCGAATCCATCGTTATTCTTCTTCTCTTCCCAGGAATAACCACCCATCAAGCCCCACTTACTCTTTCCTACCTTGAAATCGTAGTTAAGATAAGTCTCAAAAGTCTGTTCACGACCAAAATAAGTATTACGGGTAGCCTGACCATTCTTGTTGCCAATACCCTCCAACTGAGAGTTACGGGTATTATAGGCACTATAAGTACTTTGATAATTACTCCAAGAATAGTTGACACTCCAAACGAATCCCTTCCAAAGTTCGAGGGCGGTCTTACCAACAAACTGGTTACGTTTCCAGACTGTTTCAGACTTATTTTCCTCCATCAATGCAAGAGGGTTATAGTTCTTGGAACCAGAGCCTACGGTCCATGTTCCATCCGCATTTTTGATAGCATTAGTAGGAGAATAATAGTTCATGGCATCAAGCACAGATGCACCCTCATTGCCAGATGGTACGCCAAAGTGTTTGCCATACATCATATTCGCACCAATAGAAACCGTAAGGTGGTCTTTCAATGTCTTGGTTGACACAAGAGAACGGACATTGAAACGGTCAAAGCCTGTCATCTTGATGACACCCTCACGCTTTCTGAGATCGGCACTAATCATATAATTAGTAGAACCATTTCCACCACTAATATTTACATTATGATTATGACTTATACCTGTACGAAGCACCTCGTCTTGCCAATCCGTATTGGCGCCACCATCCTTGAGAGTTATATTGTTGTCCTTTGCATACTGACGCAAATCATCAGCTGTACACACATCATATTTCTTCAGAATATTATCAAAAGCCACATAGCCATTGTAAGAGACATTGGTTTTCTCCTCAGCACCCTTCTTGGTAGTAATGATGATTACACCATTGGCAGCCTTGGAACCATAGATGGCCGTAGCTGTAGCGTCTCGAAGAACGTCAATAGACTCGATATCTTCTGGAGACACAATAGAAATATCAACTCCAGGGATTCCATCCACAACATAATAAGGTGACATGGCACCCGTACGGAGAGTAGAAGCACCACGAAGGGTAATGGTAGGAGAGCCGTTAGGATCGGCAGTAGAAGAAACCACCAAACCCGGAACCTTTCCCTGAAGCATCTGACCTGGGTCTGTAAACACACCTTGGTTCAAATCTTCTGCCTTCACGGTAGTAATTGAAGAGGTAACATCCTTACGACGCATCGTACCATAACCAACCACTACCACTTCATTCAGAGCAGTATTGTCTTCTTGCAAAACAATCTGACTGTTGGAACCGGCCTTTACAGTCTGTGGTGTGAAACCGATATACGAAATTTTCAACTTTGCACCAGGATTCACATTCAGTTTGTAGTTACCATACATGTCGGTAACTGCACCATTCTGCGTACCCACCTCTAAAACAGAAACGCCGATAAGAGGCTCGCCATTGGCATCCTTCACGGTACCACTGACATTACTCTGTGCAAACGTGAGCGAACTCACCAATAAAAGGGCGGAAGAGAACAAGACACGTCTCATGTTACTTCCAATAGTCTTTTTTACTATTTGCATAACCTATTAGATTTTAGTTATAATTATACGGTGCAAAGGTAATGATACCTTATTACACCGGAGTTAAGTCCTGATTTCATTAGAATGAAAGAACTACAGAAACCGTTTCGCATATAGAAATATTAATCATCTATGCCGAAGGTCTTTCCGCCATAGTTGATCTTAGGATCTGCAATTACTTTCAGGTCATCCATCTCCACATTGGTGGCTTGTTCCACATAGACTCCATATACCTTATTATATATAAAGCCCTCACCACGACATGGACGCTTATCATAGATGCCGCCATCGTAAGAAGTCACTTTCTTCAGATTCAAATGAACATTGTTGAGATAAATATCGCGAACTTTATCCTTAGTATCCCCTCCGATAAAGCACCCGTTTTCAGAAGTTGCATAAATATTATTGAAGTAAATGCGGCTCACTTCTCCACACTTACCTACGGTCTGTCCTTTAGGGAAACGCCAGTTGGCATCCTTATGATTACCATTGGCACGAGGATAAGAAGTCACATAGATAGGTTCCGCCTTTCCCCACCAGACATCACTCCAAAGATGACAATCTAAAATAATATTAGAGAAGACCACATCCGTCACAGTACCTTCATCACGATTCTGGATACCCAAACCACGGTTACTGCCCTTGATCACACAATTGTCTATCACCACATGATAGATGGAATCCATATTCTCGCTGCCTATCTTGACTGTACAACTGCGACTTTCCATCACGCAATTGGTCACTACGATGTCATGACAAGAACCATACTCCTCAAACTCACGCCGGTTTTTCAGACAAATGGCATCATCACCACTCGTAATATGACAGTTGGCAATACGTACATTCTTGCTATGATCAATATCAATACCATCACCATTGCGTATTTTCAGATTATTCAGAAGATTAATTCCATCTATCAAAGCACCATCACAGCCTATCAGATGAACTGTCCAATAGGCACCTTCACAAATCGTAATATCACGAATAGACAGATTCTTCACACCTATCAGCGTGAGGACATGAGGACGAGGATCGAAGGTTGTTACAGGTTTCAGTTCATAACTGTCAAACAACTCTGCTCCCATAAACTGAATACCATTGCCATGAATCGTACCATGTCCGGAGAAAGACAGATTTTCTATATCCTTAGCCCAAATCCACATCATACCTTCACCTTCATTCTTGCCAAAGGCACTTTTCCGATAGATGCTTTCATCAGGATTCGCTTTCCAGACGGAATGGGTCTCCAGGACTATATTGACATTAGACTTCAATTCGACTGGTCCAGAAAGAAATGTATGATTAGCAGAGAAAACGACATTGCCTCCTCCTGCTTGCGAACAAGCGTCGATGGTTTTCTGAATGGCAGAAGCATCATCTGTCACCCCATTGCCTTTAGCTCCAAAATCCACTACGAGAAAATCTTTGGCCAAAGCAACAAACGGCATTGCCAACAACAATATCCAAAATAAAGTTATTCGTTTTATCATGAAAGTTTAGTCTTGTTGAATGTTGTATTTAGGTTCATTTATGTTGCAAATGTAAACAAAATAATAATAAGTTGCAAATTTTTCGCACATTATTTTATCAAAAGACCTCAAAATTTAACACTTTAGCAAGTATAGAGCATAAGAAAAAGTGTACCAGACACTCTTTAAGCGTTGAGCACCTGGTACACCTTATTATATATAAGAGAGAAAATTTAATCAATCTCTTCGTCTGCTTCATAGCCACCCATCTCGCGGATAGCATTCTTGAGCATGGTATATTGCTGATACAGATTGTTGACAGCCTCCTCACCCTGTGTATAATCATGCATAGGAGCCTTGAGGAAGAAACTCAAGAAACGCTGGATACCATAACGGCCAGCACGGGCAGCAAGGTCACTCAACAGGGTAAGGTCGAGCAACAATGGTGCTGCAAGAATTGAGTCACGGCAAAGGAAGTTAATCTTGATCTGCATAGGATAGCCCATCCAACCGAAGATATCGATATTATCCCAGCCTTCCTTGTTGTCATTGCGTGGTGGATAGTAGTTGATACGTACCTTGTGATAATACTGAGTATCTTCATCGTTACCATGACCATAGAGATCAGGCTGTACGTCTGGCTTCAAGATGGTTTCGAGAGTAGAAAGCTTACTTACCTCCTTGGTGTGGAAGTTTGCAGGCTCATCCAGTACAAGTCCATCACGGTTGCCAAGAATATTAGTTGAGAACCATCCGCTCAAACCAAGGCAACGAGCACCGATCATAGGAGCAAATCCACTCTTTACCAAAGTCTGACCAGTCTTGAAATCCTTACCGGCAATAGGCATCTTGGTTTTCTCTGCCAATTCCCACATAGCAGGAATATCCACAGTTGTATTAGGAGCACCCATGATAAAAGGAGCGCCCTCGGTCAAAGCTGCATAAGCATAGCACATAGATGGAGCAATATGCTCACGGTCGTCAGCCTTCATCGCCTCTTCCAAAGCAGCCAATGTGCCATGAATCTTCTCATCTACTGGTACATAGATTTCTGTAGAAGCAGCCCAGATTACAACGATACGGGCACAACCGTTCTTCTCCTTGAAGTCACGGATATCTTGACGGAGAGCTTCTACCATCTCCCAACGGGTCTTGCAATCCTTCACATTGTCACCAGTCAGACGCTTCGCATAATTCTTGTCGAACGCAGCCTTCATCGGAACGATTTTCTCCAGTTCATCTTTTACCGGATTAATATCCTTTTCCTTCAACACCTCAGCATACATCGCTGCTTGGTAGGCATTCTGTGGATAAACATCCCAAGTACCAAACACGATATCATCCAATTTTGCGAGAGGCACGATGTCCTGATAATGCAAATACTGCTTGTCTGCACCACGCCCCACACGAATCTTATCATACTGAGTCATAGAACCAACAGGCTTTGTCAAGCCTTTGCGAGTCATCAACACACCAGTCATAAAAGTAGTGGCAACAGCACCACAACCTACAACCATAATACCAAGTTTGCCATCTGCTGGCTTTACATTGTTTTGTTTCATCACCTTTTGTTAAAAATTTGATTATTAGAATTAATGTTTGGCAAAGATACCAAAAACTTTCAATAAATAGCGGGTTTTCGCATTCAATTCTCCTAAAATTTAGAAATATTAGCTTATAAAGCAGAAAATTACTACTAAAAGAATACAGAAGTGAATAAACGGATGCATACTTACAAGATTTACTGCATATTATTTCATTTTACAAGAAAGAATACGATTATGCGCATATTTATGCGCTTTTAAAACAGTAATATGATATTTTATCACATATTAGTGCAATTTTATTGCAATTTATTTGGTAGTTTAGTGATATTATTGTATTTTTGCAAGCGAAATCCGAATAATAATACATCATATGAAGGTAAAGAATAGTAGAATGGAAACCCTGAAGATGCTTATCTCAAGTCAAGAGTTAAGTTCACAGGAAGAAGTTTTGAAGGCCTTGTCAAAAGAAGGTTATAAGCTTACGCAAGCCACTTTAAGCCGCGACTTGAAACAACTGAAAGTTGCCAAAGCCGCCTCTATGAATGGTAAATATGTATATGTACTCCCTAATGAAACCATGTACAAGCGAGTTTCCAATCCTCGTTCGCTCAAAGAAATGATGATGACCCCTGGATTTCTATCCATCAACTTTTCTGGAAACATGATTGTCATCAAGACTCGTCCGGGTTATGCCAGCAGTATTGCATATAACATTGACAATCATGACATTCCTGAAATCTTGGGTACAATTGCTGGAGATGACACGATTTTCCTGGTAAAGAAAGAAGATGCTTCTGAGGAAGCACTCCTGAAATCACTCGCAAATGCCATTCCAGAACTGAAGTAAGTCATACGAGAACAAAATAGAATCTCATGCATATCTATGCATGCTTTTTCATATAAGATAACAAGAACATTATAATAAAAGAAAGAGAAATGGAAGAAGTTAAAGTCATGGTGGCTGATGAAAGTCACATCAAGTACATCGACACCATTCTGACTACTATCGCAGAAGCGGCAAAGAAACGTGGTTCGGGTATCGCAAAGCGTTCACCTGAGTATGTTGCCACCAAGATGCGCGAAGCTAAAGCCGTCATCGCTCTCCAAGGAGAGAAGTTCGCAGGTTTCAGCTACATCGAAACATGGGGCAACAAGCACTATGTCACCACATCAGGTTTGATCGTTCACCCAGACTTCAGAGGTTTGGGATTGGCTAAGCGTATCAAAAACCTTACCTTTACGCTTGCCCGACAGCGATGGCCTCATGCCAAAATATTCTCTTTGACATCAGGTTCGGCTGTGATGAAAATGAACACCCAATTGGGATATCTTCCTGTCACCTTCGCCGATCTTACTGATGACGAATCTTTTTGGCGCGGTTGTGAGGGTTGTATCAATGTAGATGTCCTCCATCGTACCAATCGCAAATACTGCATCTGTACTGCCATGCTCTTCGACCCAGAGGAGCATCTTCCTATCAAACTTCCTCAGGACGTGATAGAGAGAATCAGAAAGATTGACGGTCCATCTGCAGAGATTTAAATCCTTATATATAATAAGGTATTGACAAGAATGCCAATTTAATATTTCACATTTAACATTTCACATTAATCATAAGATTATGGCAAATAAGAAAGTTGTAGTCGCTTTTAGCGGCGGTCTCGATACATCATACACAGTAATGAAGTTGACCCAGGATGGCTGGGATGTTTATGCAGCATGCGCTAACACAGGTGGTTTCTCTGCCGAGCAGTTGAAGACCAACGAGGAGAACGCATATAAGTTGGGTGCCAAGGCATACGTCACTCTCGACGTTACCCACGAGTATTACGAGAAATCATTGAAATACATGATTTTCGGTAATGTGCTCCGCAACAACTGCTACCCTATCTCTGTATCTTCAGAGCGTATCTTCCAGGCTATCGCCATCGCACGCTACGCCAAGGAGATTGGTGCTGATGCCATCGCTCACGGAAGTACAGGTGCCGGCAACGACCAGATTCGTTTCGACATGACCTTCCTGGTAATGGCTCCTGGTGTAGAGATCATCACATTGACCCGTGACAAGGCGCTTTCTCGTAAGGAGGAGGTTGACTACCTGAACGAGCATGGTTTCTATGCAGACTTCACCAAGTTGAAGTATTCTTATAACGTAGGTATCTGGGGAACCAGTATCTGTGGTGGTGAGATTCTCGACCCAACCCAGGGTCTTCCTGAGGAGGCTTATCTGAAGCACGTTACTGCCAAGGAAGAAGAGGCTGAACTGAAGATTACCTTCGAGAAGGGTGAGATCGTGGCTGTCAACGGCGAGAAGTTTGACGATAAGATTGCTGCCATCCAGAAGATTGAGGAAATTGGCGCTTCTTACGCCATCGGTCGCGACTGCAACGTGGGTGACACCATCATCGGTATCAAGGGTCGTGTAGCTTTCGAGGCTGCAGCTCCTAAGCTCATCATCGAGGCTCACCGCCTGTTGGAGAAGAGCACATTGAGCAAGTGGCAGCAGTATTGGAAGGACCAGGTAGGCAACTGGTACGGAATGTTCCTCCACGAGAGCCAGTACCTGGAGCCAGTGATGCCGGATATCGAGGCAATGCTGACTTCTTCTCAGCGCAATGTAAACGGTACTGCCATCCTGAAGCTCCGTCCATACAGTTTCCAGACTGTAGGTATCGATTCACCAGACGATTTGACCAAGTCTAAGCTCGGTGAGTATGGTGAGATGCAGCACGGTTGGACAGCCGAGGATGCGAAGGGCTTCATCAAGGTAAGCTCTACCCCACTCCGTGTTTATTATGGTATGCACCCTAACGAGGAAAGATAATATGGTAAAAGTAGGTATTTTAGGAGCAGCTGGTTATACAGGAGGTGAGTTGATTCGCCTCCTTATCAACCATCCTGAGGCAGAGATTGTATTCGCCAACAGCGAGAGTAACGCCGGCAACCTGGTGGCTGAGGTTCACGAGGGATTGTATGGCGAGACTGATTTGAAGTTTACCGCCGAGATGCCTTTCGACCAGGTGGATGTCATCTTCTTCTGCTTCGGTCACGGCAAGAGCGAGGCGTTCCTGAAGGAGCACAATGTTCCGGAGAACGTGAAGATTATCGATTTGGCACAGGACTTCCGTCTTGCCCCAGAGACTGTGGTTGCTACCCAGCAGCCAACCCCAGCCGCTCACGATTTTGTATATGGTCTTCCAGAAATAAATGAATCAAAAATAGCCGTAGCTCAGCACGTGGCAAACCCAGGTTGTTTTGCAACTTGCATTCAACTTGGTTTGTTGCCTGCTGCTAAGATGGGCCTCATCAACAGCGATGTATCTGTCAATGCCATTACCGGTAGCACCGGCGCTGGTCAGAAGCCAGGTGCCACTACCCATTTCTCATGGCGCAACAACAACATGAGCATCTACAAGGCATTCAACCATCAGCACGTGCCAGAGATTCGTCAGAGTCTGAAGCAGACACAGGGTTATCTCGATGCAGCCATCGACTTCATCCCTTACCGTGGCGACTTCGCCCGTGGCATCTTCGCTACAGAAGTGGTAAAGACCGATAAGCCAATCGAGGAAATCGTGGCAGGTTACAAGGAGTTCTACAAGGATGCCAAGTTCACCCACTATGTGGATAAGGCTATCGATCTGAAGCAGGTGGTGAATACCAACAAGTGCCTGGTTCATGTGGATAAGTATGGCGATAAGCTTCTCATCACTTCCTGCATCGACAACCTCTTGAAGGGTGCCGTAGGTCAGGCTGTTCAGAACATGAACATCATGTTTGGTCTCGACCAGACAGCAGGTTTAAAACTCAAGCCATCAGCATTTTAGATAAAAGAATTCGGAAGAACGGATGAAAAATCATTCGTTCTTCTATCATAAAAAAAAGTTTATCACAAGATAACTCTATGAGTTGTTTTTCTTAAAACATAGATTTAATATGAAACTTTACGACGTATATCCTCTTTTCGATATTAATATTGTAAAAGGACAGGGCTGCAAGGTATGGGACGACAAGGGTCAGGAATACCTCGACCTCTATGGCGGTCATGCCGTTATCAGCATCGGTCATTGCCATCCTCACTATGTGGAGATGCTCACCAACCAGTTGAACAATCTGGGTTTCTATTCCAACTCTGTCATCAACAAGTTGCAGGTGAAACTCGCTGAGCGTCTGGGCAAGATTAGCGGTTATGAAGATTATCAGTTCTTCCTCATCAACTCTGGTGCCGAGGCAAATGAGAATGCCTTGAAGCTGGCTTCATTCACCAACGGAAGAACCCGCGTGCTTTCTATAGAGAAGGCTTTCCACGGCAGAACATCCCTTGCCGTAGAGGTAACAAATAATCCTAAGATCATCGCTCCTATCAATGATAATGGTCACGTAACCTATCTTCCTATCAACGATTTGGAGGCTTGGGAGAAGGAACTTGCCAAGGGCGATGTATGTGCTTGTATCATCGAAGCTATTCAGGGCGTAGGTGGTTGCAACATGGTAACTCCTGAGTTTGCTCAGGGCTTGCAGGCAGCCTGCAAGAAATACGGCACTTTCCTGATTTGCGATGAAATCCAGTGCGGTTATGGCAGAAGCGGTAAGTTCTTTGCTCACCAGTGGTTGGGCATCAAGCCAGATCTCATCACCGTAGCCAAGGGTATCGGCAATGGTTTCCCTATGGGTGGCGTGTTGATTTCTCCTGAGTTTACTCCTGTATATGGTCAGCTGGGTACAACTTTCGGAGGCAACCACCTGGCATGTACAGCAGCTCTTGCTGTTCTCGATGTTTTCGAGAAGGAGAACCTGGTACAGAATGCGCATGAGGTTGGTGAATATCTCATCGCCCAGCTGAAGGAGTTGCAGAAGCGCAACAGTCACATCACAGAGGTTCGTGGCCGTGGTTTAATGGTAGGAGCCGTACTCGATATTCCTCACAAGGAAGTTCGCAGCAAGCTCATCCACGAGCAGCACTGCTTCACCGGTTGCGCCGGCACCAACATCCTCCGCATCCTCCCTCCATTGGTATTGACCAAGGAGAATGTGGATGACTTCATCGGAAGATTGGAAACCGTATTGAAGGAAGTATAAATCCGTTGAGATAAGGATATAAAGAAGACACAACCCATAAAAGAAATAGGAAACACTCCTATCTTGAGCAGCAAGCCCTTTGCGGTTTGCTGCTTTTTTGTTTCCCTTATAGGAAAAGTGTTGTTTTTTGCTGCAAATATGCTGAAAATTAGCGAGAAAGCAAAACACATCACATTTTTATGAAGGACTTTTTGACAGATTAACACACTTTTATGAGGGACTTTTCTAGCTATCCATACACTTTTATGAGGGACTTTCTGCAACGTCCTTCTTGCGTGTACACGTCCTCTCGAGGGTTGAGTCGATTACAGAAGACTATGTGGTGTCAAATTGCTCCATGACCCGAATTTTTTCCTCCCAAAAGAGTGAGTTTCTCAGATTTAATTTGTAACTTTGCCATGTCATATCAGAGTTTTGCTTGTTTTCTTATCGCAACACTAAGATAAGTGAGAATTCTGACATAGCAAAGCCCCGGACAACTTTTTGTTGATCAGGCTCTTAAAAGGTTTAATTTACAATAGTGTTGCGGAAATAAGGGGATTATGAAAATATATCGTGTATTAGGTGTTATCTTAGTTGCGTTATGCTTCTTTGCATGTAATAGCAATAAAGAAAATGAGTATGAGTATCAGCCTCTGACTATAGCTAATTACGCAGAGGTATCCTTGGGTGATACGACAAATCTCATAATAACTGGCGGAAGTGGAAACATTGTTGTTGAAGGAAACGACAAGGTGGACATTTCTACAGATCAGAATGACAAACAGAAAATCACTCTTATCGGCAAGGAAATAGGCACTACTAACATCTTCGTACGAGATAAAATCACGAACGAGTCATGTAGCATTGAGGTAAATGTGATTCTCCCATATCTTACATTGAACTTTGAAATAGAGAAAGAAAACCACCTCAATATAATTCCACATAGCTTATTCGCTTTGGTTGCAAGTGAAGATAGCATATGTTACGTTTTTAGCTATAATAACATGCAGTTTAAGTACAATGACATACCAATGATGAAAGGAACATACCATATATCTCAAAATGGGACCATGTTGTCTTTCGACTTAAAAGGAGAAAATAGTACCTTCGAACATACCTTTAAGGTAAAAAACGATAATGTTGCATACCTTCTGTCAAACATGTCAAGCATAAGCACGCTACCGAAAACCTATTTAACGGCAAGTTTTACTGACGTAGAAACGGGCACTGACTTTCCGCATGTATTCATAGGAAATAAGTTCCTCAAGAATTTACCCAAACGAGAGTAGAAGCTCGTATAACAGTATTGAATTAAACGCAAACGTGTTTCTTCCGAAAGACGAAAATATGTACCAATGGGATTCATAAAGGCAGGGACAATCGTTACAGACCGCGTACAAATAATTCCAGCAGCCAGCCTTTATCACAACTGTTCAAGAGGTATACGAAACCGCATTAACAGTCACAACCCTTGCCACATAGCCATTAGGCAAAGATGGCATATCAACTACCTCTTTAACTGGATGCTCCTTAAGGAACTCTTCCCAGGTGGTATGAACTACTTTTAATTTATTGTTCTCTTTCATATCTACAAGCGCTTAATATAAATCAGTATAGAAGGACAAGTTCATTATTCCCCACAATAATGTTCCCAATCTGTCTCGTTCAGGTATTTCTCCACTTGAGCCTTGATTTCGGGAATATTCTCTTTTGCTGTTGCCCAAAGAATACGAGGCAACACCTGCGAATAACCATGTACCAAAACATGGCGCATACCTTCCACCTGTTTCCAAGGAATCTCCGGGTGACTTGCCTTGAATTCCTTGGTCAGCATATAAGCAGCCTCGCCTACTATCTCTACATTTTTCATCGTTGCAAAATAGACTAAAATATTTGAGGAAAACTCCTCAAACTCTATCCCATCAATGATTTTGAGTACGTTGGAAGAATACTCCACAATATCTTCCAATCTTCCTTTATCCCTAACTAGCTCTCTCATATACCAAGATTTTATCTCGTTCCACACTCTCCTGAGCATACGGACGCAAAGAGCCATCAACTACCAAGTCAACTTCACGACCTAGCAGTTGCTTCAAATCCTCATACATTCCTCCATGAGTAAGCAAAGTAAACGAACCATGCTCAAAATCGGGGACAAAGAGAATATCTATATCGCTCTGAGCCTTTTCTTCACCACGAGCAAAAGACCCAAAGATCCATGCCTTCAACACAGGCTTCCTAGACATATAGTCATGAATTATACGTATAATTTGAAATCTATCCATATTTACCTCCTCTTTTTAAATAGTAATCACGCTGCAAATATACACCTTTTATTTTTTATCTCCAAACATTCCTGCCTAAAAGTGCAAACCTACCTCAAAAGAATAATCTTAAATGTCTCTACTTTCGAATAAAAGTAATAAAAGATATTTATAGTCGATTCAGCTCCGCATTACCGGCACCAGTTCCCTTGTACTTGCTACGTGTGGTATTGAACTTATAGCGAAGGGTGAGTTGCAGGTCTCTCGTACCTCGCTTAGATACTTGCAGGAGTTCCATCTTCTGGTTATAGAGCAAGTCGGCATCCCAACATTTATAAAGCAGGTCGTTGCCTTTTATTTCCAAGGTAAGGGCATCCTTTAGGAATGACTTGCTGATGCTGACATCAAGTACATGCTGCTCTTTGGCAAGATATACATTCATCGTGTTACCCTTGCTCTGATAGCGATAATCCACGTTAAGAGTGATGCCGCATGGCAAGGAGAAGGCATTGTTGAAGTTGCCCATGAAGATAGGACGATTCAAGCGATAAGATGCCACATCAGTATGGAGGGTGAACCAGGGCTTCTGCAAGCCCAAGTTGATTTGCGGCGCCCAAATGCCTATCTTTGGAGCGGCACTGATGAAGGCGGTCATGCTCTTGAGGCTCTTCACGTTCTTACGACTTATCATGGTAATAGCTTCGTTCCCAGGCATTTGCTCTGTCCAATAGATGATGGCATTGCGAGAGTCCTTGTAGTTGACCATAAACTGGATGAACTTCCATACACCCGATAACTCCACTCTGTGATTGGTTTCGTTGTCGAGATAAGGATTACCTGTCTGGCGAGTAAATCGATTCATATAAGATACATTGTTGCTCAGTTGACTATATGAAGGACGAGAGGTCTTTACCGAATAACTTAACTGTGCCATTACCTTGCCTATCTTCGCACCATAGCTGATGGTAGGAAAGAGGTTGCGGAAGGAGCGACTCTGCTCGGGCTGATAGATACCTGCATCATAATACTTGAATCTTACATACTCGTATCGCAATCCGGCCGTGATGTTTCCTATCGAGGTGAGACGCGCGTATTGGAAGAATGGACTTGCCGTCTGCTCCTCCAACTTGCTATAAGAGTTGGCGAGGAGGTCGGTGCGATTCACTTCGTAGTCATCGTTGCGACGGGTATGGATATACTCAGCTCCATAGGAGAGATTACCGCCTAAGAGAGGAGAGGTAATTACGAGTTTGGTGGCTACCATCTTGTTGCTCACACGATTCTTGGAGTTGACGTTACGAGAATCGTGCTCCTGGCTCTGTTCATCGCTATAGGCATAAGCCCTGTTTGTACTGAAATAGAGGTCGGTATTCAGATCAATAGTGGTCTTGCCCAATGTGCCGTTGTAGTAGGCATTCAATTGATGGCTAGGGTTGTTCTTGTCGACCGTCAGACCATCGGTTTTGATATAGTCGTAAAACTTACCGTCGGCAGTCACCTGACTATCGAAAAAATCTTTTGAGCGAGAATAACCTGGCGAGGTCAAGGTGTATCTCGCACCAATGGAATGATTGGCATTGAAATCATAGCTAAAACCACTGATAAGACGGTGCGATTCAATGCGACCTGTTACTTCGTTGTTGTTATGCTGTTGCCAAAGCGTATCGACATGTACAGTCTGTTCGTAGGTGGCCTTTTGCATCCATGTTGCATCAGAGAACTTATAAGTGGCAAAGAGATTCAGTCCATTATGACGATAGTTCATGTTAACCTGTTGGATGGTATTGTCGTGCTTATTATACCAATACACAGAGCGAGTATCAAAGCCGATACCTTCTCCTTTCTTCTTGATGGTCTTGATTTTGATTACTGCATTTACCGAAGCATCGTAGGTGGCTCCAGGATTCTGGATGACTTCCACACTCTTGATGTCGGAAGATTTGATGTTATCCAACTCACTGAAGTCTTGCATCTTCCTGCCGTTGATATATATAATAGGTGTACCCTTGCCGACCACCTCATATCCATCTTTCTTCTTCACGATGCTCGGCACATGCTTCAATACATCTTCTGCCGTACCCATCTTGCTAAGCACGGTTCCTGCCACGTTGGTCAGCAGTCCTTCATGGGTCTTCTTATATTGAGGAAGATGAGCTTTCACCACCACTTCGCCAAGTTCTTTGGAGAACTTATCAAATAGGGTCGTGTCGGAAATCTGTTCGCCGTTGATGTTCTGTGCCATCATCTGTGTTATGGTAATGCCACAGAAGGATGCTACTAACGCAAGTCTTTTCATTTGCTTACTATTCTTTATGTTGTTACTATTCTTATTTGTTGCAAAATAGCAAGGCAACGTCTATGCCAAAAACATAAACGACTGATTATCAGAATATATAGGAAGAAAGTCCATAAAAGGACCTGTCTAAATACTTGACACTGCTGTCTATTTATTAGACAGAAAAGCCATCAAAAAGGTTGCGATGCGACACCATCTCCTTCATATACTCATGGTATTATTATTGTATTCTTGCAGCAAAAGACTGAAAAACAATGAAATAGCAAAATCTATCACATTTTTATGAGGGACTTTTTAGAAGATTAACACACTTTTATGAGGGACTTTTCGAGCTATCCATACACTTTTATGAGGGACTTCCTACTTTTTCGTCTTTTGCTGTATCTTTTTGTATTTCAATTGGCTCTATTTCCAACTGATCAAAAATTATTTTATCTGAATTGCAAATTTCATTCTTGAATTTAGAGATATTTTTATTAGAAGCATTATTCAAATATACGACAATTCTATTTTGAATAGGTCTGATACCAACAGCAACCCACCCAATTTCGTCTCGCAATGCAGCTTTCTTGGCAAAAGATACTTGCAATTTAGCGTTTAATTCTTTTAATTCTTGAAGAGAATAAGTACAAGATACAAATGTCACATTTGAATCTGTGCCTAGTCTTTTCTTTATATCTTCTATTCCTTTTAGACTTCCATTTTTGACCATGACAATAAGTTTATTCGCCTTGACATATGAGCCTCCAAAATATTCTGGTGTTATTATGTCATCAGATGTTGTGTTGTTTTCCCTTACTGCAACATTTGCATAAGAATCATATAACTTTTCATTAAGTTGTTCTATGTTGCTTGCATAAGAAGGACTACACTTATTACTATTCTCTGCACAAGAAGAGATAAATCCTAAAAGGATTAAAGAGAAGATTGTAAAGTATAAATTCTTACTATTCATAGTTGATAAAATTTAATAATACTACAGCATGGGTTAGTTCCACCCATCGAGTCGGACTCATCGTAAAAGCATTTGAGTCCGCCTCTTTCAAAAGGGGATCGAATTCGCCCCCTTTAAAATTAGGGTTGTTCAACTGCTCTCAAAGTCCTAAGTACTCCAAGGTGTTTTTGGAACGCAACCAATTCTTTACCACATCTTTGGGCTCAATGGGATTCTTCTGCCTTGCTATATCGGTAATGCAGATGTAATCAACACCATCTTTGGTTAGTGTTTTTTTCGTTTGGTTTCTTACAATAATCTTTGCCATAAGATATTTGTTTTTGCATTCATTTTTAGATTTTTGCGTTGTCGGTTTCCCGATTGCGAATGCGAATATACGAAAAATATCGCTAAAATGGGAACAAAAGAATAAAAAAACGGATGAAATTCTGACATAAAACTTGTTTTTTAATGGTTATTATAGCATTGGCGCACGTTTATTGTAGTCCAGATGTTCTTAGCAAATGCAAACAGACTGGATGATAAAAAAGAGGCAGCACAACTCATATCCAAAGCCAAAGAGCAGCTCAAGCAATAACCATCAAACTCACATAAATACATGAAAATAAATTTTATCTTAGGTTCAGCATTATTGCTGAGCCAACCCCTTTACGCTCAAAACAAAGAGGCAAAAGATCAGTACAAGGCAATCAAGACTATCACATGAACATCAAGCAAGATTGGGCATCTGCCTCCATCTCCTTCATCTATAAGATAGGCAAGTACAAGGAGAAGACGACCAAGGACGTGGATACTTCCAGAATGGGAGTAAACTAGCGAATTTCTTAAAAAATCGTCAGTAAACAAGCGTACTTTCTTAAAAAATCGTCTACAAACTGCTCTTTTTTCTGATAAAAGTAGTATCTTTGCACCGTAATTGCATTTTAACTATAAGACGACAATGAAAATAACAATTATCGGAGCAGGTGCTATGGGCGGTGCCATGGCAGAAGGACTCTTGCAGAGCGAGAAGTTCACTCCATCAGATATTACGGTATCAGACCATAACCAACCAGTATTGGATCACTTCGCAAGCGAAGGAGCCAGCGTAACCCTCGACAACCAGTTGGCTTGTCACGGCGCAGATATCGTATGCGTAGTTGTAAAGCCTTGGTGCGTGGAGAAAACTTTGAAAGGTATCAAGGATGCACTCGACTACAAAAGCCAGAAACTCGTAGTAGTTGCAGCCGGTGTTCCATCAGCCAATATCAAGGAATGGCTTGACAAGGACGGTTCTACCCCAACATTCTTCCTGGTAATGCCAAATATCGCTATCGCTTACAAACAGTCGATGACATTCATCACTCCAATTGATGCATCTGCTACAGAGAGCAAGCAAATCACAGATATATTTGATGAATTGGGCGAGAGCCTCATCATGGAAGAACGCCTTTTCCCTGCAGCCACAGCCATGTCATGTGCCATTGCTTATGCGATGCGCTATGTAAGAGCCAATGTGGAAGGCGGCGTAGAGATGGGCTTCAAAGCTAAGGATGCACAGAAGATTGTACTCCAGACTGTGAAGGGTGCTGTAGAATTACTGCAAGAGACAGGCGAACACCCAGAGGCCGCCATTGATAAGGTTACTACTCCTGGCGGCTGTACCATCAAGGGTCTCAACACCATGGAACAAGGAGGTTTCACTTCTGCCGTCATCAACGGCTTGTTAGCTGGTAAAAAATAAAAATATTCCATCATAAGAAGTGTATTGCAATGGTCGATACACTTCTTTTTTTCTTATCGAAAAATTCCAGTAAAAGTCTTTGGCGTATTCATTTTTTCTTCGTACTTTTGTCCCCGAAATCTAAACACTTGCAATTTAAAACCAATCAGAAGATGAATTACCATAAAAATCATGGCAATCTCAAAAGATGCTGGGGACTTATATTCTGTTCACTAAGCATATTATTAGGTGCCTGCACAACAAAAGTTGTCAAGCAACAAGACTACCTGCCAATAGAGGATAGTACAAAAATCGAAGTCAACACAACTGTTCTTCCCCTACCAGACACCTTGTATCCGTCGGCAGAGAGAGTGCGCTACGATGTTGAAATCAAAGATTCCAACGACCTCACCTTGTCCTCTTTGGAGAGTCTCTATGATGGGGAAGATGTACTGACTTTCAGGAAAAGCCTACTGCGTGATGCCAACTTTAGCGGTAAGGTAACAGGAACACCTGCTACCATAGACACGGCATGGGTATTTCATACCTATTATAATACAGAGCAGACGAAATATGGAATCTGGGGAGGAGGTTCCGGATGGACTGGTCAGCCTCTTTATCACAAGAAGAGAAATGAGATTATGATTGGATCTCTATGCGGCAGAGTCTATTTCATCGACTACAATACAGGAAAGGCGACAAGACAAGCAATAGACGTGACCAACACGATAAAGGGAACTCCATCGCTCGATCCTACTCTCGACAACCTCTATGTCGGTCAGGGTGTTCCCAATCACCAACCATTCGGAAGTTTGACCATAGACCTGAAAAAGAACCAGATAACCGATTTCTTCGGACGTGACCCAAAAGCATGCCGCGGTTGGAATGCTTTCGACTCATCGCCAGTAGTCGTAGGAGACTTCCTTTTCTGGCCTGGCGAAAACGGATGTCTGTATAAATTCCGCAGAGCCCAAGGCAAGCTTACACTTACAGCTGCATTACGCTATACCATCAACGGTTCGGCTCCTGGAGTAGAGAACAGTCTCTGCGTATATCGCAACTATGGTTTCTTCGGAGACAATCATGGCAACATTCTTGCCGTCAACTTAAATACGATGAAACCAGTTTGGAGTTACAACAACCATGACGACATAGATGGCAGTATCGTATGCAAAGTGGAGAATGACACACCTTATATATATTGTGGCTGCGAAGTGGACAAACAGGGAAATGAAGGTATTTGTCATATCGTAAAATTGGATGAAAGAAACGGCAATCGTATCTGGGAATTGCAGATTCCATGCAGACGTTTCAACCAAGGCACGAAGACTTTGGATGGCGGTATGTACTGCACCCCTTTGTTAGGTCAAGGCGACTGCAGCAGCCTCCTGTTTGCCAATATTTGCCGAAACGGAGCTGATGGCAAAGGCAGAGCCTCAGCGGAGATGATAGCCGTCGATATTCAAACAGGCAAGATAGTCCACTCGACCCAACTGAACCAGTTTGCGTGGTCATCACCTGTAGGATTCTTAAACGAGAAGAACGAAATGTATATTTTCACAGGTGATTCTGGTGGAACCACATACCTTATCCGCGCCAAGACCGGAGAAATACTATGTAAGAAGCATTTTGCTCACAACTTTGAATCATCTCCATTAGTCATTGGCAATACCGCTATCGTAGGCTCCCGACAAAACGGAATCTATAAATTCGTTATCAAATAGAGGATTAACGCTGATTTTTCTTGCTCATATCAGCAAAAATTAGTACTTTTGCCCACAAACCAATAAAAATATAGAAATATGGACGAAGCAATCAAGCAAATCGGCGAGAGACTGAAAGGTCTTCGCGAGGTTCTCAACATCCCTGCAGAGGAGGTGGCTGAGCTTTGTGACATCAGTCTCGACCATTATCTCAAAATAGAGTCAGGAGAGGCAGACCCTTCTGTGTATCGCCTCTCAAAAATATCCAAGCGGTATGGTATCGACCTTGACGTATTACTCTTCGGCGAGGAACCTCGCATGAAGGGATACTACGTGACCCGCAAGGGACAGGGACCGGAGATTGACCGTAACAACCAATATAAGTACCAGAGCCTTGCCGTTGGTTTCAAAGACAGAAAGGTAAATCCTTTCATGGTTCAGGTTGACCCATTACCTGGTAATGAGAAACCAAATAAGAACGGACACGACGGACAGGAATATGATTATGTGATAGAAGGAACACTTGAGGTAACCATCGAAGAAAAAGTCATGGTACTCAACCCTGGTGACAGCATCTATTTCGACAGCAAGAAACAACATTGTTTCCGTTCCCTCAATGGAGAACCTGCCAAGTTTCTTTGTATCATTATCTAAATAGAGAATTCAATTCTCTAAGCAAATCAAACAATTATGATTGAGAGATTTTTAAAACAAACTAAATTTACTTCAGAACAAGACTTCAAGGAGCATCTGGAGTTCATTATACCAGAAGATTTCAACTTTGCCTACGATGTAATGGACGAGTGGGCAAAAATCAAGCCAGACCATGTTGCACTGCTTTGGACAAGTGAACGTGGCGAGGAAATACGTTTTACATACAAGGATCTGAAAGAACAGAGCGACAAGGCTGCTGCCTACTTCCAAAGCCTCGGCATTGGTCATGATGATAAGGTAATGCTTATCCTGAAGCGCCACTATCAGTGGTGGCTTGCCATGCTCGGACTCCACAAGATAGGAGCCGTAGCCATTCCTGCCACCCACATGCTCACCAAGCACGACATCATATATCGCAACAATGCCGCCAGCGTAAAAGCCATCATCTGCTGCGGCGATGATTACGTGGTAGAGCAAATTGAAGAGGCTATGCCAGAGAGCCCTACCGTCAAGACCCTGATCAGTATCGGTCCGGATATTCCTGAAGGTTTCCACGACTGGATGAAGGAGTGGAACGAATGCGCTCCTTTCGTTCGCCCGGAACATGTAAATTCCAATGAAGATACGCTCCTGATGTATTTCACATCAGGTACGACAGGCGAGCCAAAGATGGTGGCCCACGACCACCTCTATGCCCTCGGTCATCTGACCACGGGTGTATATTGGCACAATCTCCACGAGAACTCCATCCACCTTACCGTAGCCGATACCGGTTGGGGCAAGGCTGTATGGGGCAAGCTCTACGGACAATGGTTTGCCGGAGCCACCGTCTTCGTCTTCGATCACGAGAAGTTTACGGCGGATAAGATTATGCGACAGATTGAGAAGTATCACATCACCTCTTTCTGTGCCCCTCCTACCATCTACCGCTTCATGATTCAGGAGGATTTCTCTAAGTATGACCTCAGCAGTCTTGAATACTGCACCACAGCGGGCGAGGCTATGAACCCATCCGTGGCAGAGACCTTCCAGAAACTTACTGGTGTTCAGATTTACGAGGGCTTCGGACAGACAGAGACCACGATGACACTCGGAACCTTCCCTTGGATCAAACCAAAGCCAGGAAGCATGGGCAAGCCAAATCCACAATATGATGTTCACATCCTTCGCCCAGACATGACGGAATGCGAGGATGGCGAAAAGGGCGAGATTTGCATCCGCATCGGCGATGACAAGCCTATCGGCCTCTTCAAATATTACTATCGTGATGAAAAGCAGACCAAATCGGTTTGGCATGATGGTTACTATCATACAGGCGATATGGCTTGGCGTGATGAGGAAGGCTACTTCTGGTTTGAGGGCAGAATCGACGACGTAATCAAGAGTTCGGGTTACCGTATCGGTCCTTTCGAGGTAGAGAATGCCCTGATGACTCACCCTGCCGTAGTAGAGTGCGCCATCACCGGTGTGCCAGACCCAATCCGCGGTATGGTTGTCAAGGCTACCGTCGTACTGAAGGATGAATACAAGAGTATGGCAGGTCCAGACCTCATCAAGAAGCTGCAGGATCATGTGAAGCATGAGACTGCCCCTTATAAATATCCTCGCATCATCGAATTCGTAGATGAATTGCCAAAGACCATCTCTGGCAAGATTCGAAGAGTAGAGATTCGAGAAAAGGACGGAGTTAAGTGAAAAACGAAGAGTGAAGAGTGAAGAATTCTCTTGCTTTAACAAGCTAAAATTTGATATAAAAAAGCTATTGAATTCTTCACTCTTCACTTTAACATATATCATATCACATAAAATATAACAAGAAGAACAAGAATACTCTTCGTTCTTCACTCTTCACTTTAATCATGGGAAAAAGAATTGTAGTAAAGGTGGGCAGCAATGTGCTGACCCGAGAAGACGGAAAGTTGGACGTAACAAGAATGTCGGCGATTGTAGATCAAATCGTTTGGCTCCGCAAACACGACTATGAGGTAATTCTGGTATCATCAGGTGCCGTAGCAGCCGGAAGAGCCGAGCTGCATGTTGACCACCATTTAGACAGCGTGGAGCAACGCCAGCTGTTCTCTGCTATCGGACAGGTGAAACTCGTAGGTCTCTATTACAACCTTTTCCGTGAATACAAGATTAAGATAGGTCAAGTATTGACCATGAAGGAAAATTTCGGTGCCGAGGAGCAGTACAAGAACCAGGAAGCTTGTATGCAGGTAATGCTGGAAAACAACGTGCTCCCTATCGTCAATGAGAACGATACCGTGTGTATCACCGAGTTGATGTTTACGGATAACGATGAGTTGTCTGGCTTGATTGCCAAGATGATGAATGCCGACACCTTGATTCTATTAAGTAATGTGGATGGCATCTACAATGGCGACCCAAGCGAGCCTACCACCCGCATCATCCCATCGGTTTATTACGACCGTGACATCAGTGAGTACATCCTTGCCAGCAAGAGCAGTCACGGCAGAGGCGGCATGACATCAAAGGTAAAGACCGCTCACGACGTAGCCAATGCCGGCATCAAGGTAATCATCGCCAACGGCAATACGCCAAACATCCTCATCAATCTGAAGGAACATCCGATGGAGACCCTTCATACTGAGTTTGTGGCAAGACCGCTAAACAAGTAAAATCATTAGGGATAAGAAATACAGAAACCTAAAAAAGCAGCAAGCCTATTATAGACTTTGCTGCTTTTCGTTTTTATTATGAATAGTTGATACGTTATTCTAATACCAATACGTGGCTCGTTCCATCGGTCTGGCTGAATACATTCAAGCCGACTTTCATCAGATAGTCACCGCTATACTGTTTACCATTGCACTCCAAATCAGATTCCTTTCCAGGCATCAGATTGGTCTCCTTGACAGTATATACTTTATCGGCATCCAAACCCTGCATCTTCACGTTCATCACAGGCTCCTTGTAGCGTGGGTGCAAGTCGTATGCAAAGAGAACGGCACGCTGTTTGTCCTTGCTTACATAGTTGATGGCACAGTGGTTGCCTTCGTATGGAGAAACCAGGCGATACTGGTCGCCTTCGAGAATCATCGGTTTCATGCTGTCGTAGTTCTTGACAGCATTCTGCACAAACTTGTAGTCATCAGCAGAAAGCGACTTGAGGTCGATATCAAAACCCAACTTACATGAACTGCAAACATCGGTGCGGAACTTCACACTGGTATTCTTGTTCCAGTTGGTTACATGCGAACCCATGGTCTTGGCTGGGAAGAACTTTGACAGGCTCCACTGGATGTAGAGGCGCTCGTATGGATCCGTATCGTCTGAACACCAGAACTCGGTGAAATACTTAAGCATCTCGTAATCCATTCTGCCGCCACCGCCAGAGCAGAGCATCATCGGCAACTTAGGATACTTCTTATGAATACGGGTAAGCACCTTGTAGATACCACGGACATGATCGATATAGAAATTACCCTGATTCTCCTTATGATATGGAGAATAGATATTGGTAATCACACTGTTGCAGTCCCACTTGAAGTAAGCCACATCCGGATTCTCCGTCATGATACGATCCACGATGCCGAACACATAATCCTGTACCTTAGGATTACTGATATCAAGCACCAGCTGGTTGCGGTAATAATAGGTATCACGCTTTGGCTGCATGATCACCCAGTCAGGATGCTTCTCAAAGAGTTCACTCTTAGGATTCACCATCTCAGGCTCAATCCAAATACCAAACTTTACACCAGCCTTTTTGGCATCTCTTACCAATCCAGGGATTCCATCAGGCAGCTTGCTCTTGGTAGCCTCCCAGTCGCCGAGACCTGCATGGTCGTCCTTGCGAGGATACTTGTTGGCAAACCAACCATCATCAAGCAAGAACATATCTACACCCAGGTCCTTGGCATCCTTCATCAACTCAGCAAGACTCTGCTGGTTGAAGTCGAAGCCGGTATTCTCCCAGTTGTTCAAGAGCGTAAGGCGATCTTCCATACCCATGTTTACCTGATACTGGCGAGCCCAATTGTGCAAATTACGGGAAGCCTCACCGATACCATTATCGCTCATGGCAAAGATAAACTCAGGGGTAGTGAACGTCTCACCAGCCTTCAGTTTATAATTAGAGGCGTATGGATTGATGGCAGGAATAACACGAAGAGCTCCCACGTTATCTACCTCGAAGGTAAAGCGGAAGTTGCCAGGCCATCCGATGGTTCCAAGCATCACCTTGCCCTCATTCTCCTTGGCAGGCTCATCAAATCCCAGTTCAAAGAAAGGCTCCTCCTGCATGGCTGCACGGGTACCCAACTTGGTATCAACAATTTTCTTACCAGCAGTCAACTGGCAAGTCTCAGGCTGTCCTTCCTTAGCCCAGTCGCTATGATAATTGGTAACGAAATACTTGTTTGCCTTGAAATAAAGCATTGTTGAGCTATATCTCCAAAGCGTAACCGGAGTTTTCTCCTTATGAGAAATTTCGCTCCACGCCTTGATGACGTTCTCCTTAGGATAAGCTGCATAGTGGAGCTTCACGGTCAGCGGATACACCTTGTCCTTAAGCGTGATGATGGTCTCAACACCTCCACTGATAGCCTTTTCTTCAGAAGACTGATAATACAAATAGGTAGTCATATTACCATCTGCATGGGTCACTGCCACTGCCGGCTCGAAGAAATCTTCAGCACCAGAGGTTGCATAAACCTCATGACCTCGCTGGCAGACGGCACCATCAGAGGCTGCATATACGTCCCATTTCAGGTTCTGATAGTCTGCGGGATTCTTCAACTTGTCGCCTAAATACACTTGATAGAGACGACCTTTAGGAGAAACTTGCATCACGAGATCGGTCTTGTCGGTCGATACTCTGATGGTCTTTTGCGCGAATGCCATCACTGAAGTCATGCACATAGCTGCAATAATCATAAATACCTTTTTCATTGTTCTTTGGTTTTTATTTGATTGTTGGTTTTATTATTTTTGCTATTACGATAACGTCTTGCAGTCTTACTTTATTGCAATTTTCATCGTATATTATGAAAGCTTAGAACTTGATTCCTGCTGAGAACTCGATGGTGAATGGGCGAAGATAGCTGCCGCTCATATACTTGCCTGCATATTTACTGGCTTCTTCCTTTGTAATCAACTCCGAACCGTTGATGGTACCTTTGGCACCCTTCTCGTTGAGGATATTGATGACGCTCACACCGAGGCTCAGTTTCTTATTCACGTTCCAGTTGATTCCGCCGAAAGTCTCCCAGTGACCATTGAAATAGAGTGCCTCCTGGAGGTTGGCGTAGGTCTTGCCAAAGTAACGGAAGCTCAACCAAGCGTTCAAGTTCTTGGTGATGTCATACTTAGGATCCAACTCAATGAGTACCTGTGGAATCTCCTTCACAATCATGTTGTTCGCATTTACACCCATAGTCTGGCCATCATTGAACGTTACGCTTGCATTGTAGTTCTTATACACTGGCTTCTGATAGGTGAAGAGGGCGTGCATGTGGAAGTTCTTGAATGGATTGATCTCGGCAGAGGTGGTCCAACCCAAAGTCTGGATGTTGTAGATGAGCAACACGGTCTTGCCTTCTGACGTGCCAGGCTTGGTGAGGTTCTGCTGGTCGATGTTGTTCGACTTCGAGATGTAAGTAATCATGGAAGATAAGTCTATCCAATCGTTCTTGTAGAAGATTCCACCACGAATCAGCGGGATTGTAACTCGCTTGTACTGTTCCTCGGTAGGACCTGTTCCTGCATACTCGCTGATGCGTGGGAAGCGGGTGGCGATGGTTGCGTCAGCTGTCAGACCAAACTGGTTGGTGAGGTTGTACGTCAACTGCAGGGTAGCCGCATAGTTCAGTTTGTTCTTGGTCACCTTGGCTGGTTCGATGTTATGCGCTGTGGCTACGATAGAACCATCCTCCGCAGTAGAATAGGTGTTGTAATTGCCGATATGGAATCCCTTGAAGCGTGAGGCAGAAATTTGGTTTGCCGACATGCGATAGTACTCCAGACGTCCGCCATAGAAGACTTTGAACTTAGGGGTTACTCTCCATTCGTCGGTAAAATAAACAGCCAACTTGTTCTCAGAACCCTTGGTGTATTCAGGACTCAGCTCGTTATATCCAAAGGTCTCGGAGCGACGTGCGGTCAGTGTAGGGTCAAGAGGATTTACGTACATTTGGCTCAATGTGCGAGGATAAGGCTCCACGGTACCAGCCCACTGGAAAGATGATGAATAGTAGTCGAGATGATAATACCACTCGTTCAGACCTATCATCAACTTGTGGTTGTTCAGCTGCTTGCTGATTTCTGTCGTCATGAGAGCATTACTCACCTTTCCTACGTGCAACCAAGTACGTCGTCCCTCAATGAGTCCGCTATAAGCTGAGCCATCGGAGAACTGATAACCATCAGCCTCGCTCACCTCCGAGATAGAGCTACCACCGTAATCCACGTAGTTGGCGCGAGGAGCATTCATGTATTTAGCGTTGAATTTCCACAACCATCCGTTGTCAAATTGGTACTGGCTGATGAGGGCAATCTCGTTGGCGTGGTTCTCGCTTCCGTCGCTCATGTTCCAGGTCTCCATCTTGCCAGTCTTGGTGTTCAAGTATTGGAAAGAACCTTGTCGCTGAACATAGGAGTCCATGCCTGGGTCGAAGCCAGCGATTTTCTTGATGCTGCCGTCACCTGCGTAGATGAAAGGTGCCGCATTGGCAAAGTTGCCTGGGTTCTTGCTGTTTGAGTACTTATATAATAAGGAGATGCGTCCCTTGCCTTCGTTCAGAATTCGGGTCAGACCGAAATGATAAATCTGGGTACGATCTGCGTAATCGGTAAAGCGAAGCTTGAAACTTCCTGGGTCGAAATTCTGGTACATACTAGCAGTATAGAGCCAGTTGGTACCGATGCCACCAGAGAGGTTAAGGTCAAAGTTCTGCATACCGAAGTGGTTCGCCTTGTAATTGAGCTTGCCCTTGAACTCTTTCTGACCAAATTCGCTGAAAGAAGATACAGCGTAAGCAATGTTACCTGTGGCAATAGCCGACTCGGAAGGCGTCATCAGGTCGGTACCTTTCAGAGAGGCATCGCTGCGCCAGTGGGCTGAGAGTTTGTGAACTGAGGATGAATAAACTGCAGGAAGACCGTTCTCATATACGGTTACGTCTTCGCTCGGCAATCCAATCTGGATTTCACGAGGCTTGTTGGCGTCGGCAGCATTAAGCATCACGTTACGCTCTTCCTTCTTGTCCTTCTCTACGGATTCCTCTTCGAGGTTGAAAGACTTCTTTTCTTTTGTACTTGACTTCTCTTCATGATTATTAGAAGGAAGTGCATACATGTAGCTTGTCGCTGACATTACAGCCAAAGCCATGGAAAATGTACGGATTTTTAGGTTCATAACTTATTTTTTTTAGTTACATTATTAAATTTATTTGTTCATTCCAAAATGTTTTAATCTGAATCGAATGCGTTTAGATTTCGGTTACAAAGATAGATTGTTTTTAGACACTTTGGTGCTGTGTGTAGGGCGTGAGTAGATGCTTGGATACTCTTATAAAGACTTAACTGCCTAATAATCAGAATATATATAGAATTAATACTTTTTATGAGAGTAGATGTTGAAAAGAAGAATAAAAGTCGTATTTTTGCAGCCGTAAAGGGTTATTCTCTTTCATAACAAAGCAAAAACAGGTAAGAACAATAACAAACAAAGGACAATGAAGAAGATAGTATGGCTCTTGATGATGGTGGTGATGCCGATGTTGGCAAATGCGGCATTTTCCCGTAATGCGGATTTGGAGGACGAGGATGAGTTGCTTCATCGTCTGGACCAATATATTGCTCGTCGGGACGAGTTCTCTTCCAAGAAAGAGAAGAAACTCATACGAATGAAGAAAAAACTGAATCTTACTTCCGACAAACGAGAGCGTCTGAGTCTTTACAATCAAATCTATCGTGAGTATTATACTTATCGATATGACTCAGCCATGGTATATGCCAACAGGGGTCTGCAATTGGCAGAACAGTTGCATGATGACTATTTCATCAACCTCAACAAGATCAATCGGGCTGCGGTGTTATCCACAGGTGGATTCTATAGTCAGGCAGAAGACCTGTTGCTTTCTTTGAAGTCAGAAGACATTTCGCCCAAGCTGATGCAATACTATTATTACACCTTGACATGGGTGTATAACTATTGGGGAGCTTTCTGCGAAAGGTCTGAATTCAAGGAGGAAATGCAAGATAAAAAAAGACTCTATCTTGCCAAGACCCTTGAATATGTAGGCAACAAGCATTCCGCGCTCTATTATTATCTGAGTGGTGAGTTGGAGTATTTGCTACATCGCACAGACAAGAAAGTGTTGGGCTGGTATCAGAAAGCCCTTGCCGCCAGTCCTATTGACAGTAGAGTGCATGCTTCTGCAGCATATTGTATAGCTCGTTATTATCAAGACAATGAGCAGATGGACATATATGAGAAATATTTGGTAAAGGCGGCCATCTCCGACCAGATTTGTCCCTTGAAAGAAAATTTGGCACTTCAGGAACTTTCCACCTATCTATATAATAAGGATGCTAAGTATGCGAAGCGTGTGTCAAAGTATATCTATTGTTCGATGGAAGATGCTCAGTTTTATAACAATCGTCTTCGAATGGTTGAGATCTCTCGCATACTTCCGCTTATCACGGAAACGAATCATCAGCAAGGAATACGTCAAAATCGCATCATCACGGCATCGCTGGTTGTGGTAAGTATCGTGTCTCTTGGCTTCTTGGCGATGATGTTCTTTGTCTTCAGAATAAATAAGCGTTTGGCAAAGAGTCGTCGGGAGGTGAAGAGTCAAAATACACTCTTGGACGAACTGAACCAGAAGCTGCTCAATACCAACAAGCGCAGGGAGACTTATATGAGATTGTTTATGGACATCAGTGCCGTCTATATCAAGAAACTCGACGATTTTCGCAAGTTGGTGAGCCGCAAGATCAAGGCGAAACAGACTGCCGACCTCCTTACCGCCATCAACAGCTATAAGTTGTCAGAAGAAGAAGCTTCAAGTTTCTACAACCGATTCGATAAGGCTTTTATGGACTTATACCCTAACTTCGTGGATGAGTTCAACCAACTGCTGTTGCCAGAAAAGCAGATTGTTCTCCCAGCCCCTAACAGTCTCACCAAGGAACTGCGTATCTATGCACTGATGCGACTAGGAATTACGGATGGTCAGGAACTGGCCACCCTCCTTTTCTATTCTACGCAAACCATCTATAATTACAAGACAGCCATCAGAAAGCGAGCGAAAGACCTCACCACTTTTGATGCAACCATCAACCAACTATGCAATGTGATAGGCTAATCAGAGCCAGAATAAGCAAGAGAACATAAAACATGTGAATAAATCCGGAGGAGTTATCACTGCAGCAACAATACCTATCAACACAAATGCATGACGTCGATATTGTATCATAAAACTTGCCTCCAATATCCCCATCTTAGCTAAGAAGAAAGACAAGAAGGCTCGTGAATGGTATGCAAAGGAGGCACCATTTCAAAAAGGTCAGGCAATGCCTGACCTTTTTTTATCTCATTTTCTGTATAACTATCCATTTATCTATAAAACTATTACTTTTTCTTGCATAAGGTTTGCAATTTCCGATATTTATGCTTACCTTTGCCGTTGTTAAGAGGAAACTCGTAACACATTACAAAATATCTTATCATAAAATAAGAAAGGAAATAGCCAATGGAACTAAGAGAGACTTTCCAAAAAGTGAAGACTGCCAGCAAGACCTTAAGCTTGCTCAGCGATGATCAACGTAATGATATCCTGCAGGCGGTGGCTGATGCCATCATCGCAGAGACTCCTGCGCTCTTGAAAGCAAATGCAGAAGACTTGGCGAAGATGGACAAGGCGAACCCGCTCTACGACCGATTGCAACTCACAGAGCAGCGACTCCAGGATATTGCTTCGGATATGAGACACGTCAGTACCCTGCCCTCACCGCTCGGAAGAGTTCTCAAAGACAAAACACTCGAAAATGGTTTGCATCTGCAGCGAGTAGCCGTTCCATTCGGAGTTATCGGTATGATTTATGAAGCCCGTCCTAATGTGACTTACGATGTTTTCTCACTCTGTTTCAAGAGCGGAAATGCGTGCGTACTGAAAGGTGGAAAGGATGCAAACGCCTCAAACTCAGCGGGTGTCGAACTTATCCACAGGGTGTTGATAACTTTTGGTATTGATCCGAATGTTGTTACACTGCTCCCTGCTACCCACGAAGCTACCGGCGAAATGCTGAATGCCGTGGGCTATATCGACCTCTGCATTCCTCGTGGAGGAAAGAAACTCATCAACTTCGTCCGTGATACTGCCAAAGTTCCGGTTATCGAAACCGGAGCCGGCGTGGTACATTGTTACTTCGACAAGGATGGCGACCTGGAGATGGGCAAGCGCATCATCACCAATGCCAAGTGCCGAAGAGTGAGCGTATGCAATGCACTCGACTGTCTGCTGATTCACGAAAACAGATTAAGCGACCTCCCTGCCCTCTGTGAAGGACTCGCCGAGAAGCAAACCAAGATTCATGCAGATGCCAAGGCTTACGAAGCTTTAAAGGGACACTATCCTGACACCTTATTATATAAGGCAGAGGAAAGCGAAGCGAAGATGAAAGAGGCTGATGCCAACGTGAAGAGCATCTGGAACACCGAATGGCTCAGCATGCAGATGGGTATCAAGACCGTAGCTTCGGAAGATGAGGCACTCGACCATATCGCCACTTACGGAAGCGGTCACAGCGAGAGCATTGTTTCCAATGATGAAGCTGCCCAGAAGAAATTCCAGGCGATGGTAGATGCAGCCTGCGTTTATGTAAACGCTCCTACCAGCTTTACCGATGGCGCACAGTTCGGATTGGGCGCAGAGATTGGCATCAGTACCCAAAAGCTTGGAGCACGCGGACCTATGGCGCTAGAAGAGATTACCACCTACAAGTGGTTGATTACAGGTCAGGGACAGACAAGAGCCTAACAAGACCCGCTCCGTACCTGCTCCGTACCCTCTCCGTACCAAGTCTTAGTTTCTGCCATGTTTGCAAGGTTTGCATGCAAACTCTGCAAACATCAAGATTCAAGAAGAAAGATTCAAGAGCAATATATATCAGAAATAACAAACAAAAAACGAAATAACAATGAAGACATTCTTTAATGTTGAAGACCTTGGCGACCTGAAAGCAGCGCTCGCTGAGGCACAGGAAGTAAAAGCAAACCGTTTCGGTTATCAGGAGTTGGGCAAGAACAAGACCTTACTGATGATATTTTTCAACAACAGTCTCCGTACCCGACTAAGTACACAGAAGGCAGCAATGAACCTGGGCATGAATGTAATCGTGCTCGACGTAAATGCTGGTGCATGGAAGTTGGAGACAGAACGTGGCGTTATCATGGATGGTGACAAGAGCGAGCACCTGCTGGAGGCCATACCTGTGATGGGAAGTTTCTGCGACCTCATCGGTGTGCGCAGCTTTGCCGGTTTGAAAGACCGTGACTACGATTATGCCGAGACCATCGTCAACCAGTTTGTAAAGTACAGCGGTCGCCCAGTCTTCGCCATGGAGACTGCTACCGTTCACCCTCTCCAGGCATTTGCCGACCTCATCACCATCGAGGAACATAAGAAGGTGGCTCGTCCTAAAGTAGTCCTGACCTGGGCTCCTCATTGCCGTGCCTTGCCTCAAGCCGTACCAAACTCATTCGCCCAGTGGATGAATGCAGCTGATGTTGATTTCGTAGTAACCCATCCTGAAGGTTATGAACTCGACCCTAAGTTCGTGGGCAACGCCAAGGTGGAGTACGACCAGAAGAAGGCGCTGGAAGGTGCAGACTTCGTTTATGCTAAGAACTGGAGCTGTCCAGGCGTAAAAGACCCAGCACAGTATGGTGAGATTCTGAGCAAGGACATGAGCTGGACCATCGACGAGGAGCACATGAGCTGGACCAATGACGGTTGCTTCATGCATTGCTTGCCAGTTCGCCGTGGTTTGATTGTTACAGATGATGTCATCGAAAGCCAGAACAGTCTGGTCATTCCAGAGGCAGCCAACCGTGAGATTTCAGCCGAGGTTGTCATCAAGCGTATGCTCGAATCACTCTAAAGCAGGATATAAGAAAGAGATTGAGGGTGTGTCATAAGTTCATGACACACCCTCTTTTTCACTCTACTCAACATAATCCTATCCTCATTTCTCGGTATTTTAATTTTTTCATCCGATTTATATTCTTTTATCTCAGATATTATCCGTACCTTTGCTACCGAAAAAAGAAAAGAACAAGATGGATAAATACATAATATTATCACCAGAAGCCAGGGGAACGTTCAATGACCGTCTCAATTTTCTGTATCTGAAACTAGGTAACTATCTCGACACCGAGAAACTGGGAAATCGTACTTTGCAATATTGTAAAGTATTCCTCAGCGACGCCCAGAACCAGACTCAGGATTTAGAAGAGTCACTCCTTTATCAGGAGTATCTTAAGGATACCCATCTTACGGTTGTGGAGCAACCTCCGCTCAACGGGAACAAGATTTCACTTCTTATCAAGACCACAGACGATAAGACCCCTATCCTGTTCCACAGTCTCCGACTGACTGAGGAAGAAGCGAAGGGAAAGGATTCATACGAACAGACCCGAATGCTATTCGACAAATACCTGCAACTTATCGCCGGTACAGATATGACGATGGAGCGCAACCTGGTAAGAACATGGATATACGTAACTCATATCGATGTAAACTATCAGGGAGTAGTAGAAGCGCGCAATGATGTTTTCGACCAGCAAGGTCTGACGGCAGAGACCCATTATATAGCCAGTACGGGCATCGGCGGAGCAACATCCGTACGTCATGCATCTGTAGCTATCGACTTTCTGACCGTTCCCGGTATCAGGGAAGAAGACAAGCAATATCTCCAGGCACTCAACCATCTGAATCCTACTCACGAATACGGAGTAGCCTTTGAACGGGGAACCAGCCTTTCTCTGCCCCAGAAGAAACAATATTTCATATCAGGAACAGCCAGCATAGATAAAGATGGAGCAGTTGTATACGAAGGCGATATTATAAGACAAACCGGCAGATTGCTCGAGAACATCGGTGCATTATTGAAGGATGGCGATGCGATGATGAACGATATCCAATACTTTATCATCTACCTGCGCGACATCTCTGATTACCATACCATAGAGCAACTGATGAATCAGTTTTACCCTCAGATACCACATATCATAGTAGAGGCAAGAGTATGCAGACCGGGCTGGCTGATCGAGATGGAATGTATTGCAGAAAAACAAGAACAGAAATAAATGCTGATAAATGCAGAAATTTACTTTCAAAGAGTAAGTTTCTGCATTTTTTATGATTCATTCTAATATATTTTTATTACCTTTGCCCCTAATAAGTTGCACCTTGGCAAAGAGTAAATGCTAAAACTTCACTACTTATACAAAACAAGATACACAGATATAAAAACTTATAAACCGACAAAAATGAGTGAACAGCAAACAAGCCAATCTAGTTTTGGCATATATTCGTTATATGTATTGGGAGCCATCGCATGCTTTGTGTTCTTC
>ERZ1031719.93-NODE-93-length-47696-cov-7.991520_pt1 | contig 47696 bp, 33 predicted proteins | sample MGYA00516702_ERZ1031719 | MGnify/ENA primary metagenome ERZ1031719 (study PRJEB33719, sample SAMN04261227) | wastewater metagenome | biome: rural village; feature: human; material: feces | host: Homo sapiens | place: El Salvador | collected 2013-01-07 ...
TAGCTCTTTGCCAATGCCTGATGTCGCTCCGATTATTTTGATATTCATAAATTAACAGGTTGTATTACTTATAATTACTCATCGCTCGCTTCACGGTTCACCACAAACCATCATCAAATATGGGATGTCTGCGCCCGTATGGGTGCAGTCCCAATATTGATGATATGCTCTTTTTACTTGCGGTGGTGATTGTGAAGCTATTGAGCAATATGTCTTGGACACGGGTTTCCCCAATCCGAATACAAATGTATAAAATTTCTCTGAAAGACAGAAGGAAATATCCGAATTTAAGCTCCAATGTATCAACTTTATAACGGTTTATCTCTATATTAGTCTACCAATTGGCCTATTCTTTGTTTCCAACGGCTTACAAATATACTTAATGGGAAATCCTGTTTTCAACTTGAAGTGTGCATCATGTTTCGCAATATCAAGTCCACAGTAGGATAAAAATCTATAAAAATTCTCTGCAATCCAATGAAATTTCAGAAGGTCACTTTTGCAAAGTTTCGCTTTGAAAAGGTCACCTGAAGGTCACCAGTAAAAGAAAAAGCACCTACAGAAACTCTGTAAGTGCTTGATTATTAAAGTGGACCAGCCTGGGCTTGAACCAGGGACCTCCAGATTATGAGTCTGTTGCTCTAACCAACTGAGCTACAAGTCCGACTTATGCCCTTATGGGATAAGTTTGCGGGTGCAAAGATAGTGTTTTTTGAGGAAAACGCCAAATTTTTAGAATAAAAATGTGAGGAAACGTTTATTTTCTGTACTTTTGCAAGTATATTGCCAAGAAAGGAACATTTAGAATAAAGAAAAAAACAAAGAAAAGAAACAATTAGAGACAAAGAAAAGAAACAAAGTGAAACAGCGAAACGCACAATCAGAAATAAATGTATAAACGGCAATAGAAGAACAAACAACTGCAAGATATTGAGACAACGTCTATATAACATATTGGTTTGGACTTGCGTTATGGTTGTGGCTTTATGTGCCGCAACTCCTGCTTTAGGGGCAAGCCGGCGATACACGCTTCAGACTATGAAGCGTGTGTTTGGTTATGCGGCTTCGGTTGACACTACTGGTATGGGCAAAGGCGGGAGCTATGCTTACGTTAAATACGACATACGAACCAATAAACGCAATGCCATATTGCTTGCTATTCCTACGATGTTTGCTGTGGCTCACGGTGGCGACCGCGAGCATGTAGGCGAGACTTATAGCCGTGTGGACAATGCGCATCCTGACAAATTTGATGCAACCCGATTGCTTGAGCGTTCGACGGTGCCACATGAGATGCGCACTATGCCTACGGTACTTAAGTATCTTACGCCCTTTATCTACGACGAGATGTTGATAGACGGTCGTATTGTGTCGCCATTCCATTATCGCAACCGTCGTTTCTATCGTTATCGTATAACAATGTTCTCGCCTGGTGTGGCTCTTGTAAGCTTCAGGCCAAGACTTAACAATACAAAGCTTGTGCAAGGTTGGGCACGTGTGGAGACTAAGACAGGACGTGTGATAGAGACGGCTTTTGATGGTGAATATGATATGGTGAGGTTTCATCTTGCAGTTACTATGGGCGATGAGGGCAAGGCATCGTTGTTTCCACGCGACTGTACTCTTAACTCACGTTTCTTATTTATGGGCAATGACATTACTGCCGAATATACAGGTGTGTATGGATTGCCCAAGATAATATCAGACACCATAACAAATAGGCGAGATACGGCACTTATAAACCGTATACGCCCGATACCGCTAAATAGCCACGAGCAGTATCTCTTTGATAGATATTATGCCCGTCGCAATCGTGCTTCTGCCGACACAACATCCCAAAAAGACAGCAAGGGCATACTTGGCAGACGCATGTGGTATGCTTTGGCACGCAATATGGTTCAGCGTACCAACCAGCGCTTTGGCTCAAAAGACCAGGGACACTTCCGTGTTAGTCCGCTGCTTAATCCGCTTTACTTCAGTTATAGTTCGCAGCGTGGACTGACTTATCGTCTTGACATTCGTGGCAATTATTACTTCAGCAACAACCAGATGTTGGAGACTCGCTTTAAGTTGGGTTATGCCTTCAAGCAGAAACAGTTCTACTTTGACTTTCCATTCACATTCTATATTGACCGCAAGCATGATGCCTATATACGCACAGAATGGGCGAGTGGCAGGCATATAACCAATTCGGAGGTGGTGGATGCGATAAAGAACGAGCGTGGCGACAGTATTGACTGGGACAAGCTGAACCTTAAATACTTTCGCGACCATATGTTCCGTCTGTCAGCACATTATGATCCATCGCCTAAATGGGGCTTGGAGACGGGTTTGCTTGTACACAAGCGCACAGCAATAGACCGTAGTGCGTTTGATGTGGCAGGTCGTCCGGCAGCTTATACATCAGTAGCGCCTATCTTTGAGCTTACATATCGCCCTATAGGATATAACGGACCAATCTTTACAGCCGATTACGAGCGTAGCATAAAAGGCTTTTGGGGCTCAAACCTTGCATACGAGCGAGTGGAGATAGACGGGCAATACAAGTATAAATTGTCTGCACTTAGCTATTTGCAGATGCGTGCCGGAACGGGTTTCTACACGCATAAGGGCAAGGACAGCTACTTTCTTGACTATAGAAACTTTAGAGAGGAGAACATACCAGGTGGATGGAATGACGACTGGGCTTGCTCCTTTGAGCTTCTGAATAGTGGATGGTACAATGCCTCAGAGTATTATGTGCGAGCCAATGTGGCATACGAATCGCCTTTGCTATTGCTGTCGTGGGTGCCTATAGTTGGACGTCTTGTGGAGAAGGAACGCCTATACGTCAATGCTCTTAGTGTTAGACATCTGCATCCATACGTAGAGTATGGTTACGGATTCTCGTGCCGTGCCTTCTCGTTGGCAGCCTTCTTAGGACAACGCAATTGGCGTGTTGATGGATTTACCGTACGTGTAGGTTTTGAGCTATTTCGTCATTGGTAAGACAAATAATAAGCAAAACATATTGTACATCCAACAATTTGTATTACCTTTACAGCCGTATAAATACAATATGGCACAACAATACTAACATCTAAACCCAAAACTTATGAAAATCAAGCATCTTAAAGTGTCGGCTCTTTTTATGACAGCAGCCTTGTTGACATCGTCTTGCGTCGGCTCTTTCTCATTGTTCAACCGCGTGGCAAAGTGGAACATGCGCGCAACCAACTGTAAATTCCTCAACGAAATCATCTTCTTGCTTATATCTCCAGCATATGCAGTGTGTACAGTTGTCGATGCTCTTGTACTCAATACCATCGAATTCTGGACAGGCAATAACCCATTGGCGCAGAAGGTAGGCACAACACAGGACATTATGGGTCAGGACGGACGCTATTATGCCGTTACTACATTGAAGGACGGATATGAGATAAAGAATCCTGAGGGTGAGATAATACGCTTTGTATACGACAAGAAGAACAATTCGTGGTCGCAGATTCAGGATGGCAAGAAGACTGAGGTTTTCCGTTTTAATGACGATGGAACCATCCAGGCTCATCTAAACGATGGCAGCACTATACGTGTTACACCAGACGCAGCTGGCTTGTTTGAGACTCGTATGGCTGTAAGCGGAGCTTGCTTCTATGCTACACGCTAATAAACAAACGTTTATACAACATAAGGCACAAAAATAAGGGGGTACGGTCTACAAACCGTACCCCCTTATAATTTAACCCATATCATGAATGAACAATATAGCTTTGTTCTACCAACTCCATTGCACGCTAAGTTTCCAGTTGCGTCCCGGCATAGGGTAGCGTTTTACCACTTCGTGTCTTGAATTGGTGATGTTGTTGCATTCGATAGTAGTCTGTAGCGACTGATGGCCTATACAGAACCTTTTGTTCAGCTTAAGGTCAACGGTTTGCCATGCACCGAGCATATCCTCTTTATTATTAGAAATAAGCGCAAAACGGTTGCCGGTGTACAGCCACGACGTACAGAGCGAGTAGCCATCGTAGCCAAGGTCAACTATCAAGGATGCTGAATGTAGGGGCGAGTAGGGTATAGTGTTCTTATATTCTGGGTCCAAGGGCGACGAATAGTCGCGGTCTTGCTGACAAGTGTAGTTGGCATTGGCTGATAGAGCGAATTTGCCCCACGTGCGGTCGTAGCCAGCTGTGGTGCTTAAACCAATAGACTTAACCAATCCGAAGTTGACCATCGACCATCTAAACTGGCATTTCATAGGTATAGCCACAATCTTGTCTTCTATCCTATTGTAGTATAGGTCGAGAGCCAGATGCAGATGACGGTCTTTATAGTCGGCTCCCAAGTCCCATTGGGATGTATACTCTGGTTTAAGTTGCGTGTTGCCCACAAGCGTATAATACAGGTCGTTGATTGTAGGAGCGCGGAATATGCGTTTATGAAAGGCACGTACCGTCCACGGTCCGCCATGCCATGAAGCAAGATACATAGGTGTAAGTCGGCTCAAAGGTGCGGCAGCCGAGCGTGTATGGTCGGCTATATGGGTGTATAGAAGGGCTACATTGGCCTCGAATCCACGATACGAGGCAATGGCAGACAGCAGGGATTTGGAGTCGATACGATAGACATAAGCAAACTTGTAGACATCGGCCCTTAGGTCGGTCCAGCGCAGGTCGGTGCTTGCCGTTAATGACAGATAGCGTGTGTTCCATGCTCCGGCTACCGATCCGTATATATCTTGTTGTGCATAGTGATTGTTGCAGTACATTGTCGAGACATTGGTCTGCGGGTCTTGTAGGTAGTGCAGATAGTCGTAAGCATACTTTAGGTTGGCCTTAAGACCAAAGTGTTGCCATGAGTGCTTATACGACGATTGTACAAAGAAGTTCTGGTCCCATTGACGGTCGGTAGAATCCCATTGGTCGGACAGTCTTCGGATAACGGGTCCTGGCAGTCCGCGCTCCGAGTTGTAATAGTAGATGTGTGTAGACAAACCTTTATAGAATGCGGCAGCCTCAATACGGTAGAATGTAATATCAGAGTTGTGCCGGGTGCCGGTAGTATCCTCTTGTTCTGAATGGAATCTGAAACTGTAGTTGCCTTTGGTATGTTGGTATTCGGCGTCAATAAAGAGCAGATTCTTCAAGGCAAAGTATCCCTTTAGCTTGTTGAGGCCAAAGGAACCATTGCCGTATTCAAGCATGTACGTTGTCTCTGTAGGGCGTTTAGTCTGCATGTACACAGTAGCAGCCGAGGCATACTCGGAAGCCGACTGCAAGCGTTCGTTGCGGTTGGCATTGTATAGAGACACCGACTCCATATTAGACAGCGAGTAGCGTCCTAAGTCAATCTGCCCGTTTTGTGCATTGTTTATGCGTATACCGTCAAGATACACGCCCACGTGTTGTGAGCCTAATGAGCGCACATTAATAGTCTTAAGTCCGCCAAGTCCGCCATAGTCCTTAATCTGTACGCCAGAGAAATACTTAAGAGCATCGGCTACGGAGGTGGTGGATAGGTTTTGCAACATCGAACCTTTAAGAGTTTGGGATGGTGTGAGATAATGAGGGCGCACGCCTACTACGGCTACATCCTGAAGAGTATGGATGGAGTCGAGACGCTGTGCACATGTGGAGTGGGGGAGCAACATTGCTATGGCGAGGGCTGTAAATGGGCGTAGAATGTTCATATTGTGTATGGGGTGTCAGTATAATGTTTGTTTAATATATAAACGTGTAATTAACGCTAATATTATAGCATGTGTTATTGCGGTGTTTCTATTGTATTTGTATGCCGTGGATAATATATGCGTTGGCTCTTTGCTTGCTGTCAAATGTATCTATGCTTGCTATCAAATGTACGTTTGCTTGCTATCAAATGAACTTTTGCTTGCTATCAAATGTATTTTTGCCTGTATTTACAGGCTAAAAACAAAGCGGCTATGCGCTCACGCGTACAGCCGCTTAATAGAATCTAACCTATTATATTTGGATTGGATGATAATATACGTATATTATTCTACCACAACCTTCTTAACCGAACCATCCGAGAACTTGACGATGTTCAAGCCCTTTTGCGGCTGGTTGATGCGGCGTCCGTCTACGGTGTAGCGAGCTACCTCGTGGAGGTTTGTAGCTGCAGCGGTAGAGCTGATGGCTGTGGCATCGCTTACATTGATATTGACGTCGGTAGTAGTGGTGATGCCGTTAGAGCAGAAGGCGATGGTAGCCGTTGTAGAGCCAGCCTTTAAGCCCTTGACAACAAGTTTGCCGTTCTTTACAGTAGCGGTAGCTATCTCAGCATCGGCAATGCTCTTCACAGTCTTTACAATTGCAGCCTGGAAGTTGTCGGCATCGGTGCAAATGGTAGATAGGTCTACTTCTGCTTCCTTGCCCTGCAGAACAGTAATGTCATCCATTTTGCCTACAATAGGGTCCTCGGTGTCGGGGAATACAAACATGCCAGGGAACCAGTAGTTCTTCTGTTCCAGGTCATACTGATTGAGCTTGTTGCCCTTATTGTCGTATGTACGCACGGCATAATCGGTAACGCCATAATCCTTAAACAGGCTAACATACAGATTGTCCGTAATGGGGTCGATGCGCAGATTGCTTGCGCTGTACATCTTCCATTTGTCAGCATCATTAGAAAGGTCTACAACCTTGGCAAATTCGTTTTTGTTTATGTCGTACTTAAACACCTTTAATATGTTCCAAGAGACAGATGTCCAATAGATAACGTTGTTCTGCATACTTGCGCACAATCCGTCTGGACACCAAGCGCCATTCGAGTTGGCAGGAACATTTATACCCTCAGGCAAGCTGATAGTTTCAAGCTTATTGGTCTCGGTATTAACACGGCCTATGCCCTTATCGGTGCTCACCCACAGCGAACCGTCTTTCGACATGGTTATAGAGAACACCTTGGCTTGTATTGAAGCCACTATGCGGTCGGTAGAGCAGTCGATGACGTGCAGATTCTTATTATATTCAATAGCATACACATAGTTGCCAAGTCGAACCATATTGCCGCACTCGCCGAGATTGGCTGTACCACCATCGGCATTTGTAACGGCAGAACCTACGCTAAGCTCGTCAAGATTGAGAGTGTATATACCACCACTTGTGCTGACGTAAGCCTTGTGCTCGTCAATACCGCAGAAGGAGCGTCCGTCCTTTCCGGCTATCTCCTTTATCTGTTTGATGATGCGTGTAGAGTTGGCATCGCACACGGTGATGCGTCCGAAGGCATCATCTGTTTTCAGACCATTGTTCTGCTTTGATATGGCATAGAAGCGGTTGCCGTAGAAAGTGCCGTAGCAAGCCGTCTTACCAACATTCTGCACATGGTCGTATACAAAGGTGCCGTCTTTTGAAAGGAAGTTTACGGTAGAATTGCGGTGTCCGGTCCAGTCTTCGTTTACTAGGTACACACCCTGTGTATAGTCTACCGTTGTAGGCAGATAGCTAAGGTTGCCATCGTAAACGTTGGTGCCGTCTTCCGGATTGAAATAGCCAAATACGTATGCATCCACACATCCGTCTTTTAGGGTACGGCCCGTAGCTCCCACCATAGACATCTGTAGGGCATCTGTTGCATTGTCTGCCACGTAGTAGTTCCAGAAACCAGTGCTCATGTATCCGCTGTTCCAAGCATCGCTCTCGCCCCACTTGGTGCTTGCCGATGTGTCAAACTCGGTATAAGGCAGATTGAACACACCGTTGCGGGGATAAATCTCGTCCTCCATAGTGGTAAGCGTAACATAGCGGTCGCCGTCTACATCGTAGCCAATACCGCCGATTGCTATGCCCCAATCACCGTTGGATGCCATCATATATAGGGCAGGGTCGGCCTTTACAACAGCACGTATAAGGTCCTCGCCAGTCTTAGGTTCGGTAGAATTCCAGCGATATCCCCATACAAGAGTCTTGCCTTCGTTCTGTCCGTCAGCCCATTTTATTGCAAGTGCAGCTTGGCAGTCGCCATGTCCGGTCCAACGTTCAATCTTAGAGAAATCGATGTTGGTAGACGTAGTAGCTTCGGCAGCCTTCTTGATGTTGGCAGCAAGAGCAGTTGATACTTTACGGGGTGCACCCTGCACCCTAATTGTCGTTGTCTGTGCGAGCGCTGATGCACTCACGAGCAGAGCGAACGCTAAAGAAGTAAAGTTCTTATTCATATATATATAAAATGTAATGATATCGGCCATACGCGCCCAATCCACGAGGCGCACATCGATGACGTTCTTTCAGCAAGCATCCCCATGCAGGATGTTTTCGGCAGGTCTTCTGACTCGTCGCCCAGACGCAAACGCCTTCCCAGCTTAGGGCTGTTAATAATGTTTGGCTTAACAACCTTGGGCAAGTGGCTATATTGTTTGCGCCCGATATAAGGGCGGCTTACAGCTGCGGGACAGTTGGAGACTTCCACTCCATTCCCTTTTAATCGCCTCTCGCACATAATGATACGTGAAGGCGAACCGTTGCGGTTGCAAAGGTAACTAATTTATTTGAAACTAAAGAGTTGATAATTGAAATTTATGCTTACCTTTGTGCACAGCAAGCTATAACTTGGATATGTGGCATAAAGGCCATGATATCCGTATTTTTTAAATCAGAAAAAAACTGTGTATGAAAATCTACTTTAATCATAAGGAAGAAATTTGGAACTCGTGGTCGCATGGTGCCGGTATAATTCTTGGCCTTGTTGTAGGTACCGCTTTCCTTGTTTGGTGTGGCTGGGCTCGCAATGGTTGGGCAACGGCAGGTATCATATTATATCTCTTCGGTATGCTGTCGAGCTACATAGCATCTACTGTATATCATGCTTTATCGGCATGGTCGCCTTGGAAGGAGAGATTGCGCAAGTGGGACCATGCTGCTATATATTGGCACATAGCCGGATCGTATTCGCCCATAACGCTTGTTGCCCTGCGTGAATATGGCTATTGGGGATGGGCGCTCTTTATCTTTATATGGCTTGCGGCGATAGCTGGAACCGTAAAGAGTTTCATGGGACTTAAGGAGCATAGTTATGTAGAGACGGTGTGCTATGTAGTTATGGGCTTAAGTGTACTTGTAGCTTTCGGTCCGCTGCTTCATAGTGTGGGTCCGTCTGCCGTAATATGGATAATTGCCGAGGGTGTGTGCTATATCACCGGTGCCTTGTTTTACTGTCTACGCAAGCGTCGCTTCATGCATACAGTTTTCCATTTCTTCGTACTCGCCGGCTCGGTATGCCATATAGTAGCCGTGTGGGATATACTGATGAAATGGTTGTAGTGGGAAAGTGGCGGAGGTCTCCGGCCTCCGCAGCAAGTTATATCTATGTAATTTAAAGGCTTGGTGCTGCGGAGGCCGGAGACCTCAGCTACTTATTAACATTAGACTACTTAATATGAATGAACATTTCTTCGTCAAATGGGGGATGGTGTATGCAACAAAAGGTAGTCTTCCACATTGGCATCAAACAGGAAAAATGACATTTGTGACGTTTCGCCTTTATGATTCGATTCCTAAAAAGGTTATTGATGATATTCTCTTTGAGTATGAGCAGAAGCTTTCTTTAAATAGATGTATATATGACAAGAAAGAGATAGAATTGTTGAAATGGGAGAAATATAATAGAATAGAGAAATATCTTGATAAAGGAAATGGTGAATGTTTTTTAAATAATTTAGAATGTCGTAATATAGTAGCTCAGGCTTTATTACATTTTGATAATGTACGATATAAGATTGTCTCTTATGTAATAATGCCAAATCATGTACATGTTGTGTTGATGCCTTATGGCGAATGGATGGTACAGGATATAATTAAGTCAATAAAGCATTATTCTGCTTTGCGTATTAATCGTTTGTTAGGTCGTGTTGGCCAAGTATGGCAGAAGGAGAGTTTTGACAGCATTATCAGAATATTCTGAAGTATATCTATAATAATCCACGTAATCTTACAAAAGATTCATTTTCTTTGTATTTTGCAGAGAATCTAATTTAGTAGCGGAGGTCTCCGGCCTCCGCAGCAAGTAGACTATCACAAAATATGGGTAATTGTAGTGTTAGTATTATTGGTTGCTGCGGAGGCCGGAGACCTCCGCTACTAGTGTGCCTCAAGCCAATTATTTCCCCAGCCTGAGTCGGCCACGAGCGGAACCTGAAGTGTGTAGGCATTTTGCATTTCCTCAAGCACAATCTTTTCAACTTGCTCTTTCTCTTCAGGCAGAACAGAGAAGTTGAGTTCGTCGTGCACCTGCAGAATCATCTTCGACTTGATGCCCTCGCGACGGAAACGCTCGTATATTCTAATCATTGCAATCTTGATGATATCGGCTGCAGAGCCTTGTATAGGAGCGTTTATGGCGTTGCGCTCGGCAAAGTTGCGCACGGTAGCATTGTGCGAGGTAATGTCGGGCAGATAGCGTCGACGATGGAAGAAGGTTTCGGCATAGCCGTGTTCACGTGCCAGCTGCTTGGCCTTCTCCATATAGTCGTGCACTTGCGGGAATGTCTCGAAATAGCCATCGATGAGCTGTTTAGCCTCGTCGCGGCTTATCTCCAAACGTTCGGCAAGACCAAAGACAGTAATGCCGTAGATTATACCGAAATTGGCACGTTTGGCCTTGGTGCGCTGGTCGCGTGTAACATCATTTATATCTTCTTTGTATATGCGTGCAGCAGTTGCTGCATGTATGTCATAACCCTCGCGGAAGGCTTCAATCATGTTCTTATCGCCAGAAAGATGGGCCATAACGCGAAGCTCAATCTGCGAGTAGTCGGCAGAGAAGAAGAGGCATCCAGGCTCGGGAATGAAGCACTTGCGTATTTCTTTACCGTCCTCACCGCGAACAGGGATGTTCTGTAGGTTAGGGTCGGAAGAGGAGAGGCGTCCTGTGGCTGTAACCGCTTGATTGAAAGAGGTGTGTATATGTCTGGTATGCGGATTGATAAGCTTGGGTAGGGCATCTACGTAGGTGCCGAGGAGTTTCTTAAGACCGCGGTGTTCGAGGATATGGTCTACGATAGGAGCCTTAGAGCGAAGCTGTTGTAGAACCTCCTCGGAAGTGACGTACTGGCCAGTCTTTGTCTTTTTGGGTTTGTCGACAATCTTCATTTCACCGAAGAGCACCTCGCCAACTTGTTTGGGCGACGCTATATTGAACTGGTGTCCGGCAAGTTCGTAGATGTTCTTCTCAATCTGCGTCATTCTATCTGTAAACACCTTGGATGTCTCGGCGAGAGCATTCGTGTCGAGCAGCACTCCGTTCATCTCCATTTCGGCAAGCACGGGAACAAGCGGCATTTCGATATTGTAGAACAAATCCTCGACATCGGCTTCCTTGAGTCGTGGTTTCAGTACATTATACAGACGCAGCGTGATGTCGGCATCCTCGGCTGCATAATCGCAGATGTCGGCAGGGGAGATGTCGCGCATGTTCTTTTGCGATTTACCCTTGGGTCCGATGAGTTCGTCGATGTGTATGGTCTGATAGTTGAGCAATGTCTCTGCAAGTATGTCCATGTTGTGTTTCTGCTCAGGTTGCAGTACATAGTGGGCAAGCATGGTGTCGAACATAGGAGCGGCGAGTCGCACACCGTAGTTCATCAGCACCTCCATGTCGTACTTGATGTTCTGTCCTATTTTTAGGATTTTGGTGCTCTCGTATAGAGGTTTAAATATATTAACAATTCTTTCCGCTTTTTTACGTTCTGCTGGAATAGCTACATAAAATGCCTTGCCTTCTTCAACAGAGAAGCTCAAACCCACCAATTCTGCATCAATTGGATTGATAGAAGTAGTCTCTGTATCTAAACAAAGAATTTGTTTTGTAATAAAAAAGTCAAATAATTTACGCGCATCTTCCTCTGTTTCAATGAGTTTGTATTCGTGAGGAGTGGTTTTTAAGCTCTCAAAACTCGAAAATTCTGCATTAACCGCATCATTGGTCGGATTTTCGGCAAAGAGATCGAGTTGCATATTGGCCACTTTGGGTTGTTGTTGAGGCTTTTTGATAAACTTGTCTAAAAGCGACTTGAATTCTAACTCTGTGAATATTTCGGCGAGTTGGGTGAAGTCGGGTTCCTCTACTTTAAGCTCATCAAGATTAAGGTCGATAGGTACATCTGTACGAATAGTAGCGAGGAATTTAGACATACGTATGTCGTCTACAGCACTCTCTACTTTCTCCCGCAACTTGCCCTTGATCTTAGACGAATTGGCAAGCATGTTATCAATGCTTCCAAATTCGGCTATAAGTTTAGCGGCAGTCTTTGGACCAACACCAGGACAACCAGGGAAGTTGTCGGCAGAGTCACCCATAAGTGCAAGAAGGTCGATAACCTGAGAAGTAGAGGAGAGATCATATTTCTCGCATACTTCAGATGGTCCCATGGTTTCGTATCCGCCACCATGTCGGGGGCGGAACATAAAGACATTGTCGGATACTAATTGACCGTAGTCCTTGTCAGGTGTAAGCATATATGTTGTTATGCCAGCTTTGCCAGCTTTGGTTGCAAGTGTACCAATAACATCGTCGGCCTCGAATCCATCAACCTGAAGCACGGGTATGTGCATGGCCTTTATTATCTGCTTGATGATAGGCACCGAGGCGCGTATATCCTCTGGTGTCTCCTCACGTTGTGCTTTATATGAAGGGAAAGCTTCGTCGCGGAATGTCTTTCCATGATCGAAAGCAACACCTATGTGAGTAGGTTGCTCTTTGGTAAGAATCTCGTTAAGGGTATTAACAAAGCCCATAATGGCAGATGTGTTCATACCCTTTGAGTTTATACGTGGGTTCTTTATGAACGCATAGTATGCGCGGTAGATAAGCGCATAGGCGTCGAGAAGAAATAGCTTGTTCATTGTATTTAATATTGTTTTGGTGTAAAATTACAAAAAAAATGTCACTAATACAGGCAAAATAAGTAACTTTGTACGAAATATTATAATACAATGGATTATCTGTCAATCATAAAGCAACCCATAGAGGCGGAGCTCGCCGATTTTATCAGTCTTTTTAATAAGTCGCTATCGCATGAGGACGGCTTGCTAGGTTCAGCGCTTGAGCATATATGCAAGCGTGCTGGTAAGCGTATGCGTCCTATGCTGATACTACTAATGGCTAAGAACTTTGGGCAGATAAATTATGCCACGCAGAACGCAGCTGTGGGTTTGGAATTGTTGCATACAGCCTCGCTTGTGCATGACGATGTAGTAGATGAGAGTGGTGAACGACGTGGTCAAGCTTCGGTTAATGCTACGTACGATAATAAGGTGGCTGTGTTGGTGGGCGATTATATACTATCAACAGCTCTGTTGTGTGTGGCTCGCACACATTCGGAAGAGATTGTGACTTATTTGGCTGAGCTAGGACGCACGTTGTCGGACGGCGAGATTCTGCAGCTGTCTAACATCGGACGCAAGGACATATCTGAAGATGTGTATTATAACGTTATTAAGCAGAAGACTGCTGCGCTGTTTGAAGCTTGTTCGGGTATTGGTGCATTGTCATCAGGAGCCTCGGAGGAGGATGTCAAGGCGGCAAAGTTGTTCGGTCAGAACCTTGGTATAATCTTCCAAATACGCGACGATATATTTGATTATTACGACTCTACAGAGATAGGCAAACCTACCGGTAACGATATGGCTGAGGGAAAGCTTACTCTACCCGTGATATATGCTGTGAATAATGGTGGCAATGAATCGATGAGAGAACTCGCGCTTAAGGTAAAGGAGCATGCGGTGTCGGCTGATGAGATAGCCAAGCTTGTTGAATATACCAAGGAGAAGGGTGGTATTGAATATGCTGAGAGCCGTATGTGGGAGTTTCATGCGGAGGCGCAGCGTTTCTTGGATGATAAGGTGCAGCAGCCGGATGTTAAGGCGGCATTGCAGGCTTATCTGGACTATGTGATTAAGAGAACGAAGTAAGAGGGAGAAGGAGCCTCTCTCTATATAAGAGCTAAGCCTCTTTAAGCCTTTCTGAGCCATAGGGCGTAGGAAGGCTTAAAGAGGCTTAGCTCTTTTTTTTATATTGTCTATAGTGTTTCTAGTATATCTTTTATCTCTTAGAAGAACTTTATCTGCTCGCCCTTAAGCTCGCTAAGCAGCATATTGGCAAGACGTGATGTTCCGAGGCGAAGCCACTTGTTGGTGAGCCATTTCTCGCCGAGAACCTCCTTAACGATGGTATAGTAGATAAGTGCATCCATAACACTATTGATGCCGCCAGCGGGCTTGAAACCTATCTGTATGCCAGTCTTGTCGTAGTACTCCTTAATGGCTTGGCACATAACGTAGGCAGCCTCTGGGGTGGCTGCGGGCTCAAGCTTGCCAGTAGAGGTCTTGATGTAATCAGCCCCAGCATACATAGAGAGGATGGATGCTTTCTTGATGTTAGATGCTGTCTTGAGGGCACCAGTTTCAAGTATAACCTTCATGGCAACATCCTCGCCACAGGCAGCCTTAAGCTCTGCAATATCGTCGCATACACCTTCGTAGTCGCCAGATAGGAACTTGCCTACTGGCATAACGATATCAATCTCTGTAGCACCGTCGGCAACAGCAAGCGATGTCTCAGCTACCTTTACCTCGATACGAGCCTGAGAAGAAGGGAATGAGCCTGATACGCAAGCAATCTCTACACCGTCTACCTCAAGCGACTCTGCTACAGTCTTGGCAAAGCAAGGATATACGCATATTGTAGCTACATGGGGTAGATCGGGATATTCGTTGTCGAAGTCGTTTACACGTTCGGTGAATGCCAATACGCTTGTGTCGCTATCGGTAGTCTTGAGGGTTGTAAGCTCAATGCTGCCGAAAAGAAAACGCTTAACGTCCATGTTATCATTCTCGGGTACTTTCTCGGCGATAATCTTGCGTACGGCATCGCGTACTTCTTGGTCGTCGATATTAGTGTTGTACTTGGCAAGCGCCTCTTCATACTTACTCGGGGTTTGCTGAGCATTCTGGTTCTCCAGATCGTTCAGGATAATGTCTTTAATAATTCCCATTTCTGTTTTTATTTGGTTTGTTGTTTACTTCTCTTTCTATATATTATAGATTCTATTCTTTATATAGTTTGGGGTTGTTTTTATGGCGTTCTTTGTCGCGTTTTGTCTTCTTGTCGAAGCTCTTTTGCAGGGCTTCGGTAAGGTCGACACCGGTTTGGTTAGCAAGGCAGATAAGCACCCAAAGGATGTCTGCCATCTCCTCGGAGGGGTCGTGCGATTCGCCCTCCTTGAAACTCTGGTCGCCATAGCGGCGAGCCATAATGCGGGCAAGTTCGCCCACTTCCTCTGTAAGGCAAGCCATATTGGTAAGCTCGGAGAAATAGCGCACGCCATACTCCTTTATCCAACGGTCTACCGCCTCTTGCGCTTCCTTTATTGTCATATCTTTATTGTGCTATTTATATCTCCATCGAATATCCCATAAGTTTCATAAATAGGATGTATACAAGCCATATGGCGAACGTCGCAATGAAACAAATACGGAATATTGCCCCTATCTTTTTCGACCTTTTGGCTGCACGGAAAGGGTGGGGAAATTCAATGTAGGTATTAATACTGAAACCTATCATTATCAACATACATCCCGTAAATTTATACCATGCAATCTCTGCTCCCCACGACTTAGAAGTGCTTAACATTACTACGCCTATAAAGTTCAGGATGTATGCGATTACAGATATATAATCCTTTGTACTATCCTTCATTGCTTACTCCTTGTTTTTGGTGTCCATGCAGATTGTTACCGGACCATCGTTGAGTAGCTCTACCTTCATGTCGGCTCCGAATTCTCCAGTGCCCACTTCTTTGCCGAGGGCTGCTGAAAGTTTGCTGCAAAACTCCTCGTATAGCGGAACAGAAATATCGTGGCTTGCAGCACGGAACCATGATGGGCGGTTGCCCTTTTTATATGATGCGTATAGCGTAAACTGGCTAACCACTAATGCCTCGCCTTGAACGTCGATGATAGAGCGGTTCATAACGCCGTTCTCGTCGTCGAATACGCGTAGGGCAGACACTTTCTTCACAAGCCAATCAACGTCCTCGGATGTGTCGGTAGCCTCGATGCCGAGGAGCAGAAGGAAGCCATTGCCAATGCTCGACTTAATAGAACCGTTTATGGTGACAGATGCGTGCTGCACACGCTGTATAACTGTTCTCATATATCAGTTTTGGTTTTTTATATTTTGGTTGTTTTATATGTGTTTTGGGGGCTTGGCGCCTTTTATCCCTTTACTATACAAAGATATTATAAAATTCCGATACGGGCAAGTAATAATTAAAAATCATATAAAATACTATCCATTTGTTATCGATTTTATTAGTTTTCCTTTGAAATCTCATAGGAATTTGATAAATTTGCAAAGTGAAACAGAATAGTAATTTTACGTATAATATAAAGTATGAACTACAGATTAGGTAAAGACTTTTAGTTTTTAGTATAATTTGATATAAGGATTGGCTTGTTTGTGGCTCGTGAGAGTCGTAGCAGGCAAGGAAGATTTACATAATCTTCTCTGTGTGTGCGCTACGGTCGTGAGATCTTGGCGCATTTTTATATCTTTCTGTTTGGGCTCTTTTGTCTGTTTTATGGTCTGTTTCAACCTTTATTCTGTCTTTTTTAATGCTTCTTTTATCTTTGTGGCTTTTGCTGCTCCCACAACTTTTTCTATATCTTCTATAGATGCCTCTTGTATGCGTTTGACGCTTTTAAAGGCTTTGATTAGACGGTCGCGTGTGACGGGTCCAATTCCTGCTATATCATCGAGTGCACTGTGTAAGGCATGCTTCGATCGCTTGTCACGGTGGAAGGTTATGGCATAGCGGTGCACCTCATCTTGAATCTGCGTCAATACATGGAACAGTTCTGAGTCGGTTTTAATAGCTATGGTCATAGGAGGATTGCCAAAGAGCAGCTCGTTGGTGCGGTGATGGTCGTTCTTGGCGAGTCCAGCGATAGGAATGTTAAGGTGTAGCTCGCCTTCGACAACCTGTTTCACTACGTTCATTTGTCCTTGTCCACCGTCGGTAATGATGAGGTCGGGCAGGGTTGTGCCTTCTTCTATCATTCGTGAATAGCGTCGGCGTACAACCTCCTGCATTGAGGCGTAGTCGTCGGGGCCAGCAACTGTTTTGATATTGTACTTGCGATAGTCCTTCTTCGATGGTTTCATGCTCTTGAATACGACGCATCCTGCCACGGCATCGGTACCAGATATATTGGAGTTGTCGAAACATTCTATATGATACGGCAGCTTTTGAAGTTGCAGTTTTTGTTGTAGCTCCTTCATCAGACGGGTTTGTTTCTGCTCGGGGTTAAGCTTTTCGGTCTGCTTTAATCGGTCGAACTTGTATTGCTTGCAGTTCATCTCGCCAAGTTCTAGAAGGTGCTTTTTGTCGCCACGCTGCGGAACTATGAATGAAACCTTGGAAAGTTGCCAGTCCATTTCAAATGGAACAATTATTTCCTTAGCTTTACTTTGGAATCTATCGCGTATTTCGGGTATTGCGGTAAGCAATAATTCGCGGTCGGTTTCATATAGTTTACGTTTGTACTCGAATGTGAAGCTTTGGTTTACAGATCCATTCTTGACGTGTATGTAGTTGATGAAAGCTGTGTTACTAATGGTGTCGTCGACAATAGTGAAAACGTCGACGTCGGTTATTGTGTGACTAACAACCTCGCTCTTGGCACAGAATCCTTCGATGAGAAGATACTTTTGTTTCAACTCTTCGGCTTCTTCAAACTTCAAGTCTTCGGCTTTTTGTAGCATTTCCTCGTATACGTGTTGCGATAGTTGGCGCGTGTTGCCTTTCAATATTTCACGAGCCTGTGCGATGGAAGCTTGATAATCTTCCAACGATTGTTTGCCACAACATGGGGCTTTGCAGTTGTGTATGTGGTATTCGAGACACGGTTTATACTTGCCCTTTTCGATGCCTTCCTTGGTTATAGGAATACGGCAAGTGCGCGGCTTATAAAGTTTGTGTATAAGTTCGAGCACGGCAAACATACTGCCTGTGTTGGAGTATGGTCCGAAGAAGGTTCCATATTTCTTATTAATATGTCGTGTTTTGAAGACTCGAGGTAGATATTCGTTAGTAACACAGATGCTTGGGTAGGTCTTGCCGTCTTTAAGAAGAACGTTGTAGCGTGGGCTGTACTTCTTTATAAGACAGTTTTCCAGTAGCAGGGCATCCTCCTCTGTATTGACGACGGTGTAGCTGATGTCCTCAATCTTTGATACCAGCACCTTTGTTTTAAACCTGTCTACCTCTTTGTGGAAGTAGCTTGAGACGCGCTGTTTAAGACGTTTAGCCTTGCCTACATATATTATAGTGTGGCTTGCATCGTAGAATTGGTAACTGCCCGGTTTTTCGGGCATGTTGAGTACGATGTTCTTAAGACGTTCTATGCGCTTTGCGTTTTCTTCCTTTGTCATGGTTGCCTGTTGTTTATATGATGAGCTACCTTCTGTTGTGGTGTTCGACTGCCTGTTGTTGGTACAGCGTTGTCTGTTGTTTGTTTTGCCTGTTCTATCTGTAAGTGCTTTGTAACTAAGAGGTTTGAGATTTGTTGTTTCACGTGGAACTGTAAGGTATGTAACGGTAGAGTATTTCTCTTCTGTTATCTTGCTCTTATACAAAGGCGCGGCAGGCCTGTAGCCTGTCGCGCCTGTTTTTGTTTCAAAGCATGTACAGCTCTTTCCTGTTGATTGTCAGTGTTGATGCTAGTCGTTAGCCAGCAAGACTCCTGTTCCTGTTAAATCTGTATCAGCGATGAAATTTCGATATCCTCGTCAAAACCTTCGCGTCCGTTAAGACCTTCGTTTACAAGCTCGATGATGAAGTTGGCGTATACCTTCTTAGGGTGAAACTTCTTAACGAGGTTGCAAGCAGCCTTCATTGTGCCGCCTGTTGCAAGAAGGTCGTCGTGCAGAAGAATAACGTCGTTTTCATCGATGGCATCCTTATGAATCTCTATAGTATCCTTGCCATACTCCTTGGCATAGCTTTCCTGTACTGTATCGCAAGGTAGCTTGCCAGGCTTGCGGCAAAGAACAACACCTGCACCCAGACGAAGTGCGAGGGCAGACGACATAACGAAGCCGCGCGACTCGATGCCGACAATCTTGGTTATGCCTTTGTCCTTGTAGAGATCGTACATTTCATCGCAAATCTCTTGCAGACATTTGTTGTTTTTGAAGAGTGTAGTTACGTCACGGAAGTTGACTCCCTTCTTTGGCCAATCTGGTATGCAACGCAGATTGTCAAGCAATAGTTTGTTGTTCATTTTCAGCTGTTTATTATATGTTTGTTATTCTTTTTGTTTCACGTGAAACTTTACCTGTGCATCAGTACAAGCAGTACGTTGATGTCGCTTGGCGATACACCAGGAATGCGCGATGCCTGTCCGAGAGTTTCAGGGTTTATGCGTATAAGCTTCTGTCTACCCTCTGTTGATATCTCGTGAAGTTGCTCGTAGTTGAAATGTCCCTTTATGCGGATGTCTTCCAACCGGTGCATCTTGTCGGCAATCTGCCGTTCGCGCTTTATGTAACCGTCGTACTTTATCAATACTTCGGCTGCTTCCACAATCTCCTCCTGTCTTGCGTCGTCTGTATCGAGCGCCGCCTTGAGGGAAGGAAGGACAGAGGCGAGCTGCTTGATGCTTAGTTGTGGACGAGCCACAAGGCTTGCTATTGTAGCGCCAAACTGCATTGGTGTGGTGCCGAACGATTCGAGAGCCGCGTTTATGTCGCGAGGCTTAACGTTGGTAGAGTTGCAGAAGTTGATGATACGTTCGGTTTCTGCCTTCTTCTTAAGCCATAGGTCGTAGCGTTCGCGAGAAGCAAGACCTAAGTTGTAGGCACGTTCTGTGAGTCGTGCGTCTGCATTGTCCTGTCGTAGAAGTATGCGATACTCGGCTCTGGAGGTGAACATGCGGTAAGGCTCGTCAACACCCTTCGTCGTAAGGTCGTCTATCAAGACACCGATGTAGCCCTCGTCGCGCTTCATGATGAACGGATTGGAGCCGCCGCAGAGTAGGGCAGCGTTGATGCCCGCCATCGTACCCTGTCCGCCAGCTTCCTCATATCCGGTGGTTCCGTTTACCTGTCCAGCAAAGAAGAGGCCCTTTATTTTCTTCGACTCCAATGAAGGCTTAAGTTGTGTAGGATCGAAGTAATCGTATTCTATAGCATAGCCCGGTCGGTAAACCTTGATATCTCTGAAAGCTTTAATCTTCTTTAAAGCGGCAAGCTGTACGTCCATAGGCATAGACGAGGAGAATCCGTTAAGGTACATTTCGTTGGTATCCTCGCCTTCAGGTTCTAGAAACAGCGGGTGCTGATCCTTGTCGGGGAACGTTACGAGTTTTGTCTCAATAGACGGACAATAGCGAGGCCCAGTAGACTTTATCTGTCCGTTGTAGAGTGGGGATTCGGCAATGGCGTCGCGCAGCGTGTCGTGCACCTCTTTGTTGGTGTATGTTGTCCAGCACGGAAGCTGTTTCAAGTGTTTCGGAGCCGTCATGTACGAAAATCCGTGGTAGTCGGTCTCGCCTGGCTGACACTCCATGTCCTCGAAGTGAACCGATCGGCGATCTATACGCACGGGAGTTCCCGTCTTCATTCTTGCCGATGTTATGCCGTGACGTGTAATGCTCTCAGTGAATTGTAGTACGGCTGGTTCGGCACATCGTCCTCCTGGCACCTTACGTCTGCCAACGTGCATCAGTCCGTTGAGAAAGGTGCCGGCTGTTATGACTACAGCCTTGGCGTGGAACGTTACCCCCCAGACTGTCTCGACACCCACAGCCTCGCAATTTTTTACAAGCAACTCGCAGGCTTCGTCCTGCCAAATATCTAGCCCGTCTATACGGTCGAGACGTGAGCGCCATTCCCAAATAAACTTGCCGCGGTCGCATTGTGCTCTCGGGCTCCATACTGCAGGACCCTTGCCTCGGTTGAGCATGCGAAACTGTATGGATGTGGCATCGGTCACAAGACCCATCTCGCCGCCTAAGGCATCAATCTCGCGCACTATCTGTCCCTTGGCAATACCGCCAACGGCTGGGTTGCAACTCATCTGTCCTATTTTGTTCATGTCCATCGTTATTAGGCACGTCTTGGCACCCATTCGGGCTGCCGCTGCTGCAGCCTCACAACCGGCGTGTCCGCCGCCTATAACGATAACGTCGTAATTAAAATTCATATATTGATTGTCAATAATATTTTGTATGGTACGGCTCAATTTAGTATCTACTAAGTTTCCCTTCGCAAAATTAAGAATAAAAAATGATTTTTGAAGAGAAATAGTTTGATTTATCATCAATTTTCAGTATTTTTGCAGTCTGTAAGGACACGGCATATACCTATTATATAGTATAGCACAAAATTACGTGTTATGTTATATGTTCCATGACCGGATTCTCTTCATTAAGAAAGTAAGCCGCAACCTTATTATGGCACCGCCGCGACGGCGAGGCCTCCAAATATTGGAATCAATAATTCTAACATTTAATAATTTTTTTAATTCAAATCATTTATGTGGTTAATCAATTCATCCATCGGTAGAAAGGTGGTGATGGCCTTGACTGGTATCGCCCTTGTTCTATTCTTGACATTCCACATGTCAATGAATGTTGCAGCTCTCTTCTCTGGAGACGCTTACAACATGATCTGTGAGTTCCTCGGTGCCAACTGGTATGCCGTAGTAGCGACAATGGGCTTGGCTGCCCTCGCAGTAATCCACATCGTTTATGCCTTCTGGCTCACGATGCAGAACCGCGCAGCCCGTGGCAACTCTCGTTACGAGGTAACAGCAAAGCCTAAGGGTGTAGAGTGGGCATCTCAGAACATGCTCGTTCTTGGCATCATCATCGTTCTCGGTCTGTTGCTCCACCTCTTCAACTTCTGGTACAACATGATGTTTGCCGAGCTTATGGGCTTCGAGGGCGTATGTGCACCTGCAGACGGTTTCGGCTGGATCAAGGAGACATTTGCCAACCCTGTTTACGTTGTTCTCTACATCGTATGGCTCGTAGCTCTCTGGTTGCACCTCACACACGGTTTCTGGAGCGCAATGCAGACATTCGGCTGGAATGGTAAGGTATGGTTCAACCGTTGGAAGGTTATCGGTCAGGTTTACTCAACCCTCCTCGTCCTCGGTTTCCTCGTAGTAGTAATTGCTTTCGCACTTGGTTGCGCACCAAGCCTCTGCTGCTAATTAAAAACTAAAAAATCAAAATTCATAATTCACATTATGGCTAAGACTATTAATTCAAGAATCCCTGAAGGCCCAGTGGCCGAGAAGTGGACCAACTATAAAGCTCACCAGCGTCTGGTGAACCCAAAGAACAAACTTAAGCTCGACATTATCGTTGTAGGTACAGGTCTTGCAGGTGCTTCTGCAGCAGCCAGCCTCGGCGAGATGGGTTTCCGTGTGCTTAACTTCTGCATCCAGGACTCTCCGCGTCGCGCTCACTCTATCGCAGCCCAGGGTGGTATCAATGCTGCCAAGAACTATCAGAACGACGGCGACTCTGTATACCGTCTGTTCTACGATACAGTAAAGGGTGGCGACTATCGTGCTCGTGAGGCTAACGTATACCGTCTTGCCGAGGTATCAAACGACATCATTGACCAGTGCGTTGCCCAGGGTGTTCCTTTCGCTCGTGAGTACGGCGGCATGCTTGCCAACCGTTCGTTCGGTGGTGCTCAGGTATCACGTACATTCTACGCAAAGGGCCAGACCGGTCAGCAGCTTTTGCTCGGTGCCTACTCTGCACTCTCTAAGCAGGTGAGCACAGGCCGCGTATTGCTCTACACTCGTTACGAGATGGAGGATGTGGTTATCGTTGACGGCCGCGCACGCGGTATCATCGCTAAGAACCTCATTACCGGCAAGCTCGAGCGCTTCTCAGCAAACGCCGTAGTAATCGCTACCGGCGGTTACGGCAACGCTTACTTCCTCTCTACAAACGCTATGGGTTGCAACTGTACAGCAGCCGTTCAGTGCTACCGTAAGGGCGCTTACTTCGCTAACCCTTGCTACGTACAGATCCACCCGACATGTATCCCCGTACACGGCGACAAGCAGTCGAAGCTTACTCTTATGTCAGAGTCGTTGCGTAACGACGGCCGTATCTGGGTACCAAAGAAGCTTGAGGATGCAAAGGCTCTGCAGGCAGGCACCAAGAAGGGCAGCGACATTCCTGAGGAAGACCGCGACTACTACTTGGAGCGCCGCTATCCGGCATTCGGCAACCTCGTTCCTCGTGACGTTGCCTCACGTGCAGCCAAGGAGCGTTGCGACAAGGGCTTCGGCGTAAACAACACCGGTCTTGCCGTATTCCTCGACTTCTCTGAGTCAATCAACCGTCTCGGCATCGACGTTATCCGTCAGCGTTATGGCAACCTCTTCGATATGTACGAGGAGATTACAGACGTAAACCCAGGCGAGCTTGCAAACGAAATCAACGGTGTTAAGTACTACAACCCGATGATGATCTATCCTGCTATCCACTACACAATGGGTGGTATCTGGGTAGACTACGAGCTCCAGACTTCTATCACTGGTCTGTTCGCTATCGGCGAGTGCAACTTCTCTGACCACGGTGCTAACCGCCTCGGTGCATCTGCTCTTATGCAGGGCTTGGCAGACGGCTACTTCGTACTGCCTTACACCATCCAGAACTACCTCGCCGACCAGGCTATCTGGCCGCACCTCTCAACCGACCTGCCAGAGTTTGCAGAGGCAGAGAAGGGTGTTCAGGCAGAGATCGACCGCCTTATGAACATCAAGGGTAAGCGTTCGGTAGACTCAATCCACAAGGAGCTTGGCCACGTACTGTGGGAGCATGTTGGTATGGGTCGTACAAAGGAAGGTCTTGAGCAGGGCATCGAGCTTATCAAGAAGCTTCGCAAGGAGTTCAACACCAACCTCTTCATCCCTGGATCAAAGGAAGGTTTGAACGTAGAGCTCGACAAGGCTATCCACCTCCGCGACTTCATCCTCATGGGTGAGCTTATCGCACACGACGCCCTCTCACGTGAGGAGTCTTGCGGTGGTCACTTCCGCGAGGAGCACCAGACTCCAGAGGGCGAGGCACAGCGCGACGACGAGAACTTCTTCTATGTAGGTTGCTGGGAGTACAAGAACAACGACGAGACCGCTCCTGAGCTCATCAAGGAGCCGCTCGAGTACGAGGCAATCAAGGTACAGACACGTAACTATAAGAACTAATAAAGATTATGGCAAATATATCATTCACACTGAAATATTGGCGTCAGAACGGTCCTCAGGACAAGGGCCACTTCGACACACGCGAGATGAAGGATATCCCTACGGATACCTCATTCCTTGAGATGCTCGACATCCTTAACGAGCAGCTCATCGAGGAAGGCAACGAGCCTTTCGTATTCGACCACGACTGCCGCGAGGGTATCTGCGGTATGTGCTCACTCTACATCAACGGTCATCCCCACGGACCTAACCAGGGTGCCACAACCTGCCAGCTCTACATGCGTAAGTTCAACGATGGCGACGTTATCACTGTTGAGCCTTGGCGTTCGGCTGCTTTCCCAGTTATCAAGGACTGCATGGTCGACCGTTCTGCATTCGATAAAATCATGCAGGCAGGTGGTTATGTAAGCGTTCGCACTGGCCAGCCCCAGGATGCCAACGCCATCCTCATCCCGAAGGAAGACGCCGACGAGGCTATGGACTGCGCTACATGTATCGGTTGCGGTTGCTGCGTAGCTGCATGTAAGAACGGTTCTGCTATGCTATTCGTAAGCTCTAAGGTTAGCCAGCTCGCTCTCCTTCCTCAGGGTCGTCCTGAGGCTGCTAAGCGTGCTAAGGCAATGATCGCTAAGATGGAGGAGCTTGGCTTCGGTAACTGCACCAACACTCGCGCTTGCGAGGCTGAGTGCCCGAAGAACGAGTCTATCGCCAACATCGCTCGCCTCAACCGCGAGTTCATCAAGGCAAAGCTCGCTGACTAATTCTGTCGACAACAAATAAACAAAGCGGATGCGAAGCACTCTCAGAAGTGCGGCGCATCCGCTTTGTTTGTATCCCCAAACGTCTCATTCCATCTTCTTTAATGTCCTAATAGAGTAAATTATTTCTCTTTTATTATCTTACGCATATATTAATATGTACGTATGTTCCTATTTATGCGTAAAATCTTTGCTTTTGCAACATAGTTGCATTGCTTATTCCTTATCTTTGCACCTGACTTTTTTTAGCTTAATTATAAACACTTAATGAAATATGCTTAGACGAATCACTTATTACTTATTATCTGTAGTCTTCGTGGCGGGAATGGTCGCTTGCGGAGGCAAGTCCCATGACCATCTCGATCACGACCATGACCATGAGCATGCCGAGGAAACCGAGCACCACGACCACGATTCCGAAGAGGAAGGTCATGAGGCTAAAGGCGCCCATACCGACGAGATTATCCTCTCGCCTGAGAAGGCTCGTGCTGCCGGAGTGAAGGTAGAGGAAGTGAAGCCAGGCATGTTTCATGGCGTCATCCACACCAGTGGCAAGGTGATGTCGGCATCATGCGACGAGACAGCCGTTGTTGCCACCATCAGCGGACGTGTGCAGTATAAGAACCACGTGAGTGAAGGACTAAAGGTGGCTGCCGGAACCACGCTCTTCTCCATCACTTCCGCAGGTATGCAGATGGCTGATGGCGACCCCGTACAGCGTGCCCGTATCGACTTTGAGCGTGCCGAGCGCGACTATACACGTGCGAAGACACTCATCAAGGACAAGATAATAAGCGAGAAAGACCTCGCCGTTGCCAAGGCGGAATATGAGGCTGCCAAGCTCACCTACACCAGCATGCAGCGCACACGCAGCGCCGGCGGTGTGACGGTCACAGCTCCTCGCGGCGGCTATATCAAGCAATCTATGGTCAATGGCGGCGACTATGTGGAAGCTGGTCAGCCCCTTGCCGTTATTACCCAGAACAAGCACCTCTATCTGCGTGCCGAGATACCGGAGCGTCACTTCAACGAGCTTAACAAGATACGTTGCGCAAAGTTCCGCACCAGCTACAGCAAGCGTCTATACGACATCACCGATATGGGCGGACATATCCAGTCTTACGGTCGTTCGGCTGAGGTCAACAACTCGTACATCCCCGTTATATTCGAGTTCAACAACACAGGCGATGTAGTGCAAGGCTCGTATGCCGAGATATATCTCATCACTCAGGATCGTCCTAACGTTATAAGCCTACCGCTTACAGCCATTACCGAGGAGCAGGGCATCCACTTTGTGTACATTCAGGTGGACGCTGAGGGCTATCGCAAGCAGGAGGTTACACTCGGCGAGAGCGACGGCGAGCGTGTGGAGATACTTACGGGAGTGAAGAAGGGCGACCGCGTCGTTACCAAGGGCGCTGTCCAGGTAAGACTGGCATCGGCTGCCAACGCCATCCCAGCGCATAACCATAATCATTAATAGCTATGCTGAATAAGATAATACGCTTCTCGCTTGAGAACAGAATACTTGTGTTGGTGGCGTCGGTGCTGCTGGTCATCGCCGGCTTATACTCCACCAGCAAGACCGATGTCGACGTGTTCCCTGACCTCAACGCCCCTACCGTAGTCATAATGACCGAAGCCGGTGGCATAGCGACAGAGGAAGTTGAGCAGCTTGTGACATTCCCTATTGAGACCGCCGTCAATGGCAGTACCGGTGTGCGTCGTGTCCGCTCTCAGTCCACCAATGGTTTCTCCGTTGTATGGGTAGAGTTTGATTGGGGCACCGACATATATCTTGCCCGACAAATAGTCAGCGAGAAACTCGCCGCTGTAGGCGAACAAATGCCCGAAGGAGTGAGTGCCCCGGTGCTCGGTCCGCAGTCGTCTATACTCGGCGAAGTGCTCATTGTGAGCCTCACCAGCAAGCACACTTCGCAGCAAGACCTTCGTACTTATGCCGATTGGGTGATACGTCCGCGTCTGCTTTCCACCGGAGGCGTGGCTCAAGTCAGCGTGCATGGTGGCGACATCAAGGAGTATCAGATACTCGTAAGCCCGGGCAAGATGAAGCACTTCGGTGTTTCGCTCTCCGACGTAATGGCGAGTACTCGTGGCATGAACGTCAACACCAACGGTGGCGTGCGCTACAAGTACGGCAACGAGTATATAATCCGTGGCATCACTTCTACCAACGACGTAGAGAAGTTGGGCACATGTATCGTCAAGAAGAATGGCGAGAGTGTCATAACCCTCGCCGATGTAGCCGACATAAAGGTGGGCAACCAGTCGCCCAAACTCGGTGTAGGCAGCGAGCGAGCCCAGTCAGCCGTACTCCTCACCGTAACCAAGCAGCCCAACACCAGCACCATCGACCTTACCAAGCACCTCGACCTTGCTCTGGAAGACCTTCACAAGACTCTTCCTGAGGATGTGCATATATCAACAGACATCTTCCGTCAGGCCGACTTCATCGAGAGCAGTATCGACAACGTACAGAAGTCGCTCATCGAGGGCGCCATCTTCGTTGTGATAATCTTGATGCTCTTCCTCGCCAACGTGCGCACCACCGTCATATCGCTTGTCACCATCCCCCTCTCGTTCCTTGTAGCTATGATAGTGCTCAATGCTCTTGGCATCAGCATCAACACCATGACCCTCGGCGGTCTTGCCATTGCCATCGGTTCGCTTGTCGACGACGCCATAGTCGATGTGGAGAATGTGTACAAACATATACGCCAAAACCGCGAATTGCCCGAGTCAGAGCGTATGCCAATAATAGAGCTTGTGTATAACGCATCACGCGAAGTGCGTATGCCTATACTCAATTCTACGTTGATAATAGTAGTAAGCTTTGCGCCGCTGTTCTTCCTCAGCGGCATGGAAGGCCGTATGCTCATACCCCTTGGCATAGCCTTCGTCACCGCCCTCTTTGCGTCAACCCTTGTAGCCCTCACGCTCACTCCCGTGCTATGTAGCTACCTGCTTGGCAAGAGCAAGGGCGAGATGCCTAAGGAAGCCTTCTTGGCAGTATGGCTCAAGACATATTACGAGCGCGCATTGCAGTGGGTGCTTGCCAACACACGCAAGGTAATCGTAGGCACCGCTACGCTGTTTGTAGTGGCTGTAGGCGTGTTCTTCTGCCTTGGCAGCAGTTTCTTGCCCAAGTTCAACGAAGGCTCGTTCACTATCAACATCTCCTCACTACCCGGCATATCTCTCGAAGAGAGCGATTCTATCGGTGCACGTGCCGAACGCTTGCTGCTTCAGGTGCCCGAGATTAAGACCGTGGCGCGCAAGACCGGACGTGCCGAACTCGACGAACATGCCCTTGGCGTAAACGTGAGCGAGATAGAAGCACCTTTTGCACTAAAAGACCGCAGTCATGAAGAGGTGCTCAACGACGTGCGCAAGCGTCTTTCAGTACTCGCCGGAGCCAATATAGAGATAGGTCAGCCCATTTCTCACCGCATCGACGCTATGCTCTCAGGAACCCAGGCGAGCATAGCCATCAAGCTGTTTGGCACCGACCTCAACCGAATGTTCACCATAGGCAATCAGATAAAGAATGCCTGCCAGGATATAGAGGGCATAGCCGACCTCAACGTCGAGCAGCAGATAGAACGTCCCGAGCTTAAGATTGTGCCACGTCGCGAGCTGCTTGTACGCAACGGTATCACCCTTCCCGAGTTTAACGAGTTCCTCGCTGTCAATCTTGCAGGCGAAACTGTTTCTCAGGTATACGAGGCAGGACGTGCCTTCAACCTCGTTGTTAAGGCCGCCAACTACGACGAGATAAACGATCTCGTTATCGACACCCAGGATGGACGTAAGGTTCCGCTTAGCGATGTGGCAGATATAATATCGAGCGCCGGTCCCAACACCATCAACCGCGAGAACGTACAGCGCAAGATTGTAATCTCTGCCAATACCAGCGGCAGAGCTTTGAGCGATGTAGTGGCAGACATCAAGGAAGCCGTATCAGAGGAGGTGCAGCTGCCCGAAGGCTATCATGTAGAATATGGCGGTCAGTTTGAGAGTCAGGAGAGTGCCAGCCGTGTGCTCTATCTCACCTGCATCCTTGCCATTATCGTAATCTTCTGTCTCCTCTTCATGCAGTTCCGCAACGCTATGGAAGCCGGAGTTATACTTCTAAACCTCCCATTGGCTCTCATTGGCGGCATCTTTGCAATAGTGTTCACCACGGGCGAGATAAGCATCCCAGCTGTCATAGGCTTCATATCGCTATTCGGCATCGCCACACGCAATGGTATGCTGCTTATCACCGAGTACAAACGCCTGCGCACAGAGGAAGGCAAGAGCATCCGCCAAGCCATCATCGAAGGTTCGCTCTCGCGTCTTAACCCTATCCTCATGACCGCTCTTACCTCAGCTCTCGCCCTCGTGCCGTTGGCACTTGGAGGCGATTTGCCTGGCAACGAGATACAGTCGCCAATGGCAAAGGTTATACTCGGCGGACTTATAAGTTCCACATTACTCAATGCATTCATCGTACCTATTATATATGAAAAGATATCTAATCGCCACAATCGTGGCATTCAGCACGTATAGCATAGCTTTCGCCGACAACATCGGCGACGTGCTCAAGCAAGTAGCATCCAATAACCTCACTCTCAAGGCTCTCGCCCACGACAATCAAGCCGACGTGCTCGACATCAAGGCATCCAACAGTATTGGCGGCCCGTCTGTAGAGTATAGTCCGTTCTTTACCAAAGGCTACTCAGGCGTGGCAGAGAGCGAGCTTGTGGTTAGCCAGGAAATCGACTTCCCCACAAAGTATGCTGCACGCAACAAGCAGGCAAAGATGCAGAACATCGTAGGAGAGCAACTTCTTATCAAGCAACGTCGCGACATATTGCTCCAGGCACAGCTCCTTTGCATCGACCTTATACGTCTCAACCAGACACTGTCCATGCTCCACGAGCGACTTGCCAACAGCGAGACTTTGTTGCAGATGTATCAGAAGCGTATGGATGCAGGCGATGCAAACGCCCTTGAGCTTAACAAGGTAAAGCTTGATTGTATGGAGGTGCGCACCCTTGTTAACGAGGCGCAGGGTGAGCGCACATCTCTTCTGCAGCAACTTAGGCAGCTCAATGGTGGCAAGCCAATAGACGTTATAGATACCGTGTTGCCCGAATATCCGCAGATAACCAACTTTGAATCGTATCGTGCTCTTGCACTTGCCTCTGATGCAGATGTGGCTGTGGCGCAGACGGCACTACGCGCAGCCGACATGAACCTAAAGTTGCAAAAGAACGAGTGGTTGCCCAATATCTCCTTTGGCTATCGTCGCAATACCGAGCAGGGCGAAGGCATCAACGGCTTCCTCGTAGGTGTAAGCTTCCCTCTATATAGCAACAGCAACAATGTCAAGGCTGCCAGGCAGCGCCGTGAGAGTGCCGAGTTGCAGGTGATGCAGGCACAGAATGAGGCTGAGGCTTCCATGCGCACCAACTACGAGCAGTTGCAGGGTTTGCAGCAGGTTATCGACCACAGCGATGTAAAGCTTCTGCAAGAGTCGCTCACGCTCTTTGCCAAGGCTTTGCAGCATGGCGAAATCACCGCCCTTGTCTATTATGTCGAGATAAACAGCATCTACGAGAAGTTGCAACGACACATCGACCTACATTGTCAGAGCGTGAAGCTATTGGCAGAACTGCATAAAGCAGAGCTGTGATTGGTTCCAGTTGAGAGTTGAAAATTGAGAGTTTAGAGTTGAGGATTGAGAGTTTAGAGTTATGATTAGTATTGAAAACTCAACATTCAATAATTCAAAATCGCCGTAGGCGACCAACTCAAAAATCAAAATTCGGCTATGCCCCGATACAATATTTGCATTTCTAACCGCTCAAAACTGCGAGTTGAACGCGTCAAAGATAGGCCTAATCCCAAAATTACATATGATTTTTGGGATTAGACTATTTTTCTCTTATCTTTGCCTCGACAAACAATCCATACATCTATGATAGAACGACAGTTACAGCAAAAGATAGAGTCGCGTATGTTTGCAGGCAAGCCAATCATTATTCAGGTCGTTATGCCAACAGCTATTTCTGGCGCACTACTCAGCAGCAGGAGATTGACTATATAGAAGAGTGTGACGGACAATTCACCGTCTTCGAGATGAAGTGGAATCCGCGTCGCGCCAATACCCAATTCCCTTCTTCATTCCTTACTGCATATGATGTTAAGGAGACAGCTGTTATTACTCCAGACAATTGGATGGAGTGGGTGGTTTGATGTGTACTGAAAGTCCTTCTCTTTGCCAGTTGGTTTGGATTTGATACTGGTTTTTCTGCTGGTTGGTTTGGATTTGACACGAAAATCAGCGAAAGTTGGTTTGGATTTGCTCGGTTTTTCGTCGAATTTTGGTTTGGATTTGAAAATATTGTGTATCTTTGTGATTGATTTATAACCATTTAGATATGTTCAAACGAATAGCACTCAATTATCTTCGCGACTGGGCACGTAAGGACGAACGTAAGCCCTTGGTTTTGCGTGGTGCCCGCCAGGTGGGCAAGACAACGCTTGTCAAGATGTTTGCCGAGGAATTCGACAATTACATCTACCTTAATCTTGAGGAGAACGAGAACGCTGCATTGTTTGCAGCCGACTATTCTTTCGACGATTTGCTGTCGGGCATCTTCTTCAAGGCAAATGTACGTCAGGACAACTGCCGCACACTTATATTCATTGACGAGATACAGAACGAACCTAAGGCTGTGCAGTCGTTGCGCTACTTCTATGAGAAGCGTCCCGACTTATATGTCATAGCTGCTGGCTCACTATTGGAGAGTCTGATGGACCGTCACATATCGTTTCCAGTGGGTAGAGTAGAGTATATGGCTCTCCATCCCTGCACGTTTGTAGAGTTCCTTTTGGCTATAGGCGAGCAGCTTCTTGCCGAGCAGGTTGAGGCTGTGTCGGTACCTCAGTCGCTGCACAGCTATACGCTCGACCTCTTCAAGAAATACATGATAATAGGTGGACTGCCAGAAGTTGTTGCCAACTATGCACAGTATCGCGACATGGTGCGGCTTGGAGGCATATTCAATTCGCTGCTCTCGGGCTATCGCGACGATGTGGAGAAGTATGCCGCCAAGCCGAAGGAGCAAGACTCCATACGCTATATTCTTAATTATGGCTGGACATCGGCTGCCCATCGCATACAGTTTGCCAAATTCACCAACTCCTCGTTTAAGTCGGCTGATGTGAGCAATGCTTTCCGTACGCTTGAGAAGACTCTGCTCCTCGAACTTGTCTATCCTCTTACGTCAACATCGTTCCCCATACTGCCCGACCTGAAGAAGAGTCCAAAACTGTTATGGCTTGACACCGGTCTGGTCAATTACGTAGCCGGAATGCAAGAAGAACTGCTCTTCACTACCGACAGCGACGAACTCTGGAACGGAGACATTGCTGAACATATCGTAGCTCAGGAACTTCTCGGCGCTACAACTATGTTTGGCGAGAAGCGTATGTTCTGGGTGCGCGATGCTCGCAACTCTCAGGCAGAAGTAGATTTCGTGATACGCTATAAGTCGCATCTGCTGCCCATCGAGGTAAAGACTGGCAACAATTCAAAGCTCCGCTCCCTGCATCAGTTTATGGAAGAGTCGCGTGAGAATATCGCCCTACGATTGTGGAACGGTCCGCTGACCTCCGATGTCATCACCCGAACCGACGGCCGAGCATTCATTCTCTACAACATTCCGCTGTATTATGCAGGCCATTTGGACAATTGGCTTAACTCCTTAACTCCTTAACTTCTTTCGCTCGTGAAGTTCTTGCTAAGCAAACTGCCAAACCGAGCGAATTGACAAATTGTCAATTGTTTGTGTCTGTTTGTCTAAAATCTGTCAAATTTGCTTACTATTTAACATTTCTGCCATCATTTTATTATTGGCATGTAAGTTGCGATAAGGATAGTGCAAGCCGAGAGCGACAAGCTCGGGGCAAGCAAAACGATAAATAAACAACTAAAATATAATTGGAGGTTTTTGATATGTTACCAGTAATGAGAAATTCTTGGATGCCTGAAGTTTTCAACGACTTTTTCGACACTGACTTTATGCCACGTACAAATGCTACGGCACCGGCAATCAACGTTAAGGAGACCGAACACGAGTATACAGTAGAGCTTGCAGCTCCTGGCATGAAGAAGGACGACTTCAACATCAATATAGATAACGATGGTAATTTGCACATCAAGATGGAGCAGAAGAACGAGAAGAAGGACGAGAACAAGAAGGAGCATTATCTTCGTCGCGAGTTCTCTTATTCAAAGTTCGAGCAGACTCTTATCTTGCCTGACGATGTCGACAAGGAGCACATTGCAGCCAATGTCAACGATGGTGTCTTGACTGTTGCCCTTCCTAAGGTTGAGAAGAAAGAAGAAAAGACAACACGCCAGATTGAGGTCAAATAACTTAGTTAGTGTGTTGTGAAATTTTGTCACAAACATATAATTTTAAGGAAGAATGAAAGCCATATTTGCTTCATTCTTCCTTTTTTGTTATTTTTATCCGGCAGAACATCCGCAGCCCAAGGACAAGTTTAAGGAAGAGAATATATCGTACAACGTCCACAAGAAGTAAAACTATTTCTGCATTACTTCCAGCAAAGCCTCTCTTAGGTCTTTACCAGTAGCAAGCCCCAGCTTCTTGCGTATATGTATACGTACAGAACTTACGTTGTTGGCGTTTTTGTGTAGGATGGAAGCAATCTCTATTATTGTCTTTCCACCGATAATCAGTCGGCATACTTCCTGCTCTGTTGGCGTTAGGGTAGGGAGTATAGCCGATATGTCGGCATGTTGCATCTTGCGCTGAGCCACACGTTGTTCCACAGCCCTTATAAGGTTAGCCTCTGTACGCTCGTCAAGATGGTTGAAGAAGTCGTTTATGTCCTTTTCGCTCTGCTCTCCACGTCCTAATTGTATATAAGCCAACAGCTCGGTCTTGGTCATGTGGAAGGTCGATAGCACTCGGTTAAGTGTAGAGTGATAGTCGGCATTTTCCCGTTGCATACTTCTTATTCCCCGCCTTATCATTTCGCCAAGAATACATGTAAAAATCTCCACAATAACGAATATCACCACAATCTGTCTGTTTATTTCCCCGTCGGTGTATAGGTAAGCCGATGTTATCGTTGCGATGCTCATTAGGGCTAATATGGTTGGCATATGTCTTACGGCAGCCATTACCATATAGATTATCAGGGCGAGTGATATAACCTGGTTAAACACAATAGTCTCCTCAAACCCATCCGGACGCTCCATTGCCACGTATACTATACGGGCACTTTCTGCCAACTGTGTCAATATTCCGAACGATGATATCGCCACAGTCAGCCTCATACGCTGCGTAAGGTACATAACCAGTATAGCAAGTGTTGCAGCCCACGACATTGCCGATATGGTATATAATATGGTGTCGCAGCGACCTATCATTCCTATGAAGTGCATCGGCACACCCAATACCACTACCGACAGACTGAGCATAAGGAACGTTATAAGGCACATTCGTTGTTGCCAGTTGTGGCTACGACGGTCAAGAAATATGGTTAGTCGTTGTATTAGTTTCGATTTCATTGTTTTCGAATTTTGTCGTACAAAGTTAGTCCCTTTTTGTGGATTTTACCCCTTTTTACCCCTCTTTTTTCACTCTTTTACGTTATTTTACGGTAGTTGTTTTTTGGTTGTATTGATTATTTGGTCTAATTTCGTGCCAAATAGTACTAAACTTTACAACAATCATGATGAAATTCTTACTCTCTAAACACTCTCGCAGCATATTTATATTTGCGTTGCTCTCGTTATTTCTGTGTATGGCTGCTGGCAATGCGTCAGCCAAAGAACGCAACCCAGTTGTCAAAATCGACAATACGTCCTATACAAGCAGTGGCACGGAGGTGACGCTTAAGTTATGGATGTTAAACGATTATTATAGTATAAATATTAGAGATGTCTGCGCCCGCTTTACTGGTGACGTGAATCTCTACATCGACGACAAAGAGGTAGTTAAACTTAACACCATCTGGTCTTCGATAGCTGGTGCTACAAGAACAACACCCATCAAAATTCCTACCGATAATCCTGTAGATATTAATATTGATGGCATAAACGTAGGCACAGCACTATTCAACAATCTTCAGTATAAACAGACATGCCCAGACAACAGCGACACTACAGAAAAACTATGGTATACCGTCGACCTTAAGCTCTCCTTCAACAAGTCATTCTCCTATTATGGCCATAAGATTACGGTGAAGGGCAAATGGCAAGACAGGAGCAGCGGCTCTTCAGTAACAAAAGACGTGGCTCTCGACAACACCATCAACGGCTTCGTTCGTCCTATCAATTTGAAGGTACAGCCTTCTGGCTCCAACATGGTATTCTCTTGGGAGCAGGAGGGCTATAATCCGTCGGCGTCTACCGACGGCAAGTGGATTGTATACAAGCGCGAAGGCGACAATAATGTCAAGGTGGGCGAAGTGGCTGCCAATGAGCACTCACTCAGCATAGAGAAGAAGCAGTACAGCTGCTCGAATGGTTACATTATGACATTCCTCCCCAATGTATGTGAGGGGGAAGAGACTGTTTGCGGTCTTACCACTACGATTGCACCAAAGGTTCATCAGACAAATGCCGATGGTTTATGCCAAATATGTGGAAAAAGTATCTTCCTTTATAATACATCCGACGGCAATATTGTGGATATTAAAGGCAAAGATTTTGGTGCCAATGTAGTGTCGCATAATGTTGTTAATGGTGAGTGCGTGATAGCGTTTGACGCTCCGATTACAAAAATTCCTGCTCAAGCTTTCGCAAAATCTAAGATTAAAGGAAGCCTTACCATTCCTAATTCAGTAACTACAATAGAAAGAGAAGCCTTTTCTAATTGCACAGAACTTAAAGGCAGTCTGACGCTGTCAAATTCGCTAAAAACGATAGGCGATAAGGCTTTCTATAACTGTAATAGCCTTAATGGAAGTTTGACAATACCAAACACTGTGACAACTATTGGAATTTCAGCTTTCGAAAAATGTACTGGATTCAATGGAAGTTTAACAATACCACACTCAGTAACAACTATTGGAGAATCGGCTTTCTTTAACTGTCAAGGATTTAAAGGAGATTTGACAATACCCAGCTCCATAACAACTATTGAAGCCTATACTTTCAGTGATTGTTCTGGATTTAATGGGAAATTGACTATTCCAAACTCTGTAACAACTATTGGAGAATCGGCTTTCTTTAACTGTCAAGGATTTAAAGGAGATTTGACTATTCCAAACTCTGTAACAACTATTGGAAGTCAGGCTTTCTTTCGATGTACTGGATTCAAGGGATTGAAATTGTCAAACTCTGTGAAAACCATTGGAGATTATGCTTTCAAAGTATGTTATGGATTCACAGGAGAATTGATATTGCCTAACTCTATAACAACTATTGGAGAAGAAGCTTTCCAAGGATGTTTGGGATTCACGGGAGATTTGACTATTCCAAACTCTATAACAACTATTGAAGCATCGGTTTTCCATGGATGTTTTGGATTCACGGGAAATTTGACATTGCCAAACTCTATAACAACCATTAAATATAATGCTTTCAGGGGATGTACTGGATTCAAGGGAAATTTGAAATTGTCAAACTCTGTGAAAACCATTGGAGATTGTGCTTTCAGGGAATGTACTGGATTCACGGGAAATTTGACATTACCTAAATCATTGGAAGTTGTTTCTCATGATTCTTTTTACAAATGTAATAATATTCAAACTTTCAAATTCCAGTCATTGCCCGAAGTCTTTGGAGGAAGCTTAAATGATTATAAACCAATAGTCAGTCTGAGCGACGACTCATATATCAGCCCCAAGGCAACCGGCACAGTCGACGCCATATCCTACACCCGCCAGATGTCGAACGACTGGGGCACACTCGTGTTGCCTTACTCCTTGACGCTGACTGGCAGCGAGCCTTACCGCCTGTATGCTATTAGTGCAGTTTCTGAAGACGAGCTTGTATTGAAACAACTTGAAGGAGTGATGGATGCCGGAACTCCGTGTGTGGTGCATCGCAACAACAAAGAAGCAGAGCTGAGCTTTGAAGCTAATAATGCAGATATCAAAACAGTAATAAATGGCTCACCCGTTGGCGACATGACATTCAGCGGCACTTACTTGACAAAGGAGGTAACCAACGGCTATGTCATTGCAAAAGACTGCTTCTGGAATGTGGCTGAACTGATGAAGAACAAACCTGAAACTGTGAAAGGTGTCAAGGTTAATCCGTTCCGCGCTTGGCTCGACGGCACTTCTGCCAATGCTCCTGCCCAACTCAGCATGCGCATCGACGATTCTACTACTGGCATCAACGCTATTGATGCCCTCAACGATACAGCTACAGAATACTACGACCTCAGCGGCAAGCGTCTCGATGAGCCACAGAAGGGCGTAAACATCGTGCGCATGAAGTCGGGAAAGACTAAGAAGATAATTATCAAATAACAAAAGACAATGCATAATATTAGACAACTTTATCGTAAACATTTCGGCAGAGCAGTAGTCCACACGCTGCTCTCGCTGTTCTTGTGTGTGGCTGGCGCGGGAAAGGCGGCGGCAGACGTAGAATTCACCTACAAGCCTCAGGTGAAAGTTATCAGCACAAACTACACAAACAGTGGCACAGAAGTAACGCTCAAATTATGGATGTACAACCTTGCAGGTCGCTCGTCACGCTTCATTGGTAATAGAAATGTTGACTTATATATTGACGACCAAAAACAACAATCACTTGTACTCAATAATTTGTGGCCAAAGATACGCGATGCTGAAGCATCCGAGATGGGAAGTTATGTTACCTCTGGTCCAGTAGGCAACAAAAGAAATATTTCGTTCAACTATAAAAATATTGGCACAGCACAATTCTACAATCTGCAAATTTATCAATATAGCGAAAATGACGGTAAAGGCACCCAAGCGGCACGGTGGTGCACTATCGAATTGAAGCTTTCCTTTGACAATACTTTCTCCTACTACGGCCATAAAATAAGCGTGAGAGGCTTTTGGGAAGACAATAGTGGAAGATATCCTATACGCAAATACGTGTCACTCGACAACACCATCGGTGGATACGTTCGTCCTACTAAATTGAAAGTGAGGTCTTATGACAGCAGTAAAATGAGGTTGTCGTGGGATATTCAGGACTATAATGGGTTGGCATCTAAAGAAGGCAGCTGGAAAATATACAAGTGCGAAAATGGCAAACGCGAGAAAATTGGTGGCATGGTGAATATTTATAACTTCTTTAATTTTGATATAGATAAGAAAAAGTATAATTGCTCGGCTACCTATGATGTTACATTCCAACCCAAACAATTCACTGCATCCGACACTATTTGCGGCCTTACTACTTCAGTTGCTGCCACTGGACATAAGCCTAACGCCGATGATGTCTGCCAATACTGTAATCATAGTTTCTTCCGTTACACAACTTCCGATGGCAAGATTGTGGATAACATAAAAGATCAATTTGGTGCAAACATCGTGGCGCATAGTGTTGTTGATGGCAAGTGCGTGATAGAGTTTGACGGTCCGATTACAAAAATTCCTGCATATGCATTCTATAATAAAAATAGTCTTACAGGAGACCTTGTCATACCTAATTCGGTAACAGAAATTGGCAACAATGCTTTTGACTCTTGCACTGGATTCAATGGCACTCTAACGCTGTCAAATAAACTGGAAACAATAGGGAGTGCCGCTTTCTTTAAATGTTCAGGATTTAAGGGATCTCTGATATTGCCCAACTCATTAACAACTATCGGAAAAATGGCTTTCTTTGGTTGTAAGGGATTTAAAGATCTTACGTTGTCAAATGCTCTGAGTGTAATCCCCGAGATGGCTTTTTGTGCTTGTACCAGTCTTACAGGAGACCTTGTCATACCTAATTCGGTAACAGAAATTGGCAACAATGCTTTTGACTCTTGCACTGGATTCAATGGCACTCTAACGCTGTCAAATAAACTGGAAACAATAGGGAGTGCCGCTTTCTTTAAATGTTCAGGATTTAAGGGATCTCTGATATTGCCCAACTCATTAACAACTATCGGAAAAATGGCTTTCCAAGAATGTAAGGGATTTACAGACCTTACGTTGTCAAATGCTCTGAGTGTAATCCCCACGCAGGTTTTCAATGGATGTAAAAGTCTTTCAGGAAATCTTGTTATTCCTGCCTCGGTAAAGGAAATTGGAAGGTTAGCATTTAATTCATGCACAGCTCTAAATGGGGATTCGGAAAACCAGTCACAAATAACGCTACCTGAATCATTGGAAAAAATAAGTGATAGTGTTTTTCTCTATTGTAACAAGATTAAAACTATCAAGTTCCAGTCATTACCAGAAGGTATATCGGGATACTTAGGTGCTCAGACGAGGACAGTAAGTCTGAGCGACGACTCATATATTAGCGACAAGGCAAGTGGCACAGTTAATGAAATATCCTACACTCGCGTAATGTCGAGCGACTGGGGCACACTCGTGTTGCCTTACCCCTTGACGCTGACTGGCAACGAGCCTTACCGTCTATATTCCATCGACAATATGACTGGCGAGGAACTTGTATTGAAACAACTTGAAGGAGTGGTGGCTGCCGGAACTCCATGCGTGGTAAAGCGCAACGGCAGCGAAGCAGAGCTGACATTTGGCGCTAACAAGGCAGCGTTGAAGATGGCAATAGATGATCAACCCGTGGACGGCATGAAATTCAGCGGCACTTACTGGACCAAGGACGTTGACAACGGTTATATCATTGCCAAAGACTGCTTCTGGAATGTAGAGAAATTGAAAGGGGTGGATTCGGTTACTGCTGTCAAGGTTCGTCCGTTCCGCGCTTGGCTCGACGGCACTTCTGTCAACGCCCCTGCCCAACTCAGCATGCGCATCGACGGCTCTACTACTGGCATCGACGCTATTGATGCCCTCAACGATGCCGAAGCAGAATACTACGACCTCAGCGGCAAGCGTCTCGACGAACCACAAAAGGGCGTAAACATCGTGCGCATGAAGTCGGGAAAGACTAAGAAGATAATCATCAAATAACAAAACAGCAATTATGGAAAAGAAAGAATATAATAAGCCCCAAATCAATGTTATCGCTATCGATGCTGTAGGAATTATGGCAGGGTCAGAACGTATTCCAATAGGTACACCTGAATCGGAAAACCAACCGGAGCCTGACAAAGATGGATATATTTGGGTAGATTAGTCAGCCACGTAGTCTTGTGGAATGAACGTGGCAAGACAGCAGTATATGGGGGTGTGGCATCTCATCTTATGAGTTTTGCCACACCCTCATATTGCGTTAATAAACATTTTTGTTTGCAAAAAGGAAATACTATGTTTTTTGCCACAAAACCACAGATAAACGTTTAAATTCCAATAGATTTTCCAATACAATTGGAACTTTCCAATTAAAATATTGGAATTCCAATGGAAAATTTGTAGTTTTGCAACGTATCAAAAACAATTCATATGATTACAGCTGAAGAAATAAAACGAATGGCCGAACGAGGCGAATCTTTCAATGTTGATTTCAAGGTCGCTGTACCTCCTAAAGTACGCGATATAACAGAGGAAGTATGCAGCTTTGCCAATGCTGCAGGAGGGTATGTGCTGATTGGTATAGATGACCATGGAGTCATTAAAGGTGCGCATGTTGACAATTCCAAACGCTCAGCCATCCAAGGCTCCATAGGTGAGATATCCCCTGCTCTTCACATAGAAATCTATTCTGTAGATGTTGATGGAAAAGAGATCTGGGTTTTGGAAGTTCCAGCCGGACGACAGCTACCATATTTCTTTGGAGGAAATGTTTTTGTTAGGGAAGGTGCAAATAGCCAGAAACTCACAAACGTAGAAGAGATTCGAGAGCTATTCCAGCAAGCAGAAAAGATATATTACGATTCAATCCCAACAAAGAAGTATAACATCTATGAGCATCTTGACGCAGATATTGTAAAAATGTTCCGCCAAGAAGCGCATTTATCTAATAATGTGGATGATGAGCAACTTCTTGAAAACATACAAGCATTCACTGAGAATGGTGATGTCAAGCGTGGAGCCATTCTCTTCTTTGCCCAACATCCAGAGGAACTATTTTTCCATGCAGTTGTGCGATGTACACAGTTCAAGGGTACAGACAAACTGCTCATCATTGATGACAAGACCTTTGGAGGGCCACTTGTTTCTCAATACGAACAGGCGCTTGGATGGCTTCAGGATAAGTTGAAGCTTGAATATGATATACATGGGGTTGGTGCAAGAACCGAGAAATGGGAAATGCCTCTTGATGTATTTCGCGAGGCTTTGATCAACGCTCTCGCCCATCGTGACTATTATGAGCAGGGAGCTTTCACCAGTGTTGAGGTTTATGACGACCGCATTGAAATTACGAATCCAGGAGGACTTCTCCCTATAGTAGCCAAACATTTCGGCAGAAAAAGTCTCTCTCGCAACCCTTATATTTTCAGCCTATTTATGCGAATGAACCTTGTGGAGCATGTAGGGTCAGGCATTGGCAGAATGCAGGAACTCATGCTTAATGCAGGACTCCCTGAACCACAATACGAGACTGAAGGAATGTTCAATATCACCTTATACCGAGCCTCTGCTCTAACTGTAGAACCAAAACTGTCTGGTTTGGAGAAACAAGTAATAGAGCTCATGTCTGGAGAGAATAAACCAACAGTGGATGAGTTGTGTGAAAAGATTGGCAGAAAGAAATCTACCACATACAATCTTCTAAGATCTCTCCGTAAAAAAGGTTATTTGAAGTAAAATAATGAATAGAACCCACTTTAAAAAGTGGGTTCTATTTAAATTAAACAAATGTCTTGGTCGGTTTTAAACCTACCTTGATGGTAACTAATCTATGTTAAACTTATATCGAGGCACTTTTTAAAGTGGACTCATTCTTTTTTTAATTTTGTCGCAACAAAGGTAGCCTTTTTCATGATTTTATGCCTTTTTACCCCACTTTTTACACCTCTTTACGTTATTTTACGGTTGTGTATTTTTTGCCATCATGCTATTTTAAACTAAATTTGCTCTTTAGAATAACAAAAATCAACACATATGAAAAAAAACATTAACTCTAAACACATCGGCAGCATGGTTGTATATACCCTGCTCTCGTTATTTTTGTGCATGTCAGGAGCAAGCAGTATGTTTGCTGGTAGCAGGACACCTCGCAATCCGATTGTGAAAATGACCTCCGGTCCGACCTATTCAAACAATGGAACCGAGGTTACGCTTAAACTATGGATGTATAACTACGATGGCGACAACGCTTACTTTTTAAATAATGTCATGCTTCGTATAGATGACAAAGATGCATGCACTCTTAACAATATGTGGAGTCTGATTTCCAATGTCTATCACAAAGACGAGGATAGAATCAAGAATTACGAGAATAGAGGCAATGTGGGTTCGCAAGGCATTATAAAGCTTGATGGCGTAAACGTAGGCACAGCGCAGTTTTGCAACGCCCAAAAAAACCAGAAGTGTCCCGATAATAGCAATACTGGTAAGTGGACCACTATCGAGCTTCAACTCTCTTTCAACAATTCGTTTTCTTATCGTACCCATACTGTAAGCGTGAAAGGCAATTGGCGTGACAGATGCGACGATAAAAATTATAACGATAAAGAATGGGACCTCCAGAATACTCTCCACGGCTTTATTTACCCCACCAATTTAGATATTTCTAAGATTGGTTATGATGTAAAATTCACATGGGAATATTCTGGCTCGGAAACTGACGAGACCAGAACAGGCAAGTGGGTGCTATACAGAATAGAGAACGGCAAATGTGTAAAACAGGTGGAAGACACAAATCCATTTACGAAACATTTTACAATCGCCGATAAAGATTTCAGATGTTTGGCAACCTATTATCTCACATTCCAACCCTATGCCTTAAATGAAACAACAATCATCACTGGTCTGACTAAGGGCTATACCCAAGGAAGTCATGATCCATTTGAAGGAGAGTGCAGATATTGCAAGCATGGTATATTTTCTTACACCACAACCGACGGCAAGACTATACCTCTTGCAAGCAACATTGACTTTGGCTCCAAGATACTGTCGCATACTGTTGACAACAATGGAAAATGTATAATAGAGTTTGAAGGCAAATTTACGCGTATACCTGATAGGGCGTTTCAAAATACTAAGATAAACAGTAAGGACATTTGTATACCGAATACAGTTACATCAATAGGCTCTTATGCTTTTTACAATACTGCAATCTCCGGCTCTCTTGCCATTCCAAACAGTGTGACAGAAATTGGAGAGAGGGCGTTCGAGAATTGCAGGGAATTAAACTCTCTGTTTTTACCGTCTAATCTGAAAAGGATAGAAAACAGAACCTTTAATGCATGTGGTTTTAGCGGCGGACTTACCATCCCGAATTCGGTAACTGAGATTGGCGAAAAGGCTTTTTACAATTGCACTAGATTCAATGGCACTCTAACGCTGTCAAATAAACTGGAAACAATAGGGGAATCAGCTTTCTACGGATGTTCTGGATTTACGGGATCTTTGACATTACCCAACTCAGTAACAACTATCGGAAATGCGGCGTTTAGAGCTTGTGGGAGTTTTACAAATCTTGAGCTGTCAAATACTCTGAGTGTAATTCCTGCTCAAGCTTTTATGAATTGTAGAAGTCTATCAGGAGAACTTGTAATTCCTGCCTCGGTGACGGAAATTGGAAATAATGCATTTTCTGATTGCCTAAATCTAAATGCAGTAACAGGACAAGTGACGCTGCCTAAATCATTGGAAAAAATTGGTTTTTATGTTTTTGGTAATACTAATAATATTAAGACTGTTAATTTCCAGTCATTACCAGAAGGTATATCGGGATTCTTAGGTCAGAAGAAGAAGGCAGTCAGTCTGAGCGACGAATCATATATCAGCGACAAGGCAAGCGGCACAGTTAATGAAATATCCTACACCCGCCAGATGTCGAACAACTGGGGCACACTCGTGTTGCCTTACTCATTGACGCTGACTGGCAGCGAGCCTTACCATCTGTATTCCATCGACAATATGACTGGCGAGGAACTTGTATTGAAACAACTTGAAGGAACAGTGGCAGCCGGAACTCCATGCGTGGTAAAGCGCAAAGGCACCGAAGCAAAACTGACATTTGGTCCTAACTATGCAACGTTGAATATGGCAATAGAGACTCAAAACGTGGGCGGCATGAAATTCCGCGGCACTTACTGGACAGAGGATGTCAACAGCGGATATGTAATATCAAAGAACAGTTTCTGGAATGTAGAGGAACTGAAAGGCTCGACTTCGGTTAATGGCGTCAAGGTTAATCCGTTCCGCGCTTGGCTCGATGGCACTTCTGCCAAAGCCCCTGCCCGACTCAGCATGCGCATCGACGGCTCTACTACTGGCATCGACGCTATTGATGCCCTCAACGATGCCGAAGCAGAATACTACGACCTCAGCGGCAAGCGTCTCGACGAGCCACAGCGCGGCGTGAACATCGTGCGTATGAAGTCGGGAAAGACTAAGAAGATAATCATCAAATAACCGAACTCTTGAATGTTCAATAAACATAATCAATAACAAAAAACAAAAGAATATGGAAAAGAAGAAGTATCAGAAACCCCTAATAAATGTTGTAGCTATCGATGCTGTAGGAATCATGGCAGGGTCGCCTGGATCGAAAGAAACTATTCCAATTGGCAATCCAGAATCGGGAGAACAACCGAAGCCTGACGAGAATGGATGGATCTGGGGTGAATAAAACCTTAGTGTATAATCGGCAGGATAATTAAAATCTCCGTTCCGTGTCTTGGAATGTCCGTTCGGTGACGCGGAACGGCCATTCGGTGACGCGGAACGGCCATTCGGTGACACGGAACGGAAGTTTAAGCAATAAAGCTATTGTCCGTTCGCTCGGCTTTGCCGCTTGCCATAGCAAGAACTTCCAAAACGACCGAAGGGAGTGTAGTTCCCTTGAGCTCCGCGAAAAACTTCTTTAATTCCATTAACTTCTGAACTTGCGAAAGTTCAATCAAATAACAAAAGACAATGCATAATATTAAACAACTTTATTCTATACATTTCGGCAGAGCAGTAGTCTACACGCTGCTCTCGCTGTTCTTGTTTATGGCTGCTGGCAAGGTGTATGCCGAAGAACGCAACCCAGTTGTCAAAATTGACAATACATCCTATACAAGCAGTGGCACGGAGGTCACGCTTAGGTTATGGATGTTCAACGATTCTAATCCATTCACTAATTACAGTGCCCGTTTTACTGGCGAAGTGAATCTCTACATCGACGACCAAGTGGTAATTAAACTTAACAGCATCTGGTCTTCGATAGCTGGTGCTAAAAGAGAAACCATCTTCACAGCTTTTACCGATAAACCTGTAGATATTAATATTGATGGCACAAACGTAGGCACGGCACAATTCAACAATCTTCAGTATGGACAGACATGCCCAGACAACAGCAATACGACAGATAATTCATGGTATACCGTCGACCTTAAGCTCTCCTTCAACAAGTCATTCTCCTATTATGGCCATAAGATTACGGTGAAGGGCAAATGGCAAGACAAGAGCAGCGGTTCTGTAGTAGAAAAGGACGTGGCTCTCGACAACACCATCAACGGCTTCGTTCGTCCTGTCAATTTGAAGGCACAGCCTTCTGGCTCCAACATGGTGTTCTCTTGGGAGCAGCAAGGCTATAATCCGTCGGCATCTACCGACGGCAAGTGGATTGTATACAAGCGCGAAGGCGACAATAATGTCAAGTTGGGCGAGGTGGCTGCAAATGAGCAATCACTCAGTGTAGAGAATGTGCTGTTCAGTTGTTCGAATGATTACATTGTGGCATTCCTCCCAGATGCATGTAAGGGGGCTGAGACAGTTTGCGGTCTTACTACTTCGATTGGTGGTAAGGCTCATCAGATAAATGCCGATGACATCTGCCAAATATGTGGACATAGTTTCTTCCGCTATCATACATCCGACGGCAATAAAGTGGATATATCTGGCAAAGATTTTGGTGCCAAGGTTGTGTCGCATAAGGTTATTGATAGTGAGTGCGTGATAGAGTTTGACGCTCCGATTACGCGAATACCAAAACAAGCATTCAATAATTGTAAAAATCTTACAGGAAACCTTGTCATACCTAATTCGGTAACAGAGATTGGCGATCAAGCTTTCGCTGGATGTACTGGATTCACGGGAGATTTGACTATACCAAACTCAGTAACAAATATTGGAATATCGGCTTTCTATAATTGTACTGGATTCACGGGAAATTTGACAATACCAAACTCTGTAACAACCATTGAAGCTAAGGCTTTCGCAAATTGTTATGGATTTACGGGAAATTTGGTGATACCAGAATCTGTAACAACTATTAGAGCTTCGGTTTTCGCTGGATGTAACGGATTCACAGGAAAATTGACAATACCAAACTCTGTAACAACCATTGGAAATTTGGCTTTCTCTGGATGTAAAGGATTCACGGGAGATTTGTTATTACCAAAATCATTAGAAGCAGTTGGTATTCGTTCTTTTAATAAATGTTATAATATTCAAACTATCAATTTCCAGTCGTTGCTTAAAGGGATAGATAATCTAAATAAGAAGACAGTAAGTCTGAGCGACTACTCATATATTAGCGATATGGCAAGAGGCACAGTTAATGAAATATCCTACACTCGCACGATGACAAGCAACTGGGGCACACTCGTGTTGCCTTACCCATTGACGCTGACTGGCAACGAGCCTTACCGTCTGTATTCCATCGACAATATGACTGGCGAGGAACTTGTATTGAAACAACTTGAAGGAGTGGTGGCTGCCGGAACTCCATGCATAATAAGGCGCATCGGCACAGAATCAGAGCTGACATTTGGTGCTAACAAGGCAGCGTTGAAGATGGCAATAGATGATCAACCCATGGATGGCATGAATTTCAGCGGCACTTACTGGACCAAGGACGTTACCAACGGTTATATCATAGCCAAAGATTGCTTCTGGAATGTAGAGAAATTGAAAGGGGTGGGTTCGGTTACTGCCGTCAAGGTTCGTCCGTTCCGCGCTTGGCTCGACGGCACTTCTGCCAATGCTCCTGCCCAACTCAGTATGCGCATCGACGGTTCTGCTACTGGTATTGATGCTATTGATACCCTCAACGATGCCGAAGCAGAATACTACGACCTCAGCGGCAAGCGTCTCGACGAACCACAGCGCGGCGTGAACATCGTACGCATGAAGTCGGGAAAGACAAAGAAGATAATCATAAAATAACAGAACTATTAAAAGTTAAATCAATAAACTGAATCAATAACGAAAAAAATAAAAACAATATGGAAAAGAAAAAGTATCATAAACCCCAAATCAATGTTATCGCTATCGATGCTGTAGGAATTATGGCAGGGTCGGAAACTATTCCAATAGGTAGACTTGGATCGGGAAACGAACCAGAGCCTGACGATGATGGATTTATTTATGGAGAATAGTCAGCCACGTAGTCTTGTGGAATGAACGTGGCAAGACAGCAGTATATGGGGGTGTGGCATCTCATCTTATGAGTTTTGCCACACCCTCATATTGCGTTAATAAACATTTTT
>ERZ1031719.95-NODE-95-length-47034-cov-6.542327_pt1 | contig 47034 bp, 81 predicted proteins | sample MGYA00516702_ERZ1031719 | MGnify/ENA primary metagenome ERZ1031719 (study PRJEB33719, sample SAMN04261227) | wastewater metagenome | biome: rural village; feature: human; material: feces | host: Homo sapiens | place: El Salvador | collected 2013-01-07 ...
CTGTTCGCAGCCAGCGTGCGCCAAGTGGTCAAAGCAAGCTGTCTAGAATCATCCAGTATGCGCCGGATATCAAACGGTTCTATTTCCTTGACGAAAAACACCAGTCGAAAGAGTACAAGGCGTTCATGGAACAAGTTACGATGTTCACGCAGCTTGGCAAAGTTCCGCACGATGATGCACCGGACAGTCTGGCACAGCTTGCCGATGAATTGTATAACGGAATCAGTAAAATTGAGCCTGTCAAGAGGCCTTTTTAATAATTCCCCTAAATAGCCGGTTTCGTAGGCATTAAAATTTGATTTGCCTGTTGACATGGCTTACAATAGTACCAGGAAGATTTGCAGCTTCCTCTAGGTATTGCGTTGGCGAGATTTTTAAGTCATTTTTACTCGTCATTTGTTGTGTAATACCCTCCTTTCTTACTCACCCACGACAGCTGCCTTTCTCTGTCGTGGGGATTATATGTTGCGTTTCCGAGTGGACGGAACGTTGTTTGTACTCCCCCAACTGACACGAAGCGGTTCAAACCCGCTACGCAGCACAACTATCCTCTTGCTTTGCATGGAATTTCTCTTTTGACACCTCACCGCTATTCCCGGCTTTCGATGCAAAAGGCTTTTTCAATTTCTCCTTTTGCAAAGAGCAGCGGTAAAGTAAGCCGGGTCTTTCGCGGAGTGGAGCAGTCAGGTAGCTCGCTTGGTTACCAAGAGGTCGCTGGTTCAAATCCGGCTTCCGCGTCCGAATCGCAGTCTGAACCATTGCCTGTCCGGCAAACAGAAAGACTGTGAAGGTTTTCCGGGGCGGAAAATAGCACGGCTGGAAGTGCGAACAGTTTCCCAGTAGCTTCTGACAGGTCTGTGCTCAACAGCCTGTTTCCAGAAATCCAACGAAAGGAGCGCTCATGTTAGTTAGAATCTGTTGCCCTTGTATCAGGCAGAACCCCATCTATAAGAACGTCCGCTGCAACCGCTATCTTGGCGAAGTAGACGGACGATACCATTTCAAGTGCGACAGATGCAAGGGCGTTATCGAAGGAGACACAAGGGAAGGATGGGTAAAAATTATCCATCCACCGGAAAAGTAAATAGCTTTTGAAGCGCAGTTTTGGCGCAGTGAGATAGACCTTAACAGGTTTGTCTTGCTGCGCTTTTTATTTTGCCGGAAAGGAGGAACGCATGGCTGAGTATCAGATGATTGTCAATGGTTTCTTGAACGAACCACTAACCGGACGCAGACCGATTGAAACGCCGGAGACGGAAATCAATCGGGCAAACGTGCAGAAAGTGGTCATGGGCAAGGCAGAGCGTATTCATCTGCTGAATAAGAACGAAATTCGCTTTTTGCACAACTACTACTTGGGTAGTCAACCTGTCCTCCACCGCACGAAGGAGTACCACGCTGAAATCACCAACCGCATTGTAGAGAACCACGCTAACGAGTGCGTAGGATTCTACACAGGCTACATGAGCGGCACTCCTTGCTCTTATGTGCGGTCTGAAACGGCAACTGGTGACGGTGAGGAAATCGCCCGCCTGTCCAACGCCTTGCAGTATGAGGGCAAGGATGCGCTTGATCGGCGGCTCTGGCAGTGGATGTTGGAGTGCGGACAGGGATATCGCATTGTTCTCCCTGACAAGGGGTACAACGGTAACTACCCGGACGAAACGCCCCTGCTGGTGGATGTTCCCGACCCGGACATGGCGTATGTGATTTACAACTCCGGCATCGGGCACAAGCCCATCGCCAACGTGCTACACATCCCGCGCAATTATCAGAATGACCTGAATGACCTGATTTGCGTGTATACGCCAAACCAGTACTTTGAAATCGACAACGGAAAGGTTACAAAGTCGGAGAATCACTCTCTTGGAATGTTGCCGATGGTCGAATACAAGCTGAACCCGGAGCGGATGGGTCTGTTTGAACCGGCTATCCCTGTACTGGATGCCATCAACGACCTTGAAAGCAACCGTTTGGACGGCGTGGCGCAGTTCATCCAGTCCATCATGGTGTTTACCAACTGCCTTGTGGACGAAGAAGCCTTAAAAGCTGTTAAGGCTATGGGCGCAATGTGTCTGAAGTCATCTTCCGGTCAGCCAGCTTCTGTCGCACAGCTTGCAAATGAGCTTGACCAGCAGCAGAGCCAGACCCTTCTTGATTCCATGTTGAACGTGTACCGCAGCCTGACTGCCATGCCTAGTGCCACTGGTAGCGAGAACGCAACGTCCGACAACGTGGGCGCAGTCATCGTCCGTAACGGATGGAATCACACCGAAGCGAGGGCGCAGCAGTACGAGAATATGTTCAAATATGCTGAGCGCCAAAGCTTGTCTGTAATGCTGAAAATCCTGCGTGATACGGCTGGTTCTAAACTGATGGCAAGTGACATCAACATCAAACTGCCACGCCGTCAGTACGATAACCAGCAGAGCAAGGTTCAGATTTTCGCGCAGATGATTCAGCAGCCGATTGACCCACAGTTGGCGTTCACTACGCCCGGTCTGTTCCCTGACCCGCAGGCTGCTTATGAAATGAGCAAGCCTTTCCTGATTGCCGCTGGAAAGCTGGGCGAGGACGGGAAAGCACCGAAGCCGCAGGAACAGCCGACAGACCATATTGCCAACAACGGCAAAATGGTTGGCGAACAGACTAATGCAAAGGAAGGAGAGCAAAAATGAAGAAGCTGTTTATTTCCTGCCCGATGAAGAATCGGTCGGAAGAAAATATTCGGATGACGTTTGACCGTTTGCACAAGATTGCCGAAGCAGTGTACGGTGAAAGCCTTGAGGTTATCCCTACCTATATTGAAGATAACCCGCCTAAGTGTAAAACCGAAGGGCTTTGGTATCTTGGCAAGAGCATTGAACTTCTCGCACAGGCCGATTATTTTATCGGCATTTGCGGCGATAACGCCTTTCAGTATAACGGCTGCACTGTGGAAATTGATGCTGCAAAGTTGTATGGCGTTCCGGTCTATCTTGTTCCGACCGTTTTCGCCGCTCCTGATGTTGCGAAAGCAGAACTGGTTTACAACGGCGCAGGGGAACTAATCAACTAAAAATCAATCCGCACAAGCGGGCTGATATATTCCGGCAGGGAAGCCGGGATACAAATTTCGCAGCGTTGCAGGGAAGCAACGGTAAAAAAACGCAGGAGGAAATTAACGATATGAAACTCAATGTGTTGCTTGGTGATGCCTACAAAGAGGGTATGACCGCCGATGAAATCATTTCTGCGCTTGAAAAGGTTGCAGACCCTAACGCAGAGGTTGAGAAGCTGCGTAACGCCGTGACGAAAGCCAACGGCGAAGCTGCTGAGTACAAGAAGCAGCTCAAGGCAAAGCGCACCGATGACGAGAATGCCGCGCAGGAACAGGCTGACAAGCTGGCAGAGATGCAGAAGCAGATTGAAGCCCTGACTGCCGACAAGGAGAACCTCGTCAAGGAAAAGACCCTTGCATCTTACCGTGAGAAGTTCGTTGCACAGGGTTATGACGCTGAACTCGCCAACAAGGCTGCATCTGCACTGGCTGACGGTGACATGGACAAGGTGTTTAAGTTCCAGTCGGAGTTTATGACCGCCCACGACACCGCATACAAGGCTTCTCTGCTGAAGGATATGCCCACACCTCCGGGTGCGGATGGCAATGGCGACGGCGCAGATAGCGCAGGTGTTTCCTTTGCTAAACGCTTTGCGAAGGAGCGTGCAGACGCAAACAAGGCATCAAGTGACGCAATGACTGCTTTCCATTAAGGAGGAAAACATGAAGTACACCAATACTCCGGTATCGGCTCCTGAAAGCACTATTCTGGCTGCTGATACCTACGTTGCCATTCCCTTTACCGTAAAGGAGACCAATGCTGTTCTGGCTGGTTATCCTATGGCAAAGACTGGCCTGAAAGCTGCTGCCACCACTGGCACCAGCGCTGCTGATGCGGCTACCGATGCCATTGGCATTCTGCTGCACACTGTTGACCCTTCCGTCAACCCCAATGGCGCGCTGCTGATTCAGGGCGTTATTGATGTGGACAAGGCAAAGCTGTCCGGCTTTACCTATTCTGCAAACGATATTGCCGCTCTGAAAAAGGCTGTTCCTGCCGTTTTCTGCCGTACCGATGTTGGCGCAAAGAGCGAGTAAGGAGGACTAAATTATGGCACTGAATCTGAATGAAATCTTCTCCCCTGCTGCGATTGCCGCCTACTGGACGAATGACCCGACCAATGCGCAGCCCTATGCTTCTGATGCTCTGTTCCCTGCCCGTAAGAAGGTCAGCATGGAACTAAAGTGGCTGCGTGGTCACAAGGGCGTTGGCGTTTCGCTGAAGCCTAGCGCGTTTGACACTAAGGCTACGTTCCGTACTCGTCAGGGCATCAAGATGACCGAGACCAGTATGCCGTTCTTCCGTGAGGGTACTCACATTGACGAGGAAGACCGCCGCAAGATTATCTCTGTTTTGGCTACTAATCAGGAGTTTGCGGCAGATGTTATCAATCGTGTCTACGATGATACTGCACAGCTTATCACTGGCGCTCGTATCGTTCCTGAGCGCATGGTATGGCAGCTTCTGGCTCCCAAGGATGGCAAGCCCGGCATCTCCATCGAATCCAACGGCGTGAGTTACGTCTACGATTACGACCCTGACGGCACTTGGCGGCAGTCCAATTACAAGGCTCTGGCTACCAAGGAGAAGTGGGATGCTCCTACCACTGCAACCCCCATCGCCACGATGACTACTGCCGCAAACACCGTGCTGGCAAACACTGGTGAGATTATCACCGATGCCTACATGAACACCGACACTTTCCACAAGATGATTGCTGCGGATGAAATCAAGAACCGTTATCTGACGGTTATGAAGACCACCACCGCTGTGCTGGTTGATTCCGAAGCACGTTCCGTTGTCGAAACTGCATCCAATATTCGTGTCCATCTGTACGACAAGATGTACAAGCCGGAAGAGACCGCTGCTGCCGAAAAGTATCTGCCTGATGGCTATGTCGTGCTGGCTCCTTCTGGCTCTCTGGGCAATATGTATTATGTTGCCACCCCTGAGGAAGCCGACCTGATGGCTGGCATCTCCAACGCACAGGTTTCCGTTGTGAATACTGGCGTTGCTGTTACCACTGAGCAGACCGTGCATCCCGTCAACACCAACATCTATGTCTCTGAAATTGTCCTGCCGTCCTTTGAGCGCATGGATGCTGTGTACTGCATCAAGGCTTACTAAGGTGAAAGGAGTAAAGCAGCATGGGAGACCAGTATTCTGAAGCGGCAGTCAAGCTGGGGCAGTACATTGCCCCTGCACTTGACCGTGAAATCACGGACGAGGACTACCCACTCTTCGACCTGCTGCTTGATTTCGCCAAAGACAAGATATTTGCACAGGGCTACCCCTTCGGCAACAGACCGGATGATTTGCCCTCACAGTATCAGTCGTTGCAGATACGCATTGCAGCGGAGCTGTACAACCACATCGGCGCAAACGGACAGACGAGCTACACCAACAACGGCATTACTCGTGTGTGGGAAAGCTCCGATGTGGCACAGTCCCTGCTGAATGAAGTAGTTCCGAGAGTAGGTGTTATCGGCTGATGTTCAATGGAAGCCCGCTGGATAAACGCCCGCTGTGGTATTCAAACCCGGTTGGCGAGAAAACGCCTGTTGTGGACGAGTGGGGAAACGAGACTGGCGAATCCGCATACGAATCGTGGAGTGACCCCGCAAAGCTGATGCTGAACGTCAGCCCCCCTACTGGTTCTGCGGAAGCAAACCCTTTCGGCGCATTCACGGATTACAGCTATGTTGTCAGTTCGTCCAGCAAAAAACACAACACACCGCTTTATGAGGGTACACACGTTTGGTTTCAGACGGACATTTCAAAGCCTTTCAATTACATTGTGGTCAAGGTCGCAGAGCATATTACAGACACGAAGTATGCGCTGAAAGAGGTGGCTGCAAGTGAAAATTAAAGTGAGGTTGAGCGATGCCGGACTTCGTGATGCGGAACGTCAGATACAGGAGTACAAGACCACCCTGAACCAAAAGGCGCAGGAGTTTGCAAAGGCGCTAGCGCAAAAAGGCATTGACGTTGCGACTGTGCGGTTTGCTAACGCACAGTATGCTGGTGACAATGACGTAACAGTTGAGCATGACCCGGTACAAACGCCAAATGGCTTTGCAATCGTAGCGCATGGTAAGTCAGTTGCGTTCATCGAGTTTGGCACTGGAGCACACCACAACGGATATGGCGGTGAACTACCGCCCGGCGTTGGGGCGCATGGCTCCTACGGCAAAGGGCAAGGCGCAAACCGCAGATGGTACTACTACGGTGACCCCGGCAATGCTGGCACACCTGTCAAACAGGTGGATGGCAAAGGCCAGTTGAATTACACCGATGGTAACGAACCAGCTATGGCTATGTGGGGAGCTGTTGAAGAAATGGCTTCTCAGGTCGAAGCGACGTGGAGGGAGGTTTGGAGTAGTTGATTGATTATTTCAATTCTATCTTCACGGCTGTTGCTAAGGAATTGCGAAAGCAAGTGCCCGGCATTTTCGTTACTGGCGAAATCAATGACAGCAACGTCAAGAAGTTTCCGTGCGTGCAGATAGAGGAAAACAGCAATCTTCCTGTGCATATTGATTCTGCTGGTCACAGCAAGTACGCCGCTGTTTCCTTGCGTGTGCGTGTCTACTCCAATAAGAACGCCGGACGCATTGCAGAAGCACGTTCCATCGTTGGAATCGTGGATTCTGTTCTTGAACCGCTTAAATTTTATCGCAAATCGTTTGCCCCGTTGAATGGGCTGTACAACAATTCCGTCTATCGGATTGATTGCAGCTACGGGGCAACAATCGGAGAGGACGGAATGATTTACCGAAACTAAGGAGGTAAACATTCTATGAGTACTGCTATCTCCGGTCTGAATACCACCCTGTATTGTGGCGACAGCGCAACCGCTCTGACGAAGCTGTGCGACATCAAGGATGTGCCCGACCTGATCTCTGAGCCAAACCTTCTGGATGCAACAACCTTGTCTGACCCCATGCAGGTCAACATCTTTGGCATCATCCAGAGCGACACCAAGTCTTTCACCGCCAACTACAACAAGGCTGACTATACGAAAGTCAAGGCCGCTGGCTATGATGAGACTTCCGAGAGCAACGCCGTGAAGTACTACGCCCTGAAGATGCAGGACGGCTCTGGCTTCACTTGGCAGGGTATGCATCAGGTTGGCTTGTCCGGCTTTGGCGTGGACGAGGTTGTGGAAATGACCATCAACTGCATCTTCACCAAGAAGCCTGAGTTCAGCGAGACCCTGACTGTCACTGGCGGCTAAACCGCAAAAATCGAATCAATCAAACTGGGCAGAACTGAACAACGGATTTGGTTCTGCCCCTATTTATAAAGGAGAGCATTTATTATGGCTGCTAAGGTTATCAACTTTCATTCCCCCGATGGTAAGAACACTTATGAGCTGACCTTCACCCGTGACAGCGTGGAAGCCACCGAGCGTGCAGGTTTTCAGATTGGCCAGTACACCCAGATGACCAATCTGCTGTCCAACTCCCGCGCCCTGTTCTACGGTGCTTTCATCGCACGGAACAAGGGCATCAAGCGCAAGGTCGTTGATGAGATGTTCCAGCATATCGAGGATAAGGAAGACCTGATGGGCATTCTGCTTGAGATGTTCATGGATGCTTCTAAGTCCCTGCTGGCAACTGACACTGAGGACAAGACCGCAAAAAACGCAACGTGGGAGATTGTGTAACCGCACAATCTCAGGAAACAGACGGAGAGGGAGAACCATTCTCCTTCTCCAAGCTGTTCCACGATGTAGAAGCCTATTACATCTCCATTGGCATGACCTACGACCAGTTCTGGCACGGCGATGTCTGGCTGGCAAAGGTCTACCGTGACGCAGAAGAGCTGCGGGAACGCAGAGCCAACGCAGAAGCGTGGAGAAACGGCTTTTACATGGCATCTGCGCTTTCCTCTACGGTTGGCAATATGTTCCGAAAGAAAGGGTCTAAGCCCATCAAGTACATGGATAGACCGCTTCCCCTTACTCAAAAGGAGAAAGACGAGTATGAATACCAACGCGCAGTTGAGGCGCAGGAGCGAATCAAGAGAACGATGTTCTCTATGATGGAAAGTGATGGTGGTAGTGATGGCTGATGTTGATATTACAAGCTTATCCGTAGAGATTTCTGCGGAATCGCAAGGCGCAGAGCTTAATATCGACAAGCTCGCTACCGCCATTTCTAATTTGCGGACAAAGGGCAACGTTACAAAGGTTGTGAACAGCCTTGACAAGCTGGCCGGTTCCATTGCAACGCTGAAACAGGCATCCGCTGGAATGTCCGGGCTGGACAAAATCACTAGCTTTCTGAACGGACTTTCCAACGTCAACACGACTGCAAGCGCAAAGAGCATTAACACGGTCGTGAATGCAATCAAAAAGATTCCTGCGGCTGTGTCTGGCTTAAACGGCGTGGATTTTTACTCCATGTCTGGAAGCATTACTCAGCTCACTAACGCTTTGGCTCCGCTGTCCATTCTGGACGCATCGAACCTTAAAGCTCTTGGTAGCGCTTTCAATGCGATTGGGAAGGTTCCTGACCTAACCGATAAGCTGAAAGCCACCGACCTCGATTCTTTTGCAAGTTCTTGCCAGAAGATTTCCGTCGCCCTTACTCCCCTTGCATCTCAGCTCGACAAGGTGGGCAATGCTTTTGCAAAGCTCCCTCCGCAGTTGAGCAAAGTGGTCACACAGGCAAACCGCGTGACCGCAGCCAACGAAAAGCAGCGTAAGAGCTATCTCAGTCTGTCCAATCAGATGAACGGCTTTATGCGAAACATGGCAAAGTTGGTTTCGTTGAAAGCAATTGCTGATTATCTTGGCAACGCTGTTGCAAAGTTCAATGACTTCTACGAAGCGGCTAATATGTTTGGCGTATCGATGGGTGACATGACAAACGAAGCAAGCGGTTTCATTGACAAGATGGAACAATTGCTTGGAATCGACCCGTCAGAAGCCATGAACGCTATGGCGAACATTTATAGCATGACAAAGAGTTTCGGACTTGCAAAAGAGCAAGCATATACTTTGTCTAAAAGCCTTACCCAGTTAGGCTATGACCTTTCTTCGCTGAAAAATATTCCTATTTCGCAAGCGTTTACGAAGATTCGTTCGGCTATGGCTGGCGAACTTGAGCCAATGCTTCAGCTTGGCGTTGATATTTCTCAAGCGAGACTTCAGCAAGAACTTCTTGCGCTTGGCTTTAATAAACAGGTTTCCACGCTTTCTCAGGCAGATAAAGCTACCTTGAGATACATTGCAATTTTGAAGCAGACCACCGATGCACAGGGCGATTTTGCTCGAACGCTCTCCAGCCCTGCGAATATGATTCGCATTCTGAAAGCACAGTTGTCTGGTCTTGCGCGAGATGTTGGTTCTTTGCTTTACCCTGCCATGAAATCCATTCTCCCTCCTCTGATTGCGGCAGTTGAACTTATCCGGGAGTTCGTTCAGTGGGTGGCAAAGCTGATGGGCGTAAAAGTCGTGCTCACTGACTTTGCCAAAAGTGCTGACAGTGTTGGCGGCATCGGTGACGCAATGGACGAAACAACCGATTCGACAAAGAAAGCCGCCAAAGCCCTCAAGGACTACACGATGGGCTTTGATGAACTGAACATCATTGACCCCACACAGGGGAGCTCCGGCTCTGGTGCTGGTGCTGGCGCTGCTGGCAACCTCTTGGGCGATGTAGACCTGTCCGGCTACGATATGTTCAAGCAGTACAACGAAGAGCTTGCAAAGCAGATTGACGCTAGCAAGCAGAAAATCAAGGCTATGCTTCCTCTTATAGCAACTGTAGCAACCGCTCTTGCCGCTTGGAAGCTCACAAACCTTATTACGGATATTGTGGACGCTATTTCCAAAATGAACGCACTGAAATCCATTGTTTTGGGGCTTGGTGTTTTTACAGTGGGCATTGTTCTTGAGATTACAGGCATTAAAGACGCGATTGAAAATGGCGTAAATGGAACGAATTTCGCCGAGATTGTTCTTGGTGCTTTGATTGGAACTACAGGCGCAGCCATTCTTGGTAAAGGAATTGCTCGGTTTATCGTGACCGGCTTTGGCAATACAGCTGTTGGAGCGGCCATTAAAGCGGCTGGTGGCTCTACTGCTGGCGCGATTATTGGAGCAGCAGTTGGCGGAGTAGTAACCGGCATACCCATGTTTGTAACGGGCGTTTACGATGCTGTGAAGAACGGCTTAAACACGTTAAACGGAATTTTGATTCCGCTTGGCTCGACAATGACTGGCGCAGGCATTGGTGCAATTATCGGCTCTCTTGGAGGCCCGATTGGTACAGGCATCGGCGCGCTGATTGGTTTGATTGTTGGTGGCCTGACCGATGTCGGAATTGCGATTTATCAAAACTGGGACAAGATTACAGAATCTCTCGGCAAGGCAAGCGAGAGCTTAAAAAACTGGTTTGTTGGCGTTGGCGAGTGGTGGAATGAAAAGTGGCAAGGGTTCAGCACTAATTTTCAGACTGCATGGAAAAGCTTGCCCGGGTTTGTCCAGCATCCAATTCAGGCGCTTAACCAAGCGAGTGCAGGCTTAAAGCAGTGGTTTGTTGGCGTTGGCGAGTGGTGGAACCAAAAGTGGGCTGGATTCAAAGAAAACTGGGACAAGGCTTGGAACAGTTTGGTTGATACAATCAAAAATCTCCCCGCAAAATTTTTGGACTATGGCAAAAACATCGTTCAGGGCTTGATTGATGGTATCAACAATGGCATTGAGAATGCAAAGAAAACTGTTGGTGGACTTGCGAAAGCTATCATCGACAAGTTCACTACTGAGACTGATATCCACTCCCCTTCCAAGCTATTTGAACAGTTTGGCATCTACGTCGACCAAGGCCTTGCAAACGGTATCAGTGCTGCTATCCCCTACGTCTCCACTGCTATGCAGGGCGTTGTAGCCGCTGTGCAGGAGAAGGGACAGGCGCTGATTGCCGCCGGTTCTACTCAGGCAACCAACTACGTTACCGGGTTCTTGAACGGTCTGGATACTCAGTGGCAGCAGATTGACCAGAGTTTACAATCCGATTTCTTTGGCAGCATTGGCACTCTGTGGAATGCGATTTCTAACGGAGACCTTCAAAAGCTCGGCACATGGGCCGCTTCCTATTTCTATCATGCAATGGATGATGAGCAGCGAAAGCAAATCAAGTCCATTGCTAATAACAGTTTGCAGTGGTTGACGCAGGGGTTGAGCGGTGTTTGGAACAACATTGCCGGTATGGCTTCTAGCTTTATCAGTCAGTTCGTTCCTTCTGCTATGGCCGCAACGTCCGCTCAGACAAGTTTGAACATTGCAATGGATGCAAACCCTGTTATGCTGGTTATTTCCCTGATTGGCATGTTGGTTGGCGCTCTTGTCAATTTTGCCAATAAGAACAAGAGCATCGCTTCGTTCCTGTCTAATCTTTGGTATGGAATTGGCGATTTCTTTTCAATTGTCTTTGAAACCATTTTACGCGTTATTGGCACGGCAGTTCAGGGCTTTGTGGATGCAATTAACGCCTTAATTTGGGCATGGAATAAGGTTCCTCTTCATAGCAAGATGGATTATGTTTCTAACCCCATGTACGACTGGGCAGACAAAGTTGCAAATGAACGTAAAGAAAGCCAGCGCAAACGTCAAGAAGCGGCCAATAGCAGCTTTGACGATTCCAAAGACCCAACTAACTACGAACAGCAGTACAAGGAACTGCTGGAAAAGTACAAAAATGGTTCTTACCCAGGAACAAAAGAATGGGATAAGAACAACGGCACATCCTCCGGTTCTTATGGCGGCACCACCACTGTAAATGTCAATATCAACGAAGAGAAAATGCGTGAATCTGTTTACAATGGCACTTACAACGCATTCCTCGATATCTTCCAGCGGTATGGTGACGAACTGACCGGTGGCAAGGAACTCAAAATTTACCTTGACGGAAAGCAGATTACAGCATCCGTTGAGAAACGGCAGAACGCCCGTGGACAGTCTTTGATGGGCAGTGAAGTTTACAGCTACTAAGGAGGTGGCGGTTTATGGCGATTCCAGCACTGGTAACGGTAAATGGCGTAGACTTGCCGGAACCTTCTTCTTACGAAGCGACCACTAGCACCATCGTGGATTCTGGACGAAATGTTCAAGGCAAAGTAGTCGGCTCTGTTGTGCGGCATGATGTAGCAAAGGTGTCCCTGAAGTGGAACTACCTTACCGCACAACAGTGGGCCGCTATTCTCAGCCTGTTCACGACACGATTTTACTGTACCGTTCGCTTTTATAATCAGGCAAAGGCCGGATACGACACGCGGCAGATGTATGTTTCAGACCGAACATCTGGTATGTGGCGGCGCGGGCCTAAAACCGGTAATGTGATGGGCTGGACGGATTGCTCGATTGCGCTTGTGGAGGTATAGCCTATGGTACAACCTTCTCGGAAGTGGCTTGACAAGTTTTCCGAAACGCTTGTGCCGGAGATGTTTGTACGCATCACCTATGGCGTTACAGAACCTGGTTTGCAAGAAGACGCGATTCCTAGCACAAACGGCGAAACGTTCTTCAGCAATGCATCTTCTATCGTTGACAGTGAATCTCATACTTATACGAAATATTCTACCGGTGAATTAAATTTCACTGTTTTGGACGGTAATTATACCTTGCCTGACAGAAGCGCAGAATCGCAAGAAGCTGGTTATATCAGCGAAAATTGCGTTTCAACTTCAAACCACCCGATTATTACGCTCTCGTTCAGCAAAGTTCATACCGTGACGATTCCTGGCATTACTATCACATGGTCGTCAACGTTCAATGAATGGCCGACAAGTTTCAAGCTGACCGCTTATTCTGGAAACACAGTCGTATCCACCAAAACAGTGTCTGATAATTCTTCTATCACCACTGACATTGACTGGGAGATTGTAAACTATGATTCCATTTCCATTCAAATCTTGTCGTGGTGCTTAGAAAATCGTCGTGCAAGGGTTGAGCAAATAAAGCTGGGCCAGTTCATTGTGTTTGAGAAGAAAGATATTTTTTCGTACAAGCATGATTCCACAAGAGACCCGATCAGTGGTCAACTCCCGAATGACAGCATTACTTTTACGGTGGATAACAGCACGCAGAAGTGGAACCCGATCAACCCGGAAGGTCTTTACAAATACCTGTATGAGCGCCAGCCTATCTCTGTGGAGTATGGCATGGACTTGGACGGAACGGTAGAATGGATTACTGGTGGCAAGTTCTTCTTGTCTGAATGGAGTGTTCCTTCTAATAGCATTGAAGCCAGCTTTACGGCCCGTGATGCTTTTGGCTATCTGATGGTATCGAACTACACCGGAAGAATGTATGGCACTCTTTATGAGATGGCCTACGATGCGTTGGAACTTCTGAATGACAACGTGGCAACATTTCAGATTTCCGATGAACTGAAAAATTACAGCACGGATATCACAAGCCAGGATAAAAGCAATTATAAGGACTCGGATATTTTGCAGATGGTTGCTAACGCAGCTGGTATGGCAACGTATCAGACACGAGAAGGTGTGATTGTAATCGGACGCATTCCTGACATTTCTACTGCAAAAGCAAATCTTGCCGGTGAAATCGATATCGTCAACAACTTCAACTGGCCTGAAATCGCGTTCTCTTCCCCTTTGAAAAATGTGACTTGCTCGATTGACGTAAAATCTTCCGATGGTTCAAGCACTACAAGCAAAACGTATTCTTACCCAGAAAACCCAACAGGGAGCGGAGCAACGCAGACTGTTAGCAATGAAATGTTGTCTCAAAGCGTTCTCAGCCAGAGCAGGAATATTTTGACAGAAGCATACAAGGTGCTTTCTAACCGCCGCAAGGTCACATTGAAATATCGCGCAAGCCCACATTTTGACGCTTTGGACTATGTTCTTGTTCATCATCAGTTTGGCTATTCCTCTGTACTGTTGACCACAAGCTTTTCTTATCAGTATTCCGGCTGTTTTCACGGGACGGTCGAAGGGTATCTCTTGGAAGGAGCTGATGTTCGATGACCCGGTGGATCACAGACAGAACCGATGATGATGTTGCGCAAGTCAAGGCGCTTGCATTGAAAGCAAAAGCAGGAACGTGGACAGAGAAAGAGCAGGCAGAATGGGCCGCTGGCATGAAGGGCGCTCTAAGCTACATGGACTATAACCGCATCGAAAGTGGAATCCAAGAGATCGCGTCCATCTTGAACGCATCTGTTTCGGTAAAAACCGATTGGGATGTAAATGGATACTTGACTGCCTCGGATGCTTCTCGTTGGCTTTCCAATATCAAAGCAATTCAGTCTTTGTGCAGCGGCAAGAATGATACCCCAGAAACCCCCGCTTCCCTCAATTACCTGCACTATACGATTATCAATCAGGTCGAAGAAATTCTACTTGATATCGAAACGATAGCCAATAACCATCTAATCTACTGCTCAGAGCCGGTCTGTGGAGGTGAACCTTACTATGCACTTTGTTGACCGAGAAGCAAAGTACCCAAACCGATGGACGATGAAAAAGTCTGACGGCACATCAGAAATTGTCACACTGGTTCGCAACGACGAGCCTATCGTTGAAGGCACTCCTATGAATGCTGAAACGCTGAACGCCCTTTCGGACGTTGCAGGCGCTGACATTGCGAGGATTGCCGCTGAAAAAGCAGAGCTGAATGCGAAACTGTCTGAAGTAAATGCCAAAACGTCCGCGCAAGAGTCGCAGAAGCAAGCTGAAAACTCCGCTGAAAGCGCTCGCCTTGCAGAACAAAGCGCTAATAAAGGTGGTTGGATGAACTTTGAACAGAAGAACGGCGTTCTTTATATGGTTAAAAGCGATAGCTTGACCGAAATAAATATGCAAGACAACGGCTCTGGGATTTTGGAGGTGACGTTTGAATGAGCAAAACAATTGAAATCGGCCCTTATAGCGCCTATGCCATTGCTGTAAAGTATGGATATGTTGGCACAGAAGAGGACTGGATTAAAGCAGTCGAAGCGGCTCGAAAGAGTGCAGAGACAAGCGCAGCCAATGCAAAACGAGAAGCAGACGGAGCTTCTACTTCTGCTGCTACTGCCACTGAACAGGCCGGAATTGCCACCACAAAAGCTGGCGAATCTGCCGCATCCGCTAATGCTTCTGCATCCAGTGCATCTGCCGCTGCAATCAGTGAAGCCAATGCAAAGAAATACTCGGAAGAGGCCGGGGCCAAAGCAAATACCGATAAGACTCTGAGCATCGAAAACGCCCCTGCCGACGCAAAGGCTACCGGCGATGCGCTGGCAGGCAAAGCAGACTCTGTCGTTCCACATGACCTTTTTATTCCAATTACTGGTTGGCAGACAGACACAGAAGTTGCAGAGTACCCGCATTACATCGACATTACAGCGGACGTTACGTCCACGACTGTGGTATCTGTCAGCATCGACCCTGCAAGCGCAGACGTAGCCGGTAAAGCTATGCTTGTAAACCCCGAAACTCGAACCGGAGCTATCCGTATCCGTGCACACAACATTCCGACTGCGGAAATTTCCGCCCGGTGGTATCCCATCAAGTATGGTGGCCGGTTCTATGGTGACGGCTCCATCTATTCCAACTTCCTGCTTGCGGCACATCCTGTGGGCAGTATCTATCAGACCATTAGCCCTGAAAACCCGGCTGTGACATTTGGTGGCGGCACATGGGAACGCATTGAGGGCCGCTTTATCATGGGCGCAAGCGATACCTACCCGGCAGGGAGTACGGGAGGTAGCGCGACGCATGAACATGAGTACAAATTAGCGTTTATGTGGCGGCTTGGCGCTTTGGTCGGATATCCGTCATCCGCCATTGCCACATATAACTACAAAACACAATCGTGGAGCGATGATAACAGAAAAGTTAATGACGGACAGTATACACTCGCCAATGATGGATTTTCCTCGACATATGGTGAGAAGCCCGATGGAGAAACGCACTCCGTTGCAGGAAACACCGCATCTAGCTCTAGCATTCCTCCCTACTACTGTGTGTACATCTGGCGCAGAGTAGCATAACCGAAAGGAGAAACAATGGCACTAGGAGAACTCAAAAATGGCATTGGCCCTGATGCCTATGCTATCTATCAGCAAGTCCTTGCGGCGGTAGTCGAGCGAGACCACCCCGTGGGCAGTCTGTACATCAGCGAAAAACCAACCAGCCCGGCCGAGCTTTACGGCGGGACGTGGGAGCAGGTCGCCGCAGACCGGGCTCTGATGGGCGCAAGCTCCACCCATCCCGCAGGCACTACCGAAGAAGCGGGCCTGCCGAATGTCTGGGGACAAATAAACGCACTTTTGTGTTTAGGAAAAGCAACTGCCGATTCCGGTTCTGCAATATACCCTACATGGGCAGCTGATGCCGGTTCGCAACCGCTTAGCTCCGGAACGGCATATCCTTACGCCGCACAGTTTAACATAGGAATAGATTTAAACAGAAGTAATGAAGTCTTTGGAAAAAGCGGTACTGTTCAACCGCCCGCATACTACACCTATGTTTGGAGACGCATTGAGTAAAGGAGAAGGCTTATGAAAATCATTGACGAGCACGGCAGCCCCATCGAAAATCCCGACCTGACGTTGGGCTACCTGAAAGACGACCCGGAAATCATCCACCACGAGGCCGTGGAAGCAGTGAAGCCGGTGACCCACTACGAGTACAAAACCTACCCCAACGGGGGCCGTGACCGCATCACGGTGGTGGACGTGCCCGGCGTGGCTGGTAAAGACGCATGGGACGAGACCATCGAACGCCAGCGGTACATCCTGTATACCGCCGACGAGCTGGCCGCACAGGAAAAGGCCCGCAAGGAAGCAGAGGAAAAGGCACAGCTGCCCACCGCAGAAGAGCGCCTTGCCGCTCTGGAAGCGGCTATGCTTGACCTGCTGGCCGCACAGTAAGGAGGATACTATGGTTTTGTTCTATGTGACCCAAATTAAGCTGCACCGCTTTGACGGCGCTTTTACCATCGATAGCGTACCTGACCGGTATAAGGATGCCGTGCTGGCAAAGCTGACGGAGGAGGGATTTTATGAGGTGGAAAGTAATGCTTGACTTCCTGCGGGATATTTTCTCTGCGCTCTCTCACGCTGCCGGTGACAGTGCCGACAAGGAAGAGCCTGCCCCTGCTCCGGACGTGCCCACAGTGGACACCGTGACCGGGTGGGCAGGGGAACAGTCCCACCGGTACATTGACGTGAGCCGGTATCAGGGTGAAATTGACTGGGCACAGGTGGCGGCAGCGGGCTACAAGGGGGCCATGCTCAAGACCGTGAGCACCAACCGCAAGCTCTCCAAGCGGGCAGACGGCCTGTACATCGACCCGACCTTTGAGACCAACTACAGCAACGCCCGGGCTGCCGGGCTGGACGTGGGCGTGTACTACTACACCTACGCCACCAGCGAAGCGATGGCCGATGCAGAGCTTGCCCTTGTGCGGCAGGCGGTCTACGGCAAGGAGCTGACCATGCCTGTGGCGGTGGACGTGGAGGAAAACAAGCTCAAACCCATGAGCACCCTCGACCTCACCAACCTCACCGCCTATGCGCTGGAACAGATCGAGAAGATGGGGTTCTACGCCCAACTCTACACCTATACCGGTTACAAATACGAGCTGGATATGGCAAGGCTGTCCTCCCGGTGGGACGTGTGGCTGGCCGACTACACCGGCAAAACGCCAAAAGTGGATTTTGCCTACAACGCCCACCAGCACACCAGCAAGGGCAGCGTGCCGGGCATCTCCGGCAACGTTGACCTCAACGTGACCACCGTCAACTACCCCCGTATCATCCGCAAGAAGGGCCTGACCCGTCTTCGGGAGGGCGCATGAGCGAAGCAATCATCGTAGCCATTATCACCGGCGGTCTGAGCCTGATCGGCGTGATCGTCTCTAACAACCACACCGCCCAGAGCATGGATGCCAAACTGGACAAGCAGCAGGCTGTGACCGAAACCAAGCTGGAAGAGCTGACCCGGGAAGTCCGGACACACAACAATTTCGCCCAGCGCATCCCGGTGCTTGAAGAGCAGATGAAGGTGGCAAACCACCGCATTGCAGACCTTGAAAAAGAGAGAGGAGAGTAATACATGGCAACAATCAATAACCTTTTGACCGCACTTCCCGCCCCTGTGGCCCTTGTGCTCATGCTGGGCGGGTTCATCTTCTACGCCCTGGGCTGCATCCGGCTTGGGTATGGTGCGGCAGTCAAGGGCACCGTGCTTGACCTGATCGAGCAGGCAGAGCACGAAATTCAGGGCACCAAGCGCGGCGTAGAGCGCAAGGCGTGGGTGGCGCAGATGCTCCGCACGGCCCTCAGCGCCAGCAAGTGGGGCAGGCTCATCTCGTGGGCCATTACCGATGAAACCATCGGCACTGTGATTCAGTTTTTCTTTGACCGCATGAAAGCGGCGCTGCAAAAGCAGTAAGGAGGATATCATGGCAAGCACTACATACGCACACGGACGTTTTCGTGACCTCACGAAAACATACCATCTCGGAAATGCCAACAAAATGGTGGCAAAATGTCACTGGTTTGCCACGCTTGGCAATATGGTGCGCAACGCCGGACAGTTGCCGCAGCCTTTCTGGCTCGGTGCTGCCCGTGGCGGCGGCTCGTGTAGTCTTTCCGCCAGCGTTGCAAGGGCTTAATGCAGAACAGATAAAAGCTGTGATAAAACGTGCGCCGCTTGGGAGGTATGACCGGAAAATCGCCCGGTTGCGGTACGTTGACCAGCTATGCCAAGTTGATATTGCAGCGCGTGTGCCGTATTGTCGGACATCAATCGGCAATAGGTTGAAAATCATTGATAAAATACTGAATGTGTGATACTATACTTTTAATTGGGTGCGATTTCTCACGAAACGCATTGAAGCGGCAGGCTTTCGGGTCTGCCGCTTTTCTTTTTGCACGATTTGTGGTATAATATGTCCAACAAATCCACCCGGCCTCTCGAAGAAGCGCATTAGGGTGGATATCTGAATCCGTCAAGCCTCTCAACGATGCGTATCATGGCGGGTCTTTTTAGTTGATACAGTTTCCTGCCCGCCTACTTGCAGTGCGTACCATGCGGGAGACGCAATTTTGCCGCTTCGGTGGCAGGGCGATTACTCGCTCACTTATAATCCATTAGCTTTTAGGCTGGTGGATTTTGTTTTATTCTTACTAGTTTTGTCGAAAGCATTGCCATATATTGGATGATGTGATATCTTAGCATTGCACTCCAATGTGTGTATCCTTACAGTTAAGCGCTCATGCGGATTTTTCCGTGTGGGCGCTTTTCTTTTTTTGTCCTTCGTTGTACCTTCGTTGTCTCTCGTTTTTTGCCAGTGCGGTACACTGAGCGCAATAGGAGGGATGTATTATGAGCTATTACCAGACACCCGGAGCGCCCTACGTTCCACAGCAGCCAGTCAACCCTTACGGTGGCATGGGTACAGTTGGGCTTGCCACTCCCCTACCCAACACGCAGATGCAACAGGCACAACCGCAGCGTCCGCAGCCGATGAATGGGCAGCAGCCTGTTCAGCAGTCGGCACCGGACGGCGGTTGGCTGCTTGGTAGACCTGTTTCAAGCAGGGAAGAATTTTTGGCAATACCGTCTGACCTGTATGGCAGACCGACCTACTGCCCGGACTTGCGCAGCGGCGTGATCTACTGCAAGCGGCTGAACCCGGACACCTGTGAATCCTATGTACAGGAGTTTTACAGCCCGGAAGCGTGGCGGCAGATGCAAGCACAACAGGCACAGCAGACCGCTGCACCGACACAGCAGTATGTGCCTATTGAGCAGTACAACGCCCTTGTGCATCGTCTGGATGAACTGGAAAAGTGGCAGAAGAGCTTTTCAAAGCCCGCTGCCGCTGCGAAGAAAGGAGAATAACAATGCCCTCTCCGTTTGATATGATTACTCACAGCCCCATCATGCAGCTTGCAAATCTGGCTCGTGCCGGGCAGAACCCGATGGGGCTTATCCAGCAGTTGAGCGGGCAGAACGCCCCTATCATGCAAGGTTTGAACCTGATTCAGGGTAAGAACGAAACGCAGCTCAGGACGATGGCACAGAACCTCGCCAAAGAGCGGGGCATTGACCTGAACCAGCTCGCGAGCGTCCTGAACCTGACGCTGCCCAAATAACGGAGGTTTGTATGGAAGAATCAAAATCTGTTTCCCCTGAAGAAAATATTGAAAAAAACTTCGAAAAAAATATCTTTGACGGAAACGACAAATCGGGGCTGATGCTTCTCGCCATCATCTTTTGGCTTGCTCGAAATCCAAACGAAGATAATGCTGAATAACGCATCCCTCTAAGCGAAACGCTTCTCAGTTTTGCGGACTTGATAAAAACCGCTTTTATCTGGCTTCGCCCATCGCACACGGCGGTGGGATAGCATAACGCAAAACTGAAAGGAGTTTTGTTATGGACGATTTTGCAACTGGCTATCTGGCTGGGCAGGACGGCGGTAATAACAACGGCGGCTTCTTCGGCAACGAAGGTCTGTGGGCGGTTATCATCCTCGCCATCATCTTCGGCTGGGGCACAAACGGCTACGGTCGAAACGGTGGTGACAACGGCATGAACAGCTACATCCCTTATCTGGTGGGCACCGGCGCAACCGGTCAGGGCGGCGCAGATACTCGTGCGGCTTTGTCTGAGGGCTTCTACCAGCAGGACACTTCCCGTTCTCTGGCTGGCATCCAGAGCGGTATCTGCTCTCTTGGCTATGACCAGCTGGCACAGATGAACGGTGTAAACACCAACATTGCGAACGGCTTTGCTGGCGTGAACAGTGCCATTTGTCAGCTTGGCTACCAGAACGCACAGCTGGTGAACGGTCTGGAGCGCAGCGTGTCCAACGGCGACAACGCCATCAACCTTGCCATCATGCAGGAGGGCAACGCTCGGCAGGCTGGTCAGACCGCACTTGCCACGCAGCTTGCATCTTGCTGCTGCGAGAACAAGCAGCTGATCGGCGACCTGAAGTACACCATCGCAACGGAGGACTGCGCTACCCGTCAGGCTATCGCAGACAACGCCCGCGCCATCGTGGACAACTGCAACGCCAACTTCCGCAGCATGATGGACTACTTCACGCAGGATAAGATCGCCACTCTGACCGCCGAGAACCAGAACCTCAAGTTCGCCGCTTCTCAGGATCGTCAGAATGCGCTTCTGACCACCGTGATGTCTCAGCAGACTGATACCATCCTGAACCGGGTCAATCCTCGTCCGATTCCCGCTTATCAGGTGGCAAACCCCAACTTGGGCGTGAACTGCTGCGGCTGCTGCTAACCAACACACTCCCCGATAATACCGGGTGAACCATCGGGGCAGGGGTGAGACACCTCTGCCCCTGATTTTTTAGGAGGAAAACATTATGGCTTGCAAAACAAGCTGCAAACTCTGCCCTTACTTGGTCATCAGTCAGGCGGTAACGTTCGCCAATGACACGCTGACCATCAACATCCCTGCTGGCGCATACCAGAACGGAGAGAAGTATTGCATCGTGGTTGCCCAGAGCATCCCGGACACGACCACCATCAACGCCCCTGTGGTCATTACCATCGGTGCAGGTACGACCGCATACCCTCTGACAGACTGCAACTGCGCTCAGGCAACCGCCGAGAGCATCCACACCCGCACCCGTTACGCTACCCGCGTTGCAACGTCTGCGACCGGCACAGGCACGTTCAAGTATCTTGGCTGCTTCTGCCGTTCTCACGCCGGTGCGCCTGCGTCCATTTCCTAAGGAGGTATAGATTATGGGCAAGAACACTTTTCGCCGCATGATGATGCTCCGTGACCACGACAAAAACCGTGAGCCGGAGCGTGACCGCCTTGAGGAAGAGCGTGACCGCAGGGAACGTGAGCTGGAACGCCGTCTGCGTAAGCTGGAAGGCGGCAACGACCGCTATCCCTACTATCCGCAGGAGGAGAACCGCTACATCGACCCCTACCCTATCCCCCGCTACCCTGACGTAGAGTATGGGCGCAAGATGCCGCAGATTGGCTTTTCGCAAAACGGAGACTGGGACAAGCGGGCTGGGCAGTACGAGCATGGCGGTGCGGACAGCCGTTCCATCAAGATGCCACGCAAGCACCTCACCCACGATGAAGCGGAGGAATGGTGCGACAGCATGGTGAACGCTGACGGCACTAAAGGTTGTCACTGGACGCTGGAACAGACACAGGATGTTGCCAAACAGCGCAATATCACCTGTGACCCGAACGATTTCTGGGCTGTTATGAACATGATGTACTCGGATTATTGTCAGGTTGCAAAGCGTCAGTCCGTTGACACTCCGGGCTTCTACGCTGACATGGCAAAGGCGTTCCTTGAGGACGCAGATGCCGCAGATGGCAAGGCGTATCTCTACTGGGATTGCATTGCTGATAAGTAAAACAGAACCCCTGTGTAGTTTTTAATGGCTACACAGGGGTTGTTTTATTTTGTATAGTACAATTCCATATCTGCTTTGTATGTATCAAGTCGTCTTTTACTATCCATGAGAATGTTAAAACTGAATCATGCTGTAAAAGATACCACAATAAGCAAAATCAAGTGCGTTGTAACCCATTTCCCGGCAAAGATAGAAGGAATCTGAACTGCTACGGCAAAAGCATCGAACAAAAGAACGCAAATGCCACGCTTAACCATTTTCTGTAAGCGGATAATACTTCCTTCGTAAAATTCCTTCGACCTCATCATACGTCAATCCTCCTAGAACTCAGCTTTTATCGACTTAGTGATTGTCTGGCCCACCAGCAACGAAATCTGCAATCATGTTAATTAAATCATACAGGGGACCTTCAATATCATACGGGTCAGACAAATGTCCTTCAAGATATTTCCAAACAACCTTTGCTTGCTCTGTAGTAACTTTTTCTTTTCCACCAATCGCTCTGTTTAACGCATCGGCAATATCTTTATAGAAAGCAGTATAAGTCTCTTCACGAGCTTTCATTTTAGCCTGATTAAGCCTTTTCACTTCGTCCTGATATTTCTGATTGTTCTTAGAAACCTGTTCACGATTCCATTTTACGGATTTATCTTCGTCAAACACATATCCATCTTTTACAAGAGACATCCCTACTGGCTTACACGACATATTCCTTACTTTATTCAGTCGCTCAACATAATAGTCACTCATATCAGTTTCCCCTTTTTCAATTATTTACGTAATACCGTTATAAATTTTATTTGAAAATCTTATAGAACTTAACTTTTATCGTCAATCCTCCAAGAAATCCTCTTGATTTAGAACTTGATTTACAATTCGTTCTGTGCATTCTTTGATAACAGTAGATGCGGGGACGTGATCTTCATAAGCTATGTTTTCATATTGTGCTCCTGCATATTCAAAGAACCTTTTGGAAAGTATTTCTGCATCCGCACGGCACAACGGCTTTAATTCGTATTGCAACGGAAATCTTCTTGTAAGCGCAGGGTCAATCCTATCAAATCGGTTTGTCGTTCCGATAATGATAACATTGTTCGGCAATCTATCCATTTCTTACATAATCGCAATAACCACACGGTTCATTTCCCCAACGTCATCTTTTTGCCCACGAGCCATTCCGACCGCATCTATTTCATCAAAACAAAGAACGCAAGGAACGGTTCTCACATAATCAAAAATTCTTGCAAGGTTAGATTGTGTTTGCCCTAAATGCGAATCAACTAGATTTGAAAATTGAACCCTCAAAAACGGAAGTTTTGCTTTATGTGCGATATACCTAGCCAGCATGGTTTTTCCACATCCACTTTGCCCATAAAGCATCAATGCAGGCAAATAAGGGATGCCCATTTCATTCAATTTTTCAGAGGCTCGATAAATGGCAACAATTTTCTGCGTTATATTTTTTTCTTCGTTCCTAAGAAGAAATCTTGCTTCTGGAAATTCTTCTGTATCCTCTGCGATCAAAAGATGCTGTAAGTTATATGGCAATTCAATAAATTCTCTTTTGCTCTCCAACTTGCGAAACATATTTTCTTTGAACTGCTCATCTTTTTTGGATGATATGGAATTCAAAATGATTTTAACAGCTTTTTGCGCGTTTCGCATATCACCATCGCAAACAAATCGAATAAGGTGTCGTTCACTATCATTCATCTAAAAAATCCTCCAGTTCAATCTTTCCGTCTGCCGCCGCAACCGCCAGAGCGTACACATACTGCCCGATGGTCATTCCGTGCCGTCTGGCTTCACGGTTGATGTACTTGCGCTCCTCCTCGCTCATAAGGATGGTAATGCGCTTTGAACGCTTGCCGTCACCGCTTGCAACGCCCTGATGCGATTCCGGCATCGGGATTTTTTTCTTTGTCAAGCCAGCTTCAGCCAGTGCGCCGGGAACATCTCCCTCTTCAATCAAACGCTGCACTTCTTTTGCCTGTTTCAGCTTCTTCGGCTTACCTTCGCCTAACACGGCATCATTTGGCTGACTTTTGTCGTCTTTGGCTCGCTTCGGCTTAATACCACTTAATTCTGCTTTACTCGGCTGTGCATGGCTGTCTGTGGCTTTACTGGGCTTAATCGGTACTTGTTCGGCATTATTTGGCTTTGTTTGGCTTACTTCTTCTTCCTTTGGCTCACTTCGGCTTAATGTCTGTTCCGAAAAAACAGGCTGGAAGTCAAACCCGCCCAACAAGCCGGATGTTTTTTTGCTGGTTGGCTTCATTTTGCTTCCTCCATCCGTGCGCCGCAGTTTGGGCAATATTTATATCGCGGGATTGCAAACGAAGCGTTTGGCCTGTCAATATACCATTTACAATAACTGCAACAAGCGCAATCTCTTTCTTCATCAGTTACAACCCAATGAGCTGTAGTCTGCAAGCTGTGTATGGTTATGGTTGGCAATTTTTTCAAATCATTAAGTTCGGTGCCGATTGATTGAAGCAGCCGTTCATCTTCTTCATCTTCCTTGATTTCTGTAAGAACTACAAGATTATTTTTGAGTTTTCTTTCAAGTATTCCAACGTCAGCTAGTCTAAAAATTGCGTTACTCACTTTTATCCCCCTCCACAATCATCTGTGCCAACGCCTTAAAATCCTCTGCGCTGGTGCTCTTTGCCGTGTCCCTACTAAACAGGCTGTGACGCTCTGCCTGCGCCTTACGAACGCCCATAGACGGTCTAATCTTCACGCCCAACAGCCTTGTTCCCATGCTCTGTGCAATCACAGGAAGCTGCTCCACAACCTCTTTGGACAAGTTCTCGCGGCTCTTGTACTGGTTCAGAAGCAGACCTTCAATCTTTAAGGTCGGGTTGAAATATCTGCGAACGTCACCAATGGTCTGCGAAAGCTGGCTCAATCCGGCAAGCGCATATCGGTCTGCTGTGATGGGAACGATGATGCTGTTGGCAGCGATCAGCGCGTTTACAAGCGCAAGGCCGAGCTGCGGGGGAGTGTCCAGAACAATGTAATCGTACCGTTCAGATACGCTTTCAAGCGCTTCACGCAGCCGGAAGTTCTTGCCAATGTCCCGGACAAGCTGCTCGTCAATGTCCTTCAATGCGTTGTCTGACGGCAGAATGTCACCGGCTTCGCAGTGCTGGATTCCTTCTTCCACTGTTCCTTGCCGGGTCATTACATCGAACAGGGTACACACATCCTCTGTCTGTGCGCCGTAGGTGTCCGTTGCGTTGCACTGGGCATCGCAGTCCACCAGCAACACCTTCTTGCCAAGCAACTGCAACGCACCTGCTAGACAGGTGCTTGTGGTAGTCTTTCCTGTGCCGCCCTTCTGGTTGGCGACAGCTATAATTTTTGCCATTTTATCACTCTTTCTTTATTTGCCGTTAAGCGCTTCAATGGAATAAAACGCCGGCATATACTTGTCTACGATACCCGCTTTGTCTACGCTTCTAATCAGATAGCCAACAGGTCTGTCGGGGAATGGTGTTCTGCTTAAAGACAAGATGTCCTTATACGCTGCCTTCACCGTATCGTAAACCGCTTCTTTGCGTCTCGGCAGCTTGATTTCGGGATGCTCTTTCTTCATCCACTTCTCAACCACTTTTGCCACGTCAATGCAGTCTTGCTTTTCCAGCTCGTCACATACAGACCAGTCAAAATCCTCGTATCCGCTTCTGCGGGGCTTTCTTGCAGCTTTTTGAGGTTCTGTCGATACTTCACTTGCCTGAGCTTCAATCAGCGTCTCGGACGCTTTAACTTTGGGCTTAAACTTGACTGCCACAGCCTTTCGTGCCACAAGAACCGGTTCGTAGGCCACCACAATGTCAGACACAGCATTGATTTCGTCTACTGCAACGTCAAGCACTCGTTTGCGGAGGTTCTTGTAAACATCGTAGCTTGCTTCCATCGCACCGAGCTGTTCTCTCAGTTTTTTCAGACTGATTTCATGCGGTTTACTGTCCATGTTCATCCAGTCCCGAAGAATCGAATAAAGCAGAATGCTGTACTGAGACTTCATTCGTGACGTGTAACGCAGCCGATACCGAACGTACCCGCTTTCGGCAATATCAAAAAAGATAGGGCGAAGGTCAGGGTTGCAAGTGATTGCCACAACATAAGACCTTGTTTCTGGTACATAGTCCAGTTTTGCCCTTGTGAACAAGACAAAACTCTCAAACGTCCCCTTCTCTTTGTCAATGGGAATCGACACCGTATTGCCCAGAAAGTGCTTGATCTGTGGCTCAATCCTTCGTGCATCAAGGCTTTTTAACCCAAGCAGGTCTCTGTACTCTGCCAACGAGAACTCCACACGGCTGCTGTTTGGGTCTCTAGGATTTATTCTTGACAAGTAAACCTCTAGCAACCGAAGCTCGCCTGCTGTGTAGTCCCTAAACTTTGCCCACACAAGGGATTTGCTTTTTTCAACAAGGTTGTTTTCTGATACTTTCGCCATCAGGTAGACACCTTTTCCTTCATTTTCTTTAATAGCTCGAACTGACGCTCATACTGCTGCATATATTGTTTTACGCTCATCTTCTTCAGGCCTTGCGTCAAATTGAAGTTATCTACAACATCATCTTTCCGAACAATAAATTTCGTTTTTGAAACAAATTGCTCTTTCAGTTCGACCTCGAATCCGTTTTCCTCAAACCATTTGATGGCAAACATCTCTTCCTTTGAAAAATCCCACTTCTGGTTCTCTTTTCCAAGTAGCATTTTTTTCACCCCCATTTGCTTGAGTAGAGTATAGCACATCACGGGGGACAAGTCAACACTTTTCGTCCCCCGTGGCTTGTCTTTTTGTCCCCCATAGGGTCGTCAAAACGTCCCCCATGACTTGTCAAAACGTCCCCCATGCTTTGTCATTTCGTCCCCCATCTACATATTATATATTAAACAAGAAATAAACAAGAGGTTAAATATCATCGTTAAATAGGCGATGACGATAATTTTCAACAATTTCTTTATTTTTCCATTCCAGCTTGTGGATAACTCAACCTTCCATTTGCTAAATAAAGTCTTTCCGGCAATGATTAGTCTTATATAACGTGTACAAAAAGTGGATGAAAAACTTTTGAGCCGGTTTTATGGGGGACGGATTGACAAGCTGACCAATCACAGGCAATAAATTAGCGCTAGTTCGTTATTTATTCCGCGCGAATATTGTTGACTTCCGATCTATGGGGGACGGAATGACAAGGCGAATTTGCCCGATAGGTGTACAAAAAGTGGATGAACCTGGACAAAATGTTCTTCAAAAGCTGCGATAATTCGACAATCAGCGCAAAATGTTTTCTTCGTTGATAGTATAAGAATCGTTTCGTTTCATGGCCGCAGCTTCCCCACAGTCCTGTGCCTGATACAAAATCTGCATATTGGGTTGTGTTCCGTCTGGGTCTGGGTCGGTTTTGGTGGCCTGTGCCATTTCATAATGACCTGTAACGGTGCGGCAGACGGATACACGATCACGCAAAGTCGTGTGAAGGTTGGCTACCATTTCGCATAGAACGGCAAGATAATCTGAGCCGTGATTACCATAGATCAGATAGCACAGTAGGTCAATTTCTTGCGGATGGGCTTCTTTGATATGCTCTATCAGTGTATCCCTCTTTCTCTCGGTGCTGGCATCGCCAGCCAGACTTTCCAATAATCCGGGATGCAAACAGGTGTCTATGTACGGCTTGGCCGCAACACCGCAGCACACAAACCATTTTATGATAGTAGAAGCATCTGGGGTCATTGTTCCTTGCTCATAACGAAAAATGGATGTGCGGCCTATACCCATTTTGTCCGCAAGCTTCTGTTGGCTAAGCCCAGATTCTGCTCTTGCCATCTCTAACGCTTTTGCCACTCGTATCCTATAATCATCCATAAATACCCCTCTTTCGACAAAATGATACAAAAGCAAAGAAATCCAACTGATATATTGTTCAAAATGTGAAACAATAATTGAAAAAAGTCGCTGTTCCATTGAAACAGCGAGATGTGGTATAACTGTATTGTCAAAAAATTCCAAATAGAAAGGAAACACAAAATGAAAGAAACTGTAATCTGGAACCATGAACGTATGCCGGTCATCGATGGAATGCCTGCCAGCGTTCCCGATGGGAAGCCGCACACACCTGAACCGTGGGAGGAAAGTTAATGAACCGAACCGTAGATACTCTGATTATTCCATACGCTCGCAGACGAACGCTAGAGCTTGTCCTAAGCCTTTCTGGGTACGAAGCTAATAAAGATGCTTACCTCGAAGCAAAAGGTATCCTAGAACGTGCCGTAGCCGCCTTGGACGATGGGCGCGACCCAGCAGATAACATTGAACGCATTGACGGACAGCTTGTGGAACTGTGAAAGGAGAAGAAGATGGACTTTACGAATGGATTCTATAAAGCCGAGAACCCTGTCGTTCTTGAAGAAGTGAAAACTTTCCTTCAGTCAATGGAACGGCGTGGAGCAACCGTGAAGGACTTAGACGATGCCATTGTGCAGCTAAACAATGTTTCGCACAGCATCAGCACAAACGCTCTCGTCAAAGCAGATGTGCTGGACGATTTACCGAATAACCCCTTTCGTTCCATGCTCAACGGAATGTTACAAAGCAAAGGGTGACTTAAACTTAATGTGGCTCTTAATCATTGTCATTGCAATTTTTGGTTTCCCCGATGCAAAGTAACGGATGTGAAGAAAACGTTCAATTTTTACGAAGTTGTTAAAAACACATTGACTTGACAACTAAAAGGTGTATAATCGTATCAAATGAACGCCCATACTTACCGATCGGGAGGATATGCCACAATGAGTGAACAGGAAAGAGTCAAGATTGACAGGTTTATCGCATGGCTGCTGGAACACCCGGAAAAGATTCCGACAGCGGAACAAGCACTAGACCTGGAATAACAGAAAATCCCTTGCGCAGAGCTACACCAGCCCGGCACAAGGGATTCTTTTATTTTACCGGGTCAGAACCACTTCTTTTTTCGGTTTCTACGGTAACGATATTTTCTGCTGTTGCCATATAGCACACGGTCGTTGCCTTTTAGCAAGGCCTGCATGAACCAGAAGCAAAAGGCACAGCCACATAACAGGTAATACACAGGCTTACCTCACATCTTCTCGATCAGGTTCATCAGAGCTTCACGCTGCTCCTTCGGCATAGATTCAAGCTTTTTTCTAATCCGCTCCACTGCTGCATCGACTTCGCTTTGCGGCTGCTGGGGCGGGTTTTCTTTTTGGTTGCCAGTAAGAAGGTAGTCAACCGTAACATCGAAATACTGTGCTAGCTTAACGGCATTTTGATTGGTCGGCTTTGCATCGTTTCCTGCACCTGCTTCGGTTCTCCAATAGCTATAAGCAGATTTCGGAACGCCAGCTTCAGTCAAAGCACGAGACGGCTTTACTCCCTTTTGCTCACATAGCCTTACGAAATTGTCAAAAAACACAAAACATACCTCCAGCGTTTGTACAAGATGACAAAGTTCTACCACTTGAACAAAAACACTTGAAAAGTTCTACTACTTGTGCTTTAATAAGGCTACCGGGTTCAATCGGTAGAACAAATTAAAGACTTTGAACAAATAGAAGAACGTTCGATAATGTTTTTGCTTGACACCATAATATTATCATATTCTTTCAAAAAGTTCAAGTACTAGAACAAGAAAGGAGAAAAAATTTGCTTCCTAAGTGGACAGGCGATGTTGTGGGAACGCTTCACGTTAACAGCATCGAAATCAGAGAGCTTGCTGCAAAAATGGGATGCGCACCGGAATACTTGGGAAAAATCCTGAACGGTAAGCGTGAGCCTAAAAATGCGGAAGCTAAGGTGAAAGAAGCTCTGGAAGAGCTTTTGAATGAAAGAGAGGGAAAATGAGCGACATTGTCTTATCTATGCAAAGCGGCGAGCCAGTAGCATCTAGTCGCCAGATTGCAGACAACTTCGAAAAACGTCACGACCACGTTATGCGTGACATTGACGCAATGAAAAAAGATGTCCCCAATTTTGGGGAGATGTTCTTCGAAACAACAGCGCCGGACAGCTACGGAAGGGAACAGAGGACTTACCTGATGAACCGTGACGGCTTCACACTGCTGGCTATGGGTTTCACTGGAAAGGCTGCTCTTGAGTGGAAGCTGAAATATATTGCGGCGTTCAACGAGATGGAAAAGAAGCTGGCTGACCAGCCGCAGCTCACTCGCTCGCAACTCCTTGCAACTGCACTGATCGCAGCGCATGAGGAGCTGGAAGAGAAGGACAAGCAGATTGCAGAACTTACGCCGAAGGGCATTTTTGCTGACGCGGTAAGTGCAAGCAGCCAGAGCATTCTTGTTGGTGAAATGGCAAAGCTGCTCTCACAGAACGGCATCCAGATGGGGCAGAACCGCTTGTTTTCATGGATGCGTGAGAACGGATACCTGATTAAGGACAGAAAGCGGACAGACTACAATATGCCAACGCAGAAGTCTATGGAACTTCGCCTGTTTGAAATCAAGGAAACATCCATTGCACATTCCGATGGGCACACTTCCATCAATAAGACTCCGAAGGTGACGGGCATTGGTCAGGTCTATTTCGTTAATCTCTTCTTAAAGACGGAGAAGGACAAGAAAGTGGAGGACTGAACATGAGGCGGTTTATCACCTTAAAGGTTGAGGTTGACCTTGAGCACCCGGAAGAAGCGCACCACGCCATTGACGATGCGATAAAAGCCTACGAGGAAAGCAAAAAGAGCTGGGATCTCTTTGAAGTCCACGAAGCCAAAAGCAGAGCACAAGACATTTTGTACAACCTGTGCAATGAAGGCTACAGTATGATATGGACGGTCACGGATGGCGCTGTCGGCCTGACGATTTGGAAAAGCTTTAAGGAGCCTTGTGTTGGTCAGTGTTATATGCCAAAAGAATGCCTGTACAACATCTGGGTCGAAAAGCTAGTTGCGCTGTGCATTGCCACAGGCAAGGAAGTCCCGAAATTCATTACAGATAAGGCTGGTGAGTGCTGGTGATGAAATTTCGTAAAGCGCAAAGCCGCAAGCGCAGACTAAAGCTTGCAATGGCTGCTGGCGTGTCCAGAAACGATGCCAACAAGGTGCTGTGGATGGAGAAATCCATCAACCAGTGCTTTGAACGGCACAACAGAGAAGAAAGGTTGAAAGAGGAGATGCAGCGTGGAAGAAAAGTATTGTGAGCGCTGCGGTGCCTTTCTTGGCCTTGTAAACCCATGCAAAAAGTACTGTGAAGAGTGTAAAGCCATTGTTCGCAGAGAACGGCAGGCCCTTATAAAGAAAGGAATCAAGACTGAACCGGAACCGGCTTTATGTGCTTGGTGCAAGAAGCCAATGGTTCGGAAGTTCTGGTCTCAGAAGTATCACCCTGAATGCGCAGCAGACGCAAACAAGGCTTTGACCAAAAAATACAAAGCCAAAAAGCAAAAAGAGCTGAATGCGCTAAAAGCATCTGGCGAGTTCAAAATTACTTGGGATGTGCAGGAGCCAGAACGTGCGAGACCTCAAAAACACGAACCTCCAAAGTATACCGTGCGCCAGATGAACGATGCTGCAAAGCGATACGGCATGAGCTACGGTCATTACAGTACTTTACTTGCGCAGGGAAAGGTGGAGCCGCCCGATGAACGGTAAATATTACGGCAAGCGGGAAATCCGCTGGCACAGCCGGGAGAAAGACCGACTGGAACACATTCATAAAGGAAAGGACAAGAATGAAAGCATTCGTGGAAATCGTCCTGATTTGGGGCATTGTCCTGGCATTGGTTTTAGCAGTGTTCCTGCTAAACTTCTGGCTGGTGCATCATATCGAGATTCTGATCGGCGCTAAAGCGACATGGTACATTATCGGAATCAGCGCTCTGATGGCCATCTGCTGGATTTTCGGTGTTGGTAAGAAAGCATGACGCTGGAAGATGCAATGAAAGCCAGGTACTTCAACATCAACGACCTTAGCCGTAGATCGGGAGTATCAAGGCCAACGATTTACAGCATCTTGGGCAAACGAAAGAAGCAGAAAAGCTCCGTTCGGGTCGATACGCTTCTGAAAATCGCAAAGGCCCTGAATGCAAAAATAGTCATCAACGAAAACAAGCCAAACGGATTTGACATTGTCTTAAAAGAGGTGAAGAGAAATGAAAACTGTTAAAGGCACTGTATTGTGCTTTATAAGCATCTCCATCGCCGTTGCAGCACTTGGATGCGGAAATGCCATCAATGGCGCTTCCAATGGCTGGGGGATGCTTGGATATACGCTGCTGTCCGTGTCTATGCTTTTTACCGCTTTGATTCTCGCTATTATCGGCGTTAGCGCTGAGAATGAGAGAATCGAGCGTGAAAATCGCAAAATCAGACGTGTAGCCCACCACACCAACGAGTGGAGGGATGTTCAGTGAAATGCCCGATGTGCGGACAAGAAAGTGTCACGACTGCAGACACCAGGAACGAGGATGATTGTGTCATCCGTAGAAAGCACTGCTTGAATAAAGAATGCGATTACCGGTGGTCTACTATTGAAATCGACACAAGCCAGTGGTACTCAGCTCTTCAAATCCAGGAGCACAGAAAACAAAGAGGACGGCCCAGAAAGAATGATTAGCGTGAGCTTAGATAGATTCGGCGGCATGACCGAGCCGGAGGACGGCGTGTACTTTATGACCAACGAGCAGATGGCAAAAGCTAAAGAAGCTGACCGTCTGGCTGAGATTGAGGACTTGCAGTCTGAAATCGAGGACAGGGAAGCAGAGTTGAAAGACCTCCGTGCGCAGTTGGCAGAACTGATGGCTGGCTGATTTTTGTACAGCCAAATTAAGCCAAAGTGAGGACAATGAAGCCTAATGAAGCCGAAGAAAGGAAAGAAAAATGGCAGTATTAGTAATGGTCTACGGTCACTCCGGTAGCGGTAAGTCCGCTTCGCTTCGGAACTTTGACCCGGAACAGGTTGCGGTTATCAACGTGCTTGGCAAGCCGCTGCCGTTCCGAAGCAACATGAAAACCTATATCACCAACGACTACGGCAAGATTGATGCTGCAATCCACAGCACAAAGCGCAAGTCCATCGTCATTGACGATGCCACCTACCTTATGACCGGCGAGTTCATGCGGAACGCAAAGGTTGCTGGATACCAGAAGTTCACCGACATGGCAGCTAACTTCAACGCCCTGCTGATGCGGGCGAAGGAACTGCCGGACGATGTGGTGGTCTACTTTTTCGGCCACAGTGAGCGTGACGGCGATGGCGGTGAGAAGTTCAAGACTATCGGCAAGCTGCTGGATGAGAAGGTTTGCGTGGAAGGGTACTTCACCATCGTTCTGAAAACCGTTGTGCAGGATGGGCGATACCTGTTCAGCACTCGCAACGATGGCATGGACACCGTGAAAACCCCTCTGGGGATGTTCAGCGATGCGCTGATCGAGAACGATCTCGCCGCCGTAGACAAGACCATCCGTGAGTATTACAACATCCCGGTTCAGCCGGAGAGCAAAGGAGAGTAACAGATGAAGAACATCAACTGGAATGACGTACAGGAAGCCACCGAGCGCCGTGACTTGCCTGTTGGCGGCTATGTTGCCGGTATCTGCAAGGCAACGGACGAACCCGCAAAGGAGCGTCTGAACATCGAGTGGGAAGTAGCAGAGGGAGAGTTCAAGGGCTACTGGCGTGAGCAGACCGCTTCCCTTATCGAGCGTGGCAAGCTGAATCCGGGCGAGTGGGCATGGGGAGGCAAAACCATCAAGAGCTACAAAGAAAAGGCACTGCCGTTCTTCAAGGGCTTCATCACCGCTGTGGAGCAGTCCAATCCCGGTTACAAGTTCAACAACGATGAAAAGACCCTGCGCGGTAAGCTGGTCGGCGTGGTTCTCCGTGAGGAGGAGTACATGGGCAACGATGGTAACGTCAAGACGAAGCTTGTCGTTGACCGCTTTACCAGCGTGGACAAGATTCGTTCCGGTGACTATGAGGTCAGACCGAAGAAAACACTGGCTGGCGGGTCTGGCTCCGGCTACTCGCAGGGCGGGAACGATGACTTCTCCGTGATTGAGGACGATGGTTCGTTCCCTTTTGACTAACGGTTACGCTACCGGGACAAAAGGCGAGAAAGGAGCACTATGCTTTACCATCCGAAAGTAGTTCGATGCCGTCTGAAAACTGGCGGGAAAAGCATCGAACAAATCAAAGAATCTTACAAGGGGCAAGGGCTGGTTTATCGGGATTTTGAAAGTCTCCAACAGATGTACGATGCTTTTTCTGGATTGATTGTTGAACTGTCCCTTTGGGAGTACGACAACCACGAAAGCTATCATCTCGAAAGCTGGAAGCCAGAAGATGATGAAAAAGTTATGATGGGCGTTTATTACGCAGAGCAAACGCATCCATTCCCTCGATACAAGAACGATTTTGAAAAGTTCAAAGCAGTTTGGGAAGAAAAGAAATACTGCAGTAATGGTGCGTCTCTCGTCTTTGCTCCAGAAGACGTGGAAGAACTCGAAACCATCTGCGAGGAAGTTCCTTCGTCCTGACCGCCTACCTTATATAAGAGCTGTGCTATCTGGCTGGACGGGCGTTTTGGAAAATGAAAGTTTTAGTCGCCTGTGAGGAATCACAGGAAGTCTGCAAAGCGTTCCGGGCAAAAGGTCACGAAGCCTACTCATGCGACCTGATTGAGCCGTCCGGCGGGCATCCAGAATGGCATATTCTCGGTGACTGCCTAAAGGCTATTGAGGGGGGGGCAGGTCGTGACAATGGACGGAATCGCGCATGATGTGCCCCGCTGGGATATGATTATCGCATTTGTCCCCTGCACAAAGACGAGCAACGCGGGAGCAAGACACCTGTACAAGGGAGGAAAGCTCAATCTTTCCCGGTATTATGAGGGATTGTGCGGCAAGGCACTTTTTCTTGCCGTGTGGGCGGCAGATTGCGAAAAAGTGGTGATTGAGAATCCTACCCCCAGCAAGATTTTTGATTACCCAAAGCCTACGCAGGCAATCCAGCCCTACGAGTACGGACATCCGTACAGCAAGAAAACGCTACTGTGGGAACGCGGTGTACCGCCGCTGCACCCGACAAATATCGTAGAACCTACCGCGACATGGTGTCCGTCTGGCTCTTATTCTCATAAACATGGAGAGCGGCATAAAGGGATGTTTACAACTGACCGGGCTAAAAACCGAGCAAAAACTTTCGCTGGCGTGGCGGCTGCCATGTCAGAACAGTGGGGTTGATAGAATGATTACCTGTTGTCTCAACTGCACATCACGCCACCAAGCCTGCCATGACACATGCGAGAAGTACAAGGCAGAGAAGAAAGACTTCGAAGAGCGCAAGGCTTTCGTGTATGAGCTGAACCACAGCCAGAGCGTGTACCACCGCGATTATGAGGACAAGCACCGGGAACGTGGCAAGAAGCGGTTTCTCGGAAGTGAATTTAGAGGTGAACGATAAATGGGAGCTTTCATTGCAAGACAACCTAATGGTCTGCTGTGCCGGTTTTCTTCGGTGGTCGATTGCATTACCGATTACAACATGACCGAAGATGAATACATCGAAATGTGTGCCGAAAAGGCACGAGAAGAAGCAAGAGATGTTATTGACCACTATATGCAACCGTTTGAACTGGTGGACAAGCGATTCTACCCGAACAACATGACAGTGGAAGAACATAAGCGGATTATGAAGGAAATGGAAAAGCCCGCTGACAAAACAACTCATATTCCGTGAATTTAGAGGTGAACGAGGATGAACAGAAAATACGAGCCGGGTAGACTTGTCACATCGCTTGACGAACTTACAAGGCAGAAGTTGGTATTTCATCGAAAGCAGCTCATAAACGTAGGATGGTTTTCTAGCTGGCAAATTCGATATGCCCTGAAAGAAATAGAGAAAGGGAACATTCGATACGCCGATAGAAAACCGGTGATCTGGCACTATGGTGAGGCCATTATCCCATGAACACCGGAAAGCAGTTTGAAACAGACTTCAAAGCATCCGTCCCATCCGATGCGTGGTGCTACCGGCTGAAAGACAGTGCTGCAACCTACTACGGCGGCAACGAGAACCTGTCTTTTTCCATTGACAACATCTGCGACTTCCTTGTGTACCGATACCCGATGAACCACCTGTTTGAACTGAAAACCATAGAAACGCCCTCTATCCCGCTGGAAAAGGTATTCGGAAAGTACGACAAGGCGAAGTGCAAATACCGCAAGGAAAAGCACATCACTGACATGGTGGAAGCGATGGGGTACAGCGGTCAGACCGCCCATGTGATAATCAATTACAGGACGGTCAACCGCACCTTTGCAATCCCTGCCAACAAGGTTCTCGCGTTCCGCTACAACGAGAGCCGGAAGAGCATCCCTTGGCAGTGGGCAGAACAAGAGGGAATAGAGATCAAAGCAAAAAGGCTGCGTGTCCATTGGCGGTATGACGTGGATGGGCTGCTAAAGAGATTGGAGAAAGAGAATGAGGTTCGATGACATTGAGGTTGAAATTTGCGACCGATGCGGCGAGTGCTTTTCGTGGCACGGAGAAACAGACGGGATCCGAAAAATCAAAATCAAAGAGCGTGGATACGAGTGCTCGCCTGACCGTTCGTTTGTACTTTGCCCCTCTTGCATGGCTGCACTCAACGACTGGCTGAAAGGAGAACAGAAGTGAGTAGTCAGATGAATAAATTCGGAAACTGCCCTCTGTGCGGCAAACAGGTCAAGCCAACCAAATGGTTGGGCAGTTCAAAAACGAGGACATGACCCCTGACGAGTTTGCGGATTACATCACTGCAAAGTCAGAACAGGTAGAAAAAGAGCTGAGAGAAAGGTGGAGCTAATGGATAAAGAGCAGCTTGCCATCGCACGGTTGCAGGACGCTGCACGGCTATCTGAGCATCGGTACAAGAAACCGCTCATGGTCACATACTCTGGCGGAAAGGATTCACAGGTGCTCGTGGCTCTGGCTGAACGCGCAGGAATCAACTTCGAGGTGGTCAACAGCCACACTACCGCAGATGCGCCGGAGACAGTCTATTTCATCCGTGAGCAGTTCAAGGCGATGGAAGAGCGTGGAATCAAATGCTCCATCGTTATGCCACGCTACAAGGACAAGCCTGTGTCCATGTGGACGCTGATTCCGCAAAAGCTGATGCCGCCGACAAGACTTGTGCGGTATTGTTGTGCCGTTCTCAAAGAAAATACTGGCCGCGATAGATTTATCGCTACCGGCGTTCGCTGGGCTGAATCAACAAACAGAAAGAAAAACCGTGGAACGATGGAGTTTAGCCATCGTGACAAGGAAAAGCGCATCATTCTTATGGGCGACAACGATGAAAAGCGACAACTGTTCGAGACCTGCAACCTCAAGGGCAAGATGACTGTCAATCCTATCGTGGACTGGTCTGATGATGATGTGTGGGACTACACGCACAGCGAACACCTTCCTGTCAATCCGCTGTATTGCGAAGGACAAAAACGTGTTGGCTGCATCGGCTGTCCTATGGCCGGTAGGGGGGGCAGACAGCGTGAGTTTATGCGCTGGCCTGCCTACGAGAAAATGTACATCTCAGCGTTTGAGCGAATGCTTGATGTCAGAAAAGCAAAAGGTTTGCCGTGTGACTGGCAAACTGGCATGGATGTGTTTCGCTGGTGGATGGAAGATGACAACATCAGCGGTCAGTTGAGCATGGACGATTTGATGGAGGATAACAATGTTTGATTTTTCAAGTGGGCTTTTTGGATTTATGAATCAACGTCCTCGTTATGAACGAGAACTGAAGGAAGATACCGTAAATGGCTATCACATTGATACTTGCGCTGTTGACGATAGGGATTGGAATTACGAAACGGCGATTCAACACGAACAATTTAGGGGTGGGGAGTGGATTGTTGTTCGAGGATATGACAGCAAAGAGGAAGCAGAAGCCGGGCACGATATGTGGGTAAAGAGCGCAAAAGCTGGTTTCCAAAAGCTGTATGATGTATTTGAAGAAAAGATTTATCCAAAAGAAAAGCAAGAAGAAAGGCCGGTTCACTTCATTTTGACCTATGCCTGTGATCGATGCGTGACCTCCATGAAGCATGAAGCGTATATGAAAAAGGAAAAATTTCAAAAGGAAAGGATTTGTCCGTTTTGCGGTGGGGAACTTTACATGAAAGAATTTGAAATTATGAACAGGTGGTAACGATGATGTTTGAATTTGCAACTCGCTGGCTGGTCTGCCTAGTCCTGCTGGCGGTGGTGGTTCAGTCCGAACGGACAATCAAAGACATGGCAAACAACCTGTTTGAAAAGCGGCAGGCAATGCTCGTCTGGTTGTTCGTCAACGTGTGTCTAGCTGTTTGCACGGCTATTATGATGGGGTGGAGGTAAAAACATGAACAGATATGACATTGAAAAGAGTATGGAAAGAAGTCGTAGAAAGTTTGCGATTCTGCAAGGCGTTGTAATCGCTTTTATTGCAGTCGTGGCGGTTTCGTCTATCGTACTTTCCATCTTTATGTATAAGGGCTTGTTTTCCGCAGACATCCCCGAATGGATGAAGTGGGCGTTTGTATTTCTTGGGAGGTAAGTATGGAAAACGAACTTTACTGTCCGATGAAGATGAGCAGCAATCCGCTTGGTCGGTGCGTGTGCGAGAAAGAAAAGTGCGCTTGGTGGCGGCAGTTGGACGACTGTTGCTCCATCTGGTGGATTGCAACCAAGCTGGACAAACTTGAAACGAAGATGAAGAGGTGATGATACCATGAGCGAGATGCAAAAGCTAGATGCCGCTCTCACTGAAATGGGTATAGAGCATATTTACGACCACGAATATAGGGGCGGAGAGGGAATCGTGGTGACGAAAAATGGTAAGTATTGCTGGGATGTAATCTGCGTACCTGATTCCTACGGATGGAACGAAGGGCTACTGGAAGTCATGGGAAAGCCTTTGGTTGGTCATTATAACGTGATGGGCTGCTGCACCGCAGAAGATGTTCTGAAAATGTTAAAAGGGAACGAAGTTCATGCCAAACCATAAAGAATATGTGTGGTTAAACTGAAACGAGGTGATAACTCTTGGCAACACCCCCGAAGCGTGGTCGTGGCAGACCTCCGCTGACCGAAGCTGAAAAGAAAAAGCGTGAGAAGCGGGCGCAAAAGGCAAAAGAGCAAGCCGCTGCAAAGCGTGAGAAAGAGCGTGAGAAGAAGCGGATACAGAACCTCAACAAGAACAAGAGCATCCGTTCACAGGTCAGTAAGAAGGTAAAGGAGCAACAGGCGTTGGCTATTGAGAAGCTGAAAATGATGAACACAGGCGATTTGCAGTCAAGAATCGGCGATGAAGAAGACAAAAAGGTTGTCGGCATGATTGCAGCCAAGTATTTTGGAGACCTTCCGAGCGTGGATATGAACAACCCCATTGAAGTGCAGCAACGTCTTGATTTCTTCTTTGACGCTTGCATCGAAGCCAGAATTTCCCCTGTGGTCGAATGGATTGCACTGGTGCTTGGCATCGAATGGCCTAGCCTGAGACAGATTATGACAGGCAAGCGCCGTGACGACAGTTTGCAGCAGAAGTACATCCTCAAGCTGATTCTGCAAATGCAGTCCATGTGGGCGTACAACGGTATGTACGGTCAAGAGAACCCGGCAGAGTGGATTTTCCGAGCCAAGAACTATTTTGGCATGAAAGACAACGTGGAAGTCACCGTTGCACAGCTGGAACAGCCGTTGGGCGATGCCCAGAGCCCAAAACAGCTTGCCCAGAAGTACCAGACGGCTTTGCCGAAGGGGATTGACGTGGAGTTTAAGGACGTGACGGAAAATGAGCAGCAAAGCGTTACGGAAGATGTATAAAGAACATCACATCTGCATACATTGCGGTCAGAACGATGCAATGCCGGGCAGAGTATCGTGTGCGGAGTGTTTGGCAAAAGACATCGAAAGGCACACGCAAGCATACGAAAACCTTTCAAGCGAAATGAAAGCTGCGTATCTGCAAAAATGCAATGAGCGACAACGTGAAAAGCGCAAAAGGCTGGCTGCGAAAGGAATTTGCACCACTTGCCTGAAACGTCCAATGTCAAAAGGCTATCGCTCTTGCATCGAGTGCCGAACAAAGGATGCTCAAAAGAGAGCGAGAAACAGCAAGGAATACAGAAGGACATCTGGCACTTGCGCCTATTGTGATGAACCACCAATTCCCGGCAAGCGTTGCTGTCCGAAACACTATGCAAGCCGCATTGTTGGCATTACAAAATGTAGGCAGTCAGAGGGCTTTCGGCTATCACAAATCGAACAAAAAAAGCGCATAAACGTCTTTTGGAGAGAAATGGAATGGGAAAGAAATCAAAGAATGAAACAACCCAAGTGGATACGCCCATGACCCCGTTGATTGACTTCTCCGACCCTTGCCTACGCACGTTCCTGCCTGTCCTCTTGCAAGACCACACGACAGGAAAGAACATCATCTGGGCAACAGACCCGCCGCCTGAGCTTGGCGTTGGCTTTGCAGATGAAATCACGCTGGAACAGCTAGACAAGGTTCAGCTTGTTCCTCGTGTGCAGAAACGGCTTGCAGACCAAAAGAAGCGCACCAGCAAGAAAGCAGAGGTGTTCACTCCAACATGGGTTTGCAAGAAAATGGCAGACGTTGCAGAAAACGACCTAAAGGGCGAGGATTGGAAGGAATACATCAACAAGACTTGTCTTGAAGTAACATGTGGAGAAGCGCCGTTCCTGACAAGCCGATACGATACCACAACAGGGCAGATGATTGCCGTGCCGGACAGAATCGGTTTGCTGGATAGGAAGTTAAATGTTCTGGCAGAGAAGTTCCATGACTACGATATGTGGATGTGCTGGGCAATTAGCGCCTACGCATCGACATACGGCTATGAGTGGCAGGGAGACAATCTCTTGCTTGCAAGGTGCAACCTGTTCCTGGCACTGGTTGAAAATTTTAGGTATCGGTTTGATGCAAAACGGCTTGAGATTGGCTGCATGCCTATGTTTCTTGACTGCATCGCAGAAACCATCTCATGGAACATCTGGCAGATGGATGGTCTGAAAAAGACCGTGCCAGGCACGGACATTCCGTGCAAAATCAAAGACTGGAAAGCTTACAAAGAAATCCTGTTTAAGGACGTTGGGGAGGATGACTAATGCAAACTGACAGAGGAATCTACCACAAGCGAGTATGTGACCGCTGCGGAGCGGTTATGAGCGGCAGGATGATGAACCCTGACGAATACTTCAAGGACTGGGCGTGGCGCAGGGACACAGGCGACCTGTGCCCAGAATGCTATGCAGAGTATAAGCGAGTGATCGGGCGGTTCAACAGGGGAAAGAGAGGGCAGAGGAAATGACGAGATGTTCTATATGGCGTTGCAAACAGTGTGGCATGGTTATCTACAACGCCGAAGATGCGAAAATTCCTGACAATGCGTTTGACGAACTTTTTAGCCTTAAAACCGTTTGCAATAACCTTACAGGGTTCAATTTGCCAACCGTTAAATATACGCATCGTTGTGACACTCAAACAATTGGCTTGTGTGACTTTATTGGATGGAGGAAGTATGAATGAACTTCTACTGCACCACCGAACATTGCTCTTGCATGGGCATCAAGCAGTTCTCCGCTGGCAAGGCTATCCGATGCACAGCAGAATCCTGCAAGAACAAATCTGAGCCGTCCTGTGGCTCTTGCAAATGGTACGCAGAGCCGGAGGGCGTATGCGTGAACGACCAGTCGGAACACGTTGCAGACTTCGTGTATGACGAACGCGGATGCAAGGAATGGGAGAAGAAAGATGAAACGTCAGCAGACCTATAAAGGGCTTATTGGCAAGGGCTGGTACGACCAAAGCGAATACAGTCACTATTTTGCAGCGTGGGCAAACCACCGAAACAACTGGGCTATCCGCAAGGCTGACAACCGCAAGCTGGCAAAGGCAAGATTGAAACAGATTGAACGCCAGCAAATCAAAAAGGAGCTGGACGAGTATGAGCTATGATATTTCGCTGTGCGACCCCGTAACGCACAAACCACTCAAAGCGGATAGTACGCATTTTATCGCAGGTGGTATGCGTGCTATGGGCGGTACAAAAGAGCTGTGGCTCAACGTCACCTATAATTACGGTCACTTCTATTATCGACCGGAAGTGTTTGGTGAGAACGGCATCCGCTCCATCTACGGCAAGACAGGCGCAGAGAGCATCCCGATGCTTGAAAAAGCCATTTCTGCACTAGGCGACGATGTAGACGACAGCAACTACTGGAACGCCACAGAGGGCAACGCCAAACGTGCCTTGTACGGTCTGCTGGCGTTTGCAAAGATGCGTCCTGACGGTGTGTGGGACGGAGATTGAAAGGAGAAAGAAAAATGTCTTTGTTTGAAATTGTACTCGGTTTTGTTTTGACGACAATGATTGGCTTTGTGCTCGTTTTTCCGATTTATTTGGTCGAAAAATATATAGTTCTTAGCATTTTGGACGAATACATAGACAACGTAATCTTAAAAGCCATTGCGGTTGTAGCAGTCAATGTTCTTTTCTTTCTCGTTGGGTTTGCAATCATCTTTAGCGTTTACGGTTATAAGTGTTGATAACACGATTTGAAGGGGGAACGTGCAATGAGAGCCAGACCGATTGATGCTAATGAACTACGTCAAAACATCGAGGCGTAGATTCAGGAGTATAACGATGGAACAATAGGTGGCTTGTCGTTAGACGATGTGCTTGATTACATCGACACTGCGCCAACAATCGAGGTGAAAGACAATGGCTAATTATCCAGAATACCTTGAACGAAACGCACTTATTGAAAAAATCCAGAAAGCATATTGCGTTGTTGGATGTAAAAATCACAAAGGGCTTCGATGTGACGATTGCGATATTGGTGAGGTGTTAGATATCGTAGGAGATGCACCAGCAGATATGATTGACGATCATCTACATCCGATGGCCTTTTGGGTAGTACAAGACGCAACCCTTACAAAGTTTGAATGTAGCAGATGTCACACGAGAAATCATCATACACGTTGGGACTATTGCCCCTCTTGTGGAGCGAAAATGGTGAACGCACATGGCTAACACACTCTGGCATCCGGCAAGCGAACCGCCACGAGAGCGGACGCAGCCTTTGTCGCTTGCGACTAAGACAATGTGGCGTGATAAAGATGGAAAAATGTTGCAAGGAATCTCGCCAACAGCGTACTTTCTTGACTGTTACGCAGACGGTCAGTTCTGGGACGAGATAGGAGAGAGACTGCCGGAAGATGTGACGGTGACGCATTGGATGGAGTTTCCGATGGTATAGGAGAGTTTATGGAAAACGGTGTTGTTATTACGCAAGATATGATTGACTCGTTTACGGCTGCCATGCGAGAAGCGTACAGAGTATACGGAGATGATGAGGAGCTTGTGCATGGCGTGATGGATGGCATTATGTGCGAAACCTTAGATAGGCTTGGCTTTACAGAAGGTGTGGAAATCTTTAACGAAGCACCAAAATGGTATGCGTAAGGAGCAGTAAGCATGACAAACAAGAAGTTTGGCATCATCATTATAGACTTGAGCCTTTTTGACTTCGGGCCGAAACCGCCTTGTGGGTACATCAAGGCAAAACATATCCGCCCAGCTTACGGCAAAGGCGAAAGGCCTGTCAAGGCGCATAAGCGAATTACGAGAACGAGAGAGGGATTCAGAAAGTGAAAAAGCTTAAATTTCCTGAGGATTTCTTTGCATACGACAACCCAGACTGCCCCGACAAGGACATTGAAAAAGCCGTAAACAAAATGAAGAACTGGATGAAGGGTGAGACCTACAAGAGCAACCCTTGGTTCTTTATGGCTGCTGGCAACTATCTGATTGTCGGTCTGATCGCTGAGGATGGGCAGAAAACAATCTACGTTGCACGGCAGTATTATGAGATAGTCAACATTCCGGGCGAAGGCTGGCTACGTGAATCTGACGCTGAGTGCCTGTTTTAAGGAGAATTAAAGATGGAAGAACTTAAAAGATGCCCATTCTGCGGTGGAAAAGTTGCCATTGCAGAGGGTGGTTATCGCCAAACACGATGGATGTATGTTACGAGAGGAAACGAAGAAAATAGGTGCAACTGCTATGTTATCATGGAAAGCAAAAATTACGACTTTGATTCCTCTGAAAAAGACAAGGAAAAAATCAAAGCCGACCTTATCGAAGCATGGAACAAACGCTACAAAGAGGATTGAGCATGGACAAAAAACGAGACAGCTTTACATTCCAACGATACTACTTTGAAGCCATCTCCACGCTCAAAAGTAAAGAGAAGTTGGAACTCTACGATGCAATCTGTGCATACGTTTTTGAAGAAAAAGACGCAACTTTGAACTCAAAAAAAGCAGAATCTTGTTTCATTTTGATTAAGCATCTGCTCGATGAAGAACGAAAAAGAAGCGATATTGCGTCAAAAGGATGGTCTACACGAAAGTCATCTCATCCTCATGTCATAAATGAGATGAAAGTCAGCTCATCTATGAGTTCAAAGTCAGATGACAATGAGCCCATTGTATCAACTGACAGTCAGATGAACGTCAAGACCTTGCCGGAAAGCGCTGTCAAGAAGAAACCTGACATCTTTTCCGACTTTGCTCATGGCGATAAAGCCCTGCTGGAATCCCTGCGAGAGTTCGCACAGATGCGTACAAGAATCAAAAAGCCTATGACAGACCGGGCAAAACAGATGCTCTGCAACAAGCTGGAAAAGTTTGATCGGCATGATTGGAAAGCCATTCTCGACCAGAGCATCTATGCCGGGTGGCAGGACATTTACGCATTGAAACAGGATGAACAATACGAGCAAAGTACGGAGATGGAGTTTCCTAGACTATGACAATGGACGTTCAAATGGTATTTATCGGCGGTCTAACGCTGTGCAAAAGAGATGTTGCAACCGAAGTCATGGTTGAAGTTGATGATTCTGACTTTGAAACAAAAGAGCTGCAAGAGGCTTTCAATGCGATTAAAGGCTATTGGGAGCTTCGTGGATATGTAGACGTTGTAGACCTCAGAGAAATGCACAAGAACGTTGCGGATTTGATTGTGGAATGCAGCAAAGCGTGTGAAGCTGAGTGCGTTGTACTTAGCCGTGATCGCATGGGAGAATGGGCTAAGCGGATAAAGGAAAATGCTGCATTAAGGCGCTTCCAGTCGCTTGCAGTTGAATCCGCTAGCGCATTGACGACCTATGAGGATTTGTCTGAAATCTACCAGCAGATGGGTGAGGCAATGAGCCTGAAAGCTGAGGAAGAAGATGCGTGGACATACGAGGACGTGCTGAACGACTATGTGCTTCACATGGACGAGAAGCCTGTGTACATAAAGACAGGCCTAGAGCGTCTGGATGAAGCGCTGCACATCTCACCGGGTGATTTCATCATCATCGGCGGAAGACCGTCTGCGGGCAAGACAGCCCTGTCCTTGCAAATAGCAGCAAGCATGGCAAAACAGGACTATACCGTGTACTATTTCAGCTTGGAAACCAGCAAACGCAAGCTGGGCGCACGTCTGATGGCTAATCAAATATACTGCCCTCTGGATACGGTGAAAAATAAGGCGGTCAGCTTGAATGAGATTGACGGACAGGCAAAGAACATGAAGATGCCCTTATATATCCGCTCCGCTGCCGGGAAGAACGTGGCGTGGATGAAGGCGCAGGCTCTCCGTAAAAAGGCTCAGGTCATCTTCGTAGACTATCTTCAACTCATCCACGAAACGAGCGCAAAGGACAGATATGCCGCCATTACAGCCATATCCATTGCCCTGCACGAACTGGCACAGACCACAGGCATTGTCGTGGTGGCACTGGCGCAGCTTAATCGAAACCCATCCAAGCCCGGAGCAACGCCTACCAACTCCGACTTGCGAGAGAGCGGACAGATTGAACAGGACGCAGATGCAATCATCCTTCTGTCCGGCGATAACCCCGACAAGTACCTGTTTCGACTAAGCAAGAACAAGGAAGGCGAGATAGGCGACCTTCCAATCACGTTTAACAAGCAGATTCAACGGTTCCAAGAGTATACTTGGATGGATTGAGCACATGGGCTGTCAGCAATGGCAGTCTTTTGTTTTTGCCAACTCCACGAGAAAGCCTGTTTTAAGGCGTTTTAGATGCTAGACGATAACTTTATCGACTTAATCTCAAAAGCACGCCACAGACGCTCGTAGGCGTCTCTCCGTTGATGCTGATGGTATATCTCAAACTAGACCATGTGATTAGACCGATGCGGAAGCGTAGAGAACGGCTTTTCAGGGTCAGGCGTGAAAGTTATCGGGTCAATCAGAAAAGCGCGGCAGACAGGCTTTTACACGCCTTTCCAGCGATGATAGCAGCCAGATGGACGAATGCTAACGACTATTCATCCAATCGCAGGGCTGATTGAGACGAAAAAACGCTTCGAGTGTCACTTTCGAAAATGGCTTTCAAATTTTTGTCCCCTTTCCCCCTTGTTTCCTCTTTCCCCCTTTTGTCCCCCTCTTTCCCCTACAACCCCTATTACCCCCTATAAT
>ERZ1031719.96-NODE-96-length-46323-cov-13.413504_pt1 | contig 46323 bp, 32 predicted proteins | sample MGYA00516702_ERZ1031719 | MGnify/ENA primary metagenome ERZ1031719 (study PRJEB33719, sample SAMN04261227) | wastewater metagenome | biome: rural village; feature: human; material: feces | host: Homo sapiens | place: El Salvador | collected 2013-01-07 ...
ATAATCTCTTTCTAAAGACGGAAGAAGGTAAAAGGGATTCGGAAAACTGTAACTTCTGTAACCGTAACCGCTTCTACCGAAAAACATAGGGAAACTCCCGGCTACTCATAGTTTTCTCATGCCTAACTGATAGACTTGTTTTTATTAACGGAAAACGGCGCAAATGTTAACGGCGTTTAACAGAACTCTGCGGGGTGATTTTTGGCTGTATCGGATATTTGCAGTACCTTTGCACTGTCGTTAGAAGAAAGGCTGCACTTTCTAAAAATAATTATTAACCCTTTAAAAAACTGATTGACTATGGGACAAGGAACTAGTAAGTATCGTAAGATTATGCGTACCCCTCAGACGGGTGAGAACGCTGGTAAGAAACTCTGGTATGCTACTGCCGTGAGCGACCGTGAGATGAGTTTCGAGGACTTTGTGACTCACATCTCCGAGCACAACTCTCCATACAGCCGAGGCACCATCCACGGTGTGCTGATGGATACCCTCGACTGCCTGAAGCATCTGATTCTGGATGGCAAGAGCGTTCGTTTCTCCGACCTCGGATTGTTCTCCATCGGCATGACTTCGCGTGGCGAGGTAAGCAAGGAGAAGGTGACGGCGGCTAGCGTGCAGGGCGTGCATCTGATTGTGAGAAACACGAAGACCTGGAGCAACGCCGAGCTGAAGAAGCTCACCAAGATCGTGGCATACGATGAATATACCACCGGGGCTGATGACGGCGGCGGAACGGAGAACACGCCGGGCGGTGGCAATACCAGTCAGGGCGCTGGCGGCGAGACCAACAAGGACAACGGCGGAACCAGCCAGGGCGGAGGTGACACCAGCCAGGGCGGTGGTGGTACCAGCCAGGGCGGAGACGGAACCGACAGCGGCGGCGATAACGTAAATTTTTAAATCTTGCTTGATGCGGATTGCAAATCTGCAGAGCACAAATAGGTTAGGACGTTTTTAACGGCGGATTGCAAATCCGCCGAAACGCCTAACGGAATCAATCATTAATCACTAAAAAAACTGCGTATGAAGAAAGAAACCTGGAAAACTGTATTTCAGATAGTACTATCTATCTTGACTGCTATTGCCGCCTCTCTGGGCGTGACGAGCTGTATGTAACTTAAATGAGCATGCCAAAGTCGAAATGACTTTGGCATGCTTTTTTTGTTTTTTATAATTTGATAATAGCTTGTTGCAAGTCTATGGATTCGGCACGGAGCGTGCCGTGACCTCGCAAGACGATGATGCACTTGCCGAAGAATGCCTTTCTCTTTGGATCGGTGAAACGCTCCAGAGAGGTCTGATTGCCGTTATCCGTGCCCAGAATCTCGGCGGTGGAAGAGAAATAGATCTCGTTCTCGGCATTCGGACAGAGATTGCCATCCTTATCTACTACATTTACTTCTACGAAGGTCGTAGGGGAGGATGGGGATTGCAAATCCCCAGGGAGAGAGGCCGAACCTTTTTTGACTGCGGATTGCAAATCCGTAGGAACGCCTGACGGGGTTGGAGTACACGATTGCAAATCCGCAGGAACGCCTGACGGGGTTTGGACAGCGGACGCAAGGGTGTTCTGATAGGTCTTCTTCAAGACGAGATGATGAGGAGGACCGGCTGTCTTGATGGTCTGGGATGAAATCTCCCTGCCCTGCTTTCTCGCTACAACCTTTACTTCACCCGGCTCGAAAGTTACTCGCCACATCACGTGGTACTCGGTACTGCAATCAAAGGCGCCAGCATTGGCGGCATCAGCATGGGCGCCGGCTTTTGCTGAAACAGCATGGGCAGCGCCTTCATTTCCCTCTCCATGCACCTTCTTCTTCCGGATGCCCTGGCTCTTGCCATTGATGAACAGCTCTACCTCATCAGCCTGGTTGTAATAGCACCACATATCTATCTGCTGACCCGGAAGCCAGTTCCAGTGAGGAAAAAGATGGAGAACAGGCTTCTTCGTCCACTCACTCTGATACATATAATAGCTGTCCTTAGGAAGACCAGCCAGGTCGATGATGCCAAAATAACTGCTGCGTGCCGGATAGGCATACGGAGTCGGTTCGCCGATATAATCGAAACCAGTCCAGATAAACTGACCGCCCACGAAATCATTGTGCTTCACCACATCCCAGGTCTCCTCGTGCGTACTGCTCCAGGAGGCATGCATATTGTCATACGCCGAACACTTGAAGGATGGATCGGTATATGGCAGCCACCACTCCACCGGAGCCGTATAGATGCTGTCGCTCGGCATCCGGTAATAACCGCGCGTCTGGAGTGCCGAAACACTCTCGGAGAAGATGAACGGCTTGTCTGGGAAGTTCCTTGGAACATCCTTCACCCACTGATGATGATAATTGAATCCGATGACATCGATGGCACCGCTCTTGAAGAGATGATTCTTAGGATCAGGCTCGTTGCATCCGGCAGTAACCGGACGGGCGCCCCACGGATCATACTTCTTCACGATATCTGCCAGATGACGGGTGAGAAGCGAATTCACGCTCAGCTCATCGCTATGCGCCAGGGTAGAAGCATCATGCCCCGCGTTCAGGATGAGATTCGCCTGCTCCAGACTCAAGGTATCGGCAGCGGCATCCGACCACTGTTCGAGCACCTCGTTGCCGATGCTCCACATGATGATGCAAGGATGATTCCTGTCGCGCTTCACCAGATCAGAGAGATCACGCTGGTGCCATTCATCGAAGAAACGGGCATAATCGCCATTCGACTTCTTGCGGCGCCACATATCAAAGCTCTCGTCCATCACCATGATTCCCATGGAATCACACATATTCAGAAGTTCGGGAGCCGGAGGATTATGACTGCTTCGGATGGCATTCACACCCATATCCCTGAGGATGGTGAGCTTGCGATGAAGCGCATCCTCGTTGAGGGCGGCACCGAGACATCCGAAATCGTGATGCTCGCACACGCCATTGATCTTCATATTCTCGCCATTGAGAAAGAAACCCTTCCGGGCATCAAACCTCACATCACGGAAGGCGGTCTGCGTAGTGGCGGTATCCACTACCCTGCCATTCACCACCAGTTCGCTCTTCACGGTATAGAGATAGCCCTTGCCGATAGCCCAGAGATGCGGTTTCCTTACCTTGAGCAGCTGGATCTGGTTGCCCTGGCTCCTAGCCACCACCTTACCAGCCGCATCGTAGATGGTATTGCGGATGGAGAGCTTCATCCTGCTGCCATTGGCATGGAAATCCACCTTCACCCTGACATCCCCCTTCGGCGTGGTAGCCACATACTGCCCCCACTGCGGGATGTATGCCTCCTTCAGGGTCTTGGTAAGCCAGACGTGGCGGTAGATGCCGCAGCCCGAATACCAGCGGCTGTTGGGCTGGTCGCTGTTATCCACCTTCACGGCAATGACGTTATCACCCTTCTTATATATATAAGGTGTAAGATCATACTCGAAGGTGCTGTAGCCGTAGGGACGGGTGCCGAGCTTGTGACCGTTGATATAGACGGTGGAGTTCATATACACGCCATCGAAGGTGATGGTGAAGCGGTCGTACTTCTCGTCTGGCGAAAGAGAGAAGTGCTTGCGATACCATCCGATGCCGCCCGGCAGCGCACCGCCGCTGGCTCCTGAAGGATTCGATGGAGAGAAATCGCCCTCTATCGCCCAGTCGTGAGGGAGATTCAGGCGACGCCAATGCCCGTCGGAATACTCCGAATTCTGCATACCGGCACTATCAGCCAAAACGAAAAGCCAGTCTTTATCAAAAGACTGGCGATCGCGGGCGCTCAAAGACTGAGCGCCCAATAGTAGAATTGCTAAAGCAAATATCTTCTTCATATTATTTCAATTTTACAGTCATTGCCTGACCTGCATACTTCACCACCTTGCCCTTAGGCGACTTGGCGAGATTCACGCCCTGCTGCTTCTTCTGATCTACCAGGATGATGTTGAAGCGGCGCTTCTGGAGCATGCCGTCGAAACTACCCTTGCGGGCACCGATGGTAACCTGCTTCCGGGCATCATCATACTTGAAGTCTATCACAGCATACTTGCCCTTCTCGTAGTTATAGTTCGTACCCTCATCCTCGTACAAGGTATAAGAGCCATCCTTGCCGGCATAGACATAGAGGTCGATCAGCTCCGGCTTCTTCTCATCACTCCACTGCATCTCAGGACCTATCGGAAGGATGGCGCCCTCTGGGATGAAGACAGGAATCTTATCGTATGGCGCATCAGCCACGATGGTCTGACCGCCTGCATGATATGCTCCGGTATAGAAATCATACCAGCCCTTCTGCTTTGGCAGATAGACTTCGCGTGAATACTTCTGATACTCGCCCACCGGACAAGCCATCAGGGCAGAACCGAACATCCACTGGTCCTTGATATCCAACACCTTCTCATCGCCATTGAAATCCATCACCAGTCCGCGCATCATGGTGTAATCCTTGAGATGCACCATACCCGCCATACTGTAGAGGTAAGGCATCAGGCGATAGCGGAGCTTGTCGTAGGCTACGATGGTCTTATAAGCCGGATGATCGGCTGGAGCGATGTTCCACACCTCACGCAATGGCCACTGACCGTGGGCACGATAGAGCGGAACGAAACAGCCAAACTGGTTCCAGCGAGCCTGCAACTCACGCCACTCCTTCAAATCGGCATTCTCCTTACCTGTCTTGTCAAACTCCTGCTGGGCTGCTACATAGCGGTTTTCCACACAGAAGCCGCCCTGGTCCATTCCCCAGAAAGGAAGACCTGCCATGGAATAGTTCAATCCGGCAGTCATCTGCGCACGCATATCCTCCCAGCGGGTAGCAATGTCGCCCGACCAGGTAGCGGTGCTGTAGCGCTGTTCGCCAGCAAAGCCCGAACGGGTGAGGAGGAAGACGCGCTGGTTAGGGTTCACGCTGCGCTGACCATTGTAGATGGCATCGGCATTCACGATGCTGTAGGCATTGAAATACTCGGTAGCCGTACCCAGGGCGGTAGGACCGGAGAGTGCCTTGCGGTACCACATCGGCGTGCAGTCGCGCACGTTCGGCTCAGAAGCATCCATCCACCAGGCATCGATACCGAACTTATACTTGGTATAGAGATTCTCATCCATCTGTCGCCAGAACATCTTTCTGGCTCCGGCATCGTAGGCATCATAGAAGGAGCCGCGGAAACCGAGCCAGTCGTGGATATCATCCTTGATAGCCTGGTGATACATCCAGCCCTTGGCATCCAGTTCCTTGTAATTCTTCACGGTATCATAGAACTTCGGCCAAACCGAAATCATGAATCTTCCATGCAGGGCGTGCACACTGTCGAGCATCGCCTGAGGGTTCGGATAGCGTGCCGCCTCAAACTCGTGGCTTCCCCATGAATCCAGCTTCCAGTAGTTCCAGTCCTGTACGATGTTATCCACCGGAATCTTCAGGTCGCGGAACTTCTTCATGTTCTCCTCGATATCCTTGCTGCTCTGATAGCGCTCACGGCTCTGCCAGAAACCGAGCACCCACTTAGGATATACCGGTGCCTTGCCGGTAAGGGTGCGATAGCCCGAGATTACTTCGTCCATATTCTTTCCGGCGATGAAGTAGTAATCCATATCCGGCGACATCTCGCTCCAAATGCTCAGCTGGTTCTTCTCAGCCTCAGAACGTGGGGCTGCCACACGGAGTCCGCAGTAGGAAACATCGCCATCCGGCTGCCATTCGATGCGGATTGGGGTCTTCTTGCCCTTCGGAATGGCTGTCTCAAACTTATAGGAATTCGGATTCCAGGCGGTACGCCAGCGCTCAGGCACCACCAGCTTGCCGTCGATGTAGATCTTCATATAGCCGGCATAGTAAAGGATAAACTGATAGAAGCTATTGGTTGGTGCCTCTACATATCCCTCGTAAACCACCTTGGAGCCATTCAGCGCAAAGCCCTTAGGCAGGTTCTGGATGCCGCCCTTATCAGTCTTGTTGCAGATTTCTGAAGTCTCAGGCATGGCATATTCAAAGTAGATGCTGTCCTCGCCACGAACTATCTTCTGTCCGTTCTTATCCACATAGGTTCCGGTGAGCTGTCCTTCCTTACCGTCCTTGTCGTAGAGTTTGAAGGCACGGTTCAGCTGGAGATAATCGTCCGGATTACCCCATCGGCTGTAGGAATAGGAATCCCAGAGGATGCCGTAGTTCTTGTTGGAGATGACGAAAGGCACACTCACCTTGGTATTATACTGGAAGAGGTCTTCGTTCTTGCCCTTCATGTTGAGCTCTTCGCTCTGGTGCTGACCGAGACCATAGAAAGCCTCGTTATCTGGCGAATCGAAGAGGGCACGCCATGACCATCCGTGCTTCTGTGCTTCGGGTACCTTGGCGATATCCACACCGATTTCACGGTCGGGCACGGTGAAAGGCTTGAAGGTCTTTCCTCCCTGTGCCACCTCTTTCAACAGTACCTGATCCTTGAGATCGTAGAAGGTAATCTGTCCGGTAGCCTCGTTCAGCACGGCACGCATGGCAGCGGTGGTGATGATGAGGTCATCGCCCTGCTCCTCTACCTTATACTGCGCCTTGGAGTTCTGAGGCACGATGATGAGACTCTGCTTGCTGCGGAAGCTCTGCTCGGCAGTAGCCTGCACACGGATGATGCGGTCGCTGACCACCTGGAGGCGGATTTGCGACGGACCGTAGTTCTGGTGCTGTTTCAACTGTACGGTAAGATAATTACCATTCTGTACGAAGCCAGCTGCCTGGACACCCATAGCGCCCAGAATCAATGCAGCCGAAACTAACAATGTCTTGGTTGGTTTCATTTAGTTTGTTTTTTTAGAGTTTATAAAATTGTTATACTAGTCTATTTCTTCACGAGATTCTTTTCCGAACTTTCACGTATCTTGAGAATCATCGGCACCACCTCCTTGTAGATCTTCTCATCGCCATTGATGCTCTTCATCAGGAGCTGGCAGGCTTTGGTGCCCTGCACGTGTGCCTGGTCCATGATGGCGGAGAGGCGAGGGGTTACGAAGGCGGCTGTATCTCCATCGGTGAATCCGATGATAGCCACATCTTCCGGAATGCGCAGACCTTTCGACTTGATGGCATCGAAGGCTGCATAGGTAATGATATCATTGAAGGCGAGGATGGCATCAGGCGGATTCTCACCTTCCAGGAGCCGGAGCGTAGCTTTGCGCGCCACGTCGAAATCTATCTTGTCGCATACCACCAGGTCGCGGTCGATAGGGATGCGGTTCTCGCGGAGCGCTTCGAGATAACCGTGCTTGCGGCGGCGCACCATATCGAGATGGTTGGGCCCGCCGATGAAAGCCACACGGCGCGAACCGGTTTCTATCATGTGCTGGGTGGCCTCCTGAGCCGCCACATCACCATTTCCCACCACCTGCGAGAACATGTCCTCCAGACAACAGCGGGCAAAGAATACCAGGGGCACCCCCATCTCGTGGAGCTGCTCGAAGTGAGAATAGTCGGTGGTGTCCTGCGCCAGACAGGCGATGATACCCTCTACATGCATATTGAGAAAGTTATCCAGAGCCTGCGCCTCGCGCTCATGGTCTTCATGACTGTTGGAACTGATAACGGAATAGCCCAACTTGGAGGCATAGTCTTCGATGCCATCGAGGACAGCGGCATAATAATGAGTCACGAGATTTGGGACGATGACACCAATCACCCTCGGAGCTTCCTTGCGGAGACTCTGGGCAAAGGGATTCGGGCGATAGTTCAGCTCCTTGGCGAGTTTCTTTACCTTCTGGGTCATCTCCTCTCCTACTTCATGGCTGTTTCGCAATGCTCTGGAAACGGTAGCTATACTGACACCAAGCTTATCTGCAAGGTCCTTTAATGACGTTCTACGCTGCTTCATGTATAATAAGTTAGTTATGTATGGTGCGATATTGCATCAAATTTACTGCAAAGATACTATTTTTATTCCGAATTGCAAACGTTTACGTGTGTTTTTTTAGCAAATATAGCACATATTTCTGAAAATACTTGTAATTTTGCAGCACGAAAAGTAATGAATAGTTGATAATAAGTTAGTTAGAAATGAAAAAGCTTCAGAATGTCGGGAGACAATCTGAAGCATTTTTTTTAAATATAATATTCCGCAGAATCTACCAGTCCGGCGCGAAGTGCATACTTTGTTGCTTCATGCACATTGTTCACTCCGAGCTTTCTGAAGATATTCTTCCGGTGGGTATTCACGGTATGGAAACTGGAGAAACGCTTCTCGGCGATTTCCTTGGTAGTCATACCCAGGGCGATATCCTTGAGAATCTCGGTTTCGGTCTTGGTGAGATTCACCTTTTCTTCTGCTTCCTGCGGCGGAGTAAGGAGCACCTCCATCATTCGCTGGCAGACAAACCGCTTGCTATCCACACAGAAGCGTATCGCCTCCTTGATTTCCGTCAGCGGACTCTCCTTCAGGAGCACGCTGAACATACTGCTGCTGGCGATGAGCACCCGCACGAAATCGGCACTCAGGTCTTCGCTGAACAGCAGCCATCGGGTATAGGGAAAGCGCTGGTTGAGAATGAGCAGTTCGGCGGAATCATTGATATCGAAAAGCGTGTAATCGAGAATCACCACCGTATCTTCGTTTTCCCGCAAGGCAAGCATCAGCTCAGTCTTGTCTTCCACATACTTGGTTTCCAATCCTTCCATTTTCTCTATCACGTATGTCAGTCCGGCACGCGTGATATCCTGCTTATCTGCCAATAGAATCTTCATAAGCCAATCTCCTTCTTTTATGTTGTTATATACTCTTTTATGACCAAACTTTGATGAAGAGAGAACATAGCCTTTTGCTATGTTCTCCCTGTTTTATCTTTCCTAGAATGACATGAGGAATCCCATTCGGATGCCCCACTTATCTACATTGGCATGATTCAGGTAGTTGATACGGCGCACATAATCGATTCCGAAGAACTTGAAGATGTTGTGCACACCGGCTACCACCTCCCAATATGGCGTGTTGCCAAAGGTGTAGGAGTTGTTAGGGAACTTGAAGATCACGTCATCCGATGTATTCTTCACCGGATTGTTCTTGTCGGTGAGCTGTCCCCATACTCCTTTCACGGCTACATACTCGCGCCACTTCAGCTTCTTGATGAGCGGAATGCGGTTGAGAAGCTTGCCGTTCATATCCCAGGCTACCGACCAGAAGAGCTGGCGGTCGCTCAGGAACTCCCAGTCTTTCATCATACTGATGGTTGCCTCCTGCTCGAAGATGGAGAGGTTGACTGGTGGCTGTACGAGCATGGTGAATGGAACCTTGTTCCACTGCATCTTGCCCACGATGTTGAAATCGACATATCCGAAGCTGCCCAGCCACTGGCGCTTGTAGATGCCCAGAGTGGTGAGGTTGCTCTGATACTGACCGCCCATGAATCCGTCAAGACCCATGGAATGGCGGAGGGTGAGCTCAGGACTGTCGAGATTGATAGGCAATCGCTGCTGCTTGGTGTTGACATAGGTAACACCCGGGTTGTAGTCGATGCCCACAGATGCCTCGGTGGTACGTATCTTCTTTACTTCCTCGCCCGTGTTCACCTTGAAATAATGCAGATTGCCCACGGTGCGGTTGCTCTGCCATCTCATTCCCGCATCGAAGCGGAGTCCCCAGTCGGTCTCATAGACGAAGCTGAACTTCTGTCGCTGGTAGAGATACATCTGGTCCTGCGTAGCGGCACGGATGGTCATGAAGAAGTTATCCTTGTTGTGCAGCAGGTTGTCATCGGATGGAGAAGTGATATCGTGACCAATCTCGAAGACGAACTTGCGCATCGGGAACTCAAACGGACTGTTCTTTTTCTTGTTGAGCGAATAGGTGAAGAGATGACCATAGTACCAGTTGTGGCTCTTCGTACCGTAGGCACCATATCCATCCCAGAAGAAATGAGGGTTGAGTGCCGCCATGGTACGGGCTGCCAGACGCAGGCGCACGCCATCCACGTAGTTGTTGGAGAGGAAGGTGTTGATAGGTCCGAGGTCGAAGAGGCTCTTTCTGCCATCCTTTCCTCCGCTTCCTATCTCTACATAGTTCTCCATGAGCGCCTTGACGCCGAAGATGATGTACTTGAATCCCTTGGAATTCTCCATACGGTGGATGAAACTGTCCATCGAAGATTCACTCTTGGTGAGCCCCACCTGTCGGTACTTGTTCCAGTAAGCCTCATCACGGTTCATCGCATCCATATCATGCCTTACCTTCGCCTTGCCCTTGAAGAGCATCTTCGGCAAAGGGTCGAAGGCGTAATCGGTGATTCGGGTGTTTCGCACCACCAGCAGGTCCTGCAGCAGCTTGTTCATGTGCATCTCTGCTATCATATCATCCTTGGTGAGCACCCACTCGCCATTGTCGAGCTTGGTATATTCCTGCTCAATCTTCATATCCTTCACCCAGTTGACGGCTGAGTTGTGAGGCATGTAGAGATTACATTTCTTGACGTGCAGGGTACTGTCGGCAAGCACATAGAGCTCGCCTCGGAATCCGAAGTCCTGACTGTTGGCTGGGATAAACTGCAGATGATAGCAGAGGTCGCGGTTCACATACACCGTATCTTCTATATAATAATGATAGAAGCTGATGGCAGTTCTGCCCAGCGGAGACGGGAACGGATACTGGAGCAGTCGCACGTAGTCATCATAGATATCCACATCGGTAAAGACATCCTTGATGGCTGTATTCAGGATTTCTCCGGTCTGGATCACCTGTCCGATACCATTGCTCTGCTGACCCTTGATGATATCCTTTTCGCTCTTCGGGTCCTTGCGGTAAACGTGCTGCGAAACGGTCTCATCGATACTTACCGGCAGGGTGAGCTTGCCGTTGTAAGGCGAAAGCTCTACCTGGTCGAGGAGATACTGTCGCTTGCTGAAGAACTTGCCCTCCATCTGTTCCTTGGTGATATCATTGAGTGCGAGGGTAATCTTCTGATATTTATCATACTGATAATAATCATAGTTGCTGAGGTCGCTCTTCTTCTTGGCAGCGATGACACGTCGCATGAGTTCCACGGCAGGGTTATCCTTACGCTTGTATCTTCCCTTCTTCGACTTCACCACGACTTCTCCCAGCTTGTGGGAATCGTCCTTGAGCTTGATTTCGAGGAAGCTGGTTTTCTCATCTACCTTGACCGTTGCGGTCTTGTAGCTCAGAGCGCTGACGGTAAGCATCAGTCCCGGCTTCTTTTCGATGGTAAACTTACCTTCTCCATCACTGGAAACGGCAATCTTGTGTCCCTTGTACTGCACGCTTGCATACGATACGGCAAAGCCGTCATCGTCGATGACACGACCTGTTATCTTCTGCTGCGCCATCATCTGGAGTGTAGAAACCACCAGGAGGACGAGCACCAAATACAATTTTCTTATACCTTTCATTACCTTATTATATATATAGGGGCCTTGCGCCCATTATTAATCATTCTCTACTTTCAGGCTGCAAAGTTATAACATTATTCGTAAATAGCTGCAAAAACCTATTATATATTTCAGTTTTTTATGAGATTTTCAGAAATTCCTCCATCTCAGAGAGTTTCTTGATGATGCCATCGGGGATGGATTCATCCACCTTCTTCTCTTCCCACTGCAATCCCTTGATCCATAGGGTGTGGCAACCCAGCTTGTGGGCAGGAATGATATCCTTGCCATAGGTATCGCCCACTACCAGCACCTGGGAGGCAGGAAGATCGAGGGCACAGACTCCGAGGGCGAAAATGGCTGGGTTCGGCTTGCGCACACCCACTACTGCCGATTCTATCACGTCCTCGAAATAGCCATCAATTCCTGCATCCTTCAATACCTGATTGATGTTGCCGTAGAAATTGGAAACCAACACCATCGGATAACCATTCTGCTTCAGATGCTCCAACACCTGCTTGTTTTCATTCAGAAGAGCAAGGGTCTTGGCATTGATATAGCGAGCCATATCCACAGCAATCTGCCGGACTTCTGAATCAGAAAGGGAAAGGAAAAGGCTTTCTGATGAAGCTTCTGAATCTGATGCAGATGACATTTCTGATAACGATGCATCAGAATCTTTTCCGGGATTCCCAAGCTTCGCCTGTTTCTCAGAATCATCCTTTCCTGTCTCCAGCAATTCCTTTCCAGCCAGGAAATTCAATTCCAGGATCAGTTTTTCTCTGAGAATATCCTCGAAATGGAAATCGGGAGTCACGATGGGATTCACAGCCAGTGCTCGCTCACCATACACGTAGGCATCGCGAAACGCCTGCTTGTGGATACTTACTCCTGGCTCTACTTCCTCGTCATCAGCCACGCCGATGCCAAAATGCTCGTAGCCCTGCCACAGCACTTCCGACCAGTGGTCGCCCCTGGTATCGAGCGTGCCACCATAATCAAAGATAATTCCTTTTATATCCAGTACTTTCATTATTTTCCTTTATTAATTGTTTGCTGCTGGCTCTTCTGATCAGCCTCGTATTCTTCCTGAATCTTCTTCAGGTCCTTGTTTCCCACCTTGATGAGCAGAATGCCAATGGCTATCCATACCAGCTCACGGATTCGGGTGATGAGACCGGTATATACACCCAGGGCACCCGTAAGATGCAGGCCATCCACCGCCAAGGCAAGACCACCCTCTCGGGCTCCCAACTGCATAGGAGAGAAGAAGATGAGATTGCTGAAAAGCGATGAGAAGGCAAGAATCAGAATGCTGTCGACGATGCTGATATCCGCCGCAAAAGCCTTCAGGATAAGATAAATCTCCAGGCTCTGGAGCACTCTCGCCATCACCTCGAAGAAGAGGGAACTGTAGAAGGTGCTCTTGTGCTGACCATGCAGCAGGGCTATCTGCGAATCTATCTGCTCCAGAGTCTCCTGCTTCTCCTGCGCAAACCGCTTAGCCCAGTTCTTCACGAAAGGAATATGAGTGAGCAGGCGGATGCCCTTCTGCGCCATTCCCGTCTTGTAGCCGCGGGCGAAGAAGTAGATGCCGAGCAGGCAGAAGGCTGCGATGAAGCCCAGCATGATGCCCATAGGGACACCTATCGGATACAGGGCGATATAGAGGAATACCGAAAGGAACCAGAACCAGAAATGGGAGAAGATATGCATCATCACATAGAGAATGACCGATGATGTAGCCTTGCTCACACCCGTAAAAGGCTTCAGCTCCATAATGCGGTAAGGTTCGCCACCCATCAATCCGCAGGGAGTGGTGTAGTTCAGGGCAAATCCGCTCACGGTGAGCTTATATACTCGCCAGAACGAGAGTCCCTTCACCCTACCCTCGTCGTTGATGATAAGCCACCAGGAAATGGTGTTCACCCAATAAACCACGAGCCACAGACCGAGAATCAGCGGGAAATAGATGCCCGCCTGCTTCAGATAGCGCCAGATATCGGTATAGTCCATATCCATCGTGCAGAGCATGATGATGATGGCGATGATACCAAACGCCATGAATATATTTCTGAACTTGTTATTCATAAATGAACTTGTTATTCACAAAAGTATTTGTAATTCACAAAATAAGACGTTTATACCCCGTACTCTCCCTTCAGGACCTTCTGGTTGAGCTTCAGACAAAGACGCTCGTGGGTTCCTCTCATATAGAAGAAGATCAGGCTGAACACGGTAATCTCGATAGCCGGATAAAGCCATGGAAGACCTATCAGGATAGAGATGAACAGCGTGATGCTGCGCCAGTTGAAGGTGAGGATATTGGCATATTTCATCAATGGAAGACTGCCCGCACGGAAGTCGGCACGCAACTGCTCAGGCAACTGCTGCGGATATCTTTCGCGCAGATTTCTCTTGAATATCTGGAAGATAGGAGTATCCCGCTCCTGTCCCAAGGTATAGTTCTTGTAGAAGAACTGGAAGAGCTTCTGCACAGGCTCCTTCTTCCACTTCATCTGCTTCCACAGCTCTACCTGCTTGCTGGCATCGTCCAGTTCGCTACCCTCCTTGCCTTTCAGGAAGAAGAGGTGAATCTGACGGTAGTAGTCGGCAAGACGGCTCTGAATGGCATGGCAGCCGAAACCGGCAACGATGCAGAGTGCCCAGATTTTCCAGCCCCACTCCGGCATCAGACGGAAGGAGATGGCGAAGTAGATGCTGACAAACCAGAAGTCGCCAGCTGCGCCATCCAGGATTCTGCCCAGGGCACTCTTCTGATTAGTGAGTCGCGCCAGCTGACCATCGCAGCTATCATATACGTTTGCCCAAATGAGCAAGAAGATGCCCAAGATGTTGATTGCCAAATCGTCGAAATAGAAGCAGATGCCCGCTCCTACGCCGAGGAAGATGGAAAGAATGGTCACCACGTTTGGGGTGACGTGAAGCATGCGGAAGAATCGCGCCCACTGGTAGCCAATAGGACGATAGAAGTAAATATCAATGTGCTCCTCGGTATCCGCTGATTTCAGAGAAGCCTTAAATTCCTGATTCATCTTTTTTATTTTTATTCTTGTATCATTTTTGTTGCTATATAGAACGCAGCCTCATCACGGCATGGCGCAAAGCTAGGCCAGTCGTTGAAATCGATGATCCGGATGCTGCCATCCTCGCTGACCACACAGTCGCCGCCATATACCGGCACATTCAGCATGTCGGCAGCCTTGTCAGCCTCAGCCTTCAGAGCCTCAGCATCGAAGACGAAGCCCTGAGCCTCGCCATTGATCACCTCCAGTCCGAACTTGGAACGATGACCGCATTTCGATGGATAGAACCAATAGAAGAAATCGGTACCCGATACGCCGTAGAACTTGATGAGGTCGCCCTTCAGATGCTCATTCACCACCACCGATGTGATGCCACGCAGCCAGAATTCCTTCAGCAGCGCCTCAGCCTCCTGCTCGTTCTGCACATAACAGGTATCCTCCTTCTGCTGCGCACAGCCGTCGCCACGCTTCAGCCAGCAAGGATAGTGGATATCCTTCACCATCTCTCCGTTTCTGCCGATGATGCGGCTCTCGGGAGTTGCGATGCCTCCGGCGATAAAACGCTCGGTCATAATGCGGCGGATGCAGCGGTTTACACCCAGACTGGAGTTCACCACCAATACGCCTTCCTCCTCTATTCTGCCGAGAATATCGAGTGCCTGCTTGCTGCGTGCCATCGAAAAGAAGCCATCCACGCCCACTGTCACACGGCAGCGAGGCCATCCGTAGGCTCTCTCCAACACAGTTGCCTTGCGGCAGAATTCCTTCTCGCACATCAGCATCACCTTCGCACCGAGTGCCTCCAGCTGCTGTTTTACGGCATTCATGATGGCAGCATCGTTATCCACGCAATTAGGCGAGAACTCGTTGCCGCGGCATACACCCACCAGGGTCTTACCCTCCAGCGGATGGATGAAAGCCTCGGCCTTCGCAATATCCTCCTTGTGATCTACATCCAGAATCTTGTTGATAGGATAAGCCTCCAGCTTCAATCCCTCTACCACCAGCTGGCGCTGGAAGTTGCGCATACGGCTCATACCTTGCTCCATGCAATGGTCGAGCACATCGAGCGCCTTGTCGCCCAGACAGTAGATGCCACCCGAAATCAGATGGTCATCGCCCTCCTGCTTGTCGTGGAAGCCCGTGATACGTGGTTTCTTGTGCGAACCCTGCTTGTCGAGCAGACTGGCACCCTCGGCATCCTCCTGCTTCTCTACGCCTACCCACAGCGGTTTTTCATCATCCACGTATGGGGTGACAGCCATGCAGCCGTCAATATCCTTTGCCTCCTGGAAGTGGCGGATATACTTCTTGAACTCCTCCTCACGGAAGATGGTATCCACGGTGGTAAGGCAGAAGCGCTCGCCACGGAGATATGGCGAGAGGGTATGCAGACTGTGCATGGAACTAGGAGTGGTCTTCACCACCAGGCGCAGAGGCACCGGCAGCTTCATCTGCTCCAGATGTTCACGCACCGCCGTACTCCATTCGTTGACAATCACTACGATTTCGGTAGCACCGCAATCTACGAAGATGCGTAGAAGACGCTCTATCATCGGTTCGCCGCATACCGGCACCAGGGGTTTAGGCTGTTCCACGCCTTCCTGTGCCAATCGGCTTCCCTCGCCTGCGGCTATAACTGCAAATCTCATTCTATTTCTAATTATTTTTATTTTTCTTCAAATTTCTATAACTTTCTTCTGTAGCAGCGGCGGCGACGGTGCTGCACGCTTTCCAGATACTGCCACTGGCTCTGCACACCCTTGTTGCTCTCCATCTGCGGCATCGCCTCCGCCCATTTGAAACCGTAGCGGTGGTACTGCTCGATGAGGTCGGCGAAGATGAGGGCATTGGCGCCCTTACTGCGGTATTCCGGCAACACGCCGATAAGCACCAGATCCACGGTATCAGTGGCGTGGCACTTCATCACCCGCAGAAGCCGAAGCCATCCCCAAGGGAAGAGCTTGCCGTTGCGGTTCTTCTGCAACGCCTCGGTCATGGATGGGAAGGATACGCCGAAACCGATCAGGCGGTTGTTGTCGTTGCCATCTACCACACCGGTGATGAGGTTCATATCCGCCATCTTGATATACGAATCCACATACCCGTCGATCTGCCGGTCGGTGAGTTGCTGGAAATCGTAGAGATTCTTGTAGGTTTCGTTGACGATGTGGAAAATCTCCTTTCCCATACCTCCCTGAACCAGTTCGTGCTTGGTAAACTTGCGCACGTGCAGATTGTAGCGGCTCTCGATGAACTGGGCTGTCTTGGCAAATTTCGGAGGGGTTACCTCAGGCACCTTGATGCGGTACTCCAGCCAGTCGTTGTCCTTCAGGAAGAGCTCCAGAGCATCCATGTGCTTGGGATAATAAGGATAATTGTAGTTGACGTACATGGTGGATTTCTCGTGGAATCCTTCGATGAGCATTCCTTCACGGTCCATATCGGTAAAGCCAAGTGGTCCTACCAATTCTTCCATGCCACGCTCTCTGCCCCAGTGGGCTGCGGCATCCAGCAACTTACTGGAAACTTCCAGGTTATCGATGAAGTCGAACCATCCGAAGCGCACCTGCTTCTTGTTCCACTGGTCGTTGGCACAATGGTTGATGATGGCGGCAATGCGGCCTACCACCTTCGGAATGCTGTAATCGATAGCCAGGAAATATTGCGCTTCGCAGAAATCGAAGGCAGGATTCTTGTCTTTGCTCAATGTATTCCACTCGTCAAAACGCAAGTAAGGAACGGCATATTTGCTACCTTCATAAAGGTCGTAATAGAACTGTATGAAAGTTCTCAATCCTTTCTTGGTAGTAACGGGTATGATTCTAATATCACTCATTGATCTGATTTTTTTTCTAAAACTTTTTTGCTCTGATTTTTCTTTTTATAATAATGTATCATCAGAAAAACGGTGCAAAAGTACGAGTTTTTTCCGAGATGGCAAACGAAATCATTGTTTTTTTTCCTGCCGAGCGTTAAAATCATCGAATATTTCCCCCTTTCGGAAATAAAGCAGTAACTTTGCAGGCTGATATGAAGAAATCAAGAGATAATTATACATTCCTGACCCATGCGCCGGTGCATCGGGTGATTTTTACGATGGCGATTCCTACCATTATCAGCATGTTATCGACGAGTATGTACAACCTTGCCGACACCTACTTCGTGGGCAGCATCAATACCCAGAGCGTGGCGGCAGTAGGCGTTTCCTTCGCAATGATGGCAGTAATCCAGGCTGTTGGTTTCTTCTATGGCCATGGTGCCGGAAACTATATCTCCCGAATGCTGGGAGCCAAGGAGGTGGAGAAGGCGAAGAAGATGGCAGCTACGGGCTTCATACTGAGCTTTCTGACGGGACTTTTCATCGCCATTCTTGGACAACTTTTCCTGACACCGCTCTGCGTTCTTCTGGGATCCACCCCCACCATCCAGCCATATACTGAGCGCTATCTCGGCATCATTCTGCTGGGCGCTCCTTTCATGACGACCTCTCTGACACTCAACAACCTGATGCGTTTCCAGGGCAACACGATGTATGCGATGAAGGGAATCATGTCAGGAGTGCTGCTCAACCTCATCCTAGCCCCACTGCTCATCCTTTATTTTGCCATGGGCATCACGGGTGCCGCCATTGCCACCCTCATCAGCCAGTGCTTCGGCTGCGCCATGCTCTTCTGGATGTCACACAAGGGTCAGAACATCCGAATCCATCTGCACAACTTCACGCCAACCAGGGCTTACTTCAAGGAGATTATCTTTGGCGGCACGCCTTCCTTATCAAGACAGGGCCTGGGAAGCATCGCCACGCTGGTGCTGAATGTGGCTGCCGGAGCCTATGGAGATGCAGCCATTGCGGGCATGAGTATCGTGACGAGAATCTCGTTCTTCACCTATGCCGTGGTCATCGGACTGGGGCAGGGTTTCCAGCCGCTCTGCGGTTTCTGTTATGGAGCCAAGTTGTACGACCGCGTGAAGGAGGCATTCTTTTTCTGCATCAAATGCGGCACGGTATTCCTGGCGGTTTGTGCCGTTTTCGGCTTCCTTTTCTCCGAGCCTATCATCGAACTCTTCCGTGATGATGCCAGCGTGGTAGCCGTGGGTTCCGTTGCCCTGAAGTGGCAGGTAATCAGCTTCCCTCTGGTAGCCACCATCGTGCTGACGAATATGCTGATGCAGACCATCCGCAAGCCCGTACGTGCGAATATCGTGGCAGCAGCACGTAGCGGTTTGTTCTTCATTCCGCTCATTTTCATCCTCCCTCATTTCTTCGGATTACTGGGCGTAGAGATGTGTCAGGCGTGGGCAGATATCTGCTCCTTCCTCGTGGCGGTACCGATAGCCTGGAGTGCATTCAGGGATATGAAATTTCAGAAACGCTAAAAAAATCACAAAAAACAAGAACGAATTCTTTGCAGTTCAAGAAATTAATCGTATCTTTGCACTCGAATTTTATTGATACATTAAGAACATGAGTAAAGATACACTAACTCATCAGCTGACAGAGACCATCGACGAGCTTTCAAGCGCCGATTCACTGAAGGGTCTCTTCCATCAGCATAGAGACGGAAATCCACTTCCTTCGGGCAAGGCGCTCGAAGACATCATCAATCTGTCTCGCTCCATCCTCTTCCCGGGATATTTCGGAAACTCATCCGTGAATATCTCTACCATCAAATACCATATCGGAGTAAGAGTTGAGAAACTCTACGAGATGCTCGCAGAACAGATTCTCGCCGGACTCTGCTTCGCCAACGACTGCGAAACGGAAACCCAGGCAGAACTGCAGCACCAGCGTGCCAAGGCAGGCGTGATTGCAGCCAAGGCAATCATGGAATTCCCGAGACTTCGCAAGATTCTGGCTACCGATGTAGAGGCTGCCTACGAGGGCGACCCGGCTGCCATGAGCCACGGAGAAATCATCTCCTGCTACCCGGTCATCAAGGCGATTACCAACTACCGCATCGCTCACGTGCTGCACGAACTGGGAGTGCCGCTCATTCCGAGAATGATGACTGAACTGGCACATTCGGAAACCGGTATTGACATCAACCCGGAGGCTACCATCGGCAAGCACTTCACCATTGACCACGGTACGGGTGTGGTGATTGGAGCTACCTGCATCATCGGCGACAATGTGAAACTCTACCAGGGTGTAACCCTCGGAGCCAAGAGTTTCCCTCTCGATAAGGACGGCAACCCTATCAAGGGAATCCCTCGCCACCCTATCCTCGAAAATGATGTCATCGTCTACGCCAATGCCACCATCCTCGGTCGCATCACCATCGGAGAAGGCTGCGTAGTGGGAGCCAACGTATGGGTTACCAAGGATATGAAACCGAAAACAAAGAAATATAAAAAAGAAAAACAAAGTTTATTAGATATAGAATTCAATAATGGAACAGGAATTTGAACTCATTGCCAAGACCTTTATGGGTCTGGAACCAGTCTTGGCTGAGGAGCTCACCCAGCTGGGTGCCAACAATGTACAAATAGGTCGCCGCATGGTATCTTTCACAGGCGACAAGGAAATGATGTATCGTGCTAACTTCCAGTTACACACAGCCATCCGCATCTTGAAACCTATCAAGCACTTCAAGGCTCGTTCTGCCGAGGAGGTGTACGATGAGATTCAGAAGATCAAATGGGATGACATCTTAGACGTGAAGAAGACTTTCTCGGTAGATTCCGTAGTCTATTCGGAGGAGTTCCGCAACTCACGCTTCGTGACTTACAAGGTAAAGGATGCCATCGTGGACTGGTTCCGCGAGAAGCAGGGCACACGTCCTAACATCAGCGTGTCTAACCCAGACATCCGCCTCAACATCCATATCGCAGAGGATAACGCTACCCTGAGTCTCGACTCAAGCGGTGAGAGTCTGCACCGCCGTGGCTACCGTCAGGAGCAGGTAGAGGCACCTCTGAACGAGGTTCTCGCTGCAGGTATGATCCTGATGACCGGCTGGAAGGGTGAATGCGACTTCATCGACCCAATGTGCGGTTCGGGAACCATCGCCATCGAGGCTGCCCTCATCGCCCGCAACATCTCTCCAGGTGTATTCCGCAAGGAGTTTGCCTTCGAGAAGTGGAACGATTTCGACCAGGATCTCTTCGATATGATCTATAACGACGACTCTCAGGAGCGCGAGTTCGAGCACCACATCTACGGATATGATGTAGATATGAAGGCGGTGAACACAGCCAACCTCAACGTGCGTGCTGCCGGTCTGAGCAAGGATATCACCATCGCCCAGCAGGACTTCAAGGACTTCACACAGCCTGCCGAGAAGAGCATCATCGTGATGAACCCTCCATACGGCGAGCGTATCTCTACTCCTAACCTGCTGAACACCTACAAGATGATAGGCGAGCGATTCAAGCGTGCCTTCGCAGGCAACGAGGCTTGGGTACTGAGCTACCGCGAGGAGTGCTTCGAGCAGATTGGACTGAAGCCATCTATCAAGATTCCGGTATATAACGGAAGTCTGGAGTGCGAGTTCCGCAAGTATGTGATGTTCGACGGCAAGATGAAGGAGTTCCGTTCTGAGGGCGGTATCGTGAAGACAGAGCGCGAGAAGAGCGAGATGGCGCAGAAGCACCGTTTCAAGAAGGAGCGCGAGTTCAAGAAGCGTGTGACCGAGGAGACTGAGAACGAGGATGCTGATATCCGCAGCTTCCAGTTCCACAGCCATCGCCTGGAGGACTTCGAGAAGCGCCGCAATGAGATTCGCCGTGGCGGACGTCCACGTGTGGGTGCTGCCGGAAGACGCAACGATGAGGATGATGACCGCAAGGGCGGCCGCAGTTTCGGAGGCAAGCGCGGAGGCGAGCGTAACGACCGTAACAACAAGCGCGGCGGATTCAAGGGAGACCGTAATGACAAGCGCGGTGGTTTCAAGGGAGACCGCAGAGGTGGCAAGAACTTCGGAGGAAAGCGTGGCGGCAAGCCAAGCTTCGACACCGACTTTGATGACGAGGATTAAGATTTTCTAGCAATGCGGTGAAACGCCGTATTGCTAAGATTTCTAGCAATGTAGCGAAACGCTACGTCGCTAAAGATAAAATCCTAGTTATCAGATAGATAAACCACATAACACCACAAAACGTGGTATTAGGTGTTACAAAAAAACAAGAAAAAAATGATGAATCTGAAGAATTCAATTTATAAATTATCTTTTGCAGCTATGATTTCCATGATGGCAATGAATGCAACCGAGATACAGGCTCAGGGCGTGGTTCCTGCACAGAAGGGCGAGAAAGCCTTCACTCTGGAAGACCTGAACTTCGGTGGCAACAACTACCGCAACATGGTGGCAAAGAACCGCTGGTGCACCTGGTGGGGAAATGAACTCATCCATCAGGACATCGAGGCATGCTATCTCGTAAACAAGACTACCGGAAAGGAGACAAAACTCTTCGGTATCAACGATATCAACCAGTGGATTGCTCCTACCAAGGACATCAAGGTAAGAGCCCTCTACAACGCTCAGTTCCCTTTCGCAGGCAAGAGCATCGTGATGGTAAGCAACGGCAGCAAGACCTACACCATCGACTTCAAGAAGCATAAGCTGCTGAGCGAGATGGAGTTTGAAGATGGCGAGAACCTCCTCGAAGCGAACGCACAGCAGAATGCATTCGCCTATCTGAAGGGCAGCAACCTCTATGTACGCTCCTTCGACGTAACCAACAATGCCATGACAAGAGAGAAGAAGTCTCACGATTTCCAAATCTCTACAGATGGCAGCCGCTCTATCGTGTATGGTCAGAGTGTTCACCGCGATGAATTCGGCATCAGCAAGGGTACCTTCTGGAGCCCTAACGGCGAACTGCTCGCCTTCTACCGCATGGACCAGAGCATGGTGACGGATTATCCGCAGGTGGATATCCCGGAGATTGATTACTTCAATCATCCTGAGACAGAAACCTGCTGCGCCAAGCCTGCACCAGACAAGTATCCGATGACAGGCGAGACATCGCATAAGGTAACTGTAGGCGTGTTCGACTGCATGACCGGCAAGACCATCTATCTGAAGGCTGGCGACCCTACAGACCGCTACTTCACCAACATCGCATGGAGCCCGGACAGCAAGACCATCTATATGTTTGAGTTGAACCGCGACCAGAACGACTGTCGCCTCACTGCCTACAGCGCAGAGACTGGCGAGAAGACCGGCGAGCTCTATCGCGAGACCGATGAGAAGTATGTAGAGCCTTGTCACCCAATCCAGTTCCTGCCTTGGGACAACAGCAGCTTCATCATGCAGAGCCGCAAGGATGGCTACAACCACCTCTACCTCTGCACCCTGGGCAAGCACGGCAGCCGCATGGCAAGCAACACGGAATCACTCGAAATCAAACAGTTGACTTCCGGTAAATGGGAGGTGATGGAAGTGCTCGGCTTCAACGCCAAGCGCAAGAGCATCATCATCGCATCCAACGAATGCTCTCCTATCCAGCGAAACATCTTCACCGTAGATACCAAGACCGGCAAGCGCACCATGATGGACGATTGCGGCAAGGGATGGCACAACGCTACCCTGAGCGAGAACGGACAGTTTATCTATGATAACTACTCTACTCCTACCGTGCCTCGCAAGATTGCCATCGTCAACACCGAGAATGGCAAGCGTACCGCCTATTTCACAGCCAAGAACCCATGGAAGGGCTACAACGTGCCTGAATACAGCTGCGGTTCGATCAAGGCCGACGACGGCGTAACCGACCTCTACTGGAGAATGGTGAAGCCGGTGAACTTCGACCCTAACAAGAAGTATCCTACCATTATATATGTATATGGTGGACCTCACGCCCACAACGTGGATGCCCGCTGGAACTACTCTAGCCGTGGCTGGGAAACCTACATGGCAGAAAAGGGCTATCTGCTCTTCATCCTCGACAACCGTGGCAGTGAGAACCGTGGCAAGGCTTTCGAGCAGGCTACCTTCCGCCAGCTGGGTCAGGTAGAGATGAAGGACCAGATGAAGGGTGTAGAATATCTGAAGACCCTGCCTTACGTAGATGCCGACAAGATTGGCGTACACGGCTGGAGCTTCGGTGGATTCATGACCATCTCGCTGATGACCAACTATCCAGACGTATTCAAGGTAGGCGTAGCAGGCGGTCCGGTAATCGACTGGCACTGGTACGAGGTAATGTATGGCGAGCGCTATATGGATACCCCACAGACCAACCCAGAGGGTTACAAGAAGACATCCCTGCTCTATCAGGCAAAGAACCTGAAGGGTAAGCTGCAGATTATCCAGGGCTTGAACGACGTGACCGTGGTGCCACAGCACTGCCTCACCTTCCTGAAGGCTTGTATCGCAGCAGGTACCCAGCCAGATTTCTTCGTATATCCAGGTGAGCCTCACAACATGAGAGGTCATCAGAGCACTCACCTGCACGAAAGAATCAGCAACTACTTCTTCGACTACCTCAAGTAAATATCTAGGAGTAAACATCCCCCCCGAAAAAGGAGTTTACTCCTACATCAATAACAAACAATAACTTACAGCAAATGAAAATTTTATTGTTAGGAGGCGGTGGCCGCGAGCACGCCTTAGCATGGAAAATCGCTCAGAGCGAGAAGTGTGAGAAACTCTTCATCGCTCCTGGTAATGCCGGTACACAGAATGTCGGCGAGAACGTAGATATCAAGGCAGACGACTTTGAGGCGCTCAAGAACTTCACAGTAGAGAATGGCGTTGATATGGTGGTAGTTGGTCCGGAAGACCCATTGGTAAAGGGTGTTTACGATGACTTCAAGAACGATCCTCGCACCCAGAACATCCCTGTCATCGGTCCATCAAAGGCTGGCGCCGTATTGGAAGGCAGCAAGGACTTCGCCAAGAAGTTCATGAAGCGCCACAACATCCCTACTGCCCAGTATGAGACTTTCGACGGCGAGCACGTAGAAGAAGGCTTGAAATTCCTGGAGACACTGAAGGCTCCTTATGTATTGAAGGCTGACGGTTTGTGCGCCGGTAAGGGCGTTCTCATCCTCCCTACCCTGGAAGAGGCTAAGAAAGAGTTCAAGGAGATGCTCGGCGGTATGTTCGGCAACGCTTCTGCACGCGTAGTCATCGAGGAGTTCCTCAGCGGCATTGAGTGCTCTGTATTCGTATTGACCGACGGCAAGAACTACAAGATTCTGCCTGAGGCTAAGGATTACAAGCGCATCGGCGAGCACGATACCGGTCTGAACACCGGCGGTATGGGTAGCGTTACCCCTGTGCCTTTCGCAACCAAGGAGTGGATGCAGAAGGTGGATGAGCGCATCATCCGTCCTACCGTAGAGGGTCTGGCTGAGGAGAACATCGACTACAAGGGCTTCATCTTCTTCGGTCTGATCAATGTAGAGGGCGAGCCTATGGTTATCGAGTACAACTGCCGTATGGGTGACCCAGAGACAGAGAGCGTGATGCTCCGCCTGAAGAGCGACATCGTGGATCTCTTCGAGGGTGTAGCTGCCGGTGATCTTGACAAGCGCAGCATCGAGTTTGATGAACGTGCTGCTGTCTGCGTGATGCTCGTAAGCGGTGGTTATCCAGAGGCTTACAAGAATGGTTATCCTATCCAGGGTATCAATGATGTGGAAGGTTCTGTTGTTTTCCACTCAGGTACAGCCATGAAGGATGGAGAGGTTGTAACCAATGGCGGCCGTGTAATCTGCGTAAGCAGCTACGGCAAGAATAAGGAAGAGGCTCTGAAGAAGAGCTTTGCCGAGGCTCAGAAGATCCAGTTCACCGACAAGTACTTCCGCTCTGATATCGGACAGGATCTTTAAGGGCAGAAGCTTCATCATATTAAAAAAAATTAGATGTTAAGAAAGAAAACTTTTCAAAATAAAGTGGCGGCTAGCCGCTACGCTCTACCTGTAACAGCAACCCTTGCCGCCTTGGTATGGGTTGCTGTAGGTTTTTTAGTAGCTAACATTTGGGTGCAGTTCGCCTTCACCATTCTCTCTACCCTGCTGATGGTGGAACTCAACAACCATAATTCCCTGATGCGAACCTACAGCCGAATGGTGTCCTGCAGTTTCCTGGTGTTCATCACCATGACCTCTCTGCCTACACCCTCCTTCAAGGCAAGCATCGTGACGATGTGCTCCATCGCCTTCTACCTCATCATCTGGAACAGTTACCAGGACAGGCGGGCGGCAGGATGGACCTTCTATGCCTTCTTCTGCGTAGGACTCGCCTCAATGGTGTTCGTCCAGGTGGGATATTTCCTGCCCTTCCTGTGGCTGATGATGATGGTATTCACCAATTCCTTCAGCTTCAGAAACTTCTTTGCATCTATCATCGGTCTCATTATGCCGTATTGGTTCTCAGCGGGTTACTTCGCCTACACCAATAATATAGATGGACTGATCAGTCATTTTGCAGGATTCATCAACTATCATGATCTGTTCTATTATTCGCAGGTTACCGACCACGAGGTGGTGAATCTCCTGTTCCTCATCATCCTGAGCACATTGGGCAGCATACACTTCCTGCATACCTCTTATGCTGATAAGATCCGTACCCGAATGATCTACAATTCTTTCATTCTGATCAACTATGTGAGTCTTGCCTTCATCATCCTGCAGCCTCAGCATATCAAGGAGTTGGGCAGCATCATGATTGTAAATACGGCACCACTCACCGCTCACTTCATCACCTATACCAGGGGAAAAGTGGCGAACATCGTCTTTATCTCGGCGCTGATCATCATGGTATTGATATTGCTATACAATATCTTCATTCCGGAAACGGTATTGCTGCAGGCCATTCAGGGATAAGATTGATTCTGGGATAAGAGTTATTCAGAGATAGACTTGATGCAGCGAAACGCTGCATCAAGAATATTAAACAAATAATATTCAATGGGTTACATAATAGACTTTTTAATCAACTGGGGCTATTGGGGTATGCTTGTTTCCGCCTTTCTTGCCGGCAGTTTCATTCCTTTCAGCAGCGAGGTAGTGATGTCGGGCTTGCAGGCAGCAGGTTTGGATCCCATCCCTCTGGTGATATATGGCAGCATAGGAAACGTGTTGGGCTCGCTGTTCAACTATGGTGTGGGCAGACTGGGCAAGATGGAATGGATAGAGAAATATCTGCACGTGAAGAAGGAGAAACTGGATCAGGCAGAAAGATTCATGGCTGATAGAGGTGCCTGGATGGGCTTCTTCGCCTTCATGCCGATTTTGGGAAGCGCCATCACCATCGTGCTGGGTCTGACAAGAGCCAATATCATCATCTCTACCATCAGCATCACCATCGGAAAAGTGCTGAGATATATCCTCTTGGTTTATGGTCTCAGCTTCATCGTATAAACATATAAGCAGATTTATAACATAAGCAGATTTTTAATAATATGAAGAGATTTCTATACCTTATTATATTATGTATCATTCTTGCCGGATGCAAGGGTACACCTCAGAAACAGGCTGATTCGGGAAAGACTTCCGGAAAAGAGAAGCCTGCGGTTACGGTTACAGTTACAGTTACGATTTCCCCCTACAAGTATTTCGTAGATCAAATTGCCAAAGGCAAGGTGGATGTCAACGTGATGGTATCGAATGGCAACAACCCGGAGACTTACGAGCCATACGCCCAGCAGATGATGGAACTTTCGAAGAGTGCCCTCTATCTGAAAGTGGGCAGCATCGGTTTTGAGCAGACCTGGATGAAGAAGTTGCAGGACAACGCTCCAGATATGAAAGTGATAGATACTTCCATGGGCATCAAGCCTGCCAAGACTCCGGGTGGCAACATCGACCCGCACGTATGGATGAGTTGCAGCAACGCCCGCATCATAGCCGGCAACATCCTCAAGGCGCTCTGCGAACTGGAGCCGAAGAACAAGGCTTTCTTCGAGAAAAACTACCAGTCGCTGCTCAGCATCATCGACAAGAGAGACAGCGCCATCAAGGAGAGCTTCAAAAAGGACCCAGACCTGGTACGCAAGTTTGTGATCTATCACCCTATCCTCACCTACTTTGCCCGTGATTACCAGCTGGAGCAGCTTGCCATAGAGGAAGAAGGCAGGGAGCCTAGTGCCTCCCAGCTGAAGAGCCTCATAGAGAGAGCCAGGAAGGAAAAGATCAAGTTCTGCCTGATACAGGCAGAATTTGCCAACCGCAACACCACAACCTTCATCAAGGAGAGCCACACCAAACCTATGAATATCAATCCATTGCAGGGCGACTGGAACTGGGCGATGCAGGAAGCGGCAGCAGCGGTACAAGGCAAGAAAATCGTTGTTGGGAAGTAAGCTCCACACGCCCTGAAAGGGCAGAAGCTCCTAGCCCAGGGCAACGCCCTGGGTATAATAGCAGTTAACAAGGCGCCCTGTAAGGGCAAAAGCTTTGTTAAAACAACAACTAATCATAAAGTTCAATGTTCAAAGTTCAAAGTTCAAAGTTAATAGAGATAGAGCATCTTTCTGCAGGCTATGAAAGCAAGGAGGTGCTCCACGACATCAACCTCACCGTCTGCAAAGACGATTATCTTGGCATCATCGGTCCCAACGGTGGTGGCAAGACAACCCTCATGCGCCTTATTCTGGGACTGATGAAACCCACAGACGGCAGCATCCGCTTTTATAAAGACGGGGAGGAAGTAAGGGAAATCAGTATGGGATATCTGCCCCAATACAATCATCTCGACAAGCAGTTTCCTATCTCCGTTTATGAAGTGGTACTCTCAGGACTCAGCAAGACCAAAAATCTCTTTTCGAGATACACCCAGGCACAGCACCAGCAGGTACTCGACTGTCTGGAACAGATGCAGCTCACGGAGTTGAAAGACCGCCATATCGCAGCCTTGAGCGGCGGACAACTGCAGCGAGTACTCCTCGCCCGCGCCATTGTTTCCAAACCCGATGTAGTGATACTGGATGAACCCAACACCTACATCGACCGCCGTTTCCAGAAGCAGATGTACGAGATGCTGGAACAGATCAACCGGGAGTGCGCCATTATCATCGTAAGCCATGATGTAGCCGAAGTGCTCAATAACGTAAAGCACATCGCCTGCGTAAATCATCATCTCCACTACCACGATACGGCAGATATGCCGAGAGAGAAACTGGAAGAGCATTTCTTAAATGTATAGGCTTATTATATAATAATGCCTAAAAAACAGGTGCAAAAATCCATATTATCTCATCTTTTTATTACCTTTGCAACTGGAATGTGCCTTTTTGAAAGGCACAGAGAAAGCATTCAGAAACAGAGAAAGCATTCAGAAAGAAATATAATACATTAAAGTTTAAACAATAATGAAACAGTACAGATTAGTGGACAATATCTTCGGATGGGTCGCATTCATCATTGCGGCGTTCACTTATTGTTCCACAATTGAACCGACAGCCAGTTTCTGGGACTGTCCTGAGTTTATTACGACTGCTTACAAGCAGGAGATCGGCCACCCACCTGGGGCACCATTCTTCATGCTTTTAGGCAATTTCTTCACACATTTCGCCAGCGACACTACCCAGGTAGCCAAGATGGTAAATACGATGAGCGCCCTGCTGAGCGCCGTCTGTATCATGTTCCTCTTCTGGACCATCACCCACCTGGCTCGCCGACTCGTTATCAGCGACTGGAAAGAACTGACTACCAGCAAGCTGATTGCCATCGAGGCATCCGGTATGGTGGGCGCACTCATCTACACCTTCAGCGATACCTTCTGGTTCTCTGCTGTAGAGGGTGAGGTTTACGCCTTCTCTTCTGCCTTCACCGCGGTGGTATTCTGGCTGATCCTGAAGTGGGAAGACCATGCCGACGAACCTCATAGCGACCGATGGCTCGTACTCATCGCCTATATGACAGGTCTGAGTATCGGCGTACACCTGCTCAACCTGCTCTGCATCCCAGCCATCGTACTGGTATATTACTACAAGAAGGTGCCTCATGCCAACCTGAAGGGTTCGCTCATGGCGCTCTTCCTTTCATTCCTGGTGGTAGTAGCCGTACTTTATGGTGTGGTTCCAGGCATCATCACCGTAGGCGGATGGTTTGAGCTGTTCTTCGTCAACACACTCGGCTGCCCATTCAATACCGGTGAAATCGTATATATCATCTGCCTCGTTGCCTCTGTTATCTGGGGTATCTACGAGACCTACAATGCATCAGAGAAGAACGAGAAGAAGCAGAACATTGCCTTCGTTCTCGGTTTCGGCATGCTCGGCATCCCATTCTTCGGATATGGATGGAGCACAGTCATCACCGGCATCATCATCCTGGCTATCCTCTGGTTTGTACTCAACTACAAGCGCAAGAAGGAAGTAGTAACCGGCGTTGACCAGGCTACAGGCATCGAGAAGAAGAAGATGCAGCTGCTGCCTCTCATCTCTGCTCGCATCAAGAATACAGCATTGCTCTGCATGCTGATGCTGATGATCGGTTACTCAAGCTATGCGCTCATCGTGATCCGTTCATCTGCCAACCCTCCTATGGACCAGAACTCTCCTGAGGATATCTTCACCCTGGGCAGTTATCTGAGCCGCGACCAGTATGGCGATACTCCATTGCTCTATGGTCAGGCTTACACTTCTCAGGTGGCTCTCGAGCCTGACGGCAACATGTGCAAGCCTGTGATGAAGGAAGGTGCACCTGTTTATCAGCGCAAGGAGAAGGCTTCTGCCGATGAGAAGGACTCTTACTTCGTAGTAAGTCATAAGAACAAGTATGTATATGCACAGAATATGCTCTTCCCACGTATGCACAGTTCGGCTCATGCCTCAGCATACGAAGACTGGATGGGTGGCGTAGAGGGTAACCAGGTGCCTTACGACCGTTGTGGCGAGAACATGATGGTGAAGGTTCCTACACAGATGGAGAACATCCGTTTCTTCCTCTCCTATCAGTGCAACTTCATGTACTGGCGCTACTTCATGTGGAACTTTGCCGGACGACAGAACGATATCCAGGGCAACGGTGAGCCAGAGCACGGTAACTGGATTACCGGTTTCTCATTCATAGACAACGCTCTCTATGGCGACCAGAGCAAAATGCCAGACGACCTGAAGGCAAACAAGGGACACAACGTGTTCTACTGCATGCCGCTGATTCTCGGTCTCATCGGTCTTTTCTGGCAGGCTTGGTACACCCGCAAGCGCAAGGTCATCAAGAACGGCGTGGAGACAGAGGAGATTCTCCCTGTAGGTATCCAGCAGTTCTGGGTGGTATTCTTCCTGTTCTTCATGACAGGTCTTGCCATCGTGCTCTATCTGAACCAGACTCCTATGCAGCCACGTGAGCGTGACTATGCTTATGCCGGTTCATTCTATGCATACGCTATCTGGTGCGGTCTCGGCGTACTCGCCATCATCGACATTCTGAAGCGCAAGATGAAGCTCAGCGGTACTGCCGTAACAGCCATCGTAGCAGTCATCACCCTTCTCGTGCCTATCCAGATGGCATCACAGACCTGGGATGATCACGACCGCTCAAACCGTTACACCTGCCGTGACTTCGGTCAGAACTACCTGATGTCACTCCAGGAGAAGGGCAACCCTATCATCTTTACCAATGGTGATAATGATACCTTCCCACTCTGGTACAACCAGGAGGTAGAAGGCGTAGGAACAGATGCCCGCGTATGTAACCTGAGCTACCTGCAGACCGACTGGTATATCGACCAGATGATGCGTCCTGCATACAACTCACCATCCGTGCCAATCACCTGGCCACGTCTCGACTTCTGTTCGGGTACCAACGAGTATGTTTCTGTCCAGCCAGAGGCTAAGCAGCAGATTCTCGACTTCTACAAGCAGGACCCAGTGAATGCCAAGAAGCAGTTTGGTGATGAGCCTTTCGAGCTCAAGAACATCCTGAAATACTGGGTACGCAGCAAGAACCCAGACATGCACTTCATCCCTACAGACACCGTCTATGTAACAATCGACAAGGAGGCTGTGAAGAAGAGCGGCATGATGATGGCTTCTGATACCATCCCAGACAAGATGGTGATTTCACTCGCAGGCAAGAACGCTCTCTACAAGGGCGACCTGATGATGCTCGAAATGCTGTCACAGTGCAACTGGACACGTCCTATCTACGTGGCTCTTACCGTGGGACAGGAGAACTATATGAACCTTGGCGACAACTTCGTACAGGAGGGTCTTGCCAACCGTATCACTCCATTCACCACCAACAAGCCAGGTGCGAAGAACTTCGATGCTGAGAAGACCTATCACAACATCATGACCCGATTCAAGTTCGGTAACCTGAAGCAGAAGGGACTCTATATCGACGAGACTACCATGCGGATGTGCTATACCCACCGTCGCCTGCTCGCCCAGACAGCCCTCCAGCTCATCGCCGACGGCAAGAACCAGAAGGCTATCAACATCCTGAAGAAGACTGATGTGGAGATTCCTGCATACAATGTCACCCTCGATTACATGAGCGGTGGTCTGGATATGGCTCGCGGCTGGCTGCTCACCGGTCAGAAGGCAAAGGGTAAGGAATATATAGAGGCTGTCTGGAAGAATGCTCACCAGTATCTCGACTATTACCTCTCATTGCCAAACGACCGCTTCCTGCAGAGCCAGAACGACTGCATCCGTCAGATCATGATTATGCAGAGCGTCTGCGATGTGGCAGGTATGGTAAGCCCTCAGTTGCAGAAGAGTTATGAGAAGCAACTCAATGCTCTCTATACACTCTATCGCGGCAGAGGAGGCAGCATGCCAAAGGGCAATCAGTAAAACTGAAACATTGCCACGAGGCAGGCGATAAAGCATGCCACAGGGCAATCAGTAAAATAAAGAATATCAAGGAAGACCTGGCGTTTTTGCTAGGTCTCCCTTTTTGTATCATCCCCTAATCAAGTTATTCCTATGTTCATAGAGCAACCTGCCAAATGGCTCAGATGGTTATACCCGAAAGCAATATGGAGAATGGACAAGAACGACCATTCGGTATATCTCACATTCGATGATGGTCCGATTCCCGAATCCACCCCATTCATCCTGGAAACCTTGAGAAAGTATAATATCAAGGCAACCTTCTTCATGGTGGGCGAAAACGTATTGCGCAACCACGATCTCTACAACCAGATTGTAGCAGAGGGTCATCAGATAGGTAACCATACCTTCAATCATATCGGTGCCTTCAAACATCGTGTCATCTCCTACGTGCTCAACACCAACAAGGCGAATGACATCATCCACGCCCATCTCTTCCGTCCACCTCATGGCTGGATGCGACAGAGCGAGTACTGGTGGCTGCACCGCACCTACAAGGTAATCATGTGGGATGTGGTGACCCGAGATTATTCCAAGTGGATGACGGCAGAAGATGTGGTGAACAATGTGAAGAAGTATGCCCGCAACGGCAGCATCATCACCTTCCATGACTCACTGAAGAGCATCGACAAGCTGAAGACGGCACTTCCACAATCCATAGAATGGCTGATGGAACAGGGATACGAATTTAAGATTTTTGATTAAATTATCTTTGATTTAAACATTTTGATTAAATCATCTTTGATTAAAACATTCAAAAGACAATGAGCAAGAGAATCAATAGTTATCAGGCTGTAGCCTCTTTCGTAAGAGGATTCTTCGAGGCATACGCACGCGGCATCATGGATGCTGCGGTTGGCGGCGATGACTTCCAGAAGAAGAACGACCCCAAAGAGGTGAAGCAGATGATGCTGGAACACTATGGAGAAGTGAACCAGTACTTCTTCGACATCATGTTCTCTACCCTCGTACGACTCAACTACAATAGTGCGGAAGAGGCTAACGAGCGCATGCAGAAGAATTTTGAGAGCATGAAGAAGACCGATCCTACCTTCGAGCCAACCATGCTCGACTATCTGCGCATCGCCTGCAGATCGAATCAGCTGTACAAGGCAATGGAAGCTGAATACAAGCGCAACTTCACCTGGCTCCTGCAGGGTAAGTTTACAAGCATAGAGGAGCACGTACGAGATTATACCCACGGTGTACTCATCAGCCTTGCCGACGAACCGATGGCTATCCATCTGCTGGTGCGCATCATCGTGAAAGCATACGCTGCCGGACTGAAATGTGGCAGCAAGGAGGCCACCCAGCAGCAGCTACACATGCCTACCCTGCACGGTATGCTGCTGAACAATGTGAACATCCTCCTGAATGAGGCTCCGCTGAAGGGCGATTCTGAAGATCCTGTCGCTCTCTTCAAGGAGGCGTGCAAGAACCAGGAGGAAAACATCAATGTACTGTTCAACACATTGAATGATGCCATGAAGGAGCTGGCTGAGCAATAAGTTTTCCTGCATATCGAGCCGGAACTTTTATAAACGAGAACGACTTCCAACGCTTATAAGCACTGCTGCCTATAATCGTGGGAAGTCGTTTCTTATATATGATTACAGTATCTTATATATGATACAGTATCTTACTGCATATCATAAACTACCTGCATGAGCTTCTTTCCAAGCTCATCAGCCTGCTCCATGGTAGAAGCCTCGCTATATACGCGAATGATTGGCTCGGTGTTACTCTTGCGAAGGTGAACCCACTTGTCAGGGAAGTCGAGCTTCACACCATCGATATCAGTAACAGTTACATCCTTCTCCTTGCCATACATCTCCTTTACCTTCACGAGGATAGCATCTACATCGGTAGAAGCAGTCAGGTCGATGCGGTTCTTGGCGATGAAGTAGTTAGGGAAGCTGGCACGAAGCTCGCTTACCTTGCAACCCTTATGAGCCAGACTGCTCATGAAGAGTGCGATACCAACGAGGGCATCACGTCCATAGTGGCTCTCTGGATAGATAACTCCACCATTGCCTTCGCCACCAATCACTGCATGAACATCCTTCATCTTGGTAGTTACATTCACCTCGCCTACAGCAGAAGCATAATAGGTACCACCATGCTTCTCGGTTACATCGCGAAGAGCACGGGTAGATGAAAGGTTGCTGACAGTATTACCAGGAGTCTTGCTCAATACATAGTCGGCTACACTCACCAGAGTATATTCCTCACCATACATCTTACCATCCTCGCAGATGAATGCCAGACGGTCAACATCCGGGTCAACAACGATACCCATATCGTAGCCACCCTTCTTCAACTCATCCATGATGCCACCGAGGTTCTTCTCCAACGGCTCTGGGTTGTGAGCAAAATCACCGGTAGGCTCAGCATTCAGGAATGTATATTCTACGCCGAGTGCATCGAGCAACTCTGGGAGAATAACACCACCTACAGAGTTGATGGCATCTACACAAACCTTGAAATGAGCGTTCTTGATAGCCTCAACATCCACGAGCTTCAATGCAAGCACTGAGTCGATATGGCGCTTATTGAATGTATTATCTTCTGTATATTTTCCGAGAGAATCAACATCAGCATACTCGAAGTCTTCCTTCTCAGCAATGCTCAATACCTCGCTACCATTGGCAGCAGTCAGGAACTCACCCTTCTCGTTGAGAAGCTTGAGAGCATTCCACTGGCGTGGGTTATGAGAAGCTGTGATGATGATACCACCGGCAGCCCCACTCATGGTTACAGCCAACTCTGTAGTAGGAGTAGTAGCCAGACCGATGTTCAATACATCATAACCCATACCCATCAATGTTCCACAAACTACATTCTTTACCATCTCGCCTGAGATACGTGCATCACGGCCAACCACGATGATGTTGCTCTTAGAAGCACCGCTACGACGGATGAATGTAGCGTAAGCAGATGTAAACTTGACGATGTCGAGCGGATTCAAAGTATCGCCCGCTGGACCGCCGATAGTTCCACGGATACCAGAAATAGACTTAATCAGTGTCATAATAATATCTTTTTTAAAATGAAATTATCTTATCTGCCTCTCTGCAAGGTTAAATCATAGAGGCAGGCATATACGCTTCCTGATGCCGCTGTAGTACCATAGGTATGAGGAACTACCAGACGAACGTGAGCTATTCTCTCGCCCTCGGCATTACCACGACCAATCTTTACCCAACTGAAAGGAACCAGCCAGCCACTAGGTACTGTTCCGCTATAACCGCCGGAGTAGTTTTTGTTGTAAGTGGCTGCCATCAAGCTGCTATTCACATCAAAAGTACCGGTGAAAGTGCCGGAAGTATTGGTCACGGTCATCTTATCAGTATAGAAAGAATACTGCTTCAGATTATTGCTCAACTGCAAAGAGTTGAGACTCATCTCTGCTGCGGTATTCAGATTGTATTCAGAGAAACGAACGAGCACATCGGTAGTCTCGCCCATCTTGATATAGTCGCCGCAACCCATTTCCAATACCTGCATATAGATACCGTTACTGTTGAAGAGCACATACTCGTTGTTGTTCTTGGAAGTATCAGTAAGAACCACGCTGTTGTCCTTCTGCTTCTTCTCCCAACGATTCTTGAATTCCTCTTCTGAAATGACCTTCACATTTTCATGACGCAAGAAAGAACTGATAGAGTCCAACTCGCGATCACGCAAATCCTTATATGTCTCAGTATCATTACATGCAGCAAACGAGAAAAGTGCTGCTATAGCCATGATGGCAAACAAAAATTTCTTCATTCCTTTTACTAAATTCTAATTTATTGGGCAAAGATACAAAAAAGAAAAGACAACACCGAGAAGTATAGGATGATTTTATTATTATTTATCACTTATTATCATCCCAATGCCTCTTTCGGGGTTGTTTTTCCTTATTTTTCTGTTTTTTCAGGCGCAAAGACCTCCTTATCTCAGTAAATCGGCAAAGGCAAGAATTGCCTTCTGGGCAATCTTCTCTGCCTCCTCAATACTGCAAAGCAGCTTACCGCCGGATGCGTTGAGATGACCACCACCATTGAAGAACTGCTCCGCCATCTTATTGCATGGGAAATCATCCACAGAACGGAGACTCACCAATATGCGGTTATCCACATCGGTATCCTCACGGAGCGAGATGGAGAGCTTGTGACCTCTGATGGTAAGAGGCACGTTCACCAATCCTTCCAGATCGCCCTTGATGAAATCATACTCCTTCATCTCCTTGCGGGTTACGGTATAGTAACTGGCATGGAGCGACTCGATGACCTGCAGCTTCTCGTTCATCAGATGACCGCGGAAGCGGACTGCAGAAACACGGGCGTTATTGAAGACGTTGCGATAAATCTTATCCTTGTCAATACCCTTGGTAAGCAGCTGGCAGATGATGTAGTAGATGTCCGGATTGGTAGAATTATAGGTGAATCCACCCGTATCTGTCATCATACCGCAATATACGCAGGTAGCCCAAGTCTTATCTAACTCTGGGAAACCACCCAACTGCCATATCACACGGAACACCAGTTCGCTGGCGCTGCTGGCATGAGGCTGCGAAATCATCAGCTTAGCCTCCAGGTTAGGAGCCAGATGATGGTCGATGACAACACGCTGTGCCTTGCAGCCCGCAAGCACATGATCCATCTCATCCAGTCTGCCAGTGCTACCGAAATCCACGCAGCATACCAGATCAGCCTCATCAAAAGCCTGCTGTACCTTGTCGGGATACCTGTCGTATCTCACGATATCATCACAGCCAGGCAACCAGGAAAGAGCATCCGGTATCATATCAGGCACACAGATGACAGGCTTCTTACCCAGAGAGCGCAAAAAATAAGCCCATCCCAAAGATGAGCCAACAGCATCGCCATCCGGTGACTTGTGGGCACAGATGACAATATACTGAGAAGCCGCTATCGTCTCTCGGAGAATAGCGGCTTCCTGTTCGTTTAAAATATCTAATTGAATATCCATCTAATAGAATTAGAAGAGCTTGTTAGGATATACACCCTCGTCGATGAGACTCTGGATTCTATCTACTACACTCTGACGGTCGGCTGCATAAGTTACACCAAACCACTTGCTGGTGGTATCGAGTACCTTAACGGTAGATGTACCCTCGTTGATGAGCTTGTTGACCATCAATGGGATAAAGAACTCAGCCTTCTTGTTCTCTATGTTCTTAGGATTGCTCAGGAACTCCTTGAAGTAAGCCTCGCTGTGAGCGAAGTAATCTGGAGTGAAGCCCCATACGTTCATAGATACAGGAGTGTTGTCGCCTACAGCAACCCACTTGCCTTCCTCGTCCTTGTAAGAAACCTCACCATTGATACGCATGATCTCGGTGCGCTCTACACAAGTTGTCAGGTTCTCGTTCTCGTCCTTAGAGCAGATACCACGAGCTACTGTACCGTTCTCGCTCAAGGTGTTGCCTACGCGGAAACCTACCATAGCATACTTGTTGGTGCTACCCTCTGGAAGCTCAGAGAGGAACTTGCCGATAACCATGAAGCAGTCACGGTTGTAGAAGTCATCGCAGTTGATTACGCAGAAAGGCTCCTTGATAACGTCCTTTGCCATCAACACTGCATGGTTGGTACCCCATGGCTTCTCGCGACCCTCAGGTACGCTGAATCCTTCTGGGAGTGCATCCAAAGACTGGAAGCAAAGCTCTGCTGGGATATGGCCCTCGTACTTAGAGAGGATTTTCTCGCGGAACTGATCCTCGAAATCCTTGCGGATAACGAAAACGATCTTACCAAAACCAGCCTGAATAGCATCGTAGATACTGTAGTCCATAATAGTCTCACCATTAGGGCCCAGACCATCGAGCTGTTTCAAACCACCATAACGGCTACCCATACCAGCAGCCAAAAGCAATAATGTAGGTTTCATAATCTATATTTTTATTTAATAGTTGATATTTACATTTAATCACCTGCAAAAGTAATAAAAAAAATGCACCTAGCGGCATTTTTTCCTACTTTTTTTTGATTTACATCAACATTTGACTGATTTATGGAGCTTCACCCCCAAAAACCGGTGCTAGAACGGATAGCCCACTGCCAAATGTAAGTTCTGGTTCTTCTTGAAGCTTGGAATGTTGTAGAATCCGCTCTTACCAGTATCGTATGGCAGATGCAGACCGATTCCCCAATCCACTCGAACCACAAACATTCCCATATCGTAGCGGATACCCACTCCAGTACCTACAGCCAGCTGCTTGTAGAACTTATCAAACTTGAAGGCCTCGAAAGAGGACAAATCGGCATCCTTCATCCAGACATTACCGGCATCCAGGAACAGAGCACCATAAAGATCGCCCCAGATCTTAGGACGGTATTCCAGATTCGCCTGGAACTTGATATCTCCCGTACGAAGGATGTTGGCATACTTGTTACTCAGGGCACTGTAGTCTTGAACGCCTGGTCCGACACCTCGCACACTGAAGGCACGGATACTGTTGGCTCCACCTACATAGAACATCTCCGTATAAGGTGCCTGACTCGAATTGCCGTAACTCCAGATCATTCCGGCATTCAGATGTCCCACCAGGGTGGATGTTTCATTCAGCTTCCAATACTTCACGAAATCTGTTTCCAGCTTGAAGAACTGAGAATACTCGTTCTTGAACATCGTCTTATCCTTGTCGTTCCATTTTCTGCCGCTCAGAAGATAGCCCAGCGACAGAATGTTGCCGGCTTCGCTCACCGTAGTTGACCACACTATAGGACTGCGGTATTTCTGCGCACTGCGATAGGTGTAGGTATAGCTCATCTTCGGGATGAAACGGTCGGCCATCGAAGTTGCCACATACACATTGTTATTCATGATGCTGTCGAACTTCGGAGAAGTATAGTTCATATACTCATACGAAAGAATCAGCGGACTGAACGAATGGCGATGCTGATAAGAGGTGGCCCAATCATAGGTCAGCTCTCCTCCAGCCACATGACGGCGGAAATAGCCAGCACGGTTTAATATGTTCATGGATGCCTTGATGGTAGTATTCGGCGTACCATAGTAACGGCGAGGGAGATGCCCCCTGCGGAATCTGCGCTCATTCTGTGCCATCGTGCGGAAAGCATTCCAAGGAGTGATGATGCGTGGGAACGACAGCGTGACATCCGAACCGAACTCATAGGAATTGATCTTGCTGGAACTTCCACCCTGCCCCGTGATGGTCTGCCACTCATGAGAACCATGGAAGTTGATATCCAGCTTCTCTCCACCCCGGAAGGCATTGCGCTTGGTCAGACCCACCACCAGCTCCGGACCTACCCTTCCGGTAGTCTTGCCCTTGGCGTTGGCTTCTACATAGAAATCGTAGGGCTTGTCGAATACCAGATCGATGTTGGCATCCAGAGTATCGCAATATTGCACATTTCCCAGGCTGTCCAAAACCTGAGTGCTCCGAGGCACAAACTGCAGGTTGGTATAACTGAAGAGTCCCATCGACTGCAATCCTGCCTTAGCCGTATTTTCATCATCCACCATATAAAGCTTTCGTGGTCGGAGCTTCAGCTCCCTGAGCACCACTCCGGCACGAATCGGCATTTTTTTACCCGCATATCTGAAACTCAGATAGCGGCGCACGAAGCTATCGGTCATCTCCTCCATGAACTGCTTCTTGAAGTTGATGTTGATATTGCCGATATACCACTGGCGGGTTGCTTCCGGCTCTATGCTGTCCACCATCGACAGACGGAGGTTCACTTTGCCGGGCGTATTCACGGTATCGGCAAGATAAGAAGCATAGCCATTCTGATAGAAATAGTAGCCATGGTTGCGGAAGAGACGGGTGAGTCGCTGACGCTCCTGCTCCAGATTGGAAACATTAAACGGACTTCCCTTTCTGATGACAGCCTGCGACATCGTAGAATCGATGAGCTGCTTGCCATGTTCCGGGAAATTGAGATAAGCCACGGAATCCAATCTCCACAAATGTCCCATATTTACCCTATAAGCCACCTTGGCTTCCTTCGGATTTCTCTGGGTGATCACTTCGTAATCTACCTTGCCATTGAAATAGCCCAACTTGTCGAGCTGATGCTCAGCTACCTGTGCTCTCAACTTCGGATTTACATTCTCCATCAGCTTAGGCTTCGAACCGAAGACCTTGGTTATCCATCTGGAAAGAGCATCATCCGACGGAGAAAAGGCATTCCATATCCATAAGCGGACAGGAAACGGAGTACGGAAATAGCTGCTTCCCATAAAAGCTCCCGTCGGGGCTGATGCAAGAGCAAACTCCATCTCTTCCTTCACCGAGTCGGCATAGGTATTCGCCTCGTAGTTGGAGTATTCTATAGGCTTCAAACCGGTAAACAGCTGCTCGTTTTCCTTCAGGGCACTCGTAGAAGAACACCCTGTAAACAGGAAGCTAAACAGCATCACCGCTGCCGCTATATATATAATAAGGTGAAGTCGATTCTTCTTTCTCATATTCACTAGCTTATTTTTCGTTGTTTCTAATAACAGAATCCTTGCGGGTCCGCAGCATCACTGAATCCTTACGGGTTCGCAGCATCGGAGAGCCTGCAGGCACCTGCTGCTTCTCTGTCTTCCATCTGAAGATATCCGAGAACTTGGAGAGTTTTCTGCGCCAGGTGAAACCGCCGCCATACTCCCCAATCTGACCATCCAGCCAATCATAGGTGTTGGCATTATAAAAGGCTCTTACATACATGCTGGCTCCTTCGTTGAGACGATACTGAACCTCCACATTGTTGAAGAAAGACTCATTCTTGTTGGCATTCTCCAGTTCTGCACCGGTTGAAACCTGTCCACCCACAGAGAAACTCAGGCGATTATTGAAGAATCGCTTGGCGAACTTGAAGTTGTAGTCGGTATGCGTTCCGCCAGAGGCATTGGTCTGGTTATCCACCGACATACCCACATCGAGTCCGATGCTTCGCATGGCTGTACCTGCAATGTTATTGATCTCGGAGTTGAGGAATGAAGTCAGGGCGGTATTCATCGAGAACGAACTGGTGGTTCCACTCGCCAGATACATACCCGAAGCCAGCATCGTGATGGCTATCTTGCCTCGCTCCTCTACACTCATCGAATTCAACTCATCCTGTATGGTCTGGTCGTTGGATGCCGAGATGATAAACTGGATACCCGGTTTCTCCAGAGTCTGACTCAGCTTCACACCACAGATGAAATCCACCGAGCGTCCACTACCCTCACCCTCGTTGACGGTAGTCTTGATATCCTCCGTTGCCGTAATATTCAGGGTAGGATTAAACGGATCACCCGTAAACTGGATATAGCTTCCATCCTGGATATCAAAGGTCTTCAATGGAATGATAGGCAGAGAGTACTTCATCTCACCATCATTCAGGGTATATCGACCCGTCAGTCGGATACCGTCAGCCGTATTGTACCGCATCTGCAAATTGCCTCCTCCCATCAGATCCACATTATTGGTCTTATCGGCATTCAAGGCACAGAGAATACGCGCCGACTCATCAATTGACATACTCAGCAACATATCGAAACCATCCAGCGTAGGCTTCTGAACCACAACCTCCTTGCCACTCTTGAAATTGGTAAACTTCACCAGTTCCTCCAGCTGGTTATCGGTAGTGAGTTCCGACTCACGCAAGATATAGGTCATATTGGTCTTGCCCAGTACATCCAGCTTACCCATCATCTTCAGATTAGACAATGAGCCCTGCATGCTTCCTAAGAAGTTGACATACGCCTTGCCGAATACCTCTGAGCGGGCATTCTCCCCTGCATCAATCAGCAGGAAGTCCTGCGCTCTCATCCGGATATTCAGCTTCATATTCTCCACATCCGTGAAGTCGAGAGCACCCTGGATATTGAGCGGACTCTCGTTGTTGGCATACATCATGAAGTTCTCGAAGAGCAGCTTACTGTCTGTAATGCGCACTGGATCATTGGCAAATCGCATGGAAATACCGTATGGCACACTTACCAGATAAGCAGAATCGAGATATACCTCACCATCGATATCAAGATTGCTCAAGGCTCCCTTCATCTTCAGGGCGCCTTCACCATATCCCTTCAAACCGATGAGCTGATCAGGTACAAAACCATTGATAAAGTGCAAAGGAAGCTTCTCTAATCCTACCTCTGCATCCAGATCGCCGGCACCTTCCGACTTGTATGTACCCGTAACAGTTGCCACCTCATCACCCTCATAGGTAAGGATGGCATCTACATAGTGAGAACCGTCACTCTTTGGCATATAGGTAAACTCCGAGCCCACATTGCCCATCGGACATTTCTCGTAGGTCATGTTATCTATCTTCAGATTAGAAGAAACAGAGAGTTCTTCCTTGGTCTGGATAATGTGGAAGTCACCATCCATGATACCCGTGATATCCGGCATATACGGAATCACACTCAGCACCTTGTCCAGATTGAACCTGCTCATGCTGACGGTGATATCCTGCAGGGCATCCTCGTTCTTATCGTTGGAATAGACACGCATACCCATATTGCCCGCTGCTGCCTTCAGCACCAGATCGGCAGATACACGTCCGTCATCACTCAACATCACATAGTTGGAATCATTGGCTACGAACTCCTTATAACCCAATATCGGATGGGTATCTATCAGAGACACTTTCACACCATTAGGCTGCAACATGGCAGCGAGTCCCACATCCACACCCAACTTATTGGATGCATCATAGAGGCGAGCCTTGATATTTGAACCCTGCTCCTGAACCTCGCCATCTACCAAAGCACGGAACACATACTGCGGATTGTGCTTATTGTTCTGAACACGAGCCGAATAACGGATAGTATCTCCCTGCGTATGGACCAAGGCACGGATGGTATCCAGTTGCATGCCACCCGCTACCAGGGAGTCGATGTTCATATATCCTTCGAGTCCCGCCACAGGCGAAGCATTCAGCTCCATCTCCACCGACTTGAAATGGTAACCCATATATTCGAGGAATCGGGAAATGAAGTTATCCTTACCTGTAGAAAGGTAGATATGTCCGCTAGGGAAACTGTTGCGAATCATCACCTGATCGATGCGACGGTTCTTGAGCTGCTTCCATAATTCCTTCTGCAAACCGGTAACTCTGTGCAGGAGTTTCTCGTAGCCTCCATGCGCATCCATGTTCAGACGGAAATCTCCACACTCTGCTATGGCATGGGTGGTATCTCTATCGGTCAGGATATCGACCTTCACACCTACCGGGCGATAGACTTTCTTTTCTGTCCTTACAGTGATATCATCCAGGTTAGCCCATACCTTGTGACTATCCTTCAGATCGGAATGAACATCGATTTGACCACATAGCGAAACATCCACTGGCTTATCGGTAATCTTCAACTGATACATATTGGCATGGCGCACATCTGCCACCAGTGTAGCCTGCAACTTCTTGGTACTAGCCAGGGCATCCACGGCGATGTTACCATTCAGCAGCTCATTCCTACTATCCAGCTTGGCATGAATTCTACCGTTGGCAACCTGCGCATCAGCCACCATATCATGCAACTGATACTTGTCATAATGTACCTGGTTAACCTTGGCTTTCGCCATCAGTCGGGTTCGAGGCGACAGGAAATCAGTACCCACGCCCTTTGCCTCTACCTCTCCCGTAAAGGTGTAGAGATTCTGGTGAGGCAGGAAATGCTGGGCCTGAATCTGTCGTGCCTGCAACTTTGCCTGATAAGCCAGGCGATTCATATCAATGCTGCCATCCCTACGGGTCTTGGCATCGATGGTAGCATCCACCTTCATGCTTCCCTTACCTTCGGTAAGAGCCAGTCTGGTGGCATACTTCGTTCCATCCATCTTCACATTTCCCTGAATGCCGATGCCGCTAGGGATGCGGATTTCCTGTGTCAAGGCAGGATCGAACATGGCGGTTACCATACCGAGATTATAGGTGCGTGCCTTCAGATTGATATTCGCTTTCAGACGATTCATATCTGTCATATTAGCTACTATGCCATCCGTGCTTAAATCGAAAACGGTAGGCAGATTCACCTTGACTCCCGAGAAAGAGGCACGCTGCATGTTTCCCTTCAGCGAACCTTCCACCTTCATCGGATAGTAAGGCCATCGGCTCTTCATCTGCTTTGGCAATGCATCACCGATGAAGAGAAAAAGATCAGAACGTCCCAAGGCACCTTTCACACGCGCCATCACCTTGCCAGGATTCTTCTCGGCAAAGGCATTCATATCCATATCTACAGTTGCCTGCAAATGAGATTCTGGAGTACGGAAATAGAGATCTGGCAACTGCAACTTCACGGAATCCATCACAAATCTGCCATTAAGCTGATCTATCTTCACTCCACTCTTCTCCTTCATCCTTGCTTCCTTGATCTTTACATCAATCCTGGAATCGCAGAAATAGAAGGAATCGGCCTTCAATGCCATATCGTGGAAGGCAAGATGGTTGAAGTCCAGACCGGATATAGGACGTTCGAAATTCTGGTCGTAGTTCACCCTGCCGTTTTTCCAGTCCAAGTGCTTGACCTGATACAGACCTTTGAACAGGTCAAGGTAGGTGGTGCGGGCGAGCGCATCACCGAAATAAGCATTCACCTGAAGGGTATCTCCAGGCATGTGTAGGGTAAAATCGGTATTCTTTAGTTTCAGTTTCTGTAAGTGGATCTTCCAGTAATTGGTGCTCGGAGTCGTATCTGGCGGAACTGTATCGCTCAATTCTACAGACAATCTGGCATCTGAAATCAGGGCATCGTTCACATTCACGTGCTCCTTACCCAGATCTATACCATGCGCCATCAGCTGCAATCTGCCCACATCTCCCTTGATTCGGGCTTCGTGGATAAAGTTGGTGGTGTTCACCTTCATCTTCGTGAAGTTCAGTTCATCCACCATCACCTGATTGCTGAAGAGTGGCAGCAACTGCACATCTACCACCATCTTCTGGATGTCGGCTACGGTATCTTTTTTATTTCTTAAAGCAAGGTTTCTGCTGTTCTTCAATGAATCGACAGGTTGCAGTACTTTCACGCCTTCCACTCCCAGCTTGAGAGGGAAAACGAGTTGTACATGCTCTACGGAAATATCCATGCCCGTCGATTCTGAAGCATAAGAAGCAACTTGCTTTACTGCCCAGTTCTGTACTGGAGGCAAATAAAGCAAAACAGCCAACAATAATATGAGCACGAATGGGGTAAGAACAACGATCCCCACCCATTTCGCATACTTCTTCATAAGCATGGATATTAAATTGTTATGGAGCAATAGCTCTCCATAGATTATCATCTGGCAGAGGAGCTTCCACTACAATGGTTTCTTTTGATACTGGATGCACAAACTCTACCTTGTGCGAGAGAAGAGAGATACTTCCGTCGGCATTGCTGCGAGAGGAACCGTATTTCAGGTCGCCCTTGATCGGGCATCCCATCTTAGCCAACTGGCATCTGATCTGATGATGACGGCCTGTCATCAGGTTCACTTCCAAAAGGGTGTAATGATCAGTATGCCCTATCACCTTATACTTCAATATCGCCTTCTTCGAATTCTTCACCTCATGGTCGTAAGCATAGCTTTTATTCTGCTTTTCGTTTCTTACTATCCAATGAGTCAATGTTGCCTCTGTCTCACGTGGCATATTCTTCACGATAGCCCAATAGGTCTTGTGCACCTCACCATCCCGGAACATATTGTTCAGGCGGCTCAACGCCTTGGAGGTTTTGGCAAATACCACGAGTCCTGAGACAGGACGATCAAGTCGATGCACCACTCCCAGGAATACATTTCCTGGCTTCTGGTACTTCTCCTTGATATATTGTTTTACCGTCTCTGAGAGAGGCTCATCGCCGGTCTTGTCGCCCTGCACGATTTCACCACTTCTCTTAGAGACGATAATTATATGGTTGTCCTCGTAAACTACCTGCATGTTTTATCTAAAACAGATGCCAATAGATTACATATTCATACCACCATCGATCTGGATTACCTGACCGCTTACGTAGCTTGACATATCAGAAGCGAGGAAGAGACAAACATTTGCAATATCCTCAGTCTGACCACCACGACGCAAAGGAATCTTCTTCATCCAGTCCTTACGGATTTCCTCTGGCAACTGTGCTGTCATAGCAGTCTCGATGAAACCAGGAGCTACTGCGTTAGCACGTACACCCTTAGGACCCAACTCCTGGGCAATAGACTTAGCCAAAGCAATCATACCAGCCTTAGAAGCTGCATAGTTGCACTGAC
>ERZ1031719.97-NODE-97-length-45797-cov-19.101417_pt1 | contig 45797 bp, 39 predicted proteins | sample MGYA00516702_ERZ1031719 | MGnify/ENA primary metagenome ERZ1031719 (study PRJEB33719, sample SAMN04261227) | wastewater metagenome | biome: rural village; feature: human; material: feces | host: Homo sapiens | place: El Salvador | collected 2013-01-07 ...
AGCATTTGAATAAAAAAGGTAAGTATGTTTTTAAAAAGACAGAAAGCCATTATGTCGAATATGCTCTTTTTACTCCAAATTATTTAGCAAACTTACAAGATAGATTAAGAATATATCCTGTTAAAGCAGGTCTTAATGATCATTGTGGAATGTTTTTCTTGGGTAAGGATAAGAAGATAGTTTGTGATGACTTGACGATTCGTCCTTATACATTAAAGACATTGCGTTCTCTTTGTGACTTATTGCAAGCTAATGTTGTTTTAAAATAGGGGTTCTTTGCACGCAATGTATAATTTGTCAGTAAATCACCGTTAGCCCGTATGGCGGTATCTATATAATATATTACCTCTCATATTATGAATACTGATATAAAGAGCTTTGATACCATCCATGCATGCAGAGCTGAAGCGTATGCAATCTCGTGTTGCAGAGCTTCAAGTCTCATTGCAGCAAGGTTCATCTGATGAAAAGACGATTCGAGAGGAAATTTCTCGAATGAACCTGCGTCAGGTTGAAATCATGGATGCGGTCGGAATGTTCCGCCACTTGGCTATGGGTAGACGAAACTGGATGCATACCGGTAGTCATTTAGGTGCGGAAAACATAGCTTTTATGTTCTCACTTTTTGAGAGCTGCAAGTTGAATGACATTAATTTTGGCGATTATATAGAAGATATACTCACCCGACTGATGGAGGGGGAGCAAGACTTCATGTCCCTAATCCCATGTAATTATAACTCGAACAAAAAGGTGAATGTCAAGGCTGCCTAATAGGTAGCTCTGGCAATACCAATTAATAATATGTTTTTTGAAAAAATGTTGGATGTGCTAACTGCTGAAAATCAGTAGTTACGTTCTAACGGTGATTTACAATTGGTAGACTTACTCGCTCATAGATGGCAGCTGGCAACAGTTACTTCTTGGGCATAAATTCAAATGACTTTTTCTTAAAAGATAATAAAAAGCATTCACTTTAGGGCTTAACGTGCCTAAAGTGACCGCTTACTTCTAACGGTGATTTACAAACGATAATAAAATAACTTTTTTCAAAAACAGATACGTGTAACTACTTGCAAAATAGTGGGGACGCTGTATTGGTGATATACCGAACGGCCTGTTATGTCGTTTTGATTACAATAAAATTGTAGGTTAAAAAATGTTCATGTTTTTCAAAAGCATAGAAAAAAGTATTATCTTTGCAATTTAAAATGGGATTTTAGCAAATGTAGAATAAATGCACGCAAAAAGTACAAATTGTGAAATTAAGGGATAAAAACTCTTTCAAAATCACATTCCTTTTTCGTTGTGTGTAAAAATCATAATTATGAAAATTGATTCAAAGCCATTCCAACTAGAAAGTGAGTTGTTGAGCATTGACGAAATGTTGGCAAACAATTCTGTTGACATGGATTTTCAGCCTATAGTGTCAAGCAATCGTAATGACAGTGTAATTGTGTCTAATAAAGCAGCTGTTGTCTGTGTAAAAGTTAGATTCAATTATTTAAATTTGTCGTCTGAAGTCGTAAAAGCTTATCGTATTATAGATAAGGTAATGTATGATATATTTATAGATAATGATAGCTGTGTCGATGTATTACATGTTGGGCATTATTATATTGGTGTCTTTTACGCTCCTCAGACAATAAACATAGATAATGTTTTGGATACAATGGGAAGATTGAATGCTGCTTTATCTATATTGGATATTAAATTTAAGAAGAATCTAGATATGTCTTTTGGTGGCGTGATGGCAGCTGATTTCGGAGAAATTATGTATTCGAAGGGTTTGGCTCCTTATGAAAGTTGGCAAGGTGCACCTGTCAATAATGTAATTGCACTCTGCGAAGAAGTATATTCTAAAGATAATAAAGAATATGATGGAGTTACATTAATATCAGATTCAATAAAAATTAATCTTAAAGAGGAATATGCCAAGTTCTTTAATACAGAGTTGTCCTCAACGGATCATACTATAAAAAGTTACAAGGCTTATGTGGTAAATACAGCCATGTATAATTGGGTAAAAAAATATAAACTAGAGCAAGATGAAACAGAAAATGGAAACAAAGCAGAGGATTGAGTTTAATCTAGATATAGAAAATCGCCCTCTAAAAGAAGATATATCCAAAAGCTCAATAGAGCTGTCTGCTTTCAGAGAGCAATATAAAAATGCTCTTTCTGCAATAGACCAATATCTAGCGATAGCACGTAAGGATACCCACGATAGAGATTTGGATAGCCAAAACAATATATTTCTATTTGTGGGTGATAGAGGATCTGGTAAAACTTCTTGTATGCTTTCTATAGGCGAGTTGTTGTTGAAAGAAAAATCAAGAAGAGAAGAGTTTAAGGATGATTATCCAGATATTAGTAGTCTTGATTTCTATACAATAGATTTGATAGATCCTTCTTATTTTGATAGTCATCATAACATTATCTCATTGTTTTTGGCTAAACTTTATGCTAAATATAAGTCGAAAGTTAAAAATGATGAGAAAATTAATGAAAATCTCAAAATTTCTTTTCTGAATGCTCTAACAACTGCTCAAAATCATGCAAAAATGTTGTTGGAAAAATCCGATTCATTAGACATGAACGTCATTGAGCAATTAGAAAATTTATCAGCTGCTGTAGATTTGAAGGAGGATTTGAAAAAGTTGGTTGACGCTTATTTTGATTGTTTTGGATTGAAAGACTCAATTCTATTGTTAAGAATAGATGATATAGATTTGAATGCTAAAGAGGGAAATATCATGGCTGAGCATATACGTAAGTATTTCATCCAGTCTAATATTCTCGTTCTTATGGCATTGAAACTAGATCAGTTGGAAATCATAAAGAAAAACGAGTATGCAGACTTGTTCAAATTGCATAATGATGAAGAGCTTATCGGCAATATGGTTGAAAGATATTTAGCCAAGTTGTTTCCTCAAAATCAGCGTATCTATCTGCCTGATATAGATGATATATTGGAAAAAACTTTAACCATAAAGACTAAGGATAAAATGATGGAATGTCCATCTGTTCGTCAGATGGTACCTCAATTGATTTTCCAAAAGACACGCTATTTGTTTTACAATTCTCCATCCCATGTTAGTTTTATCGTGCCTCGTAATTTAAGAGATTTAAGGCAGTTGATAAAGATGCTATGGAATATGCCAGATTATCAAGAGAAGATAGATGATAATCTTGTCATTAAAAAGGCTGGATCTTATAATCAAGTAATATTCAAGGAGTATTTGAAAAATACATGGATTAAGAATAATCTAATCCTTACAGACCAAAAGTTTGCTCATCATCTTTTATCTATGACAGAAAATATTCTCTTGAATGATTATATTGTCAAATCTTTAAGTGGAGTTATATGGCCAAAAGAAGTGGCTTTTGACAATGATTTATTTAAAGACATTTTTGCAGAGAAGAATTTAACCTATAACATTTCTACTGGTGATGTGTTGGCTTTAATTTCATATTTGCGTCAGAAAAATCTTGATTTAGAAAAGCAAAAGCTATTGTTCTTTATTACTGCTGTTTATTCTATTCGTTTGTATGAAGCATACAATGTGGTAACGGAAGTTTTGAAACTACCTTCTAAACAAAAAGATGAGTCGGAGGATGGAAAAGATACAGATAAAGAAATCTTTAGCGTTGCTCAATATCAATCATTAAACGATTATGAGAAATATTTACTAGGCTATGTTTTCAATGTCTCAATTAATCATTTCTTTAGTAAGCCCTATCTAGAACATAGTAATAAAATTCAAGGTGCTAAATTGCAGGAGCTAATGCAAGGGTGTTTGTGTAATATTGAAGAGGCTAAGACTAGCAATAAGTTACGTTTGATAGAGTTCTTTATGTTAGCTACTTCACATGCAGTAGCGTTGGATAATAATTTCAGGTCAAATACTGTTATGGCTTTTGATGCGCCTATAATCATCGGTAAAGATAATATGCTATGTTATGATTTAGGAGCTTTCTTCTTTAATCTAACACGCATCGAGAAATGCTATATGCGTTTCAAGGGATTGGCTAAAAGTGGTGAAAAAGACATTGTTGATTTTATTTTAGAATCAGATTCGGGAACCTTATTTTCTGATTTCATGAATATTGCTAAGAGAAAGCAATGTAGTATACCATGCCCAAATCCCTGTAATGAACAACGTGATGGAGAAGGTTGTTCGCATTATGATGCAAATTGGTTGTCCTGTTGTGCTTTTAGAAATACAGAGATATTGCTCGATTTTATAGAAAGCATTTCTCAAGCTAACTTGGATTATTCAAATTCTGATAGATTGACACTGGCAGCTTTCTTCAAGAAGTGCTCGGAATATAAAATCGATACTTATGAGAAAGAAACTGGCTCTAATGGACATCATAAAATTTCTTTTGTGTTTTTGGAGAAAATTAGCGAACTGCTAAAAGACAACAGTATTGATTCGGACTTTTGTGCCATATTTGGACGAGAGTCTACATCTTCATCGGATTCTGCGGAAAGTAGTTCGCTAGATACGAAGCATTCATAATGCAAATATATAGCAATGGAGACTCTTAATCAAGTTTTAAAGGTCTTGTTTGAAGAAACGAGGAGTGAGGATGTCATAGATACCTATATTGATAAAAGTGTCAAATATATAGGTATTGAGCGTTTTGTTGATGAAAGAATCTTTTGTCAGCAAATGGTTCGGGTGAATATGGCACATACTTTAGATCAAGCAGAAATCCTTTATCATGTTCTTTCTGATAAATGGTCTAAGGAGGATACATGCGTGCATGAGTTGTTGTATTGTAAGGAATCTAATGTCTTTAATGTATTATTGCATTTTAGCCACAACAAAGTGTATCTCAAACATCATCTGCCGATATGCAAGTATCAAGAGCTGTTTTCTTGGCATGAGGTAACTCGTGATTTTGGAGAAGATCTTTTGCTTACATCATATTTGGCAGCTTATGATTTGAAAAACCAACAAAAAACAAATCACTTTGATTGGGCTCCTTATATTGGACATGATTCTACAGAGCTAAATCAAATGTTTAGGCATGAGATGATGGATTTACACGCCCATCTTAATGGCTCTTCTTTGAATTTTGAACTCAACTGGATGAACTTGATGAATCATATATGTGGGCATGAAGTTAATTTTGCAAAGCTAGATTCTTTAAGACTCTCTTTTGATGCAAATTATCGTTTTAATCATAATTCAAAGTCTCTTTATATGAAGGTTATGATGGCTGCCGCAATAAGGGTATATCTTTATGTGGATATTATTAACGATAATAAGACTGAGAAAATTAGTCTGTTGTCTAATATCTCAGACATTCTATCTAGTAGTAGCTTAATTCAGACATTGATGTATGAGCAAGAAATTCAAAATGCCATAGATATTGTGAGCCAACAATATGGGCGTAGATATGAGGATAAATTAAGTTCGGTAAAGTATATTCCAGATTATGCTATTACTGGTAAAGATGATAATCTCTTTTCGGTTTTGGGAGGTGAAAGAAAATTCATGTATCGAATCTTTCGTAAGATTTATTCTGGTGAGTATTATCTTGACAGAAAGACAACTTTGTTTTATATTTATCTCTTGATAAAAGAGGAACTGAGAAAAGAATTGGTACAAATCAATACCGTAAATGGTTTTGCGAATTTTTCTTTATATCAAGATCGAAAAGATCAATTTCTTTATAATGGGCAATCTCTTTATGAGCGATTGTTGTCTCAAATGGCTGTTGGTTCCTTTATGTCTGATTCTACAAAGAAAAGATACATGGAGGTGCGAATTGCTCCAAAGAAAACCATGGTACAAGATTATCTAGCCATCAAGAAAAAGGATTCTTTCATAACCGATAAGGTGTTTGATGGAAATCATGCTATCGATACAGCAAAATTCTATTACATCTTTCATTTCATCAAGAAAAATGAAAAATGTGATGTCTGCGATAATGGAGAAGCAACACTGTTTGAGTTGCAGCCAAGACATGTTCATTTGCGTCAAGAGGTAGCCACACAAGCCAAGGCTATTTATGCACTTAGAAATCATAGTCCTTTTGTACGGAAACGATTGGTTGGCATCGATGCTGCAAATTCAGAGATATTCTGTCGTCCTGAGGTGTTTTCGCAAGCATTTAGATACTTGGGCTTGAATTCTGCAAAGCAAGTCAATGATGATACATCTAATAATGATTTGGGCTTGACATACCATGTTGGTGAGGATTTCTATGATATTGTGGATGGGATAAGGGCTGTAGATGAAGTCTTAAAGTTCATGCACTTCCGTAATGGGGCAAGACTTGGACATGCTTTGGTGTTGGGTACAGATGCTAATTCTTATTATCAGAAGCGAAATTTTAGGATTAATGCTACCAAGCAAGTTCTCCTAGATAATGTGGCTTGGTTATATGTACAAGGTGCAAGATTGGGTGCCTCTAATAAGGTTTTGTCATACTTGAAAGAACTATATCATTTGTATTTTATGCAGGTCTTTTTCAATGCAATACACGAGAATGTAGATATTTTTACTTATTACCAGTCATGGTTGTTGAGAGGTGATGATCCTGCTATTTATCATTTGGATGCCCATAATGGTAAAATCGCAATAGAAAGAGATGCTTCGAAAGAGTATATGGATTGTTGGTTTTCTGTAGCTCAAAATCATGGTATAGAAATTGATGATGCTCATGGTAATTCTGATGCTCTATATTTATTTTACCTTTATCATTATCATAAGCAGGTACGAAAGGTTGGTAGTGAGGGCGAAGTGCTGAGGATAAAACCTCAGTATCGTGATGATTTTATATCATTGATTACTCAAGTTCAAGAACAGTTCTTATGCAAATTGGAGCATTTGCATGTATCAATCGAATGCAATCCTTCTTCCAATTTCAAGATAGGAGAAATGGAACGTTATGATCAACATCCAATTGTTAAGTTTTATAATCGTGGTTTAAATACTCTATACCCTCATCATGATATTTGTGTATCTATTAATACCGATGATGCAGGTGTCTTTGCCACTTCTTTGGAGCGGGAATATTCTTTGATGGCTTTAGCAATGGAGAAAGAGGAGACAAATGACAACTCTCCTCGTTCTGTGATGGAATGGTTGAATTCTATAAGAAGAATGACAAAAGAACAATGTTTTTGTCAACATGATGACTAAAAGGCAGGTATAACAGATGGAAAATAGTGTTCAAGGTATTATAGATAAATTGTCAGAGGGATTGAACTTCTTTGATTTCTCTTACTTTATTTCTGGTTTTGCTACTTATTGTTCAATTGTATACTTCGTACAGGAAGGATTCTATAAAACGATAGAGCTTCCTCTTTGGGAACTGATAGTTTTCTCATTGGTCTTAATATACATAAGTGGCTTATTGTCATTTTCTATAGGTAAGAGGTTACGGACATTCTGTGTATTTGATAGTGAAGGAGAACCAAGAAAATACTTTAAGAAAAGAGGAGTGAAATCTTTTAAAAAACTCTTTGAGTCTGCATTAAGGGAATTTCAGATTACAGAAATACTACCTACTGGTAGAAAAGCTTATAGCATGATGTGGTTAGTGATTAAACAAAAAGATATACATGGAAAGTTTTATCCATATTTATTTCGTCAATGGGTGATGCAGGCTGTATATGAAGGCCTGATTTTCACCTCCTTGTTGACATTTGTCTTTTCTGTAATTTTGTGCTGGTTTGATGACTCTAATATTTGCTTGCATGCAATGCTTGCGTTCTTTTGTGTGATTTCAATGAAAGTTTGTGCAAGAGAGGCAAGGAAAAGTGCAGAAAATCAGATATTAGAAGTCGTTATTGCATACAAAAAACTAGGAGAATAGAATAATGAAGAATATCATAGCTATCATATGGGATTTTGACAAAACTCTCATCAATGGGTATATGCAGGATCCGATTTTTCAAGACTATAATGTCAATGCGCATGAGTTTTGGACTGAGGTAAATGCTTTGCCTAAGAAATATATGAAGGAGCAGCATGTAAAGGTGAATCCTGATACGATTTACCTTAACCAATTCATTAAATATGCTCAGACAGGTAAGTTTGAAGGATTGAACAATGCCAAGCTAAAGAGTTATGGCGAACGTCAGAACTTTTATGCTGGAATTCCTGCGATATTCAAACATACGAAGGAGATGTTGAAAAATGACCCTGTATGTGAGGAGTATAATATTAAGGTAGAGCATTACATTGTGAGTACAGGCTTTGCTGAGGTGATTCGAGGCACGGAGTTGATGAATTATGTGGAGAATATTTGGGGATGTGAATTAATCGAAGATGAAGAGCATAAGATTATCAATGAGATTGGTTTTACCATGGATAACTCCACTAAGACAAAAGCAATCTTTGAGATTAACAAAGGTGTAAACAAAGAGAAGGATATTACTGTAAATTCTAAGCTTCCAGATGAGTTGCGCCGTGTTGATTTCCACAATATGATATATATAGCAGATGGCCCTAGCGATATTCCTGCATTCTCTGTAGTTAAAGGAAGGGGTGGAGCAACATTTGCCATTTATCCTAAAGGAGATGAAAGGGCTTTTGCCCAAGTAGAGAAACTTCGTGAAGATGACCGAATTGACATGTTTGCTGAGGCTGACTATAGTGAAGGAACTACAGCCTATATGTGGATATGCAATAAGGTCAGAGAGTTTGCGGAGAATATCAAGAAGCAAGAACAGAGTAAAAGAAGTGGAAATTATTCCATTCCGACACATTTAGTATAAAAAGTTAGTTTATGAGTGAGTATGAATATAATGAACTCTTCCGAGCCATAGGCAAGGAAGCATTCGCCAATATAATGTAAGCGTCCAAAAACGGATTTGGTGATTTGAGAAAGAAAATGTAACTTTGTCGCCAGTAATTTTAAACGTAAGTAAAATGTACAGCGACAAAGACTTTCAGACATTCTGGTTCCGCTACAAGACGGAAGGGGAGCCACATGGAATTTCAATTAATTCCTTTTGTATTAACCAAGGTGTTTCATACAAACAATTCTATGCGTGGTTCAAGAAGCATGCATAGGATACAGTTATCCCTGTTAAGATAGAAGGAGCACCTATAGATGAAGAGCCAGATGATGTTGAAGCCCCACCTCAGCCAGCATCCAAGCCAAAGGCAAAGAAGTCGAAGGGTGGCATACTCATTACCATCCAAACGGCGGATGTTTTATTTGTCAAGAAGGGTGGGCTTGACTATGCCGGCATGAAGGACTTAGTGTCTAGATTGGAGAGATTATGACAGGAGAAGAACTACATAACTTTTGTAAATTCTTGTATTCGCAGATTCAGTCCAAGGATGAGGAGATAAGCCGCCTTACCGCCAATATTAAAGAGTTGACGGATGAGGTTCGTTTGTCGCGTCTTCAACAGCAAACATACAATGATGAAAGCAAGGCTTTAAGTGCCACCCATTCTCAAAAGTTGGATGTTGTGCTTCAGCAATTGCAAGAAACCAAACAAGAGCTTACCGATACAAAGAGAAAGCTGGAAACAGCTGAGACCTTGTTGGCAGATGCCAATGAGAAAAACCGTCAGTTGGAAGCTGAGCGAAAGAAGAATGCCAAGGAGCGTAAGGACTTGGAGAATGAAATAGCTCTTCTTCGTTCGGATCTTTACAGTGGAACAAAGAGCCAGCAGTAACTATCTCCATAAGTTTTGGAAGCAAGTCTTCGCCTATCGAAACGATGGTGAATATTCCATAGATAATTTGGCTGCAGAACGAGCGATACGTCCCCAGACTATACAGCGCAAGGGCTCGTTATTCTAGAACCTGCTTCCAATGACAATCTGCTTGGATTAATGAAATTTTTAGTAAAAGAAATTTAAAAATGAAATTTGCGGGCTTTGCAAAAAGCCCGCAAATAGGGGCGTTGTGACATTTTTGGACGCTTACTTTAAATAATGACGAAGAATATGGAAGAAAAACAAACAATTGTAGCAAAACTTAAATCCATGATGAATGGACAAATTCGTATGGATTCAAAGAAAGTAAAAAAATATACTTTGTTCGATACGACAAAGTATAAAAGTCAAACACTTAATCAAGCAGTCGCAAATGCCTAGTTGGAGTCAAATTTTAGATGATGTTCAAACTTTTCAGGATCAGGTTGGTAGGTTGAATGTCTTGCGTCAACAGCATATAGAGGCAATTTCACAAATTACAGGCCGTAATGTGATTGCGTATTATTCTGGTTGGCTAAAGGCAGAAAACATTCCTAATGTGATAATAAATGATCAGGATGTGAATGCTTTTATGAATGCGATTCATGGGCTTGACCATTCTAAAGGTTTGGATTTGATTTTGCATACACCTGGTGGAAATGTTGCTGCCACAGAGTGTATTGTCAATTATTTAAAAAGTGTTTTTGGTGACAATATTAGAGCGATTGTTCCGCAATTGTCAATGTCGTGTGGAACAATGATAGCACTATCTTGCAAGGAAATTATTATGGGATGTCAGTCTTCTTTAGGTCCGATTGATCCTCATTTTAATGGATTGGCATGTCAAGCAATTTTAGATGAATTTCAGCATGCGATAGCGGATGCTACAAGAAATCCAGCTTCGTTGGGAATATGGAATAACATTATTTCTAAATACCATCCAACACTTTTAGGTGAGTGTGCGAATGCTGTAAAATGGTCAGAATCTTTAGCTACAGAATGGCTTAAAGTTGTTAATCCTACTATAGACATGGATGGAATAAAGAAGACGTTTATAAGTCATGCCGATAGTTATTCTCATAGTCGGCATATTTCACGTGAAGAATGTAAGAAGGTTGGCTTGAATATAGTCGAATTGGAAAGCAATTCTGATTTGCAAGATGCAGTCTTGAGCCTTCATCATTGCTATATGATACTCTTTGATAAATGGCGATATTCTAAGATTGTGGAGAATCATATTGGTGGACGTTTTTTACAAATGTATTCAGAGTAATCATTAAGCTTTCTAAATATGCAATATTTGGAGTACTATCAATCAGCTAACCGTCATCTTGAAGTATGCAATATAATGTTAGACGCATTGATGGAAATGAAAGGCAAAGTTCATTTGAAGGCTAAACGTCAAAGTCTAAAGTTGGATATTTATTATCTGAGTGGATATATCATAGAGACAATGATTAGTTATTCTTTCTTTGTAAGCTTAGGATGGAAGAAAAAAGAACATATAGAAACTTGTCCCCTTTATGAAATGGGATTTAAGACACATAAGTTGTCTGCAAAAATACTGTTCGCTACTTCTAAGGGTCATTGTGATTATTCAGGAATTACTCTTTTGGGTATTAAATGTCATGATGTGAAAGAAAAGAAAATGTTTAATGAATGGAGTGAAGTTGTTAGATATCAAAATCCCAAGACTTGTAGTAAGTTAGATTTTACAGAAGTGGATTTGCAGAGATATTTGAAAGATATTAATTTGATGTTTGACCAATTGAAAAAAAAATATTATTTATGATAAATCTTTTCAAGAATATAGAAGATATTAACAGTTTAGCCTCGGAACTGTTGGAAAGAGGCAATATATCTGATTATAGAGTTGTTTTGAATTATAACAATGAAGTTGATGTTTATATAGTGTTAGGCCAATTTTCTGAAGAGGAAGTTGATGAAGCTTTTGCCTGCTATAATGATGTCAACTTAAATTGTTATAGTCAAAATGAGTTTAAGTCGTCAGATTTCATGGAGTCTTTTATTTTTGAAAAAAAAAATAGGGTAAATATAGATTCTACGAGACGAAGATTGGCAAATTTACTAAATCCATTGAAAGCAGTTAACAACGAAATACCTATAGTGACATTTTATAGTTACAAAGGAGGTGTAGGTAGATCAACAACTTTGGCTTCATGCGCTTCTTATTTAGCAATGAACCAAAAAAAGAAAATAGTTATTTTAGACTGTGACTTTGAAGCTCCTGGATTTACAAACTTTTATCTAACAGATCCCTGCTCTCCAATTTATTCAAATGGATTAATCGAGTATTTTGTTGATGATATGGAAGTTGATAAGCCTGTTTCCAGTTATTGTTGGGAAGTTTCTAAACAATATTCTGGTGACGGTGAGATTTATGTCTTTCCTGCTGGTAATTTGGATGATAGTGAAAATATCGGAGATTTATTTCAGACAAATTTAAATCATTACTTGAATGGATTGACACGTTTGGACTTTTATAGTCCTGATGTGTTAGTAAATCAGTTTAAGAAATTAATAAAGCAGATTAAACTACAATTAAAGCCGGATGCTATTTTTATAGATTCTCGTACAGGTTTTAATGATATTTTTGGTATATCTGCTTTTCGCTTGTCTGATTTGGTTGTTGGATTCTTTGGTATTTCTGCTCAAACTACACCAGGGTTGCATTTCTATTTGAATGCGCTGAAAAATGAAAATTCTCCTCGGATGTTAGTTGTAAATTCAATAGTGCCAGCGCAAGGCAGAAGAAGTAAGTTTGAATCCTTTAACAAGGAGATAGATGATTATCTTAGCCAGATATCTTCTGACTATGAAAATGATGGGCAAGAATTAGCTATTGATAGATATTGTATAAGTTTTAATGAAGTATTAGCTGCATTGGGAACACCAGATGAGGATTTTCGGGATTTTGTAGACATGATAACAGAACGTAATTTCCCGGAATATAATATTTTGTTTGATTCTATAAACAAAGTAATAGAAGACTCCAAACACAAAGTAGGTGTTAAAAAAGAAAAGAATGAAGTCAAGCCTATCGAAAAAGTAGAATTGAATAAAGATGGAGATAATTACAATTCTAAAATTCCTGATACAGAAAAGGGGCACTTGAAAAAAATAATTCTTTCAAACTTATGGGATAAAATGCCTCACCTTTATGCAGAAAATATAAAAGATTATAATGATGAGTTAATTTCTGGTAGATACTTCTTCAGAAGTTGTATGGAGGACTTGTTTAATCCTGATAAAATTTTAGTGCTTGGCAACAAAGGAACTGGCAAAAGCTATATATACCGATCTCTTCGTGAGAAAAGTATTGTTAACGCTTTGCAAAAAAGAGCTAATAAAACTTCATTAAATTGTCAATTTATTCATATTATAGATGATTGTAAGCGTATTGATACAATAAAATTTGATAATATTGAAGGTACTAATGATTTCTTTTTCGAACGCTTTTGGACTGTTTATATTTGGAATGCAATTATGCTTGACGTTCCTTATGGCTATATTTCTTCGTTGAAAGTTGTTCCTATATTGGATGATATTAAAACAGCATCAAGGTTTAAGAAAATCATATCGTCTGATGAGGAAATGATAAAAATCGAAAATGATTTGCGTAATCTCAATTTGTATCTGAGTGAAAAAAATAGCAAAATCATAATTATTTTTGATGAATTGGACAGTATTGTAAAACCTCACATGTGGTCAGAAAGAATCTCGCCTTTAATCAATATCTGTCGTCGCATGAAGTACGATTCAATATCTCCAAAGTTGTTCTTACGTAGTGACTTGTATGAAAAAATAAGTAATTTGAACAATATAAATGAATTGACTAACCGTACAATATCTATAGAATGGAATCAAGAAGAATTATTTGCATATTTCTTTAAATTGATATTGTCGAAATCATGGAATGAGTTTTTTCAGTTAATGAAACTATACCAATTCTATCCAAATGCTTATATAAATAAAGTTGTTAAGACAATACAAAAGATGGAAGGACAACCTCCTTTGGATGATTATGTGTTGCGCCATTTATGTGCAACCTTCTTTGGAAGATATGCTGACACAAACAACTCCCCGCGTTTTGGAGAAAGTTATGATTGGTTCTTTAAAAATTTAAAGAATGCAAATGAAACAATTAGTTTGCGTCCATTTATAGATTTAATTTCAGAAGCTCTTAAGCACGCTTTTAAAGATGATGATACAGATTGCCCTATTTTACCTCAGTATTATTATACGTTTGGAAAAACAAGAGCAAATGCTGTTAAAAATCATTTCCGTGATTTGGCAAGTGAAAAAGGTAATGAGGATTTAAAACCAATATTTGACTATATTCGTGAAAAAGCTCCTTCGTATTTGAAACGAGAACAATTAAGTCAAAAAGATATGTTTACATTATTGGATTTAATCTTAGAGGATGGAAAATTAAAGGAAAATAAAGATAGGGACAGTATAATTTCCTTGTTGGTGGTAAATGGTATTATTCATATAGTCTTTGTTCGAATTGGAAATAATGTCTATAGAAACTTCCATTTTGCATTATTGTACAAATACTATTTAGGTTTGAAGAACAAATCGTCTTATAAGCGAAGGAAATAATGAATATCTGGTAAGTATCTTTTGCATTTGTACCCAGAATCCCAAAAAAGGTAACTCATTCATCTTTATGCTTGATGAGTAACCCTTTAGTAAATTCAAGGCGTAATCATCTTTATCTCCATATTGTCTGCTGAAAAATAAATATAACCTTTGTAGTTTATGACTAACGAAATGAAGTTACGTTTAGCTTATGCTGATACTGAGATTGCTCGTCTCAAGAAAGATTTGGTTACAGCGAATCGTGGGCAGATAGATTTTTTTGCTCACGATCAGGTCTTATAGATTAATGCAATAATTTTAACTATTATGGAAACTAAAGATATACAGTATTTTTTGGATGCAGAAAATGCTTTCAAGGAAGCACATTCCGAATATGGTAAGCCTTTGTGGGATGAAAAGTATGGTTATACTGAGGTCGGTCAGGAGGATAGAGCAAATTTTCTTATGCATAAACCTTTTGATAGTAACCTTTCTAGGGTTAAGCAACTTAAACAGCCTTTAGGTAAAGAGTTGGAATATGGCCTGACAATGGCTGAGCGTGTTTTGCTTTTTATGTATTATGCTAAAGATTCAGGTAAATTTAGGGATGATTATTATTATGATAAGGCTAACATGCCAGAAGTTATAACAGCGATGTTTGAAGGATTGAATAATCTCGTTCAGAAAGCACCTCAAAATAAAGATTCAATATTATATCGCTTTTGCTGTTATGAAGATCCGAAAAACTTTAAGGTAGGAGAAGTTGTTACATTTCCATATAATTTGACTTGCACTAATAATAATTGGAATCAAGGAGATTTTAAGAATGTTTATGTGATAACTCCTTTGCCAAATGGCGAAACTAAAGCACATAATCTATTTGAAATTTACAATCATGCAGGTGAGAATCAGGTTGATTTCTTAAGAGGAACGACATTCAAGGTTACAAAGGTTGAGAATACAAAAGGTTCTAAATATAAAAAATTCTATTTAACAGAATTGAAAAGTGAAGAATAATGCTTCCAATATTTGCGATACCTTTTCAAAATGCGATACAGGAGCGTGTTAAAAATTATACGAAAGGAAATTATTATGAATAATTTTAATTTGAATTTTGAAGGATATTGGAGAGACAGCAATAAAGGTGGACTTCCAACTTATTCAGGGATATATTTTGTATATCGCTGCCGATATAATGAGCAAAATGATACTGTTACTTTGATTGATATTATATATATAGGGCAAGCAGAGAATATACATGATAGACATATAAATCATGAGAAAGAGGAGTTGTTTAAAAGTCAACTTCTTCCTGGTGAGGAAATATGTATATCTTGTGCACCTGTAGAATCTAATTTAGATGTGGTAGAAAATGCTCTGATTTTTGCTCAAAAACCAATACTCAATGAAAAAGGTAAAGATAGATTTCTCTATGGTGAAGTGCATTTGTCTTTAAATGGAGCATGTTCGGGGGTAAAATATACCGATTTTACCATAAAGTAACAAATAGCTAATACGTAATAGAATACGATAATGGAAACTCCTGAAAAAACAAATGAGCAGACAAAGAAAAAATGCTTTGTCATTATGCCAATAAGTGATGTAGATGGTTATCCTAAAGGGCATTTCAACAGAGTCTATGATTATATAATTGTACCAGCCTGTAAGCAGGAAGGATACGAGCCGATAAGGGCAGATGCTACATCTAAGTCAAATGTTATCATTGTAGATATACTGAGAAATATCTTGGAATGTGATATGGCCATCTGTGACTTAAGTTCTCGAAATCCTAATGTATTCTATGAATTAGGATTTCGTCAAGCATTTAATATGAAAACGGTATTAATGAAAGATGATCAAACGGATCGTCCATTTGATGTTAGTACCATTCGCTCAATCAATTACGAATCCTCTTTGCGAATAGATTTAGTAAACAAAACTATAACGGAATTGACCAAGGCTTTGAAAGAAACAAATGAAATGTCTGAAAAAGAACCTAATTCATTATTAAAGCTGCTTTCAATTGATAATCCCGCAAAATTGCCCGATCGTCAAAAACTTTCATTAGATAGTTCTTTGATTTTACAAGCTATTCAAGATTTAAGTATGGATATGCATAGATCAATGAATCAGAAGAGAATTATCGATGGTGGTAATGCGCGCTCAAATGAAGTAATGCTTCCAAATGGGCAGATAGTCAAAATTGGAGATCATATTTTTGATAATAAAAAAAATATGGAAATAGGTGAAGTTGTTGATACTGATTCCAATGCTATCTTTCTAAGAAATTCCAAAGGAGTAATGGAGTTGATCGATATTATAGGACCTTATGCTAATAATCTTTGTGTTATGCCATTCTAAATGGTATTAATATAAATCTCTTGACGCTATCATTATGACCGAACAAGAATTAAATGAGTTGCAGAAATCCTATACAAAGGAGGTCCTTGCAAATATGATAAAGGTGATATTTTAAAATTCAAAATAGTAAACCACCAATACAACGTAAGGTGGCTTGAATGAAAAATACTATTTTTGCAACCGTTTTAAAATTCACATAAAATGGAAAGCAAAGAATATTTTGAAAAGGTGATGCAAGACTACAACCAGAACCGCAAGGGGCGTAGCTTGCGTAGGTATTGCAAAGATGAAGCAGTTGATTATGACTGGCTCATCCAGTATAAGAAAATTTATCCTTTACAGGAAAAGAAACAAGAGCAACCGCAAGATGCTTTTATACCTATTACTATAAAGGATGAAACTCCTAAGCCAACAACCTGGCAAGTGGAGACCTTGATTTTGAAATCTCCAGAAGAAGAGCAGATTGAGTTAAAGAGCAACAGTTTGTTTGTCGTGGCAGAATTGCTTCATAAAATGTCTTAGCCATGATAAACTTTGATATTGATAATGTCAACGTCAGTTCAGACGAAAATAAGAATATGAATATACAAGATAAAATATCAGCATTGGAGGCAGAGAAAGCTGCCGCCGATGCCCGTATTGCTAATGCAAATGCTCAAATAGCCGCTGCAAATCAGAGAGCATCCGAAAATAGCGCCCGTGCCTCCAAAGCAGAGGCAGAGATTCTAAAGTCGCTTTCGAGTCCAAACTTTCCAGAAGACAAGAAACAGCAAATTCTAGCGAAAATGCGAGCTTTTGGAAGTAAAGTTTGATATGGCTTAACAGTTATACAATTATGGCAAATGATAAATATAAAACTCGTGTTGGCATCAACGTGATAGAGAAGGTGATTTCGTTGAAAGAACAAGATCAAGAGTTCTTGACGAATAAAACCATCTTGTCTTATCTTGGTGGTGTAAGCAGAGATTTTATAAGAAATCTGCGTGAAAGTGGTGAACTTCCATATTATAAGATTCGTAATACCATATTTTATAAAATCTCTGATGTCAGAAAAATGGTAGAGAAGCACCGAATTTGATAATGGAATAAGCCTATTGTCATGCGGCCCCATCCCGCAAACCGTTTTAGCAAGTCTTCTCCCTGCGGGTTCATCCCCGCTAAAACACCCCTGGCGAGGGCTCTGATGCCCCGCCAACCTTATAGCACAGCGGTTAAGAGCGACGGGGAGGAGCGGTTACATCCCTTGTCCCCTGAGGGGAAAAGGGCTTGGGAAAAGCGGTGGAGCCCTCCTTACGAAGGAGGGACGGGGTGGTTGGGAAAAATGCCAAGCTTATAGCGAAGCGGTTAAGATCGACGGAGGAGCGGTTTCCTCTTTTCCCCTGAGGTTTCTGTCCCCTACAAGGGGAACCAAGGGGTCGTAAAGACTATTGAAGAAGACCGAAAAGAGAGGTGGAGCCTTCCTTAACGGGAAAAAGCTGTGCAAATGAGCGCAATGAAAGCTCGCTTTCAAATTGCCGAGTGCAGCCAGCTTTATCAATAAAGGAAGGACGGGTAGGTTTTCGAAAAAATACAAATACAATACCAATCAGAATATAACGACATAACCATAAATTTATGTGTGGAATAGTAGGATATATAGGACAAAACGAAGCATATCCAGTCCTGATAGCAGGACTGAAGAAACTCGAATATAGAGGATATGACAGTGCAGGAGTAGCACTCGTCAATGGAGAGGACAAACTCAATGTCTATAAGACAAAGGGCAAGGTGGCAAACTTGGAAGAACTCGCAGCAGACAAAGACTGCGGAGGCCATATCGGTATAGCCCACACCCGATGGGCAACACATGGCGAACCATCAGCCGAAAATGCACATCCCCATGTCAGTATGAGTGGTGACCTGGCTTTGGTACATAATGGCATCATCGAGAACTACCAGGTGCTGAAAGAACAACTCATAGCACGCGGTTATCAGTTCAAGAGCACAACAGATACCGAGGTGCTGGTACAGTTGATAGACTCATACTATCAGCAGAATGGCAAAGATTTGGTGTCAGCCGTTTGCCAGTCACTGAATGATGTTGTGGGCGCCTATGCCATTGCAGTCATCGAATGCAAGAACCCCACTCACATTGTGGCAGCCCGCCAGTCAAGTCCATTGGTGGTAGGAGTAGGAGCCGACAAGCAAGACTTCTATATCGCCAGTGATGCCACTCCTATCGTAGAATATACCGACCAGGTAGTCTATCTCGAAGACGGTCAGATAGCAGAAATCAGAATCGGTAAGGATATAGAGATGATCAATCTCAACCATAAGTTATGCGATTATGCCATCAAGACCGTAGACCTCGACATCTCCAAACTCAGCAAGGGAGGCTTCGACCATTTCATGCTGAAAGAGATCTACGACCAGCCCCAGTGCCTGAAAGACTGTATGAGTGGTCGCCTGTTTGCGGATAAGGACAATCCATCCAACAACCACATCGTGTTGTCAGCCCTTACAGACTATAAAGACCGACTCATGTCAGCCAAGCATATCATCATCGTGGCATGCGGAACCAGTTGGCATGCCGGACTTATCGGTAAGCAGCTCATAGAGAAGATGTGCCGCAAGAGAGTAGATGTAGAGTATGCCAGCGAGTTCCGTTATGGCGAACCCGTCATCGAATCCGATGATGTAGTGATAGCCATAAGCCAGAGTGGCGAGACTGCCGACACTTTGGCAGCCATTCAACTTGCCAAGCAGCATGGAGCATTGATCTTCGGCATCGTCAATGGCGTAGGCTCATCTATTGCCCGAGAAACAGATACAGGTATCTACATTCATGTAGGACCCGAGATAGGAGTGGCGAGTACCAAGGCCTTCACCGGTCAGGTCACCGTCCTTACCCTCTTTGCCTTGGCGTTAGGTCATGAGCTTGGCACCCTTTCCGAAAAAGACTATGTAGAGACCATCGCCGAGTTGGCAGAGATACCCGGCAAGATGGAGAAAGTGTTGGAGCAGACGCCATCGATCTCCCGACTGGCTAAAGTATTCACCTATGCACATAATTTCATCTATCTCGGTCGAGGATTCAACTATCCCGTAGCATTAGAGGGAGCCTTGAAGCTAAAGGAAATCAGCTATATCCATGCCGAGGGCTATCCTGCAGCCGAGATGAAGCATGGTCCGATAGCCTTGGTAGATACTGATATGCCGATCGTCTTCCTTGCCACACATCACCAGTTGTATGAGAAGATTATCAGCAATATGCAGGAAGTAAAATCCCGCAACGGACGCATCCTGGCTATTGTTACCGAAGGCGACAAACAAGTCAAGGCGATAGCCGATTCTGTGATAGAAGTACCGCAGACCCTCAATGCTTTAGTACCTCTTCTCAGTGTCGTTCCCCTGCAGATACTTGCGTATTATGTGGCAGTAGATAAGGGGTTGAATGTAGATATGCCAAGAAATTTGGCAAAGAGTGTGACTGTTGAATAAAAGCAGAACAAATGTGTCTATCGGATTTCTAACTGAGTATTCTAAACTGTTGGAAATATATACAAAGCATGAATATTTTTTCTAAAATGACAACACAAATTCAAAAAACTCCCCGTAACTCCAATTTGGAGTTATACCGTATCATCGTGATGCTACTCATCGTGGCGCATCACAGCGTATGGCATTCCGGGATAATGCCAACCTTATCCCAAGACCCATTCTGCGTCAAGAGCATATTCTATTATGTTCTCGGAATGTGGGGTAGGGCAGGTATAGATTGCTTCGTGCTTATCACAGGCTACTTCATGTGTAAATCCCATATCACGGTGCGGAAGTACTTAAAACTACTCTTAGAGGTTGTATTCTATAATATAGTCATATATGGCATCTTCGTTGGATTTGGTAAACAGACATTCTCCATGTCCGAGCTGTTTTTCTGCTTCTTCCCATTCCAAGAGATTGGAGGACTCTTTATCCCATGCTTCCTGCTGTTTTATTTGTTCATCCCATACCTGACAATAGTCGTGACCCATATCAACAAGAGAATGCATGCACGGCTCATAGCCTTGTGTCTTTGCATCTATACGATGACGGTCACTTTGCCTCACTTCCAGGTGACCATGAATCATGTGACATGGTATAGTGTTTTGTTCTTTATAGCCTCATATATCCGTAACTATGGATTGTTCCCTAATATGAGTACTACAAGGTGGGGGGGCATTACCCTATTGTGCGTTTTGCTTTCCATAGCCAGCGTGATGTGTGTCGTTTACTTTGACATGCGTTTGGGTAAGCAAACTTCACCCTATAAGTATGTCAGTCCAAGTGGAGTATGTGCTGTGCTTACCTCTGTGTCCTCTTTCATGTTCTTCAAGAATCTGAAGTTCCGCAATCGGCATTGGATAAACCTGATTGCCTCAGGAACTTTTGGCGTATTGTTGATACATGACAATAGCGCTGCCATGCAAAAGTGGTTGTGGCATACTTTAGTGGATGTAAAGCGAATTTATGCATTGGATGGATGGCCATCTTTATATCTGATAGTCTTGGTTATCATAGCAATATTTTTTGTTTGTGTTGCTATTGATATTATAAGAAAAAAAACAATTGAAAAAATAATATTTCATCAAATAGATAAAATCCTATGAAGATTAATATTGTTATTCCGTGCTATAATGAACAGGAGGTTTTGACAAAGACCATAGATGCCTTGGGCAAACTTTCCGAGCGAATCAAGCAAGAGACCGGTGTCGATACCCAGCTGCTTTTAGTGGATGACGGCAGTAAAGACCATACTTGGTCGATGATTAAGGAGGCAGCCGAGGCTCATCCTTTCGTTAGTGGCATCAAGCTCTCCCATAACCGTGGTCACCAGAATGCACTTTGGGCAGGTATGGAAGCCTCGATAGACCATTGCGATGCTATGGTCAGCATTGATGCCGATTTGCAGGATGATGAGAATGTCATCCTTGATATGGTAAAGCAACTAAAGGAGGGGAAAGATATCATATATGGTGTAAGAAAGGAGCGCAAGACAGATACTTTCTTCAAAAGATTTACAGCGCAGGCTTTTTATAAGATCATGCAAATGGCAGATAAGGAAGTGATATACAATCATGCGGATTTTCGTATGATGAGCAATCGTACATTGAAGGCCTTGATGCAATATCCAGAGCGTAACCTCTTTCTCCGTGCTATAGTGCGTGAGCTGGGATTCAAGGAAGGTTATGTCTATTATGACCGCAAGGCACGTGAGGCAGGAGAATCCAAGTATCCTTTGAAGAAAATGTTGGCTTTCAGTATTGATGGCATCACATCATTTTCTGTGGCTCCTTTGAAATTCATTACATTCATAGGCTTGGCGATGACACTTGTTGCCATCGTTATGATAGTCTTTGCCTTAGTGGAGCATTTCAATGGTGCAACGATTCAAGGTTGGACTTCGATTTTGGTGTCCATGTGGTTTATTGGTGGAATCATTACCACAGGGGTTGGCATTACAGGATTGTATATAGGGAAAATATATACGGAGGTAAAACGTCGCCCTAGATATTTTATCGAGGAAAGAGTATAAGCGAAAGCAAATTGAAATTGTAAGATATGAAAAGGTATATTATCTTAATCATTATAACAGTTATCGTAGGAGCATTGCCTTTGTTTATCCAATATGGAGATTATGTATTGATGGATGATTATTTCCGTCAAGAAATCCCATTCATTATGGAGACGAAGAAAATGCTTTCTTCAGGCATTCCTTTTTGGAGCTGGAATACATTCTTTGGAGATAACTTCATTGGAGGATACGGTTTTTATACATTGACATCTCCATTTGTTTGGTTAAATTGTCTTTTTCCAAATAGTTGGTTGTTGAAGACCCTATTTTTAACATTGATACTCAAATACATCTGTGCATTTCTTTCTGCTAGGTTGTACTTGCGAAAGATGGCTGTTACTGATGGGTCTTCTAGTATTGGAGGCTTGCTTTATGCATTCTCTTCATACGCTATTAGTAATAGTTTTTACTTTCACTTTTTCGAACCCATGATAGTTTTTCCATTGCTGTTGTTGGCGATTGAGAAATTCTTAAACAAGGAGGCATATTGCAAGATTAGCTTAATCTTGACTTCTTTTCTAGTTGTTTTCATCAACTATTATTTTGCTGTATGCAGCTTTATAGCGGCAGCTATGTATGTCTTCTGTAGGGTTATATTCTCTGGCAATTTGAGACACTACTTGCATCGTGTTCCATTGGGGGTACTACTGATAGTAGTAGGAATCCTACTTGATAGTGCGTTATTGATGCCTACGGCAATGCATTTAGCTGGGGGGGGCAAGAGCAAGTCAGGGTATCCTGACAGGTTTGGATTTTACAGCTGTTCCTTTCTTTGTTGAGAGATTGAGGACGTTATTTATGCCACAAGTGATAGAGGAAAAGACAACCTTGTACCAAGGTACGGGATTCAACAGTTGTTCTGTTACCCTACCTGTTGTTGGCATCTTTTTGGTGATTCTGTATTGTTGGGAAAATAAAAAGAGTTGGATAACTGCATTGGTTCTTGTTTCGTTAATTGCTTTTTTGACGCCTTTGAATACAGTGTTTTCTTTGTTCACCAATCCAAACTACACTCGCTGGGCATACGCTTTGGCGTTATTCTTGACATTAGCGTCAGTTAAGTGGATGGATGCACATTGTGAAGAGAAGCATATATCATATAATTTTTTTGTGGGGTATTGCATCGTGGCTTTGGCAATCTTTGCCTTTTCTGTATTGCGAGGTGATGGACTTTCCACAAAGGTGAACCAATGGCAATTTGCTTTTTATCTTACAGTGCTGATAGTATCATTGGCTTATTTAGCAGCTTATATAATTAGTAGAAAGTCCAATAAATCCTTGCTGTATGGTATTTGGGTTTGTGTATGTTTACAAATGATATGTTTCCATATTTTGCGCTCAGATGTTGGATTCTCCTTGGTTGATGATAAAGATAAAGCAGCTTTAGTACGTCCTTATCTGTTGAATAACAAACTTTCTAGAATAAGCGATGATGTGCCCATGCTTTATCGTACGGCATTCGAGGGGCGTTATCCGAATCTAGGTCTGTTGTTAAATCGACCTAGTGTATCTACATTTCATTCTGTTCTGAATAAAAACCTCTATAAGTTTACGACTGTTGCCGACAGCAATCGAGTGGAATTCTCCAACACTTTTACGCCAAAGGATTACAGGCGAAGCTTCTATGCTTTGATGTCAGTAAAAGAGAAAATTAAATACAACCAACGAGGCTATGAGGTGGAGGCAAACAAAGACTACATTCCGATGGGATTCACTTACGATACTTATTTGACAGAAAATGTTGTTGACTCTTTGCTGAATGCTCAAGGTAAGTTTGATGTTCCGTATGTTATGCTATCCCATTTGGTTGTTCCAAAAGAAGAGGAGACTATTTTTGCCAAGTATTTGGAAAAAAGCAATGCTAAGGTTTTGACTAACAATGTAGATAGTGTTGTAAAGGAACGAAGAATGGCAGCTTCTGTAAGTTTTAGAGGTGATACAAAGGGTTTCGTGTCTGAGATATTTTTGCCAGAGGACAATTTTGTATTCTATAGTGTTCCTGCCGACAACGGATTTACAGCTTATGTAGATGGAAAACAAACGTTATTACATCAAGTGAACTTGGGACTATCGTCCGTGTTTGTTCCCAAGGGTAAGCATGAGGTGCAATTTAAGTTTATGCCAGCAGGCATGAAAGAAGGAATGATGGCTAGTGTGGCAATGCTAGTGATATTGCTGCTTGTAGGCTGGAATGAAAAAATAAAGTTGAGAAAAGAAATTTGATTGATATACAATGAAAAAAGTATTAATTTTTGCAGGCGGTACAGGTAGTATTGCCTTACAAACTGGGTTGCATCAACTTTATGGCAACTCTTTGAAAGTAGATGTGGTAATATCTGCTTATGACAATGGAAAGTCAACGGGTGAATGTCGCAAAATCTTTGGAGGAAAGATTCTGGGACCGTCGGACTTGCGTAAGAATCAATTGACACAGTTCAAGTTATACAATGGATTGAGTAATCACCAAGATACAACCACGAATGATAAGAAATTATTGCTTGACTTATTTGAGGAACGATTTAGTAAACCCAAATGGCAGGAGTCTTATGAATATGCTGTTGCGCGTACAAAAAATACGTTTGCTTCCATACGTGAGTTGGTAGATGATAAGGAACTTTGTGATAAAAAAGAGAGAATCCTATTGTCTTTGATTGAGAATTTCTTCTTTGAGGAATTTGTGGGATTGTCTAAGAAAGTTAGAGCGAGCATACTGACAGCAGACTTGAATGACTTTTCTATTTCAAATATGTTTTATGCTTCTGCTGCAGCAATCAATGGTAACTCACTTTCTAAAGCTGGTCTATTGATGGCAGACATTTTGGGAATAGAAAACCATGTTCATCTGATATCAGACATTAATTTGTATTTATATGCCGAAGCCAAGAGTGGCCGCATTATATCTGACGAGGGAGTTATCGTTACATACGACAATGCCTCTGACCCAATTTCAAAGGTTGTCTTGCTGAACGAGAAAGGGCAGAAGTATGTACCATCACTAGACGAGGACATTTGTGTGGATGTGAAGACTTCCAAGCTAATAGAACAAGCAGACATAATCATATTTAGCTCTGGTACTCAATGGTCATCCTTGATACCAACTTATATGCACCAAGGTTTTTATAAGCAGATAAAGGAGGCAAAGGCTGCAAAGTATTTGGTGATGAACAACAAGGAAGACCGAGATATGAAGGGAATCTCTGCTTCTGGCATGTTGAATATCTTACAAGATTATCTTCCGTTGGATGATGTGAAAATTATCATCAATTCAAATGCAGATGAGTCTATGGCAAAGCTAGAGGGACAATGGGAAAGTCAGGCACTCATCAATGAACTGAGTGAGGCAGGTTCTAAAACACATGATCCAGAATTGCTTGCGAAGTGCATCATGAAAGATTACTACAAGCCTTATTTGAGCAAGAAGTATTATTATTTTGACTTTGATGATACTATCTGGAGCAGTTCAAAGGATTCCTTTATGCGTGGTATTTCTGTGGAAAATATAGGCTTGTTGTATCAAGCGTTTTCTGGCAAGATGATGATTATAAGTGGTAATTCAGCAAAGCACTTCTTAGATCTGGAGGGCTTCTTTAAGGAAGCTTTAGAAAGAACATCCAGTGTACCAGAACCATTCTCAATTTTCTGCAATGGAGGTAACTGTGAATATGAGGTGAACGATGGTGAAATCTCATATAAGAGAAACATCTTGAATCAGTTTGACTTGGATGGGGATTACTATGAGATGACAAACTTAATGTTGGAGGCGCTGAATAAGAGAGGTTGGAACCTGAACGTCTCTAATTTTGAGAATAGAGGAAATTGTATCCTTTCTATCAAGCCATTGCAAAATAGAGCTGAAGCAAAGAAAATTATAGATGCTTTGGTTTGGGAGAACATTCCTTTACAGGATGGCAAGGCAAAATATACGGCATATATCAATGGCAATACGACTATTGATGTGATGAACAGTTGTTACAATAAGGGTGTCATTACAAAAATTATTACCAAGCAACTTTCGTTGAATCCATCCGACATTGTATATGTCGGTGATAAGACAGATATGGGCAACGACCAGTGTATTACCTCTTTGGGATATATAGTCTTGGCAGTGAATGATGTTGTTGATTTCAATGTATTTGTTAGAACATGTTTGAATTAAATAAACTATAACTTATGAGAAAAGTATTGATTTTCGTGGCTTCTGGATTCTCCACTCGAATGGGGGGATTTCCTAAGGGGCTGGCATTGGTGAACGGCAAGCCTGTGATAGCTAATGCGATAGATTGCGCTAGACCTTATTATGATGATATTTATGTTATCTGTAATTTTAAGACAGAATCCCATTTTCAAAAAGTACTTTTGGAAAATGGTGTGAAAGATGTCAATCTTCGTCCAATTATTACAGGCAAAGGTGATGCCGAGTCTGTCTTGAAATCCATTATGATAGTAAAGAACGAATTGAACCAGAACTTCGACTGTACATTCTGTTGGGGGGATGCCTTTTTCGTTTCTGAGCAGCCTTTTTCTTGTATGATTGAAGCGAAGTTGGATGGCGTTACTCCGATCTTGGTTGGATGTTCTGTTGACATGAATCCATACGCATATTTTGATGTTTATACAGAAAATGGTGATTTCTCCAAGGCAAAAATCAAGAAGTCTTATTTTAAGAAAAAGGATGGAGAAGTGCCTGTAGGCATTCATGACCAATGTATTTTTAGATGCAATGCAGATTTGTTCCTAGAAGCATTAGGTCTCTATAGAACAGAACTAGGCTATGATGGCAGTGACTATCTCAAGTCGCCAACGAATGAGATGGGACTTCTTCATTCTTTTACTTATTTTGATACAATAGGTAAAAGTGCACAGATAGCCTTAATTCCTGAGAAGCAAGTCTTTTCTTTCAATACCGTGGAAGAGTTGAATACTATTGCTGTCGCAGTTGGTGCTTCAAAAAATAGTTAGAATGGATGGCGTATTAAAAGAAAAAGTTCTGTCTAGTTTTGTTTGGCAGTTGCTTCAAAGAGTACTAACCCAACTGATTTCTTTTTGTGTTTCTGTAGTCCTTGCCAGAATGTTGGCACCAGAAGACTTTGGAGTGGTAGCTCTAGCTGGTATGCTGATTATTCTAATAGGATCATTCATAGACACAGGTATTGGCACGGCTTTGATTCAAAAGAAAGATGCCGATGATCTGGATTACAATACGGTTTTTTATACGAACATAGTCCTGGCTTCAGTTGTTTATGTGGTCATATTCCTCATAGCACCTCTACTTGGAACGTTGTTCAATAGTTCACAAATCGTCCCAGTTATACGAGTTATGTCCTTGGGTATGCCAATTGGTGCTCTATCTGGAGTTCACAGTTCGAAAATATCCAAAGATTTAGCATTTAAGAAGTTTTTCTTTTCTACTTTGTCTGGAAGCCTATTGTCTGCGGTCGTAGGTTTGTCTATGGTATTGTTGGGATGTGGAGTATGGGCCTTGGTCGGACAAAATTTGGTAAGCACCATAGCTAATACCATTGTTTTGCTATTGATAGTTCGTTGGAGACCCAAGAGAATGTTTTCGAAGGAGCGTTTTAAGAGTTTGTTCTCTTATGGATGGAAACTGACGGCTTCTAACTTGATGGGAACCTTCTTCTCGCAGATGAAGGGTTATGCTATTGGTCTGAAATATACAACGGCAGATTTGGCATATTATAATAGAGGTGAAGGTGTTCCGGGTATCTTGTATAATAATATTAGCTCTTCCATCAACACTGTTTTGTTTCCAGCACTGAGCAAGTTGCAAGATGATAAAATTGCCATAAGACGTGCATTGAGTAAAACGATGCAGACAGCAAGTTTTGTATTGATGCCAGGTTTGCTTGGTTTGGCAGCGGTCTCTGATAATTTTGTTCAAATCGTTTATACCTCAAAATGGATAGCAGTTGTTCCCTTCATGCAAGTCATTTGTTTAATGAATTGCTTCGATTTGTTGGGGGCTGCCAATATTCAGGCGTTGAAAGCAGTCGGAAGGGCTGATACCTTGTTAAAGTTGGAAGTGTATAAGAAGCCATTGATGGTGACAATATTGGTAATTTGCATGTTCATTAGTCCACTTGCCATAGCGATAGGTCAATTTTTCTATTCTCTCATAGCTTTGGCTATCAATGCGTATCCGAATAGAAAATATATCGATTATTCATTAAAGGATCAATTCCTGGATATATCTAAGAGTTTCTTTTCGGCAGTGTTAATGGCATTCATTGTCTATTTTATAGGTAAATTACCTTTTAACATATACCTGTTGTTAATATTCCAGATACTGGTTGGTGTTGCTGTTTATGTGTTGTTATCAATGAAGTTTAATAAAGTTGTTTTTCAAGAGGTCTTGGCTTTGGTGAAGCATAGGGTCTTAAAAAAGTAGCGATTGATATGAAAATTAAAGAATTCCTTTATCACAAGATTTATTTTAGATTGCTCGAAAAGTGTATTGATTGGTTCTTTTACCTTCCAGTGAAGAATAATAAGATAGTTTTTCTACACGATTTTGGCAATGGTTATGGTGATTCTCCCAAGGTGCTGGCGCAAGAAATTATGCGACGCGGATTGCCATACGATATGGTTTGGCTTGTGAACGATATGAAACTAGAGTTTCCGCATCCTATTCGTAAGGTCTTGATGTCTAGAATCAAGTCTGTTTATGAACTGGCAACGGCAAAGGTAATTATCACGACAGCTAAGTCAAAGTACAATTTAAAAAAGAAAAGTACGCAGTTCTTTATATATATTCCCCATGGTCAGATTGGTGCTAAATATGTGGAGCGTCAGGCTGGAAATACGTTGAGCAAGGGATATATAGATGGTAGTATATGGCACTCTAAAGTATCAAACTTGTTTATCTCAAGCAGTAAATTGCATACTGAGGAAGAGCTAACTTGGTATTGGTATGATGGTGAGGTGATGGAATGTGGTTTGCCTCGCAATGACATATTCTTCCATTACACATCGGAGGACGTCCAAAGTATTAAGAAAAAGGCAGGCATACCTGATGGGGTCAAGGTCGTGCTCTATGGACCAACTTTCAGAAATGAACCTAGCAATGAGCCTTATGCCATTGACACAGAGCGTGTTCTTCAAACGTTAGAGCAGAAAACTGGTGACAAATGGATATTCTTATTCCGTGCGCATCCTAATTTTGTATGGTATGGCAAGCCTGCATTTGAATATTCTGACAAGGTGATGGATGTCACCAACTATCCTGATATGCAAGACCTCCTTCTTATATCAGATGTGCTTATCAGTGACTATTCCAGTGCCATGTTTGATTTCAATTTGATGCATCGTCCAGTATTCCTATTTACAAAAGATATTGAGGCTTATCAAAAAATGCGAGGTTTGAAAGATTGGTATTTCAAGGTTCCATTCCCTTTCTGTCATAATAACGATGAATTGGTTTCTGCTATTGCAAATTACAATGAGCAGGAGTATCGTCAGAAGTGTGCAGAATTTGACAAATTCTATGGAAACTTGGAAACAGGAACGGCTTCACAACAGATTGTAGATCGATTGGAAACAATTATGGGATAACATGGCAAAAGAACGTTTACATTACATAGATATTTCAAGGGCATTTGCTTGATATTGGTGGTTATTCATCACGCTCCCTTAGCCTACATGGGACACTTTGCTCAGCAAGGTTCTGTGTTATGGTATATCAACAATTTTGCCAAATAATTTCTTCTATCAGCACGCTTTCATATTAGTTTCTTTTATGTTTCTTGGACGAATATTGAAAGAACACGAAATGAAAATCAACAGCATAGCTAAACGTATATCAGTTTCTTTTGTGCTGTTTGTCTTATTTCTGCCATTAATAGGCATTGATATACCAACAGTTACAAGAACTATTACTGTCAAACTGTTTACGTTGCCATTATTTGTAGTTCTATCGTTGGGTGGAAGTATTATTGTGTGGTATTTATCTCGATTGATTTCTAAATCAAATTGGTTGGAATATATCGGTAAAGGCTCTTTGGTTGAATATTGCTTCAACTATGCTACGTTATGTCTTATTGCGAATATTTATAAAGAAACACTAAAAATGGGGGGTATCTATCCATTACAGATAGTATGGCTTGCTTGATAATAGCATCTGTTACTATTATGATTCTTCCCACTTTCTATTGGGTGTTAGATCATAAATATATTAAAATAATTATTGGTAAGTTTTAGATATGAAATTTAGAATTTCAATTGTAATTCCGATATATAATGTTGAACCTTATATATTGGAATGCCTTCAGTCTGTTGATAAACAGACTATAGGAGATGATATTGAGTGTATTTTAGTCGATGATTGCGGAACTGACAATAGTGTACTTGTCGCAGAAGATTTTATCAAATCGTATAATGGACGGGTACACTTCACATTGATACACCATCAGAAAAATGGAGGTCTCTCTGCTGCCCGTAATACAGGTATTCATGCTGCACACGGAGAATATCTATACTTCTTGGATAGTGACGATACGATTAAAAATAATTGTATTGAGTTGTTGTTGGGATTAGCCCAAAAACATAATGCTGAATTAGTAATTGGCTCTTATGATACGGGTGATTCAAGAATGAGTCAATTTGATAAGATTGATTATCCTGAATGTGTCGACAATAAACGGAATGTTAAGCGTATGCTGCTTAATTATGACATTCTCCCCGTAACGGCTGCCAATCGTTTGATAAGACGAGAACTTATTATACAGAATAATTTGTTCTTCAAAGAAGGTATAATCCATGAAGATAATTACTGGACATTCTTCCTTGCAAAACATATCAACAGAATGGCTATTTGTAAGGATAATGTATATAACTATCGTCTTACTCCTGGATCAATTACAAATAAAGTAAATGTTGAAAAAGAAACATTTGCTTTTAAAACAATGATAACTGATTTCTGTAATAATATAGACAGATTTGAAAAAGGCGCCCAAAAAAGAGATATATTCTGCCTTCTTTTGAACGCTATAAATTCGCACTACTATAAAGACAACAATGAAAGAACTCAACTTATTTCTTGTTTTCAGAAACAGAATGGATTGTTTATTAATTGCTTGCTTATGATAGTATTCAGTGTAAAAAAGTGTACAGTTGTTCGCAATAAGTCTATTAATTTGCTAATGAAGATATTTGAATCAAATTCTTGGTTGTGTCAATAAAAATGATTTCAGTAGTAATACCTTTATATAATAAGGAAGCGTCTATTGCGCAGTCTCTGAAGAGCGTGCTCTCACAAGAGTACGACGACTTTGAGGTTGTGATCGTGGACGATGGCTCTACGGACGAATCGGTTGGTGTTGTTGAGGCTATAAACGATTCGCGCATCCGACTGATAAAGCAGGAGAATGGTGGACCGAGCAAGGCTCGTAACACTGGTGTGAAGAATGCCAAGGGAGAGTGGATCCTTTTCATAGATGCCGATGATGATTTGTTACCAGGAGCAATAGAGTATTTTGCACAGAAAATAAAAGAACATACGGAAGTCGATATGTTCTTGGGAGAAGTTATTATTAACAATGGTAAATCGGAATATTTAGTAAGAAAATACAAAGAGGGTTTTATCTTTAATCCCTTTAAGGCTCATGTTCTTGGGAAATTGTACCAATGTTCGGGTACAACTGTTTATCGAAAAAGTATAGTAGAAAAATATCCTTTTGATGAACGAGTTCGTCGTTATGAGGACTTGCAGCGTATTTTTAAGTTGTATCGGGAATATAGTCTTTATCTTTGCCATAAACCTGTTGCAAAAGTAAATATAGAATTTGCATCAGCTTCTCGTGCTCGAAAGGATATCAAGGAAGATTTTCTTGGTTATCTTGATTTCAAGGGCAAGTCTTTTTGGGAAAAGATGGCTTTGTATGCTTTTTATCTCGGTGAAAGAGATTACTATCCTGATCCGTGTAAAAAGTTGTATCCTTGGTTGTATTGGAGATGTGATTGGCTGATTCTGTATAAGGTTGTAAGATTGTTTAAATAAAAGGCTTATGTTGGAAAATGTAAAAGAACTTACGATAAGAGGAGGTTATTTTGAGACTCCTGTTGTATTTAATTTCCTTAAAGGTAAGGTTAATATTGTGTTTGGAAGAAATGGTGGTGGCAAAACTACGATTTCTCGGGCTTTGCGGGAGTTTGCCACTAAAAGTCTGGAAGATTGCGAACATCAATATTCTGTCTCTTTTGATAGACAAATGGAACCTTCTGAGATTTTTGTTTTCAATGAGGATTTTATTAATGAGAAGATATCTTTAAAAGAAGGACCAGGTTTGGATACGATTATTATGCTTGGTCAACAAATCGAAATAGATAGACTATTAGATGAGAAGAAACGAATTCTTTCTGAAAAAAAGAACGATTACAAGCTATTGTTAGAATTAATGCATAAAATGGAAGATGTCAAGTATGATGAATCTCTTAAACGAATTTTTACAAAGGAAGTAAAGCCAGCATTTTCAGAATGGGCAGATAATGATGCAAAGATTAACAAGCCAGTATCTACGAGAAAAAGTTCTTTTACTGAAGAATCTTTGGAAAAAATACGAAATTTGAGAACAACGCTATCTTCTTCTGATACTATTGATAGTATTAGTGCGGCATTTCGAGATAAATTTCAGTTGTATTTATCTACAAATGATGCCGTTCCTATCTCTTTCCAATATGAGGCTTATAATCTGCCGATAGGTATCACTGAACTTTCGTCTATATTAAACAAACATGTAGAGCAACCTCCATTGTCAGACAGGGATAAGGTGATAGCACTTATCGCAGCGAGTTCCTATGGTAATTATATTACTTTTGCGAAAGATTTGTTTAAAGATGAATCTATATCTGTATGTCCCTTATGCCAAAGAAGAATGTCTAATGAAGAAAAGAAGGAAGTTGTTAAACGCATAGAACGTTTCTTAAATAAAGAGGCAAAAGATTATCAAGAATATTTGGAGAATTTGAAAAAATGTTTTGTAGAACTTCCAAGTTTCTCTTTAGATATTTTTAGCGTGAACCCTTCTTTGTTGGATAGTGCAAATAAAATGGCACAATCAATATTCGTCTTGAATAAATATTTAGAGAATATCCGCTTGGCTATAGAGCAAAAGCTTTCAAATATTTTTGTGGTTGATTTTATCAGTTTGCCAATTGAAAAAATTGAGTTAGCTTTTAAAGATTATGAGGAGAGCATAAACAATCTTTTAGAAGCCATCAAGCATTATAATCAAATGGTGGAAAATCGGCAATTAATGAAGAACGAACTTCATAATTTGAATGATAAGTTTGCCTATCTTTGTAATAAGGGGATAATTGATAAATATGTTGGTGCTTCTAAAAAGCGGGATAAAGCAATAGAGGACGAGAAAAAAAGTCGTATAGAGATAGACTTATTAGAGCAAGAGATTATAAACTTGGAACAGGAAAAGAGACAGGCAACTATTGCTTTGGATTTTATCAATCAATCTCTGAGCTATATATTCTTTGATAATCAAAGATTGGTATTGGAACCTGGAGATGGGTGCTATAAATTAAAGTCTAAAGGACGTGATGTTTTACCGAGCAAAATATCAAAGGGAGAGTGTAATGCTATTGGGCTATGTTACTTCTTTGCTTCCCTTTTTGAGGGTAAGGAGAATAAAACGAAATATGCTAATGAAATGTTGGTGTTACTTGATGATCCTGTTTCTAGCTTTGACATGGAAAACAAGGTTGGTGTGCTTTCTTTCTTGCATAGTGAGTTAAAGAAAATAAAAGAAGGAAATGCTAATAGTAAGACTATTGTCTTAACTCATGATTTGCAAGTCGCTATGGATATTAAAGCTTTTGTTGACCCTTGGTTTGAAAAAAACGACCATTCTTCTGTGCATACATTTATACTAGAATCTAAAAAACTAATAAGTAAGAACCTTCCTGAAGTTTCTGAATATGAGCGTTTGTTAAGGAATATCTATGATTTTGTTGTTAAAGAGGATGAAGATGACAAAGAATATTATATAGGAAATTGTATGAGAAGAGTTTTGGAAGCTTTCTTTACTTTTAATTATGCTTCAGGGTTTACTGATGTTAATTGTTTGGATCTTCTTTTGGAAAATTCTAATAAAAAAGAACATTTTAAAAATTTGATGATGCGCTTTCTCTTAAATGATGAAAGTCACTATAAAAATCGAATGAAGTCACTGGCCTCTTCAATAGATGTTTTTTCTACTTCAGAGAAACGACGTATGGCAAAGGAAACCCTCTGTTTGTTATTTTGCCTAAATAAATATCATATTAGTAGAATTTTAGGAATGCAAAGATGTGAACAAATAGAAAACTGGGCAAGCGAAATTCATGATATATAAAAACAGGAGTCACTATCTATCGAAAGCGACTCCTGCCGAGGATTAATGTAAGGCAGTGCCAGGGTATCTACGGTAGTAAGCATTTACATGCTCTGTTCTACCAAATCTCACTCTCATGTAAGAGCGGACATATACCATCTGAGCAGCCAATCCTCTGACGATTGCTTCAAAAATACTCATAATTTTAACATTAAATTTAAAACGCAATTTAATAGTTATGATTTGAGTATAGAGCAATCTGTCTGCAAAAATACTATTTTATTTTGAAAAGGCAAAATATTAAGGCATTTTTATGTAGATAATTACTATAAATTTATTTGATTATGACTAACATAGAAAAATATATTAATGATTTAGATCTTCTTGTTAAGAAAGGAGTAAAGCTTCAATTTGGTTTGTATCATGAGCTAAAGGACCATTATCAAGAAGCGATTGATAAGTTGGATGCTAAGCAGAAGAAAATAATACAGGAATCAACTTTCAAGGATAAATACAATGCATGGTACAATGAGGCTTTATCTTTAGTGAGGCAGTTAATGCCCGAACGCTTGGAAGATTTTGTCTCGTTTTATAAACAGCCTAAAAGAAAAGAGATTACTTCTCTAACTTATACTATTTCAGATTATCTGTTAGGTGTTGAAATAAAAAATAGTTGGAAAGAGGTTATTGTTGATGGTACGGCTGTGGTAAGTAAGTTTCAGCAACAACTCTTGATAATAGAAGCTTTGAAGAATCGCTTTATATCCTCTCTTTATGATATAAAGCAGTTAGTTCAATCGGATATGATGGATTCTGAACTTGATTCAGCAAAGTTGCTTCTTCGTAATGGTTTCCTTCGTGCAGCTGGTGCTATTTGTGGCGTTGTCTTGGAAAAGCATTTTTCTACTATTTGTGAGAATAGAAATCTGAAAATTGGAAAGAAAAATCCAAGTATAAATGATTATAATCAAAAGCTGAAAGATGAGGCTATCATAGATGTTCCTACTTGGCGTCATATATGTTTGCTTGGTGATATAAGAAATTTATGTGATCATGATAAGAAACAAGAACCAACGGCAGAACAAGTAAATGATTTGATTGTAGGGACAGATAAAGTAATAAAAACAGTCTTTTAGTAGAAAGTGTTTGTATGTTATCAAAGATGTTAAAAAATACCCCATTTTTGAGTAAGCTCTTGCTTTATCTTTTGCAAAAAAAACGTAATGGAGATAAGGTGAAGTTTTGGTATTCTACTCATATATCGTATCGCTGCAAGTTTGAGGGGATGAATATGGTGGGACCAAGAACATCATTCTTTGGCTCTTTAGGTTATGGCTCTTATGTCGGTGGAAATGGATTAGTAAGTGCAGAGATAGGACGATTTTCTTCAATTGGACCAAATTGTCGTTATATTAATGCTACTCATGCATATAAAACTCCTTTTGCTACAACTTGCCCTTTGTTCTTCTCTAAAAGTAACGGGAATAATCCACAAGGCAAGACTTTCGCCAATGAGCAGATGATAGAGGAGTTTAAGTTCTTTGACAAAGACAGAGAAATAGTGAACAAAATCGGTAATGACTGTTGGATCGGTGCAAATGTTACATTAATAGGTGGTGTTGAGATTCACGATGGTGCAGTTGTTCTTGCTAATGCTGTTGTAACTAAGGATGTTCCGTCATATGCTATAGTAGGTGGTGTACCAGCAAAGATTGTTGGTTATCGGTATGATGAGGAAACAATAATATTTTTAAATAAGATAAAATGGTGGAACAATAATCCAGAATGGTTTGAGAAAAATTGGAAATTGCTTTGTGATGTTGATAAACTAAAAGGGTATTATGGTGGAGACAAATATAATAGTTAAGTATTGAATAGAATTTTAATCTTATATTTGTTGATTTGTATATATCAAAATTATGTGTCAAATAATGAAAAGAACTTTAGTACATTTTTTTAAAGGAATAAACTGTCTATCTGTATTCCTGTTGTTATTAATATGTTTAATACCTATAGTCTATAAAGAGGCGTTATCAGAGGAAGGCTTTTCGCTGAGTCGTATTATTTCCTCTGTTTTGTACACACTTCCAGTGTGCTTTCTTTTGGCGTGCATCAAGAAGAAAAGGGTGTTTGTTGTTTTGTCGAGCATCCTGATGGTGGTTTCGTTTTTCGAGACTATTATGGTTGTGCTATATAAGAATTTCTTAATAGCAGGTAATATCATTTCGGCACTGAACACCACAGCTGATGAAGGCTCGGGCTTTGTGATGAGTTCGCTTCATGCGTTGCCATGGGCTTTGCCTGTGTTTTTGGTTTTCGGATTGCTGGTTTGGAAATATAAGAAGCCACAAAAGTTGGCTCCTAACGTGTTATGCGCAGCTTCGTTTATTGTTCTGTCAATCGTATTTCTAACTTTTCAGTTACGTGTCAAGTGGGGGGGGCAATATCACGACAAGATTTTATGTTGGGCAGAATGTGTTGAGTCGTCCTCCTTATAATTTCTGGTTTCAGTCCTATAATGCCATAGAGCAGCAATTTCAAAAAGGATATATAAAAGAAGCTGAAAAGATGAAGTTTGGTGCGAAACGACCAAAGATAAATGAAAAAGAATCTTATGTTCTTGCAATAGGCGAGTCATTGCGATATGATAATTTGTCCTTAGCTGGGTATGGACGCAAGACAACCCCTCTGTTGGAAACATTAGACAATCTCACGATTTTTAGCGATTATTATTCTGCTGCTAATCTTACGATGTATTCTGTTCCCCAAATAGTGACAAGAGCCACAGCAGATAATTTTGTATTGAACTATCAGGAAAAGAGTATCATGCAACCTTTCAAAGAGTGTGGCTTCAAAACGTTTGCTATCAGTGCAGATAATCTCATTTGTAATCAGGCTTATAGATATTTGGTAAAAGGATATGACGGGATATTCAACTATAATGCGGGAGAAGATGCAAGACTTGCAGATATTGTAGATTCTTTATCTAATATCTATCCGAAAACGTTCTTTATCGTTCAATTCTTTGGCAATCATAGTCCTTATAGGAATTTTAAAAAGGAACAGAATATCTACAGACCTAATCCTGTTTTTGATAATTCTTCTTGGACTGATCATAAAGCTGTAGTAAATGCATACGATAATACGGTCTTGTTTACTGACTATAATGTGTATCATATTATCAAGGCGATAGATAAACCGGGTTATCAATCTGCATTCTTGATGGTTTCGGATCATGGCGCGGATTATGATACAGGTGTGAGTGACCATGGAGGTAATTGTAATCCCCGAAAGGCAGAATATCATGTACCGCTTATTGTGTGGAACAGTAAGGTTTGGGGAGATAAATATCCTCAGAAAAAGGCTAACCTGCTTTCAAATAAAAACAAGCCTGTAAATTCTGATAATATTTTTTATTCTGTCTGCGACATGGCAGATATAACGATAGATAAGAAATACTCTATGCCTGAATGGTCTGTATTTGCCAAGAACTTAAAACCTCATGAGCGCAAACTTCTTGTACCAGACGGCAAGAATTATATAATCGTAAAATAAGATAATGAAAATTGTAAAAGCCATTCCACCTTATATATATAAAGGTGCGAGTAATTTTAAATATTATCCATGTGAAGCATGGGAAAAAATAGGGGGTAAGGTTTCAAGAAACTTCTATCCTCCTCAGTTTCTTCATAGCTTGATATATAGGATTACTTTGCCTCCTGTCTTTAAAAGCAAGAGGGAGGCAAGGCTGCGGTTTGTTTCTGGATATAGTATCCAGTTTGATACATTCCCTGATTATGCATTCTATGAGGTGATTCCTGTTATCTGGGATTGTTGGCCTAAGCAGGTGGAGAGTGTAGCTGCATTTTCCGTAAGCATCAGGTAAAAACGGCTATTTTTACTTCTTCTCAAACTGCTGATGTGTTTAGGAATTTATTTCCCCAAATGAATATTAAATTGCTATTTCTGCTTTAAAAGAAAGTTGATACACTTTATGGCGATGGCTAATGGTATGCAAAGATGACACTGGTTGGGGTAGCTAAAGACATGCTGTTCTTTATATATCCTAAGGTGCTAATAGTAAATAGTAAAGAGTATTGTTTTTGTCCGTTCGTCGGACTATAAAAAAAATAGAAATGAAGAAAATAAAGGCTGTGGCCCCATACGCATTCGGAGGTAAACCTAGTTTCAAGTATCAGCCATACGAGGCTTGGGTGAACATCGGCGGACGCACAGCGAAGCCGTATTACCCACCAAAGGCGTTGCATTCGTTGGCATACAATGTAGATTTCCCTTCTTTATGCAAATGCAGAAAGGAGGCACGACTCCGCTTTGTGGAACCTGTAGCGTTGTCGTTCGATGTGTTCCCCGACTATATGTTCTACGAGATAATACCGCTCATTTGGGACTGTTGGCCACATTATTTCGGCAAGGTAGCAAAATGGTTAAAAAGACACAAAGTGAGAACCGCTATATTCACCTCGTCGCAAACAGCAGATCTCATGCGTAAGGAGTTCCCGAACATGAACATACTCTCCATTCCAGAGGGTATAAACGTTGCTACATACCATGCTGGTAAGAATCTTGCGGAAAGAAAGATAGACTTGCTCGAATATGGCAGCATCAAGCGAAACTTCTTTAAACATTATGTGTCTGGCGTCAACCATATAAACAGGGACAATGCAAACGGCTGTATGCACACATTCTGCCAGCTGCTCGACACTATGGCTGACGCAAAAATAACCATATCGCTACCGCGCTGCGACACTGCGCCCGAAGAAACCGGCGGCATAGAGACGCTTACCCAACGCTTTTGGGAAGGAATGCTGTCGCGTACGGTCTTATTAGGGCGAGCGCCAAAAGAGCTTGTAGATTTGATAGGCTATAACCCCGTTGTCACACTTGATAAGGAGCATGCAGACGAGCAAGTGAGGCATATAGTGGAGCACATCTCAGAGTATCAGGACTTGGTGGACAAGAACCGCGAAACTGCTTTGAGGATGGCGCCATGGGAAATCAGGATGAAACGAGTAATGGAATGGCTGGAGGGCCTGGGGTATGAAAAGTAAACATATAATTATATGAACAAAGCGATAACAGATAGCATAAAATTTATTTGTTGTATAGGAATATTTATACATCATTTTTATCTCCATTCACCGTATGTTGGATTCTTAGGACCAACCGCGTGTGTAATATTCTTCTTTCTGAGTGCATACGGAATTAGTGTGTCCTTAGAAAAGAAACCGATGGCATTACTTCCTTTTATAAAGAAAAGGCTATTTAAGATTTATCTTCCTTTGTTGATGATAAATACATTATTTATTTTAGGAACAGGACTGCTATGCAAAGGTTACTTTAGTATCCCAATTTTCAATGTTTTTGGAGATAATATAGATTTTGTGCAAAATGTTTCTACATTGGATCTATTTCTTTACATTGTAGGTATCTATAAAATTGATGGGGTAACCTGGTTCTTGAACGTATTATTTGCCATGTACTTATTTTTATGGTTTATTCATAAAATGGCGAATAAGACACAAAGGATAATTGTAACATCTATTGCTTATAGCATTTTTGTAATTGGTTGCATAAACATTACCCCCCCCGTTATGTTTGGACTCATTTTTGATCCTTTGGGAATCGTAATAGGTGTTCTTTTTGCAGAGAAAAAGCAACTGATTGAATATATACAATCAAGAATTACCACAAAGTTAATTATCCTAATAGGGATCATAGTTTTTACACTTGGTTTTTTGATGGGAACAATGCAGAATATAGAAGGACGTTACACAAAGCTAATATTATTAATTGTTGCTGTTTCGTCAATAATTTTTACTACAGCTTTAGCTACGGGCAAACCAACAAAAAAGTTTAGTAGCATTAGTACGTTTTTGGGTGGAATATCATTTTTTGTATATCTAACCCATGAAAAGATTGCCAACATAGTATTTTACTTTCGAGGCAGTAGTTCATTGGTTCTGACATCAATCGGAATCTGTATAATTTCTGTTGTTCTCTATTTGTTTTATCAAAAGATAATAAAAAAGATATATGGTTAAAGTTATAGCAGTCGTAGTCACTTACAACCGACTGAATTTGTTGCAGCGAGTTGTTGGTGCTTTGAAAGGTCAGAGTAAAAGACTTGACAAGATATACATTATTAATAATGGTTCGACGGATGGCACGAAGGAGTGGCTTGACGGTCAAATCGGCTTGAATGTAATCCATCAGGAGAATGTCGGTGGATCTGGTGGCTTCTACAGAGGTATCCAAGAAGCCTCGAAGGAAGAGTGCGACTGGATATGGTGTATGGACGACGATGTGTTTCCGCGAGAAAATTGTCTGGATACATTGCTCAATGTCGCAGAACGACACGAGAAGTTGGGAATAGTTTGTCCGCACCGCTTGATGAGCGGCAAGACGTTTGTAGGCGAGGCAAAGACGCTCAATCTGACAAACCCGTTAAGTGATATGCACAACGACATGCTTACGGCTCAGGAGGTGGAAAGCAACGAGATTGTAAGCATTGTAGGAATGGCTTTCGAAGGTCCGCTCATACGCAAGGAAGTGGTAGAAAAGATTGGACTTCCGAACAAGAATCTGTTCATCCTTTACGACGATACCGATTATAGCTATCGCGCTGTGTTGGCTGGTTATAAGGTTCTGGTGGCAAGAGACGCCTTGATGGATAAGCACGACTTCCAGTCGAACTCCAGCTACAGAGAAGACAAGATGAAAAATAAATGGAAACTGGCTTATCATATCCGCAATACTGCCTACTTCGGTCATAGATATGGCAAGAACATTTGGGTGAGACATTTTGCAGCAATGCCATTCCTCCTGCATATGTATGCTGCCATTACGTTCAACTTCGTAAAAGGTCACAAGTATTCGCTTTCTGACTATGGATTGTTCTGGAAGATGATGAGAAGAGGAGTCAGAGAAGAGTTAGGTAAAATGTAATTGTAGAATCTTTAAATCTTTTTCAATGAAATATGATTTTCTGATAGTTGGTTCAGGATTGTACGGAGCAACTTTTGCTTATTTCGCCAAGAAAGCAGGTAAGAAATGCTTGGTGATTGACAAGCGTCCGCAGTTAGGCGGTAACGTATATTGCGAAGAGGTTGAGGGCATTCATGTGCATAAATATGGTGCACATATCTTCCATACCTCTAACAAGGAGGTGTGGAATTTCGTAAACTCCATCGTTGAGTTCAATCGCTATACCAATTGCCCCGTTGCTAACTATAAAGGCAAACTGTATAATCTGCCTTTCAACATGAATACCTTCTGTCAGATGTGGGGTGTGACAACACCGGAAGAGGCAAAGGTAAAGATAGACGAACAGAAGGCGGAAGCTGTGGCAGCATTGAACGGACGCGAACCTAAAAATCTGGAAGAACAGGCTCTGTGTCTGGTAGGTAAGGATATATTCTATACGCTTATCAAGGAATATACAGAAAAGCAGTGGGGACGCAAATGTACCGAATTGCCGGCGTTCATCATCAAGCGTCTGCCAGTGAGAATGGTTTTCGACAACAACTACTTCAACGACAAGTATCAGGGCATACCAGTAGGAGGCTATAACAAGTTGATCGACGGATTGCTGGAAGGTATCGACTGCAAGACCGATGTCGATTTCTTCAACTCGGAATACAAGGACTGGAAGATGTTTGCAGACAAGTTGGTTTACACAGGTGCCATCGACGAGTATTTTAACTACTCGTTGGGCAAACTCGACTGGCGTACCGTAAGTTTCAAGACCCGCATAGAGGATACTGCGAACTTCCAGGGCAATGCTGTCGTTAATTATACCAGTCATGAGGAGACTTACACACGTGTGATAGAGCACAAACATTTTGAGATGTTTGGTCAGGAGATTTATGATTGTCCGAAGACGGTAATCAGCGAGGAGTATTCTACGGAATATAAGGATGGTATGGAGCCATACTACCCAGTGAACGACGAACGTAACAACCAGCTTGCAGAACAATATCGCAAATTGGCTGCAAACGAGGAAAATGTAGTGTTCGGAGGCAGATTGGCACAATATAAATATTATGATATGGCACCTGTGATAGAGCAGGTGATGGAATATTTCAAGAAATAAACTATTATTTAGTAAACGTATGATACCAAAAATTATTCATCTCTGTTGGTTATCGGGTGATCCATATCCTGCAGAGATTCAAAAATGTTTAGATACTTGGAAGAAGTATCTACCAGATTATGAAGTCTGGGTATGGGATACCAAACGATTCGATATAAATAGTACTATTTGGACAAAGCAAGCATTTGAGGCTAAGAAATATGCTTTTGCTGCAGATTATATTCGCCTTTTTGCTTTGTATAACTATGGCGGTATCTATTTAGATTCGGATGTTTTGGTGTATAAAAGTTTTGATCCATTGTTGAGTTTACCTTATTTCATAGGGCATGATCAAATAAGAGCTTTTGAAGCGGCTGTAATAGGAAGTGAACCTGGTTGTAAATGGATAAAGGATATGTTGGATTCCTATACAGGCAGGTCTTTCATTCAAGAAGATGGAAGTTATGATATGCTGCCTCTTCCTTGTCGTTTTCATCATGTACTAACAGGTATGGGCTATAAATTCTGGAGAGTTACGGACTTGTCGGCTTTGAATTTTATGGACTACAATCTGAAGCTGAAACAGATGTTTGTCTTTGATAAGAATTACTTTAATAGTCGCAATTCTATAGAGGTACATCAGACAGCAAAGAGTTTCTGCGCTCATAATTATGCAGGTAGCTGGCAGAAGAAAACTCAGGCAAAATCTATTAAAAATATATTGCCGAAATGGTTAGTACAATTAGTCTATGTTGTAGGTCAAAAGACTTGGGTCCGTAACAAATATAGTTGGTTCCAAATACCATTTGAGAATTAATCATTTAACACTAATTAAAAAAACATAAAACAGTGAAAGGTATATCTCGTTTTTTTACGCTTTATTGGATTATCTATTTTCCTACATGTATTGCATACAATGATCTTCCGGGTTTCTCAAGTATTGATGAAATCATGATGGGAATCTTGTTTGTCTATACTTTTATGAAGTATAGTAATCGCAGTATCAACAGGCGCCCATGGAGGGAATTTATGGTGTGCTTGAGTATTATAGCATTTTATACACTTTATTCATTAATGTTTGGAGTGAATGTAGCTGGCGGTGTATGGTTAGATCTGTTGCAAGAGATTCGACCCTATTCCATTATTTTCTGTACATGGATTTTGAATCCGAGGTTTACAAAGAAGCAAAAGAAATGGATGTTAGGTACAATGGTTATAACTTTATTCTCTTGGATTTTCTATCATCCGCAGACCTTAGATACTCAGGTAGAAGCAGAATTTCCTGTTCTTGGTCAGTTAGCTATATGTACCGGTATGTCGTGGTATCTCTTTACTAAAGAAACAAAACGCAATCGAAATATCGCTCTTTTGTTAGTTTTAACCGGTATGTTAGCACCTAAATTTAAATTCATGGGTGAGGTGGTTTGCTTTATTGGTTTCGTCTATTTTGTCAAAAACAGATTGAATTTTAAGTCCCCTAAAACTATGATATACGTGGTCTTGTTGGTAACTGTCATATTGATGGTAACGTGGACAAGATTTGATGCTTATTATGTTTCTGGATTAAGCAACGACGAATTAGCTCGTCCTATGACTTATAAAACATCGTTGAGGATTCTTTGGGATTATTTGCCATTCGGTTCTGGCATGGGATCTTTTGCATGTAATGGTGCCTGGAAGTTTTATTCTCCTTTATATTATAAGTATAATTTAAATGGTATCTGGGGATTGGATGAAGGAGGTGGTTTTATCTGTGATGCCTATTATCCAACTTTAGCACAGTTTGGTATCGTCGGTGTATTTTTCTTCTGCTGGTTCTGGAAGCGCCGTTTGGCTACTTTTGATATTATTGCAGATATGCGCTATTATCGTGTAGCTATGATAACTTTCTGTTGTCTTGCTATTGAGCAAACGGCAGACTCATCTTGGCTTTCTGGTAAGGGTATGGGATATTGTATGCTGATAGCATTGTGTCTGAATGCCAATAGAAATGCTATGGAACAGAGAAGGAGAGAGGAAATGATGAAAAAGATGTTGGAAAAGCGACGTATGGCAGAAAATAGTGAAACTGAAGAACAGAAATTGGCAGAGAATATTAAATCATGACAAAAGTTTTAATGGTTGGCTCTGCTGAGCAGAGTGGTGGAGGTGTGGCGAGTGTGCTGCGCCTCATGAAGACGATGCCTTTCTGGGAGAAGTATCATTGCGGATGGCTTGGTACGCAGATACAGAGAGGATATGGTGTGAAGTTGTGGTATGCGGTGAAGGCTTATTTCAAGGCGCTGTTTACGATATGGCAGTACGATATTGTGCATTTCCATACGGTGCCTGACAAGATTTGCCTGATTATTCAGATGCCTGTACTCCTATTGGCTTTGCTTGGCAGAAAGAAGATAGTCATGCATATCCACATGGGGAATCAGTTGGAGGAACATCAGCATAATAAATTGTTTATATGGTGTCTGAACCGAGCAGATTGTGTGGTACTGCTGGCAAAGAAGTGGCAGAAGTGTTTTGCTGAGTGGTTTCCTACTGTGAAAGCCAAGACTGCTGTTATCTATAATGCCTGTGCTCCGACTCCTGCCGTGGATTATTCTGTCAAGGAGAAGAGTATCATCATGGCTGCCTTTCTGAACGACAACAAGCATCCCGATTTGCTCCTGAAGGCATGGAAGAAACTGAAAGCGGATTTCCCTGACTGGCATGTTACCATCATGGGAAATGGTGAAGTGGAGCGCTTTCAAGCTTTGGCTCAAACTATGGGATTGGACGATAGTGTGACCTTTACTGGTTATATTACTGGCAAACAGAAAGAGGATATTTGGAATAAAGCAAGTATCTATTGTATGTGTTCCCGTCATGAGGGTTTCCCTATGGTGGTGTTGGAAGCCTGGGCAAGAGGTGTTGCTGTGGTAACTACTCCTGTAGGTGGTCTTCCTGATGTGATAGAAGAGGGAAAGAACAGCCTCACTTTCCCATTTGATGATGCGGATACGCTTACTATGCAGCTTCGGAAACTGATGGAGTCGCCAGACCTTCGTAGGGATATGGCAGAATATTCCAAGATTTTCGGGGAGAGAACTTTCTCGCCAGAGAAAATAAGTGAGAGTGTTGATGAACTATATAAAAAAC
>ERZ1031719.100-NODE-100-length-44841-cov-10.047158_pt1 | contig 44841 bp, 46 predicted proteins | sample MGYA00516702_ERZ1031719 | MGnify/ENA primary metagenome ERZ1031719 (study PRJEB33719, sample SAMN04261227) | wastewater metagenome | biome: rural village; feature: human; material: feces | host: Homo sapiens | place: El Salvador | collected 2013-01-07 ...
AAACAGACACTTTTTTAGATATTTAACCTGTCTACTTGACAGGGGGCATATCAAAGATTAAGGGTGTTTTTTATCTAAATAAAAACCGTGAAATAAACCACGGAAGAAAATCACAATATATCTATCTAAGTATACTAATATTATAACATAATGGCTTATGTTAGTCATACACGTGCGGTTATTGAAATGATTAATATAAGGCGCTGAATGTAGTAAAAATTAGTACTTTTTCTGTTTCTTTTACGAATAAATAAGTAAAGGAGTTATCGTTATGTTATATTATGATGAACTAAAAAAGGCAATCGATAGAGGCTTTATAAAAGGTGATACTGTTCAAATTGCGAGAAAGAATGGGATAGTATTTGATTATGTTTTGCCTAATGAATCAGTAAAGCCCTATGAGGTGGTCGCCACTGAAAAAGTATCAGACGTTTTAGAAGAGTTAAAAGAATGGTAACAAAAAAGAACCTCAAAAAACAGCACGAACATTTTCACTATATCATAAAAGCACCCGTTAAGGTGCTTTTTTCCTGCCTGCTGAACTCATAAATTTGTTACGTTTTTTGTTACGTGTATTTTATCGTAATTAATATATTCTGCCTATAAATATTAGTATGTGTTTTATACTGTAACGTTTTTTACAATGTTAATATGTAGATAAATTTCTATAACAAAAAACGTAAAATGATAACATTTTACGTTTTTTTATGATATAATATTTTCTGAATAATTCTGATTTTATGCAGATTTTAGAATAGTAAATGATTGGAAAGATAGTGAGGTCGAGTGAATGGCTAGAAATGGCTTTTTTACAGGATTAGATATAGGGACAAGCTCGATTAAAGTTCTAGTAGCAGAATTTGTTTCTGGCGAAATGAACGTGATTGGTGTGAGTAACGTTCCCAGCACGGGAGTAAAAGATGGTATTATTATAGATATTGAAGCAGCTGCAGAAGCAATCAAAACAGCGATTGAACAAGCAGAAGAAAAAGCTGGAATGACAATCGATAAGATTAATGTTGGTCTTCCAGCTAATCTTCTTCAAATCGAACCAACTCAAGGTATGATTCCAGTTCCAAGTGAATCAAAAGAAATCAAAGATGAAGATGTTGATAGCGTTGTTAAATCAGCATTGACTAAGAGCATCACTCCAGAACGTGAAGTTATCTCTTTGATTCCAGAAGAATTTATCGTTGATGGTTTCCAAGGTATTCGTGACCCACGTGGCATGATGGGAATTCGTTTAGAAATGCGTGGTTTAATTTATACTGGACCAACAACAATCCTTCATAACCTTCGTAAAACAGTAGAACGAGCTGGTATCAGTGTTGAAAATGTTATTATTTCACCACTTGCTTTGGCAAAATCAGTTCTTAACGAAGGTGAACGTGAATTTGGTGCTACTGTGATTGATATGGGTGGCGGTCAAACAACCGTTGCTTCTATGCGAGCACAAGAATTACAATACACAAACATCTATGCAGAAGGTGGCGAGTATGTCACTAAAGACATTTCTAAAGTCTTGAAAACTTCTATGGAGATTGCTGAAGCCCTTAAATTTAACTTTGGGCAAGCAAACTTAGAAGAAGCAAGCTCTTCAGAAACTGTTCAAGTAGATGTTGTTGGTAGTGAATCTCCAATTTCAGTAAGTGAACGATACTTATCAGAAATCATTTCTGCACGAGTTCGCCACATTTTAGATCGTGTTAAACAAGATCTAGAACGTGGACGTCTACTTGACCTACCTGGAGGAATTATTCTTGTTGGTGGTGGGGCAATTATGCCAGGTGTGGTAGAAGTTGCTCAAGAAATTTTTGGAACAACTGTCAAACTACACGTTCCAACTCAAGTTGGTATCCGCAACCCAATGTTTGCCAATGTTATTAGCTTAGTTGAATACGTTGGGACAATGAGCGAAGTTGATGTTATTGCTCAACGTGCGGTATCTGGTGAAGAATTACTTCGTCGTAAACCAGTTGATTTCGAACCACAGCCACAAGCACAAGCACAACAACGAGTGGTTTATAATAACGAACCTGTTGTACCAGTTAATGAAAACATGGTACCACAGCCAGCTCCAGTTCAGCCTGTACAAAGACACGAAGAACCAAAATCAAAATTTAGTGAACGTGTTCGTGGTATTTTCGGAAGTATGTTTGACTAATAATAAGTGAGGAATAAAAATGGCATTTTCATTTGACACAGCATCAGTACAAGGTGCAGTTATTAAAGTTATTGGTGTCGGTGGTGGCGGAGGTAACGCTATCAACCGTATGATTGATGAAGGTGTTGCTGGTGTTGAATTTATCGCAGCAAACACTGATATCCAAGCATTGAGCTCTTCAAAAGCTGAAACTGTTATTCAGTTAGGCCCTAAGTTGACTCGTGGACTCGGTGCTGGAGGACAACCTGAGGTTGGTCGTAAAGCCGCTGAAGAAAGCGAAGAAGTATTGACTGAAGCTCTTACAGGTGCTGATATGGTCTTCATCACTGCCGGTATGGGTGGTGGATCTGGTACAGGTGCTGCACCAGTTATCGCACGTATCGCTAAAAGCCTTGGAGCTCTTACAGTTGCAGTTGTAACACGACCATTTGGTTTTGAAGGTAACAAACGTGGTAACTTCGCTGCAGAAGGTATCCAAGAACTTCGTGAACAAGTTGATACATTGCTTATCATTTCAAATAACAACCTTCTTGAAATCGTTGATAAGAAAACTCCACTTCTTGAAGCTCTTAAAGAAGCAGATAACGTGCTTCGTCAAGGTGTTCAAGGTATTACTGATTTGATTACAAATCCAGGTCTTATCAACCTTGACTTTGCCGATGTTAAAACAGTTATGGCTAACAAAGGTAACGCTCTTATGGGTATCGGTATCGGTTCTGGTGAAGAACGTATCACTGAAGCAGCTCGTAAAGCTATCTTCTCTCCACTTCTTGAAACAACAATCGATGGTGCTGAAGATGTTATCGTTAACGTAACTGGTGGTCTTGACATGACTCTTACTGAAGCAGAAGAAGCTTCTGAAATCATCAGTCAAGCAGCTGGTAAAGGTGTTAACATCTGGCTTGGTACATCTATTGATGATACTATGAAAGATGAAATCCGTGTAACTGTTGTAGCTACAGGTGTTCACCAAGACCGTGCAGAACAAGTCGCTGGATTCCGTCCACAAGCAACTCGTTCATTTGCTCAAAACAACGCACAACAAGCAGCTGGTGCGCAATACGCTTCAGAACGTGCTCAACAACCTGGTCAAGCCGCTTTTGAACGTCGTTCAAACTTTGACTATGATATGAGCGAAAACCATGCAATGCCAGCTCCACAACAACCAACAGCAAATCAATCACAACAAAAAGATAATTCATTTGGAAATTGGGACCTTCGTCGCGATAACATCGCTCGTCCAACAGAAGGTGAACTTGATAGCAAATTGACCATGTCAACGTTTACAGCTAATGACGATGCTGATGATGAACTTGAAACACCACCATTCTTCAAAAATCGTTAATGACCGATTTTCAAAAAAATAAAGACCTTGTTTTTGAACAGGTTGCGCAAGCAACAAAAGCAGCCAATCGTTCACAAGAAAGTGTCAAGATTATTGCTGTGACGAAGTATGTTGATAGTGGTGTTGCTGCTCGTCTTATTGACACAGGTATTGAACATATTGGTGAAAATAGGGTCGATATGTTTCTGGATAAGTATGAAGCGTTAAAAGATAAAAATTTAACATGGCACCTAATCGGTACTCTACAGCGTCGTAAAGTAAAAAATGTCATTAATTACGTTGATTATTTTCACGCTTTAGATTCTGTTAAATTAGCTGCTGAAATCCAGAAAAGAGCAGAGCATCCCATTAAATGCTTCCTACAGGTTAATATTTCCGAGGAAGAGAGTAAACACGGCTTTAAAGTTTCAGAAATTGATGAAGCTTTAGCTGAAATCTCTGACTTTGATAAAGTGGAAATTGTAGGATTGATGACGATGGCGCCTAAGAATGCTTCTGAAAGTGAAATTGACGACATTTTTGGAAAAGCCGACAAACTTAGACAAGAGTTGCAGGCACGACAATTAGCTCATATGCCGTTTACCGAATTAAGTATGGGGATGAGTGGTGATTTCCCAATTGCTATTCGCAATGGGGCAACTTTTGTTAGAATTGGTTCATCATTCTTTAAATAACGGGAGAAAAACATGGCTTTTAAAGATAAATTTGACAAACTAATCTCTTATTTCGATACTGATGAGGTAAGTGATGTTGAAGAAACTGTTGAAGATGAGGTTAGACAACCTCGTGTTCAACAACAAGTTGAGGCTAAGCCACAGCAAGCACCTCGACGCGCAGAACAGCAATTCTCATCAGCACGTGCTCAACAAGCTCAAGCTGTTGGAGGGGCTGTTCGTCAACGTGTGCAACCTCAACAAAAACGTGCAGTTGATGAAAATCCGCACGTTCATTCATTGAATCAACGTCGTGAAGAACAATTGCAAGTTCGAAACAATCAAACGACTACAACAATTGCCTTGAAATACCCTCGTAAATATGAGGATGCTCAAGAAATTGTTGATTTGTTGATTGTTAACGAATGTGTTTTGATTGATTTTCAATATATGCTTGATGCTCAAGCACGTCGTTGTCTTGATTTTATTGATGGTGCAAGTAAAGTTCTTTATGGTAGTCTTCAAAAAGTTGGCAGTTCAATGTATTTGTTGACACCATCAAATGTTATCGTCAATCTCGAAGAACTTCCAATTCCAAATGCGGGACAAGATGTTGGTTTCGACTTTGACATGAAGAGACGTTAATATATGATTTTTGTATTAATTGTACTATTAAAAACCATTCAATTTTACTCTTATCTGCTAATTGCGTATGCGCTCCTATCTTGGTTTCCAGGTGCGTATAACACTGGATTTGGTCGTTTACTGGTTCAAATTGTTGAGCCAGTAATTAAACCTTTTCAACGTTTAAATCTTCAATTTATGGGATTGGACTTTACGATCTGGGCCGCGGTTATTGCCTTAAATCTCTTGAGTCGCTTTCTTATTATGTTATTAGTTCGATGAAAAAAGAAATTTACCAACATTTTCGACCTGAAGAGTATGATTTCATTGAAAAAATGGATGACATCGCTCAGAGGGTAGAAGAGACATACGCTTATTCATTAACAGATTTTCTAAATCCTCGCCAAGTTGATATTGCTAAAAGTATTCTTGGGAATCGAGGCTTGCGCTACTTTGTTTCGAGTGATTATTATCCAGCAGAGTACGCACGTATACTAGTTGCACCTGATTACTATGAGCTAAATTTGGAAGATTTCGAGTTAGCACTGCTAGAAGTGAATTATAATTCGAAGTTTAATCAATTAACTCACGCTCAAATAATGGGAACTTTGCTTCACAAGCTTGGAGTTAAGCGAACGATTATTGGAGATATTTTAGTTGAGCAAGGCTACGCACAGTTATTAGTTACGAAAAGTATGGTTGATTATTTTCGAGTTAATGTTACTAAGATTGCAAAAGCAAGTGTAAGCCTAAAAGAAATTTCGCTTGACCAGTTAATTAAGGGAGAAAAAGAATCTCATCAACTAGATATCATGGTTTCAAGTATGCGTTTGGATAAAGTTCTGGCAACAGTTTTGAAGCTTTCTAGAAGTCAAGCTATTCAGTTGATCAGTGCTGAAAAGGTAAAGGTTAATTATCAGACGCTTGATAGACCTTCAGAAATGCTTCAATTTGGAGATTTGATTAGTGTTAGAGGATTTGGTCGTTTTTCTATCTTAAGTGAAAATGGGCTTACGAAGAATGGAAAATACAAATTGACCGTAGATAAGATGATACATAAATAAGGAGAAATCGATGGCACTTACAGCACTTGATATTAAAGATAAAACATTTAAAGTAAAATTTCGTGGATACGACGAAGAAGAAGTTAATGAATTTCTTGATATCGTTGTAGATGACTACGAAGACTTGGTTCGTCGCAATCATGAACAAGAAAACAGAATCAAAGATTTGGAAGACAAACTTGCTTACTTCGATGAGATGAAAGAATCTTTGAGCCAATCTGTTATTCTTGCTCAAGAAACTGCTGAAAAAGTTAAAACATCAGCTAATGATGAAGCTGCTAACCTTGTTAGCAAAGCTAACTACGATGCACAACATTTGATTGATGAAGCAAAATCAAAAGCAAACCAAATCTTGCGCGATGCAACTGATGAAGCTAAACGTGTTGCGGTTGAAACAGAAGATTTGAAACGTCAAACTCGTGTCTTCCACCAACGTTTGGTTGCCGCTATCGAAGGTCAACTTGGTTTGACAAATTCACCAGAATGGACAGAATTGTTGCAACCAACTGCTGTTTACCTTCAAAATTCTGATGCAGCTTTCCGCGAAGTTGTTGAGAAAGTTTTGGAAGAAGAAATGCCTGAAGCTGATGATGAATTGTCAATGGATGCTACACGTCAGTTCACTCCAGAAGAAATGGAAGAATTGCAACGTCGTGTAGAAGCAGGAAACAAACACCTTGAAGAAACACAAAAACTTCCTGTTATTGATGATGCTGATGACATCAATCTTAATGAAACACAAACATTTAAATTAAATATTGAAGAATAAGAAAAATGCGATTGATATGCTATATTAACAGCGAGTGGACGATGGTGCGAGGTCTGCAATCACTGGGATATCAGTTATCCTTTTCTAAGATTTTATCTGAATGAAGTAAGATAAAAGGGAGAAACTCACCTTACGGGTTAAAGAGGGAAATTTAGATTTCTACCCTATTTTTAGTGTAGCTAAATTTCTAAACTAAGGTGGTACCACGAGCTTTCGTCCTTACTGAGACGAAGGCTCGTTTTGTTTTACCACTAAAAAATGTCATTTTTCTGTCAATGAGTTAATCATGGACAGTTGAATATTATTTATTATAAGGAGTAGTCATGAAATTAAAAGAAACGCTTAATCTTGGAAAAACTGCTTTTCCAATGCGTGCTGGACTCCCAAACAAAGAGCCTAAATGGCAAAAAGAATGGGAAGAAGCAGACATCTATGCTAAACGTCAACAATTAAACGAAGGCAAACCTTCATTCAACCTCCACGATGGACCTCCATATGCCAATGGTAATATCCACGTTGGTCACGCCATGAACAAAATTTCTAAAGACATTATTGTGCGTTCAAAGTCAATGTCTGGTTTCTGTGCTCCTTATGTTCCTGGTTGGGATACACATGGACTTCCAATTGAACAAGTATTGGCTAAAAAAGGTGTAAAACGCAAAGAAATTCCTTTGACTGAATACCTTGAAATGTGTCGTGAATACGCTCTTAGCCAAGTAGACAAACAACGTGAAGACTTCAAACGTCTTGGTGTGTCTGCAGATTGGGAAAATCCTTATGTAACACTTATCCCTGCATATGAAGCTGCACAAATCCGTGTCTTTGGTGCAATGGCTGATAAAGGTTATATCTACCGTGGTGCTAAACCAGTTTACTGGTCATGGTCATCAGAATCAGCTCTTGCCGAAGCTGAAATTGAATATCATGATATTGATTCAACTTCACTTTACTATGCTAACAAAGTTAAAGATGGTAAAGGTGTTCTTGATACAGATACATACATTGTTGTTTGGACAACGACTCCATTTACAGTAACTGCTTCACGTGGTTTGACTGTTGGCCCTGATATGGATTATGTTGTTGTTAAACCTGCTAACGATGATCGTAAATTTGTTGTTGCGGAAGCACTTCTTGATAGCCTTGCTGAAAAATTCGGTTGGGAATCATTTGAAGTTCTTGCAAAACACAAAGGTACTGAACTTGAATACATCGTTACTGAACACCCATGGGATACAGAAGTAGACGAACTTGTTATCTTGGGTGATCATGTTACACTTGATTCTGGTACTGGTGTTGTCCACACTGCCCCAGGTTTTGGTGAAGATGACTACAATGTTGGTGTTAAATACAACCTTGAAGTTGCTGTTACAGTTGACGAACGTGGTATCATGATGGAAAATGCTGGCCCTGAATTCCAAGGTCAATTCTACGATAAAGTTGTTCCAACTGTTAAAGAAAAACTTGGTGATCTTTTGCTTGCTAGCGAAGTTATCACTCACTCATACCCATTTGACTGGCGTACTAAAAAACCTATCATCTGGCGTGCAGTACCACAATGGTTTGCATCAGTTTCTAAATTCCGACAAGATATTCTTGATGAAATTGACCGCACAACATTCTATCCAGAATGGGGTCGCACTCGTCTTTACAACATGATTCGTGACCGTGGTGACTGGGTAATTTCACGTCAACGTGCATGGGGTGTTCCACTTCCAATCTTCTATGCTGAGGATGGTACAGCTATCATGACTAAAGAAGTGACTGATCACGTAGCTGACTTGTTCGAAGAATTCGGTTCAATCGTATGGTGGGAACGTGATGCTAAAGACCTTCTTCCTGAAGGATTCACTCACCCAGGTTCACCAAATGGTGAATTTACTAAAGAAAATGATATCATGGATGTATGGTTCGATTCAGGTTCTTCATGGAATGGTGTTATGAATGCTCGTGAAGGTTTGGAATATCCAGCTGATCTTTATCTTGAAGGTTCTGACCAATACCGTGGTTGGTTCAACTCATCATTGATCACTTCAGTTGCTGTTAACGGACATGCACCTTACAAAGCTGTGCTTTCACAAGGTTTCGTTCTTGATGGTAAAGGTGAAAAAATGTCTAAATCAAAAGGTAACATCATTTCACCAAACGACGTTGCAAAACAATACGGTGCTGAAATCCTTCGTTTGTGGGTTGCTTCAGTAGATACTGACGCTGACGTACGTGTTTCTATGGAAATCCTTGGTCAAGTTTCAGAAACTTACCGTAAAATCCGTAACACACTTCGTTTCTTGATTGCTAACACAACAGACTTCAATCCAAACGAAGATGCCGTCGCTTGCGAAGACTTGCGTTCAGTTGATAAATACATGACTGTTAAATTCAACCAATTGGTAGCAACAATCCGTAAAGCTTATGAAGACTATGACTTCATGGCTATCTACAAAGCTGTTGTTAACTTCATCACAGTTGATTTGTCAGCCTTCTACCTTGATTTCGCTAAAGACGTTGTTTACATCGAAGCAGCAGACAATATTGCTCGCCGTCAAATGCAAACAGTCTTCTACGATATCTTGGTTAAAATCACTAAATTGTTGACTCCAATTCTTCCACACACAGCTGAAGAAATCTGGTCATACCTTGAATTCGAACCAGAAGAATTTGTTCAATTGTCTGAATTACCAGATGCTGAAGTCTTCGAAGGTCAAGAAAATATTCTTGAAGAATGGGATGCCTTCATGACACTTCGTAACCAAGCTCAAAAAGCTTTGGAAGAAGCTCGTAACGCTAAAGTTATTGGTAAATCATTGGAAGCACACTTGACAATTTATGCTGGTGAAGAAGTGAAAACTCTTCTTGCTGCCCTTGATAGCGACATTGCTCAATTGTTGATCGTATCACAATTGACTGTTACTGACGAAGCTGCTCCAGCAGGTGCAGTTGCCTTTGATGGTGTTGCCTTTACAGTAGCGCATGCTGAAGGTGAAGTTTGTGATCGTTGCCGTCGCGTAGATCCAACAGCTAAAGAACGTTCCTACGGTGTTACAATTTGTGACCACTGTGCTGAAATCGTTGAAGCTAACTTCCCAGAAGCAGTAGCAGAAGGCTTTGAAGTTAAAGCAAAATAATGCGATAACCTATAATAACTAAAAACGAACTCACTTGAGTTCGTTTTTTTGTATGTAAACTAAAAAAACAGGTTTTAAAAACCTGATTATTGAACTGTTGGGAAGGAAATTTCAATTAGATTCGCTGTATGTAAGGTTTTCAACTGATCTAATTGAACGGTAGATTTGTCAATTTTGCGTTTGAGGAAGAATTCCCGGATGGCTTCGATTTCACTTTCTTTGATAGCACGATACTTGTTTGAAATCAACAGTTCGTAATGACTTGGTGCTTTAGTGAAAACAACATCGGTATTTCCTGCAGAGTAAGTCTCAACGAGTTTAGCGTCCGTGTTTCGAAGCTGGTTACGAACTAGCTCGGAATGACTACTTGTTGTGTTGATTAACCTCATAAATTTCCTCCTATGAACTTTCTACAATTATTATAACACTATTTTAGGTGAAAAACTTAGATTATGAGATTTTAATGATGATTTGTTTTCCAAGCATCAACACCCCATTTATGGCTGGCACGTTTTAATTTTACAATAGCTTCATCGACTGGGAACCAAGCAAGGTGATTAAAATCTTCAAGCGGTGCCCCAATTTTTTCATAATGTGTGACTTCATAGAGGTAAGCAGGGTTATAAAAATAAGTATCACGATGACGTGAGTAGAAGTACTCGTCAGCTTGTCCGTAATAATAACCAAGTTCAGCTGAAAATCCGAGTTCTTCAATAAGTTCGCGTTTTAAAGCTGAAAAATGATCTTCGCCCGCTTCGATTTCTCCGCCTGGAAGGAACCAAGAGCCGTTAGGGGCTTGAACTAAAATGATTTGGTCTTTAGTCGCATTTGGAATAATGGCATACACTCCGTAGCGAGTTTTGTAATCAACGTTATCAAGTTTTTCACCAAAAGTTGGGTTAGACATAAAATTCTCCTATAAACATGTTGTGCCAGAAAGAGTGGAGATAAAATTATCAATCTCTAAGATAGATTTGCAAGAGAGGCTATTGCTGTTATTATACTAAAAAAAGCTGTTTTTTGCTAGAAAATTGTCGGAATATTTTGATTTCTGAATTGTTAAAAAAGCCTAGAAAGCTAAAAACTTCCTAGACTTTGCTTTTATTATTCTACTGAAACAGTTTCTTCTTTTTCAACTTTTTTAGCTGATTTGATGATGATTTTACCATTGCTTGTCATCACAGCTTTCAAATCTTTTTCAGTTGGGTGTTCAAGGTAGAAGTCTGTAATAGCATCTTCAATGTGATCTTGGATAGTTCGACGAAGTGGACGAGCCCCCATCTTAGGATCATATCCAAGGTCAACTAGTTTTTCTTTAACTCTATCTGTTACTTCAAGGTGAATATCGTTAGTTGCCAAACGGTTGTTAACATCGTCAAGCATGAGGTTAACGATATGAAGGAGATTATCTTTGCTTAGAGCTTTGAATTCGATAATGCCGTCAAAACGGTTCATGAATTCAGGGCTGAAGAAGTCTCCAAGTTGACCAAGAACAGAATTTGTACGTCCTTCACGAGCAGCACCGAAACCAACAGAAGCTTCAGATTTGCCAGTACCAGCGTTAGATGTCATGATGATAATTGTATCTTTAAAGCTTACAGTGCGTCCTTGACCGTCAGTTAAACGCCCATCGTCAAGAACTTGCAAGAACATGTGCATGACATCAGGGTGTGCTTTTTCAACTTCATCAAGCAAGATGAGTGAGTATGGATTTCGACGAACTTTTTCAGTCAACTGACCAGCTTCTTCGTAACCAACATATCCTGGAGGGGCTCCGACGAGTTTAGCGACGGCGTGTTTTTCCATGTATTCAGACATGTCAAAGCGAATCATGCTATCAGCTGAACCGAAGAGTTCAATAGCGAGTTGTTTTGAAAGTTCAGTTTTACCAACACCAGTAGGACCGACAAAGAGGAATGAACCAATTGGACGGTTTGGTGTACCAAGACCAACACGGTTACGACGGATAGCTTTGGCAATCTTATCAACGGCTTCATCTTGCCCAATAACGTGTTCTTTCAAGTCATCAGCAAGGTGAATTAATTGTGATTGTTCTTTTTCTTTTAAGTCACCAACAGGGATGTTTGTTTTTTCTTCAACGATTGCTTCGATAGTTTTCTCAGTAATCACTGGAATATCATCTTCGTTGATGGTTTGTTTTTGCATTTCCTTGTATTTAGCGATTTGATCACGGAAATATGCTGCGCGTTCATAATCTTCTTCACGAGTAGCTTGAGTTTTTAGGTTTTCGGCTTGAACCAAACGTTTTTCAATTTCTTTTGGATCAACAAAGTTGAGTGTCAAGTTCATCTTAGAACCAGCTTCGTCGAGAAGGTCGATAGCTTTATCTGGAAGGAAACGGTCTTGAATGTAGCGATTTGAGAGGGTAGCAGCAGCTTCGATAGCATCATCACTGTATTTGACATGGTGATAATCTTCGTATTTCTTTTGAATACCACGAAGAATAGTGATAGTTTCTTCGACGCTTGGTTCGTCAACTTTTACAGGTTGCATACGACGTTCAAGCGCAGCATCTTTTTCGATGATACGATATTCGTTCAAAGTAGTTGCACCAACTAATTGTAGCTCGCCACGAGCAAGAGCGGGTTTCAAGATGTTACCAGCATCCATGTTACCGTCACCAGCATTACCAGCGCCGACAATTTCGTGGATTTCATCGATGAAGAGGATAACATCTTTACGTTCACGGATTTCTTCCATGAGTTTTTGCATACGTTCTTCAAATTGACCACGAATACCAGTTCCTTGAACAAGGCTTACCACGTCTAGGCGGATAACTTGTTTATTTTGGAGTTTTTGTGGAACGTTACCGTCTACAATTTTTTGGGCTAATCCTTCAACAACGGCAGTTTTACCAACACCAGGTTCTCCGATAAGAACAGGATTGTTTTTTGTACGGCGGTTAAGAATTTCGATAACACGAACAATTTCAGCATCACGTCCGATGACAGGGTCGATATCACCACGACGTGCGATATCAGTAACATTGATACCAAATTCTTCTAGCAAGCCCTTAGGTTCTTGCTGTGCTGGTCCGTTTGGGCGGAAATTGTTGTTGCCATTGCCACCGCGTCCGTTATTATTGCCTCCACCAGATTGAGTTAGAGGAGTATTTTGGAATCCTTGGCTTTCAAATGCTGGGAAGTCGCTGAGATGACTAAAGAAATCGTCGAAAGGATTCGATGATTGGTTTGTTTGGTTAGAAGATGATTGAGGATTACCTCCTAATCCTCCTAAAATAGCGTTATTTGGGTCAGTTTTCATAATTTGATAGCAATTTTGACACAAATCAATTTGCTTTTGCTGACCATTAACATTTGTATACAGGTGAATAGTAGATTCATTTAAATGACAATTTTGACAGAGCATATAAAATACCCTCCTTTCGTAATGTCTGACTAAAACAATAAAGGTCAAAGATAGTCAGATTTCATACTTACATTATAGCACTAGCCACTAGGAAATCAAGTAAAAAGTATTAAAAATTAGCACTCTTATAAAAAGAGTGCTAATTTTTTTCAGGATCAATTTGACTAGCAGCCATAGACCCCATAATAGCTCCAAAGATAAAACCAGAAAAAATGAAGATACTTAAGAAGAGAGGATTGAACAAGATTTCAAAAGGATTTTCACCTTCTTGCCATTTGAAAAACATGTTAAAAACAAGCATAAAAATGGCAAAAACAACTCCATTAAGCCAGCCTTTTTTCTTAGCTTTTTGGCGCTCTTTCTCAAGCTTATCTCTAGGGACTTCAAGAGGTCCCTGTAAGTCTCTATTGGTCAGCATTGTCATCATAACCATTGGCATGACAAAAATAATGACAAAAGTGTTGCAGTAGAGAAAAATTTCAGCAGATACTTTCCAGACAGTGCTCAAGAGAAAGGTAAGAGCTGTTGAAATAAATTCAAAAAGTAAGAGCAAGATAAATAAGTTATTTCCAATACGGTTACTTCTTGTTCACGGTATTCGTCCAATGCTCCATTAATACCATAAAATCGTTTGATGAATCGTGGCCATAGCGGCCCTTTACTTTTTTTCATGACTAAATCTCCTAATTCCCAATTCCTTTTTAAATATGGCGAGTCTCCCAAAATAGTGTATTTAGATCAGTTCCTAATGCCTCGGCTAACTTGATGCAAAGGTCAAGTGAAGGATTGTACTTGTTATTTTCAATTAAATTAACAGTTTGCCTTGCGATTCCTATTTGCTTAGCAAGGGTCAGCTGAGAGATAACTAAATTAGTTCGAAATTCTTTAACTCGGTTCATTATTCCACCCTAATCTTTCTTGTACCAAGTATAGTAGAATATATGTGACATATCAATTATAAATGACATGTTTTTCTGAATTAAAATTTATTTTTATTCAAATTAGGCTTGACATGGTGTATAATTATGCTAAAATTAGGTATATTATTCAAGAAGAAAAGGATGGATTGGCCTATGGTTTTTAATAATTCGTTTTTGAAAGAGATTGATTTTACTAAGGAAGAGCTAACTAATCTCATTGATTTGGGATTGAAATTTAAAGAGTTGAAAAAGAAGAAAATTGCTCATAAATATTTAGAAGGCTTAAGTATTACTCTTATTTTCGAGAAGACAAGTACCAGAACACGTTCTGCTTTTACAGTAGCTGGACAAGATTTAGGGATGAATGTGACTTATCTTGGAAGCAGTGAAATTCAACTTGGCAAAAAAGAATCCGTAATTGATACGGCAAAAGTTCTAGGTTCAATGTTTGACGGGATTGAATATCGTGGCTTCAAGCAATCTGATGTTGAAGCTTTAGCGGAATTCTCTGGTGTGCCTGTCTGGAATGGTTTGACAGACACTTGGCATCCAACGCAAATGATTGCTGATTTTATGACATTAAAAGAAGTTTTTGGAAAACTAGAAGGTTTGACAATCGCTTATGTTGGCGATGGACGCAACAATATGGCAAATTCTTTGTTAGTTACTTCAGCTATTCTTGGCGTGAATGTAAAAGTCATTGCACCAGCTAGCTTACAGCCAGAAAAAGAAATCATCGAGATTGCACAAGCACACAATAACGGAGCTGAGTTAACTATTACTGATGAGCTTGATGCCGTTTGTGGCGTTGATATGCTTTACACAGACGTTTGGGTGTCAATGGGCGAAAAAGTTGATTTTAAAGAACGTATCGACCTTTTGTTGCCTTATCAAATTAATGCTGATTTGGTTGAAAAGACAGGAAATCCAGATGTGATTGTCATGCATTGCTTGCCTGCTTTCCATGATTTAAACACAGAAATTGGTCAAGCTATCTATGATAAATATGGTTTAGCAGAACTTGAAATTACAGATGAAGTCTTCCAAAAATACAGCTCAGTCATTTTCCAAGAAGCTGAGAACCGCATGCATTCCATCAAAGCGATTATGTATAATTCCCTAAAAGAGATTTAAAACGTTCTTTTTTGACGAGAAATTGTGATAAATGTGAGAAAATGCACTCTCTTGTTGTTTGTTTAGGAGAAATTATGTTAAAATAGTATGGACAATAAACGAAGAGGAGAATAGTCATGGAATCACATTTGGTGAGAATTATCAATCGTCTTGAATTAATGACGACTGATGGTAGCAATCTTAAACGTAATTTTGAACGTGATGGTGTCATTGTGGCAGAAGTGTCTTTTAGCAATGACCCTGAAAATGGTCCAGTTTTCACTTTGCGTGATGTTGAAGCACGTGAGTCTTACTCATTTGACAGCATTGATTTGATCGCAATGGAAATTTACGATCTTCTTTACTAAGATAAAGAAAAAATTCAGACACAGTATAAGGGCAAAGGATTTTTAGTCCTTTCCATCCTATTTTTAAGTGTGGTTTCTGTACTTTCTTATATTGCTATTTTGAATTGATAAAAGTCTAGGAGTTTCTAGACTTTTTTGTTTTTTATAAATGCTTGATACTTAGGTAAAAATTCTTTTTAATCGTTTTGACTAGAAGTGTCTAAAATCCCTATATATCAAGCTTTTTAAGCCAGACCATCCTTTAGTGTTGATTGGTATTTTTATTCAATATATGTTATAATTAATTGATTATTGCTTATAGGAGACACAAATGGATTTTTCATTTTTACCAAAGTATTGGGCTTATTTTAACTACGGTGTCCTTGTAACCATCATGATTTCAGCTTGTGTTGTCTTTTTTGGGACAATCATTGGTATCTTGGTTGCTTTAGTTAAACGTACAAATATTAAAATTTTAAATTGGATTGCTAGTTTTTATGTTTGGGTCTTTCGTGGAACTCCGATGGTCGTGCAAATCATGATTGCCTTTGCTTGGATGCATTTTAGTAATGCACCTACCATAGGTTTTGGCGTTTTGGACCTTGACTTTTCACGTTTGCTTCCAGGTATTATTATTATTTCGCTAAATAGCGGAGCTTATATTTCTGAAATTGTTCGTGCTGGTATCGAAGCAGTGCCAAAAGGGCAACTTGAAGCGGCTTATTCATTAGGAATTCGCCCTGTGAATGCAATGCGTTATGTTATTTTGCCACAAGCCCTTAAAAATATTTTACCAGCTCTTGGTAATGAATTTATTACGATTATCAAAGATAGTTCACTTCTTCAAACAATCGGTGTTATGGAATTGTGGAACGGTGCACAATCAGTCGTAACAGCTACATATCTACCAATTACGCCATTGTTGTTTGCTGCATTCTATTACCTCATGGTGACTACAGTCTTGTCATTCTTACTTAAAAAACTTGAAAATCGTATGGAAAATGGAGGTAGCAACTAATGTCAGAGACTCTTATTTCAATTAAATGCCTTCACAAATACTTCGGAAAAAATGAAGTGCTTAAAGGCATTGATCTTGATATTAAAGCAGGCGAAGTTGTTGTTATCATTGGCCCTTCAGGATCTGGGAAATCAACTTTCCTTCGTACAATGAACTTGCTTGAAACACCTACTAAGGGTGTGATTACCTTTGAAGGTGTCGATATTACTGATAAAAAAAATGACATTTTCAAAATGCGTGAAAAAATGGGAATGGTTTTCCAACAATTTAATCTCTTCCCAAATATGACAGTGCTTGATAATATCACTTTGTCACCAATTAAGACAAAAGGTGTTTCTAAAGAAGAAGCGCAAGCTAAAGCTTATGATTTGCTAGATAAAGTTGGGCTTCGTGATAAAGCTGATGCCTATCCAACAAGTCTATCAGGTGGTCAACAACAACGTATTGCTATTGCGCGTGGTCTTGCCATGGACCCAGATGTTCTTCTTTTTGATGAACCAACATCAGCGCTTGACCCAGAAATGGTTGGTGAAGTTCTTGGTGTTATGCAAGATTTGGCGAAATCTGGTATGACAATGGCAATTGTAACGCATGAAATGGGATTTGCGCGTGAAGTTGCTGACCGTGTCATTTTCATGGACGGTGGCGTGATTGTTGAACAAGGTTCACCAGAAGATGTTTTTGAAAATACTAAAGAAGCACGTACAAAAGATTTCTTGAGTAAAGTTTTGTAAGATAAAAAATAGCCCCAGTTGAGTTACAAACTCGGCTGAGGTTTTTTGTTATAAAAAAAGAAAGTTAAAGGTACTTAAAAATGAGCAAAACATTAACTGTAAATGAGTGATTTTTATGCATTAAGTACACTTAATTTTTATATTTTAGTTATTTTAAGAGTGCTTTAGTCTATGAAAGAGTCGTGAAAACAGCTATATTATAATGATTCTAAATAAAGGTTAGTTTTATTTGGAATTATTCTAATTAGTGCATAAATAAAGAAAAAATTAATTTTTATGGTTTTTTTCTTTCATCTTTATGATATAATGATTCGGACGGAAGGTTAAATATTTTATCAAAAAAATTTGGGGAGGTCAAGAAATTTGATTTTGCAGAATGCTAAAGTTGGTATTCCTTACACTATTGTCAGTATTAATTTACCTGATGAGAGTGTTAGACACTTGTCAGATTTAGGGCTAAAGGTTGGTGCCTCACTTAAAGTGATTTCTAAAACGCCAACTAGTGCGATTGTTATGCTTAAATCAAGCCGTTTGGCTTTTGATCAATCGATTTTAAGTCAAATTGATGTCACAGAAGAAGAAGGTGCTCTTTTATCTCTTCCTCTTTCAGAATTAAAAGTAGGTGAGTATGCTTACGTTGACGGTATTTATGCAATGAATGAAGCAAAACGTCGTCTTATGGATATGGGATTGACTCGCCACACAAAAGTTTACTTACGTAAAGTTGCTCCTTTAGGAGACCCTATTGAAATTAGTTTACGCGGTTACGAATTGACACTTCGTAAGTCTGAAGCACAAATGATTAGTGTCGTTAAAGTAGATAGCGAGGAGGAAAAATGACAGAGATAGCCTTAATCGGTAATCCGAATAGTGGTAAAACAAGTCTATTTAACTTATTGACAGGAACAAGTCAACGTGTTGGTAACTGGCCTGGTGTTACTGTTGAGCGTAAAAGCGGAACAGTCAAAAAACACGCTGACTGGAAAGTCCAAGATTTACCAGGGATTTATTCAATGTCACCTTACACGCCTGAAGAAAAAGTTGCGCGTGATTATTTATTGAGTAATGATGCTGACAGCATTCTTAACGTTGTTGATGCGACAAACTTGGAACGTAATCTTTACTTGACTACTCAATTGATTGAAACAGGAATTCCAGTAACTGTTGCTCTTAATATGAGTGATGCTTTGAAAGCTCAAGGAAAAACAATTAACATTGATAAACTTTCTTATCAATTGGGTGTGCCAGTTATTTCAACAAGTGCGATTAAAAATACTGGTGTTGATAAAGCTATCAAAAAAGCAGCTAATACGACAAAAGCTAGTACTGATCTTATTCAATACCCAACGTACAGCGATCAGTTTGAAGCTGCTATCAAACAAATTATTGATATTCTTGGAGATGTCGTTCCAGAACGCTCAGCACGTTTTTATGCCATTAAATTATTTGAACGTGACACTTTGGTACAAGAAGAAATTACTTTGTCTGATTTCCAAAAAGGTGAAATTAACCAAGTGATTAAGATTACAGAAGAAATCTTTACAGAGGATTCTGAATCAATCGTTATCAATGAACGTTACGAATTTATCGAACGTGTGGCTAAAATGGCTCAAAACCAAGATAGCAATTTCAAAATGACAGTCTCAGATAAAATTGACCGAATTGTTACCAATCGTATCTTGGCCTTACCAATTTTTGCTGTTGTAATGTTCTTGGTTTACTACCTATCAATTCAAACTGTTGGTACAATGGGAACTGACTGGGTTAACGACGCTCTCTTTGGAGAGTTAGTTCCTGGGTGGGTTCAATCTGGTCTTGATGCTCTTTATGTTTCAGGATGGCTTGAATCACTTATCATCGATGGTATTGTAGCTGGTGTCGGAACAGTTCTTGGTTTCTTGCCTCAAATCTTTGTTCTCTTTATCTGTCTAGGCATTTTGGAAGATATTGGATACATGAGTCGTATTGCATTTGTTATGGACCGTGTCATCAGACGTTTTGGTTTGTCAGGTAAATCATTTATTCCAATGTTGATTGCAACAGGTTGTGGTGTACCAGCTGTTATGGCAAGTCGTACCATTGAAAATGAACGTGACCGCCGCATCACTATTATGACAGCAACATTCATGCCATGTTCTGCTAAATTAGCGATTATCGCTTTGATTGCAGGTGCTTTCTTCCCTGATAATCCAATCGTTGCACCATCTACTTACTTTATTGGTGTTATTACAATTATCCTTTCAGGGATTGCGCTTAAGAAAACGAAATTACTTGGTAGTTATGTGAGTCCATTTATCATGGAATTACCAGCTTATCACATGCCAAAAATGATGAGTGTTCTTCGTTATGCTTTTGGAAAAGCTCTCAGCTTTGTTAAACGCGCAGGTACAGTTATCTTTAGTTTGACAGTTATTATTTGGTTCATGTCTACATATAATTTCACTTTCCAAGCGGTTGATACTGATCATTCTATCTTGGCTTCACTTGGTAAATTGATTTCTTGGCTCTTTGAACCACTTGGATTTGGTAACTGGAAGGCTACAGTTGCTGCAGCAACAGGTCTTGCTGCTAAAGAAGCTGTTGTCGGTACTTTTGGTATTTTGTATAACGATAGTACAACTCATAGTTTGTACCATGCATTGCAATTGGATTACTCAGCTCTTGCAGCTTACTCGTTCTTGATTTTCAACCTTCTTTGTGCACCATGTTTTGCCGCAATGGGAGCTATCAAACGTGAAATGGGTGATGCTAAGTGGACACTTGGAGCTATTGGTTTCCAAACAGGTCTCGCTTACGTTGTTAGTCTGATTATTTATCAACTTGGACTTGTTGCTTTCTACGGTAAAGGTATTAACTTCTGGACAATTGTAGCTATTGTTCTATTAATTGTGATTATCTACTTTATCGTGAGAAAACCAGCTCAAGAAAAAGAAGAAGTGATTACATTAGATAATCTAGAAAAAGTTGGAGAATAATGTTTATGGCGACTATTATTATTGCATTGCTAATTGCATTTGCTGTTTTTATGGGCTTACGAAGTTTCATCAAGGGTAAAGGCTCTTGTGGTGATTGCAATTGTTCGTGTCCCGTAAAAGATAGCCAGCATAAAAATGTAAAAGTAAAATAAGAAAAGAGATACTTGCTCATTTGGGCAGGTATTTTTTTGTTGTATTTTTATAGAATATTCTGATAATTTATCAAAAAATATTTTATTATGAAGTCGCTTTCTGGTATAATAAAAGAAATATATTTTCAGGAGAATTTCATGGCGAAACTTATAGATGGTAAAGCTTTAGCTGCTAAAATGCAAAATGAATTAGTTGAGAAGGTTGAAAAATTAAAAGCTGAAGCTGGTATTGTACCTGGTTTGGTGGTGATTTTGGTTGGTGATGATCCCGCTAGTCAGGTTTATGTGCGTAATAAAGAACGCTCTGCTAAGAAAGCTGGATTCTTGAGTGAAACGGTTCGTTTATCAGAATCAACTAGTGAGGAAGAATTGATTCAAGTCATTGAGCAATATAATAACGATGATCGCTTCCACGGGATTTTGGTACAGTTACCACTTCCTGCCCACATTACCGACAAACGTGTGATTTTGGCAATTGATCCTAAAAAAGATGTAGATGGTTTTCACCCTATCAATACAGGACACCTTTGGAATGGACGTCCTGTCATGGTGCCATGTACGCCAGCTGGAATCATGGAATTATTGCGTGCTTACGAAGTTGATTTAGAAGGAAAAACGGCAGTTATTATCGGTCGTTCAAATATTGTCGGAAAACCAATGGCACAGCTCTTGCTTGATAAAAATGCAACAGTGACACTAGCGCACTCACGTACTCGTGACTTGGCGCGTGTAACAAAACAAGCTGATGTCTTGATTGTGGCAATCGGTCAAGGACATTTTGTGACTAAGGAATTCGTCAAAGAAGGCGCTGTAGTCATTGATGTTGGTATGAACCGTGATGAAAATGGCAAATTAATCGGGGATGTTAAGTTTGATGAAGTTGAACCAGTAGCTAGTCTCATCACCCCAGTTCCTGGAGGCGTTGGTCCAATGACAATTACCATGCTGATGGAGCAAACTTATCAATCAGCTCTTAGAAGTGTGAAAGCATGATCATTGACGAACGCTTAGCACGCAAGGTTGTTGTCAAACGTCAAGCGGATTCCCATAAAGGGACTTATGGGCGCGTGCTCTTGATTGGTGGCTTTTATCCTTATGGCGGGGCTATTATCATGAGTGCTTTAGCTGCTGTTAAAAGCGGTGCTGGGCTAGTGACAGTAGCAACTGAACGTGAGAACATTGTAGCACTTCACACTCAGTTACCAGAAGCTATGGCTTTTGATTGTGAGGACGAAGAATTTTTAGCAGAAAATCTTACTAAGGCAGATGTGGTTTTGATTGGTTCTGGTTTAGGAGAAAATAGCAAAGCTAAACGTGTGTTTGAAGAAGTGCTTTCTAAAGTTTCTGAAAATCAGATTTTGCTTGTTGATGGCTCTGCTTTAAATCTTCTTGCCAAAGCCATGCCAGTTTTTTGTCAGGCAGGTCACATTATTTTAACACCGCACCAAAAAGAATGGGAACGTTTGTCTGGATTGGTGATTGCTGACCAAAGTCTTGAAATGACCCAAAAAGCTCTAGCTAATTTTCCAAAAGAGACGATTTTAGTGGCTAAAAGTCATCACACCAAAATCTTACAAGGTAGGCAAGTTGGAGAATTAACCGTTGGTGGTCCTTATCAGGCAACTGGTGGCATGGGTGATACCCTTTGTGGAATGATTGCTGGTTTTGTGGCTCAGTTTAAGGATAATCTCTTTGAGAGTGTTGCAGTAGCAACGTATTTGCACTCAGCAATCGCTGATCAACTTGGTCAGGAAGCTTATGTTGTTTTGCCAACGACAATCAGCGCAGCTCTTCCAAAAGCAATGAAAAAATTATCAGAATAAAATAGCAAAGTACATTTTTTATAATAAAAAGTGTACTTTTTTGCTCTCGAAAATACTTACAAAACAAAATATTTCAAAAATGTTACAAATATTACAACTTTGTATTGACTTATGTAAAAAACTACTCTATAATATTGGCAGAATTGGCCGATTCTAAGATGACAATAGTTATTAAAAAGGTTATTTATCACGCTGTATTAGCTTTTTTCTAAAATTATCCAAAAGATTTTTTTAGAAAAAACAGTGTAATCTTTTTGTAACAAAAAACTGGTTATAAGCAAGTTTTTGGGAAATGTTTATTTTATCAAAGGGGAAAGATATTATGAAAAAAGGTAACTTTAATCAAAGAGCATAACGCTTTTCAATTCGTAAATATAGTATTGGAGTTGCATCCGTTTTGATTGCAAGTGTGCTGTTTATGGAAGGAGAGGTTGTAGTAGCTGAGGATATGGTGTCAGCAGATGCCATGTTACAAGAACAAGTCACTCAATCAGGTGATAATCAGGTAGTAACTAACGGAAACACTAAGTAGGAAACAAGTGAGGGAGAACTTGTTTCTAAAATCAATCAGCCTAGTGAAGTGCCTGATATCGGTGACAAAGAAGAAAATGTGAATGCTGAACAAGACCTAGCTTTAAAGGATGATCAAGTATCTACAGAAGAAAATCAGCCAGAACAAGAGACAGTTGTTAGCGAAGAAATTAATCAGTCAGCGGACTTTCCTGAAACTGTCACTGTTGATGCGGCTGATTTAGTAGGTGAAGCAAAAGCCAATCAAGAGTCATTTGTTAGAGAATCAAAAGTGTCTGTTACTGCTCAAAGTAATTTGCCAAGCCAAGGTTATTACACTTATTCTCAAAAGACAGAAGTAAAAAATGAACCGAGTGCCTCAGCTCCAGTTGCTTTTTATGCTAACGCTGGTGACCGTGTCTTTTATGACCAAGTCTTAACACGAGACGGTTATCAATGGATTTCTTATAATTCTTATTTAGGTCAACGCCGTTATGCTGTTATTTCTAAATTAACAGCTGAAGTGGTTCAAAAATTATCTGGCTCACTTAATTTTCAAAATGTGACAAGCCAAGGCTTTGACGTCCTAGTAACAAATATCTCAGATCCTAAGGAGATTACAAGTGTTAAAGTTCCTGTTTGGACTGTTAAGGACGATCAAGATGATATTATTTGGTACGACGCCACTAGACAAGGTAATGGTGATTACAAAGTCCGTGTGAATATAGTGGATCATAAAGGTGAAACAGGAACCTACAATGTTCACTTGTATTATCAAGAAAGCGATGGACATCTTCAAGGGGTAGCGGCTAAGCAAGTAACTTTACCAGAAAAAACAGCTGGTGCCAAGACGATTCCAGCTCAAGGTTCTTACGTATTTCAAAATACAATAGAAGTAAAAAATGAAGCCCGTATGTTAGCACCGACAGAATTTACCTTTGAAAAGGGTTATAAATTAGATTATTACGACCAAGTTTTAGAGGCTGATAATCATCAATGGATTTCTTACGTCAGCTATGGTAGTTTAAGACGTTACGTTTTAATAGATTAAAAGGAGAAGGGGCTTCTACCAGTGCTTAAACTGGTAGAGGTAGAGTTTAGGAAAAGGGAAAATGCGAAAGAAGTTTTCAAAAAAGGTTCTTATCTTACTTTTGACTTTTACTAACCTAGTGGTTGGTTATGGTCTGTGTCGACAACTGATGGTTACTCATCAAGAATCTGAGGTTAAACTTGATGAGTATGCTTTTGAAAAAAGCATGAAGAAAACTCAGAAGAAAATTTATCCTGACTTGTCAAAGTATGATCATTTAAGTATTTTAGTGTCAATTTCACAGCAGAAAATGATTGTTTATTCTAAAAATGATGTCATTTTTAAAACCAAAGTATCGACTGGCGCTAAAGATACGCCAACACCAACGGGGAAATTTGCTATCGAGGCAGAACGTGGTGACTTTTCTTATGATGATAGTTTGAACCGAGGTGTTTGTTACTGGGTATCCTTTAAAGACCATGGAGCGTGTCAGTTTCAAAGTCTTCCGACTGATTGGAAAGGAAAGGTCTTGAAAGGAGAGACGAAAAAACTCGGAAAGGCATGTACTGATGGGAATGTAAGGTTATCAAAAGAAGATGCCAAGTGGCTTTTTGAGAATATGCCAGAAGGAGTTATCGTTAGTGTGCATTAGTTAGAGGTCCTAGAATTAGAAAAAAATTTCGATTTTCAATAGAGCTGCTTTTGAATTTCTAGGCTCGAGAAAAAACTGTCCACTGGACATAACTCACTTTTGAATTTCTAGGCTCGAGAAAAAACTGTCCACTGGACATAACTCGCTTTTGAATTTCTAGGCTCGAGAAAAAACTGTCCACTGGACAGTTTTTTTCTGTTATAATAGTAAATGATATGCAAAATTTGTATGAAGTTAAAAATACTATGGAAAGGAGCCTGTCATGTCAGATTATTTAAGTGTTTCGACCTTAACTAAATATCTTAAATTAAAGTTTGATCGTGATCCTTATTTGGAGCGGGTTTATTTGACAGGTCAGGTTTCCAATTTTCGACGTCGTCCAACGCATCAATACTTTTCTTTGAAAGATGAAAATGCAGTGATTCAAGCGACGATGTGGGCAGGGACTTTTAAAAAACTTGGTTTTGAGCTTGAAGAAGGTATGAAAATCAATGTTGTGGGACGTGTCCAACTTTATGAACCGAGTGGGTCATATTCTATTATTATTGAAAAGGCAGAACCAGACGGTATTGGTGCTTTAGCGCTGCAATTTGAACAGTTGAAGAAGAAATTAGCAGAAGCTGGCTACTTTGATGAGCGTCATAAGCGTCAACTGCCTCGATTTGTGAAGAAAATCGGTGTGGTAACCAGTCCAAGTGGAGCGGTTATTCGAGATATTATCACGACTGTCTCTCGTCGTTTTCCTGGGGTTGAGATTTTACTTTTCCCGACAAAGGTTCAAGGAGAAGGTGCTAGTCAGGAAGTGGCTGCTAATATCGCCAAAGCAAACGAACGTGATGACTTAGATCTTTTGATTATTGGTCGTGGTGGAGGTTCTATCGAGGACTTATGGGCTTTTAACGAAGAAATTGTTGTTCAAGCGATTTTTGAATCTCGTTTGCCAGTCATTTCGAGTGTGGGACACGAGACGGACACGACATTGGCAGATTATGTTGCCGACCGTCGTGCAGCGACTCCGACAGCGGCTGCTGAACTTGCGACACCTGTGACTAAGGCTGATATTATTTCTTGGATTGCTGAACGTGATAATCGTATCTATCAAGCTGCTCTACGTCGCATTAAGCAAAGTCAAGAACGTCTTGATAAATTAGCTAATTCAGTGATTTTTAGACAGCCAGAGCGTTTATATGATGGTTATGTTCAAAAACTGGATCGCTTGGTCATGTCCTTGATAAATACCATGCAAAATCAATTTAGCCAAGCTAAACAACGTCAAGAGTTATTACACCAGCGTTTACTTGCTTTGGATTTTGATAGTCAGATTAAGCATTACAAAGACAATTTGCAAAGTTTAAGACGTTTATTGTTATCAAATATGACTAGTCAATACGATAGTAAGTTAGCTCGATTTGAAAAGGCACAAGATGCCTTATTGTCCCTTGATACTAGCCGTATTATTGCTAGGGGCTATGCGATGGTGCAAAAAGATGATAAAGTCATCTCAAGTGTGACCGATGTCAATCTAGGAGACAAATTGACGGTTCAATTAAAAGACGGTCAACTCGAAGTGGAGGTAAAAGATGCCAAGTAAAAAAACATTTGAAGAAAATTTACAAGATTTAGAAGCGATTGTAACAAAACTTGAAAACGGCGATGTGGCTCTTGAAGATGCTATTGCTGAATTCCAAAAAGGAATGCTTCTCTCAAAAGAATTGCAAAAAACACTAGATTCAGCTGAAAAAACACTTGTTAAAGTGATGCAAGCTGACGGAACTGAAACAGAAATGGATGCCTAATGGATAAAGTAAGTAAAATTGGTCAAGCCATTCATCAATATTACGAACAAAAAGATTTAGTATCACCAGATTTGATTGAGTCAATCTTGTATTCTGTTGATGCTGGGGGCAAACGTATCCGTCCATTGATTTTTCTAGAATTGCTAGAAGGTTTTGGAATTTCTTTGACAGATGCTCATTATGATGTGGCTGCCGCTCTTGAAATGATTCACACAGGTAGTTTGATTCACGATGATTTACCTGCCATGGATGATGATGATTACCGTCGCGGACGCTTAACAAACCACAAAAAATTTGATGAAGCAACAGCGATTTTGGCTGGAGATAGTCTCTTTTTAGACCCATTTGATTTGTTGGCAAATGCTGCGCTAACAGCTGACATCAAAATTCATTTGATTGCAGAATTATCACATGCTTCAGGAACTTATGGTATGGTCGGTGGTCAAATGCTTGATATGAAAGGTGAAGAGCGTAAGCTCAGCCTTTCAGAATTACAATTGATTCATTCTAATAAAACAGGAAAATTGTTGACTTTCCCTGTTGTGGCAGCAGGAATTGTTGCTGGTGTTGAAGATGAAGAACTTGCTAATTTGCGTAAAACTGGTAGCTTGATTGGGCTTGCTTTCCAAGTTCGCGATGATATTTTAGATGTGACAGCAAGTTTTGAAGAAATTGGAAAAACACCGAAAAAAGATTTACTAGCTGACAAAGCGACTTACCCAAGCTTACTTGGTTTAGATAAGTCTTATGAGATTTTAAATCAGTCGCTTGACCAAGCGCTAGCGATTTTCAAAAACCTCTCAGTCACTCATGGCTTACATGCAGAAAAAATCACAGAAATGATAGAAAGGTTACGACTAAATGCCTAAGGAAAGAGTTGATGTACTAGCCTATAAACAAGGGCTTTTTGAGACACGTGAGCAGGCAAAACGTGGAGTAATGGCTGGTCTAGTGGTCAATGTTATTAACGGCGAGCGCTACGACAAACCAGGTGAAAAAATTGATGATGCAACAGAATTAAAACTAAAGGGTGAAAAATTAAAATACGTTAGCCGAGGTGGACTAAAACTTGAAAAAGCTTTGCAAGTTTTTGAGATTTCTGTTAATGGTCAAACAACGATTGATATTGGTGCTTCCACAGGTGGTTTCACAGACGTGATGCTACAAAATGGTGCAAAATTGGTTTATGCTGTTGATGTGGGAACCAACCAATTGGTTTGGAAACTACGTCAAGACGAACGTGTGCGTAGTATGGAACAATATAATTTCCGCTATGCTGAATTAGCTGATTTTACCGAAGGGCAACCAACTTTTGCTAGTATCGATGTCAGCTTTATTTCGCTGAATTTGATTTTGCCAGCACTTCATAATATTTTGGCTGATGATGGTCAAGTGGTAGCTCTTATTAAACCGCAATTTGAAGCTGGACGTGACCAAATTGGAAAAAATGGAATCATTCGTGATAACGCTGTGCACCAAAAAGTTTTGGAAACTGTGACAAGTTTTGCTGTCGATTTCGGATTTACAGTTAAAGGGATTGATTTCTCACCTATCCAAGGTGGACATGGTAATATTGAATTTTTGGCACATTTGCAAAAATCAGCTGACGCGAAAAATTTAGTAGTTGCTATGATTCCAGAAGTTGTTGAAAAAGCGCATAAGGAATTTAAAGATGAAAAAGAGTGAACGTTTAGAATTAATTAAAAAGATTGTTGCTGAAAATGCTGTTGAAACGCAGCATGATTTACTTAAATTACTTGAGGCTGAAGGACTTACTTTAACACAGGCTACCATTTCTCGCGACATGAATGAGATTGGTATCATCAAAGTGCCGTCAGTTGATGGGCCATACATTTACGGTCTTTCAAAAGATAAAACTAAAAAAGTTGGACAAGTATCTGTTCCAATTAAAAGCACTATCCTTGCTGTTTCAGAAGAAACTGAAGGTCTTGAAAACATGATTAATCTTGATGTCATTCCAGGAAACAGCCGCTTAATCAAACGTTTCTTGTTGGAAGATTTCAAGGATAGTCTTTTTAGTGTTATTGCTGATGATGATAGTTTGTTAGTGGTCGCAAAAACAGCAGAAGATGCTGCAGCCATTCGCCAAGAAGTTCGTAAATGGATGACTGACCACAAATAAGAAAGGTCGTTCTATGCTTTTAGAAATTTCCATTAAAAATTTTGCCATCATTGAGGAAATCTCATTGACTTTTGAAAATGGCATGACCGTTTTGACGGGTGAAACCGGTGCAGGGAAGTCTATTATTATCGATGCCATGAATCTCATGCTTGGTGCGCGTGCGAGTCTTGATGTTATCCGTCACGGGGCAAATAAAGCTGAAATTGAAGGCCTCTTTTCAGTTGGTGAAAATGCTGCGCTCACGCAAATTTTGGAGGAAAATGGCATTGAGGTTACGGAAGAATTAATTATCCGTCGTGAAATTTTGCAAAATGGTCGTTCGATTGGTAGGATTAATGGACAAATGGTTAACCTGACAACGCTTCGTGCTGTTGGTCAATATTTGGTTGATATCCATGGGCAACATGACCAAGAAGAATTGATGAAACCAAACATGCACATTCGTATGCTGGATGAATTTGGGGATAGCCAATTTGCTTCGGTCAAGAAACACTACCAAGACCTTTTTGAACATTATCGCCGCTTGCGTAAACGTGTTTTAACCAAACAAAAAAATGAGCAAGAACACAAAGCACGTATCGAAATGCTGGAATTTCAAATTGCAGAGATTGAAGCAGCTGCCCTAAAATCAGGTGAAGACCAAGCTCTAAACCAAAAACGTGATAAGTTGTTAAATCACAAACATATCGCAGACACATTAACTAATGCTTATGTCATGCTCGATGATGAAGAGTTTTCAAGTTTGTCAAATATCCGCTCAGCTATGAACGACTTGATGACTTTGGAAGAATTTGATGCAGAATATAAAGACATGTCATCAAATGTTTCTGAAGCTTATTACATTCTAGAAGAAGTGACTAAGCAATTAGGTGATGTTATTGATGAGCTTGATTTTGATGCTGGTAGTCTTCAACAAATTGAAGCTCGTTTAGAAGTGATTTACAGCATTACCCGTAAATACGGTGGCAGTGTTGATGATGTTTTAGATTATTACGAAAATATAACCAAAGAATACAATCTTTTGACTGGCAATGATGAGTCATCTGATGATATGGAAAAAGATCTCAAACGCTTGGAAAAAGAATTGATTGTTGCTGCTGAGAGTCTCAGTCAAGAACGTCATCAATTAGCTAAAAATTTGGAAGCTGAAATCAAGCAAGAACTGGCTGATTTGTACATGGAAAAGGCTGATTTTCAAGTGCAATTTAGCAAGGGAAAATTCAATCGTGATGGGAATGAAGCTATTGAATTTTACATTTCAACCAATCCTGGAGAAGGGTTCAAACCTTTGGTTAAGGTGGTATCTGGTGGTGAAATTTCACGTTTAATGTTAGCTATAAAATCTGCCTTTTCACGTAAAGAAGACAAGACAAGTATTGTCTTTGATGAGGTTGATACAGGAGTTTCTGGACGTGTAGCGCAAGCTATTGCCCAAAAAATCTATAAAATCGGTAGTCACGGGCAAGTTTTGGCGATTTCACACTTGCCACAAGTGATTGCGATTGCGGATTATCAATTCTTTATTGAAAAACGTAGTGATGAAAATACAACGGTTTCAACAGTGCGTTTGTTAAGTGAAGAAGAGCGTGTGGAAGAAATTGCAAAAATGCTTGCTGGTAGTGATATTACGGAAATGGCGCGTGAACAAGCGCGTGAATTGCTAAAGAAATAAAATAGGAGCCCCAGGGCTTCTTTTTTTGTCTTCTAAAACTGGTTGATAAAATGTCCCCCAACTGCTAAAAATTTGGTATAATGGTTGTTAGGATAAATTTTGATATAAAGTTTTGAAAGTATGATAGGATAAAAAATGAGTAAAATTAAAATTGTTACAGATTCATCTTTAACGATTGAACCAGAATTAGTAGAAAAATATGATATTACAGTTGTGCCATTGTCAGTTATAATTGATGGTGTTGTTTATTCTGATAACGACATGAAAGAGGAAGGAAAATTCCTCAACTTGATGCGCAATAGCAAAGAATTACCTAAGACAAGTCAACCCCCTGTTGGTGTGTTTGCAGAAGTTTACGAAAACTTGATGAAAAATGGTGCTGAGCACATTGTTTCAATTCACATCACGCATACACTTTCAGGAACTGTTGAAGCAGCTCGTCAAGGGGCTAACCTTGCTGGAGCGGACGTAACGGTTATCGATTCAACATTTACAGACCAATGTCAAAAATTCCAAGTGGTGCAAGCTGCCAAATTAGCCCAAGAAGGTGCAAGCTTAGAAGAAGTTCTTGCAAAAGTTGAAGAAGTTCGTCAAAAATCAGAACTTTACATTGGTGTTTCAACCCTTGAAAATTTGGTTAAGGGTGGACGTATTGGACGTGTTACAGGTCTTCTCAGCTCACTACTTAACATTCGAGTGGTTATGGAAATGATTGATTGCGAATTGAACACAGTTATCAAAGGTCGTGGTGTTAAAACATTTAATAAATGGCTTGATAGCTTTATTGAGCATGCACAAACATCTGGCAAAAAAGTCGCTGAAATCGGTATTTCATACTGTGGAACGGCTGATATGGCAAATGGCTTTAAAGAAAAGCTGCAAGTTTTGGGTGCTCCAATTGCTGTTTTAGAAACTGGTTCAATCATCCAAACGCACACTGGTGAAGACGCTTTTGCGATTATGGTACGCTATGAATAAGAAAAAGAATATTTTAACTGGGTTTGCTTTCTTTTTAGCAAGCCTTCTTCTGTTTATCGCCGTTTTTAATATTTTGATTCCAAAATCAGATCAAGAATTAACCAAAAAGGATTTCTTAGCTCAGAAAACAAAGTTATTTCGTTATGTGGCTATCGGTGATTCCTTGACCGAAGGGGTTGGCGATACAACTAATCAAGGTGGTTTTGTCCCAATTCTATCCCAAAGTTTAACAGATACTTATCATTATCAAGTCACACATGATAATTACGGGGTTTCAGGAAACACCAGTAACCAGATTTTGACACGAATGAAAGATAAGCAAGACATCCAAAATTCCTTAGCCAAAGCGGATATGATGACCCTAACCGTTGGGGGAAATGATGTTATGGCCGTCATTCGCAAGCATTTGACGAAATTATCTGTGGGGACCTTTAAAAAGCCTGCCAAATCATATCAAGAACGTTTACGTCAGATTATTGAGCTAGCTCGTTCAGAAAATGAAGATTTGCCAATTTATATTTTGGGAATTTATAATCCGTTTTACTTGAATTTCCCTGAAATGACGGAGATGCAAGAAATCATCAATGATTGGAATGACGCTACTGAGAGTGTGACAAAAGAGTACCGTCATGTTTACTTCGTTCCAATCAATGATCAACTTTATAAAGGAATTGATGGTCAAGAAGGAATCGTGTCAACATCTGGTGACCAAACAACGGTTATCAACGATGCTTTGTTTAGTGGTGACCATTTCCACCCGAATAATATTGGCTATCAAATTATGTCAGACGTAACAATGGAGAAAATCAATGAAACTAAAAACGAATGGAACAAAGACTAACTGGTGGAAGTGGGCGTGTCTCCTCATTTTAGCTATTAATGTGGCTTTTGTGGGAGTGATTGCTAGCCGCTTAATTCAAGTTAGAGAACCAGCAGCACAAACGATTACTTCAAAAAAGGTTAAAAGTATCAAAGTTGGAACAGTTTCAACGACACGTGAGCAATTGAATGATACGGTTGCTGCTTATTTGAAAGATTATCAAACAAAAAATTCGTCTTATAATGTTTACGCAACTTCATCAGCAATTTTGTTTGAAGGAACTTATACTTTTTTAGGTTATGAAGTACCACTTTACATTTATTTCCAACCAAGTCGCTTAGAATCGGGAGCTATTCAGCTAAAAATCACCTCATTTTCAGTTGGAACACTAACATTGCCAGAATCAGAAGTTTTGAAGTACTTAAAATCAAGTGTTGACCTTCCAAATTTTGTGGAAGTTTTGCCAAAAGAGTCTGTTATTAATATCAATATTCAGAACATAAAAAACGATGCTGGCATCTTTTTGAAAGCGACAACAATCGATCTTGTAGGCGATCGATTTAACTTTGATATTTACAAGAAAAACGGCTAATTAAACGTTTAATACTTGACCTTAAGCCTTTTTTTGGGTATCATAGACTTTGTTAAAGTGTTAACGCTTAGAAATTAATTGGAGGATTTGTTAAATGGCTAACAAACAAGATTTAATCGCTAAAGTTGCAGAAGCAACTGAGCTTACTAAAAAAGATTCAGCGGTAGCTGTAGATGCAGTATTCTCAGCAATCGAAAGCTTCCTTTCTGAAGGCGAAAAAGTTCAATTAATCGGTTTTGGTAACTTTGAAGTTCGCGAACGAGCAGCTCGTAAAGGTCGTAACCCACAAACTGGTGAAGAAATTGAAATTGCAGCTTCAAAAGTACCTGCATTCAAAGCTGGTAAAGCACTTAAAGACGCTGTAAAATAATTACATAGAAAAGAACCTTGTCATATCAACCTTTGTTGAGTCTGGCAAGGCTCTTTTTTTCTTGTAAAGAAGAAAAGTTTTACAGTAATAAGTCAAAGTAATTCAGGCTTTTATGTTATAATCGAACGTAGAAATATCGTGAATTTACGTGTGATAAATGTAAAGAAAGAGTTAAATCATGGATAAAACACTTTTATTAGTTGTTATTTTTTTAGGTGCTTTTTCACTTTTTAAGGCAGTGATGTTGATTATGGTGGGACTTGCCATGAAACCAAAAGTTGATGAAAACGGAAATATCATCACTCAAGATCAAGCAGAAAAAGACGATAAAACAAGCCCAGACGAAGACGACAGTGATTTTTGGGATAATTGGTAAAGAATAAGAAAGTTGGGGTGAGAGTTGATTTCTTAGCCGATTATGGCTAAGTCAGCAGTGAGTACCTGCATTAATAATTAAAAAATGTCTAAAGTAGGAAATCTAACTTGCAAAGGAAACTAAGTCACTTAAAGTTGGCATATTTTTGGCAGTCATTTTCAAAAATTTATTTCCAGATTATTGAAATGCGTATATTTATTATAATTTTATAAATAGCGAGGCTGTGTCATTTTGACTAAATCTCTTTAAAAGCCAAAAAATAGCGCCTTTATGGCGCTACTTTTTTGAGTAAGTCATTTGAAAAAGATATTGATTTTGAGAGGAATTTGCTGTGATTATATCCATTTTCAAGAATTTACTTAATATTTTAAATAAAATTTCTATTGCCCAAATTTAAAAAAATCTATATAATGAATTGTATGGAAAAAAATAAAGAAAAAACATTTTTTGGACAGCCTAAGGCTTTGTTTACTTTATTCCAAACAGAACTTTGGGAACGATTCTCGTATTATGGAATGCGTGCAATCTTAATTTACTATTTGTACGCATCTGTTACTTCAGCTAACGCAGGGTTAGGACTTCCTAAGCCACAAGCAATGGCTATTGTAAGTATCTATGGAGCTCTTGTATACCTTTCTGGTATTATTGGTGGATGGTTTGCAGACCGCGTCCTCGGCGCATCTCAAACAATCTTTATCGGTGGTATCCTTATTACCCTAGGGCACGTTGTTTTAGCTCTTCCGTTTGGCTTAACGTCTCTTTTCATCTCACTATTCTTGATTATCTTGGGAACAGGGATGTTGAAACCAAACATTTCAAATATGGTTGGTCACTTATATGAACCAGACGATCCTCGTCGTGACACAGGTTTCAATATCTTTGTCATCGGTATCAATATCGGTTCATTGCTTGCTCCTATCGTAGTAGGAACAGTTGGACAAAGTATCAACTATCACTTAGGTTTCTCTCTTGCCGCTATTGGTATGGTATTTGCTCTATTTGTTTATTGGTATGGACGAATGAAGCAATTCCCAGAAATTGGAAACAAACCTTCCAATCCATTAACGACAGCAGAGAAAAAAGGGTTAGCAATCAAATCAGTTATTGGTTTTGTTATCTTAGCTGTTGCTGGAACATTACTTTACCAGACAAGCCCAGCTAAATTCGTTGATAACGTCATCAATATTCTATCAATGGCTGGTATCTTCATCCCATTTATCTACTTTATCTTGATGTTCGCATCTAAAAAAGTTTCAAGTACAGAACGTAAGCAATTGTTGGCTTACCTTCCATTGTTCTTGTCTTCTATCGTTTTCTGGTTAGTTGAAGAACAAAGTGCGACAGTTATTGCTGTCTGGGGTGAAACTCGTACAAACTTGCATCCAACAATCTTTGGTATTAACTTTTACATTGACCCTTCATGGTATCAATTGCTTAATCCATTGTTCATCGTTATTTTGACACCATTATTTGTTTGGATTTGGAACAAAATGGGTGAACGTCAACCATCAGCGGTTACAAAATTTGGATTAGGATTGTTGTTAACTGGTGTGTCATACATGATCATGGCTTTGCCAGGTATGTTGTATGGAACAAACAACCGTGTAAGCTTTATCTGGTTGGTAGTAATGTTTGCCGTTCAAATGGCAGGTGAGTTGTTAGTTTCTCCAGTTGGTCTATCTGTTTCAACTAGACTTGCACCACTTGCATTCCAATCACAAATGGTTGCACTTTGGTTCTTGGCAGACTCAACATCACAAGCAGTGAATGCTTTGATTACACCATACTTTACTAAAGACACAGAAGTAGCATTCTTCGGTATCTTAGGACTTGTATGTCTTGGTATTGGTGCTTTGTTGCTACTTATCAAAAAACCAATTTTGAACTTAATGCGTAATAATTAATCTTTTAGGAACTCTTTCTCTTATGAGAAGAGCTTCTATGTCAACTGTAGGAGGTGGCAAATCCTAAAAAGAGTGAGGACAATATGTCCTTGCTCTTTTTGTTTTTTTATTAGCCGATATATTTCAATTTGCCACGGAAGTCTTCTAGGGTTTCATAACCTTTTTCTTCCATGATAGCTTTAAGTTCTTCTGTGATGCGGGCAAAGGCAGCAGGACCTTCTTGGTGAAGAATTGTTCCTAGTTGAACCATACTTGCACCACACAAGATGTGTTCAAACGCGTCACGACCTGATTTGACACCACCAGTTCCAATGATTTGGATAGAAGGATTTAGGCGGTTGTAAAAGGCATGGACATTAGCAAGGGCAGTTGGTTTTACATAATCACCACCGATGCCACCAAAACCATTTTTAGGTTTGATAACAACAGTTTCATCGTCAACCACCAAGCCATTTCCGACTGAGTTGATGCAGTTAACGAAAGTTAGTGGAAATTGATTGAAGATAGCTGCCGCACGGTCAAAGTGTGCGATGTCAAAATATGGAGGCAGTTTAACTCCAAGAGGTTTTGTAAAGTATGTGAAGATATCTTTTAAAATTCGTTCAGTTGTTTCAAAATCATAAGCGATTTGTGGCTTACCTGGGACATTTGGACAAGAAAGGTTTAGTTCTACAAGTCCTTGGTAGTCAGATTCTTGAACTGTTTTTAAGATAGTGTGTGTTTCTTCTTCAGACATACCAACAAGTGACAAGAAGTGATTTTTACTATTTGGTGTGTTTTGGAGTTCAGTAACGTAGTCAAGATAATATTGGAAACCATTGTTTGGTAGTCCCATAGAATTGATTGAACCAAGAGCTGTATCAGCGTAACGCGGTTCGGGATTTCCTGGACGTGCAGCCAATGTTCCAGTTTTTGTGACGAAAGAGCCTGCAGTAGAAGCCTCAATTTCAGCTAATTCTTCTCGAGTCATACAATAAACGCCAGCAGCGTTCATCAAGCAGTTGTCAAAATCGAAAGCTCCAATTTTTGTTGCAGTTGAAACCATAAAGTCCTCCAAAAATCTATTATCACATAATAGTGAATTTTCTGATATTACAAGAAACATTTTACTATTTCAGTAACCTGAAAGCAAGTGTTTTTCCGAACAATCTTGAAAATATTATAAAAAACAGAAAGATTTTGCTTAATTTGGATACTTTTTATGTTTTTTTCTCTTGTTAATAGACTGAAAAAATGAAAAATACCTTTCGAATTAAACAAAGTTAGTTCATGCTTGCATAGTTTTTGTGAAAATGATAAATTGATTACAGTAGAACATTTGAGTAATTGTTCAAGTGTTTTATAAAAGATATTGGAGATAATTAAGATGATTGAGACTAATGAATCACAAAAATTGCTAAAAGGTGATTTGCTAACGGATGTTTCCAGCTTTTTTAAGGCGTTAGGAAACACGACTCGTTTGCAAATTATTTCTTGTTTAAGCAAGGGAGAGTTAAAATCTAGTGAATTAGCAGAAATTTTAGAGATGACGCCATCAGCGATTTCACATCAGTTGACTATGCTAAAAAATCTCAAGATTGTTTCTGTTCGACGCGAAGGGAAAAATCAGATTTATGCCCTTGCTGATAAGCATATTAGCCAAGTTTTGGAGTCTGTTGTAGAGCATTATCAGGAGGATTAATCATGTCACATAAACATAAAAAGAAGCTCGCTCGCATCTTGCTAGCAGCGCTAGTTTTTCTTGTCGTTTTCCTTGTGGTTCGCTTGAACCATCTGGGCTTAGTAGCTCAAGCTTTTTTATATGCCATTCCATTTTTAATGGCTGGTTATGATGTTTTGAAAAAAGCTTTGGTAAAAATAAGTCAAGGGAAAGTCTTTAGTGAACATTTTTTGATGTCACTAGCGACACTTGGAGCATTTGCTCTTAGTTTTATGACTGGTGAGGCTGAATTTGCCGAAGCAGTATTTGTAATGATTTTCTACCAAGTTGGTGAATTCTTTGAGCATATTGCTGAAGGTAGCAGTGAAAAATCAATTTCAGAACTACTAGATTTGCGACCAAATCTTGTTCATTTGGAAGAAGGTGGTCAAACAGTTGATGTTGATCCAAAAACCTTACAAGAGGGTCAGGTGATTGTGATTCAACCTGGGGAGAAGGTTGCGATTGATGGTATCTTGGTTTCTGGCGAGTCTTCGGTTGATACAGCAGCTTTGACAGGAGAAAGTTTACCGCAAAGTGTTCAGGTTGGTGACCAAGTTCTCTCAGGGATGATTAACATGACTGGTGTGATTCGTGTTAAAGTTTTGCATCGTGTTGAAGATTCTACTTTGAGTAAGATTTTAGATTTGCTTGAAAATTCAACAGCTAAAAAATCAAAGAGCGAACGTTTTATGACTAAGTTTGCAGAAGTTTACACGCCAACGGTAGTTATTGCTGCTTTGATTTTAGCTTTCTTACCGCCAGTATTTTCAGGTGATTTTGTAGGGAATTTTCCAGAGTGGCTGAGCCGTGCGCTTACTTTCCTTGTTATTTCTTGTCCATGTGCTTTGGTCATTTCTATTCCGCTTAGCTTTTTTGGCGGTTTGGGAGCAAGCTCAAAAGCTGGAGTTCTCATTAAAGGCTCAAACTATCTTGAAAGTTTAGCTTCACTTGAAACGTTGCTTTTTGATAAAACAGGGACTTTGACAGAAGGTGTTTTTGAGGTAACAGCTCTTCATTCAGATGATATTAAGAAAGAGCATTTACTACACTTGGCTAGTCACGCGGAACGTTTTTCAAGTCACCCGCTTGCTCAATCACTTCGTGAAGCTTATGAAAAAGAAGCAGATGATTGTTCGATTACAGATGTGACTGAAAAATCTGGTTACGGTATTAGTGCTAAGGTAAACGGTCATGATGTGGCTGTCGGAAATACTAAATTTATGGATAGCTTAGGAGCTAAATGGAAACCTTGCTATGAAGCCGGAACGATTGTTCATGTGGCTATTGATGGTACTTATGCTGGACATATCGTTATTTCAGATTGTGTTAAATCTGACACTAAAGAAGCTCTAGAGCAACTTAGAAAAGCTGGTGTGAAAAATCTTGTCATGTTAACGGGAGACCGCCACGAAGTTGCTGAAAAAATTGCTGGTGACTTGTCTATGACAGATTACAAAGCGGAGCTATTGCCAGCCGATAAGGTCAGTGAACTGGAAGGCTATTTGGCGAAAAAATCTCCTCGTGCCATAGTCGGATTTGTTGGTGATGGCATTAATGATGCTCCTGTACTAGCTAGAGCTGATGTCGGTATTGCCATGGGCGGACTTGGTAGTGACGTAGCCATTGAAGCAGCAGATATCGTGGTTATGAATGACCATTTGTCAAAAATTGCGCAGGCTATCAAGATTGCACGCCAGACAATCACTATCGCTAGAGAAAACATTATTTTCTCAATCGGTATCAAAGTTTTAGTCTTGATACTCGCTAGTCTAGGTTTAGCTAATATGTGGCTAGCTATCTTTGCCGACGTTGGTGTGACAGTACTTGCGACCTTAAATGCCATGCGAACAATGAAATTGACATAGAAAATTTTTTGAACTATAATAGCCTTAATCATATCGAAAGCTACCATTTTCGTTAGAAAGTGGGGGTGGTGTGACCGCAATTGAATCACTCTTTTTAAGAATCAATTGCTGGTCATTCCATTTTTTTATTTTGAAAAAATGAGAGTAAACGGTTGGTAAAGGCAGACTCTTTTATAGAAAATTAGCAATTATACTAGCTTTTTTAGAGCTTTTTGGGTAGAATAGTAAGAGTAAACGACTTTTGTCGTAATAATAATTGGTTAAAATGCTGAGCTAAAAATAGTTTAATGATTTGCTATTCTGGTAAGGGTTAAGATCTATTTTTCGCTGTGTATTTATAGCCTTTGGACTATTTTAAAGGAGACTTTATCTAATGGTAAAATTAGTGTTTGCACGTCACGGGGAATCTGAATGGAACAAAGCTAACCTTTTCACTGGTTGGGCTGATGTTGACCTTACAGAAGAAGGTACTAAACAAGCTACTGAAGCAGGTAAATTGATCAAAGAAGCAGGAATCGAATTCGATGTTGCTTTCACTTCAGTTCTTAAACGTGCTATCAAAACAACTAACCTTGCTCTTGAAGCTTCTGACCAACTTTGGGTTCCAGTTGAAAAATCATGGCGCTTGAACGAACGTCACTACGGTGGTTTGACTGGTCAAAACAAAGCTGAAGCTGCTGAAAAATGGGGTGACGAACAAGTTCACATCTGGCGTCGTTCATACGATGTATTGCCACCAGCTATGGCTAAAGACGATCAATACTCAGCACACACTGATCGTCGTTACGCTAACCTTGATGACAAAGTTGTTCCAGATGCAGAAAACTTGAAAGTTACTTTGGAACGTGCCCTTCCATTCTGGGAAGATAAAATCGCTCCAGCTCTTAAAGATGGTAAGAACGTCTTTGTAGGTGCTCACGGTAACTCAATCCGCGCTCTTGTAAAACACATCAAACAATTGTCAGATGACGAAATTATGGATGTTGAAATCCCTAACTTCCCACCACTTGTATTCGAATTTGACGAAAAATTGAACGTTACTGACGAATACTTCTTGGGTAAATAATCTGATAAGAGATTATAAGGCGTAAAGTCCTTGATATGAAAGCATTCTAGGCTAGTCCCTAGGGTGCTTTTTTTGAATTTGTTACCCTTTTTGTTATCAGTTCGGAGAAATTCTGTTTTCGTTCAATTTGTGGTATGATTAGTAGTAAGTATTATATTTTGTAAAGGGGACTTTTATGAAAGCAGCAGAACGCCGTCAAAAAATTATTGATATTTTGAGTCAGACGCAAGTTCCCATTTCAGCAAGTGTTTTAGCAGGTCAACTTGGTGTGAGTCGCCAAATTATTGTAGGAGATGTGGCTTTGTTGAGAGCAGCTAATCAAGATGTCATTTCTACGCCACGAGGTTATGTCTTATCTCAGGCACTTTACTCACACCAGTTTATCGGGAAAATTGCGTGTCAACATGGTCCAGAGTATACTAAAGAAGAATTGGAGAGTGTCATCTCAAAAGGTGGCATTATGGTTGATGTGGAAGTTGAACATCCAATTTATGGGATGCTGACAGCACCTCTTAATATCAAAAGTCAGGAAGATATTGATAACTTTATGGAGAAGGTTGAACATTCAAATGCTACACTCCTTTCATCTTTAACGGATGGTATTCATACACATACCTTGTCATGTCATTCAAAAGATGAATTTGAAGAAATCAAATCTGACTTGTCTGATAAGGGCTTGCTTTTGAAATCAAACTAAAACAGCTACAGGTGTCTTGACACCTGTTCTTTTTTTCTTTATAATAGGCTAGGTCAGTTAGCTACTTTCAAAAAAACGTGTGTATTGCTTGTTAGTTAATTGATTAAAGCTATCGTCATACCTGAGTGATAATTGGGGATCATTCAGGTATTATCATATATAAAAGGAGTTGTCATATGAGACGTCATCAAACTAAGTCTCTTGCTTTTACAGCTATTTTAGTTGCCTTTGGGATTTTAATTCCTTTGGTTATGCCGGTTAAGGTTGTCATCGGTCCAGCTTCATTTACACTAGCTAGTCATGTGCCAGTCTTTATGGCTATGTTCATTTCACCACAAGTGGCTGTTTTAGTCGCTTTGGGAACAAGTCTTGGATTCCTGTTAGCAGGTTTTCCAATTGTCATCGTTTTGCGAGCTGTATCGCATTTGTTGTTTGCAGTAGTTGGTGCTGTCATGATTAAAAAACGCCCAACCTTGCTTGAAAAGCCAGTTTTGACATTTGGATTAGCTATTTTCTTAAATATTTTACATGGTTTAGTAGAATTCATCGTTGTTCTTGCTTTAACAGCTGGTGCACATACAGGAGCAGCTTATATTTGGTCTTTGGTAGGCTTGATTGGATTAGGTTCTCTCGTTCATGGAACAATTGATTTTTACATTGCGTATTTCCTTTGGAAATTCTTACGTGATAAAGCTGGCGTTGATTTTTCAGTTGATGCTAAATAGAGTGAAAGGAGTGTTAAATCACTCCTTTTTTGGTGTGCTTTTTTTCTTGAAAAGTGGGGATGTAAAAAAGTGAAAAGTTTTACATTTTGTGTCACACCCTTTTAAGTAAATTGTGATAAAATATAAAACGAAGCTTTTAATTGTGAGGAAAGAATGTCAGTTAAGAAGAGATTGAGCAAAATCAAAATTGCCAAAAAAACAACCAGTATTACAAAACGTATTTATTTGATTTTTGCAGTTATCGTCGTCTTATTTTCAATTATTATTTTAAGATTGGCACAGATGCAAATTTTCAATAAATCTTTTTACGATGATAAGTTAAATTCATCAACTACCTACAAGGTAACGTCCTCAAGTCCTCGTGGTCAAATTTTTGATGCCGCAGGCAATCTATTAGTATCAAATAATGTTAAACAAGTCGTTGCTTTCACACGTAGTAATACCATCACTGCTGAGGAAATGAAAAACTTGGCAAAAACGCTATCGACCTTGGTTGATTTTACAGAAACAAATGTTACAACACGTCAGAAAAAAGATTATTATTTAGCTGATTCAGACACTTATGCTAAGGTCGTCAAGAGTCTTCCAAATAATCAAAAATATGATAATTACGGTAATAACTTAACAGAATCTAAGGTCTATGCCAATGCTGTTAAGGCTGTAACGGATGATGAGATTAATTATTCAGAAGACGAATTGAAGTTGGTGTACATTTTCAGTCAGATGAATGCTGCTTCAACATTTAGCACTGTTAATTTGACGACTGGTGATTTGACAGACGATCAAATTGCTTATATCACAGCTAATCGTTCAAAATTATCAGGAATTTCTATTGCGACTGACTGGGATCGTCAAACATCAACAGGTTCTCTATCAACCCTTATTGGTACAGTTTCTTCAAAACAATCAGGTTTACCAGCTGAAGAAGCAGAAGAATATCTAGCTAAAGGTTATTCGATGAATGACCGTGTCGGAACATCTTATCTTGAAAAAGCTTATGAAGATGATTTGCAAGGAACACACACAGTTCGTGAAATCACTACCGATAAAAATGGTAACGTTGTCTCAGATGATGTTACTAGAGAAGGTAAATCAGGTAAAAACTTGAAATTGACTGTCAACTCTGATTTCCAATTAGGTGTTGAAAATATTTTGAATCAGTATTACGGAGCCTCAATCGCTGCTGGTTTTGCCACTTATTCTGAAGGGGCTTATGCGGTAGCTTTGAATCCGAAGACAGGTGCTATTTTAGCTATGGCAGGTTTGTCACATGAAACTGGTTCGTCCACAACAACTCTAGACGCTCTTGGAACAATTAATGACCTCTTTGTTCCAGGGTCAGTTGTCAAAGCTGCAACTATCAGTTCAGGTTGGGAAAATAATGCGATTTCTGGTAACCAAGTTATTGCCGACCAGTCAATCAATCTTGCTGGCTCTCCAGCCATTAAATCATGGTTCACAGGTAGTGGGGCAACGAATATCACAGCAGTTCAAGCCCTTGAGTACTCTTCAAATACTTACATGGTTCAAGTAGCTCTTAAAATGATGGGGCAAGAATATTATTCTGGAATGGCACTTGCCACAACTGGAACAAAAAAAGCTATGGAAGAACTTCGTGCTACCTATGCCGAATATGGTTTAGGAAAAAGCACTGGAATGGATTTGCCAGAAACAACGACTGGTTACCTCTCAGAAGATTACAGCCCTTTTAATGTCTTAACAGAAGCCTTCGGTCAGTACGATTCTTACACACCAATGCAACTGGCTCAATACGCAGCTACTGTGGCAAATGGTGGTAATCGTGTAGCACCGCATATCGTTGATAGTATTTACGATAATGATGGAACGACAGGGCTTGGAACTTTATCTAAGACAATTGAGACAAATGTTTTGAACAAGGTGAATATTTCAAGTAGTGAAATGGATCTTCTTCAACAAGGTTTCTATCAAGTGGTAAATAGTACAAGTGGTTATGCTACTGGTACTCACATGCGTGGAAATGTTACTATCGCTGGTAAAACAGGTACTGCCGAAACTTATGCTATTGACGCCAATGGTAATGCAGTGACAACAGTTAACTTGAGTGTTCTTGCTTACGATTACTCAAAAAATGATGATTCTAAAATTGCGGTTGCGGTTATCATCCCTCACTTGACAAGTGATGATAATCACCCTAACCAATTAATTGCGCGTGACATTATTAACTTGTACATGTCAACATACGCTAATAAATAAAAAAGAAGTTCGAGTCGGCGAAGGTCGGCTCGTGACTTTATCAGAAGAAAGGAGAAAAAATGCTTTATCCAACACCGATTGCAAAGCTAATTGATAGTTTTACAAAGTTACCAGGAATAGGGATTAAAACGGCGACACGTTTGGCCTTTTACACGATTGGTATGTCTGATGAAGACGTGAATGAATTTGCTAAAAACTTGTTGGCTGCAAAACGAGAATTAACTTATTGTTCAGTGTGCGGGAATTTGACTGATGAAGATCCTTGCCAAATTTGTAATGATCAGACACGTGATCGTTCAGTGATTTTGGTGGTTGAGGATTCAAAAGATGTCTCAGCTATGGAAAAAATCCAAGAATATCACGGACTTTATCATGTCTTACACGGACTTATTTCACCGATGAATGGTGTCGGTCCTGATGATATTAATTTGAAGTCATTGATTACACGTTTAATGGATAGTGAGGTTAGTGAGGTTATTATTGCAACCAACGCCACCGCAGATGGTGAAGCAACATCTATGTATATCTCACGTGTCCTAAAACCTGCAGGAATCAAAGTAACACGCTTGGCGCGTGGATTAGCGGTAGGTTCAGATATCGAATATGCCGATGAAGTGACCCTACTTCGCGCCATTGAAAATCGGACAGAATTGTAAACTAAAAAAGCAGTGATTTGCTGCTTTTTTGTTTGTAGCTGATTTCAATCTTGGATAAGTATGCTATAATAAAAAAACGTGAGAAGCTTTTATTAGAAAGGTATTGTGCTAGTGATTTTGAATAATGGTGATAGTCAGTCAAAGTTGAATTCTAAAAGAAATCGATATTTTTGGTTTTTAGGGCTTAGTGCTATTTTTGCATTACTAATTTTCCACTTAAATCGTCTGACATTATTTACATCGGATGATTATACTTATCATTTTGTTTATCAGGGGTATTTGCCAACCGCTCATCCTAAGCGTATTAACGGGTTGTTTTCAATTGTGAAATCTCAAATCAATCATTGGCAATTGTGGAATGGTCGTTTTGTAGCGCATTCAATAGTGCAATTCTTTTTACAATTTAAAAAAGTATACTTTGATGTTTTTAATACATTGGCTTATTTAACACTGATGTTTCTCTTACTTTCTATCAGTAAGGTAAAAGAAGTTGTTAAAATCACTCCAGTTTCCTACCTATTGTTATTTATATTTTTATGGTTTTATCTTCCAGAAATAGGGAAATCTGTTCTATGGGTCTCTGGTTCAGGAAATTATTTATGGACTAGTGTTATTTATCTCACTTATTTTAAATGTATTATATCAATAGCTAATAGAGAAATTTCCAATTTAAAAGGAATTGGAATTATGATTTTGGGATTTTTGGCTGGAGCGTGCAATGAAAATTCATCGCCGGCACTTTTATTAATGGCATTTCTGTACTTGATTATTCACTATCCTTATAAAAGTAAAGGAACAATATTTGGATTAGGAAGCTTATTTACTGGTGGATTAGGATT